>Ga0335081_10005394_pt1 | contig 20240 bp, 21 predicted proteins | sample Lox_Sample_35_FD_206713 | JGI IMG/M metagenome (GOLD analysis project Ga0335081, IMG submission 206713) | Soil microbial communities from Loxahatchee National Wildlife Refuge, Florida, United States - Lox_Sample_3.5 | ecosystem: Environmental > Terrestrial > Soil > Wetlands | place: USA... | reverse complement strand
TGCTGCTCGACGATACCGTGATCCACCGCTTCCGCTCGCGCTATCGCGAGCAGTTCGGCACGGTCGCCGATGACGATCCGCTCTACGACGCGGTCAGCGCCGGGCGCCGCTATATCGGCATGGAGCACTGGCTGCCGCTCTACTACGAGAGCCTCGAGACGGTCTTCGACTATGTCTCCGACGCGGCGGTGACGCTCGACCACCAGGCCGAGGATGTGCGCAACGACCGCCTCGCCTCGATCGCCGATTTCTACGCGGCGCGCCTCGAGGCGCTGCGCGCGCGGGCGACCACGGCGCCGCTCTACCGGCCGGTCCGGCCGGACCAGTTCTATCTCGACGACGCGCAGTGGAACGCGGCGCTCGCGCGCCGCCGCACCGGCATGTTCTCGCCCTTTGCCGCGCCGCCCGGCGCGGCGCTCACCGTCGATGCCGGCGCCGGTCCGGGGCGCGATTTTTCCGAAGCGCGCGCCAACCCCAAGCTCGATCTCTTCGATGCCGTGCGCGACCATCTCGAGGCGGAGCGGCGCGGCGGGCGCCGTGCGCTGCTCCTCGCCTATAGCGCCGGCTCGGCCGAGCGGCTGAAAGCGCTGCTGCAGGAGCGCGGCCTCGACGAGCCCGTCGCGGCGCCAAGCTGGCCCGCTTTTCTCGAAGCGCCGCCGGCGCGGGTCGGGCTTGCCGTGCTCGGCATCGAGCATGGCTACAGCGCCGAGGGCACCGCCTTCGTCACCGAGCAGGACATTCTCGGCGACCGCCTGGCGCGGCCGCCCAAGCGCCGCGCCAATTTCGACCAGTTCATCGCCGAGGTCTCGGCGCTGCAGCCCGGCGATCTCGTCGTCCATGTCGAGCATGGCATCGGCCGCTATGACGGCCTCGTCACGCTCGAAGTCGCCGGCGCGCCGCATGATTGCCTGCGCGTCCTCTATGCCGAAGGCGACAAGCTCTTCGTCCCGGTCGAGAACATCGAGGTGCTGTCGCGCTACGGCTCGGAAGAGACCGACGTTCAGCTCGACCGGCTCGGCGGCGTCGCCTGGCAATCGCGCAAGGCGCGGGTCAAGCAGCGCATCAAGGACATCGCCAACCAGCTCATCGCCGTCGCCGCCGAGCGCCAGCTCAAGAATGGCGAGACCATGCCGGCGCCCGAAGGCCTCTATGAGGAGTTCGCCGCGCGCTTTCCCTATCCCGAGACCGAGGACCAGCAGAAGGCAATCCTCGACACGCTCACCGACATGGCGTCGGGCCGGCCGATGGACCGGCTCATCTGCGGCGATGTCGGCTTCGGCAAGACCGAGGTCGCGTTGCGCGCCGCCTTCATCGCGGCGATGGCGGGAACCCAGGTCGCGGTGGTGGTGCCGACGACCTTGCTGGCGCGCCAGCATTACCGCACCTTCGCGCAGCGCTTCGCCGGGCTGCCGCTGCGCATCGCACAGCTCTCGCGCCTGGTGTCGGCGCGCGACACGGCGCAGATCAAGAAAGAGGTCGCCGAGGGAAAGATCGAGATCGTCATCGGCACCCATGCCCTGCTCAGCAAGGGGATCAAGTTCCCGCATCTCGGCCTCCTCGTCGTCGACGAGGAGCAGCATTTCGGCGTCGCGCAGAAGGAGCGGCTGAAGCAGCTCAAGGCCAACGTGCATGTGCTGACGCTGACCGCGACGCCGATCCCGCGCACCTTGCAGCTGGCGCTGGCCGGGGTGCGCGAGATGAGCGTGATCGCGACGCCGCCGGTCGATCGCCTCGCGGTGCGCACCTTCGTCATGCCGGCCGACCCGGTGGTGCTGCGCGAAGCCATCCTGCGCGAGCGGCACCGCGGCGGGCAGGTGTTCTATGTCGCGCCGCGCATCAGCGATCTCGGCGAGGTGCAGCAGGCGCTGAAGGAGCTGGTGCCGGAGATCAAGGTGGCGGTGGCGCATGGCAAGATGGCGGCGTCCGAGCTCGAAGCGGTGATGTCGGCCTTCGATGACGGCACCTATGATCTGCTGCTCTCCACCAACATCATCGAAAGCGGCCTCGACATTCCGACGGCCAACACGCTCATCATCCATCGCGCCGACCGCTTCGGCCTGGCGCAGCTCTATCAGCTGCGCGGCCGCATCGGGCGCGGCAAGTTGCGCGCTTACGCCTATCTGACCTTGCCCGAGGGCAAGAGCCTGACGCCGACGGCGCAGCGCCGGCTCGAGGTGATGCAGACGCTCGATCAACTCGGCGCCGGCTTCACCCTGGCGAGCCACGATCTCGATATCCGCGGCGCCGGCAATCTGCTCGGCTCCGAGCAATCGGGCCATATCCGCGAAGTCGGCGTCGAGCTCTATCAGCACATGCTGGAAGAAGCGATCGCGGCATCGCGCAGCGGCGTCGAAGAGCTCGGCGAGGCGAAGGAGGAATGGACGCCGCAGATCACCATCGGCACGCCGGTGCTGATCCCCGAGAGCTATGTCGCCGATCTCAATGTCCGGCTCGGCCTCTATCGGCGCATCGCGGCGCTGCTCGACCGGCGCGAGATCGATGCCTTTGCGGCCGAGCTCATCGACCGCTTCGGCCCGCTGCCACACGAGGTCGAGAACCTCCTGGAGATCATCGCCATCAAGCGGCTCTGCCGCGATGCCGGCATAGAGAAGGTCGAGGCGGGACCCAAGGGCGCGCTGCTGGCCTTCCATCACGACCGCTTCGCCAATCCGGCGGGGCTCGTCGAGTTCCTGCAGCGCCATGCCGGCACCGCGAAGCTGCGCCCGGATCAGCGCCTCGTCATCATGCGCGGCTGGGAGGATACGCGCGACCGGCTGCGCGGCATCGGCGCGCTGCTGCGCGATCTCGCGGCGATCGCCGCCGCGCCGCCCCCCAGCGTCGCCCCGCCCGCCACCCCGCCGCAAAAGCGCGCCGGCGCCGCGCTGCAGCGGCGGTGAGTGCGAAAAGATTGACCACGGAGGCACGGAGAGCACGGAGAAGCGAAGAATGGCGCGCGTCGCGCGCCCTATCTTAATCCTCCGTGTCCTCCATGCCTCCGTGGTGAATCTATTGTCCTACTCGCTCGGGGCGCCGCCGTTCTTCACGAGGTCGAAGACGGGGAGGAAGAATTCGGGGTCTTGGGCGCCGGAGACGGCGTAGTGCCGGTCGAAGATGAAGCAGGGCACGGCGTTGATGCCAAGCCGGCGCGCCCCGCGATCCTCGGCCAGCACCTCGACCCGGTCGGCCGGGCTGTCGAGCCAAAGCGCAACGGCGCTGCTGTCGAGCCCGACCTCGCCGGCGATCTCGGCGAGGGTCCCGCGGCTGCCGATATCGCGGCCAGCGATGAAATAGGCCTGGAACAGCGCCTCGACCATCGGATCGGCGCGGCCCTCCGCGGCGGCGTAGCGGATGAGGCGATGGGCATCGCGCGTATTCGGCGTGCGGCGGATGCGATCGAAGGCGAAGGGAATGTCGACCGTGGCACCGGCCTCGCTGACATTGGTGTAGAGGCGGTCGGCATGGGCGTCGCCGCCGAATTTGGCGGCAAGATAGGCGCGCCGGTCCATGCCTTCCTCGGGCATGTCGGGGTTGAGCTGGAAGGGCCGCCAGGTGATCTCGCTCGAAACCTCGGGGCGCAGCGTCAGCGCCCGTTCCAACCGGCGCTTGCCGATGAAGCACCAGGGGCAGATGACGTCCGAGATGATGTCGATGCGCATGGGCGGTCTCCTCGGCAGCGCGGGCGCCGGCTTGACGCTGCCGGCCTCGCCGACAAGGATGGCGCGCCACGAAGAAAGAGCAAGAGCTGATGGCGAATTTCGACCTTGCCGGGCGCATTGCGCTGGTCACCGGCGCATCGGGCGGACTCGGGCGGCATTTCGCGGCGGTGCTGGCGCGCGCCGGCGCCGCGGTGGCGATCGCGGCGCGACGGCGCGACCAGCTCGAGATCACGGTGCGCGAGATCGGCGCCGAAGGCGGGCGCGCCGCGGCGGTCAGCTGCGACGTCAGCGATGCGGCGAGCGTGCGCGCGGCGGTCGCGGCGGCCGAAGCGGCGCTCGGTCCCGTCGACATTCTCGTCAACAATGCCGGCATCGCCGTCTCGAAGCCGCTGCTCGAGCACAGCGAAGCGGATTGGGACCGGGTGGTGGACACCAACCTCAAAGGCGCCTGGCTCATGTCGCGCGAGCTTGCCGAGCGCTGGGTCGCCGCCGGCCGGCGCGGCCGCATCATCAACATCGCCTCGCTGCTGGCGCTGCGGCCGATCCGCAATGTGCCGAGCTATTGCGCCGCGAAAGCCGGCCTCGTGCATCTGACACACACCATGGCGATGGAGCTGGCGCGCAAGGGCATCACCGTCAACGCCATCGCGCCGGGCTATTTCGAGACCGACATGAATCGCGGCTTTCTCCAGAGCGAGGTCGGGCAGGCGCTGATCCAGCGCATCCCGATGGGGCGCTCGGGCCAGTCCGCCGATCTCGACGGCGCGCTGCTGCTGCTCGCCTCGGAAGCTGGCGCCTATATCACCGGCGCCGTGCTGCCCGTCGATGGCGGGCACGCCGTGGCGAGCGTGTGAGCCATGCCGTTTGATGCGGAAGGCGGCGCGGCCGAGGCGAGGCTCAGCGGCTTTCTGTGCGCTGCGACGGGCGCTGCCGCGGCGGAGATCCAGGCGCTCCACCGCTTGCCCGGCGGCGCAGTGCAGGAGAACTGGCGGCTCGATGCCGATCTCGCCGGCGGCAGCCTCGCCGGCCGCCAGAGTCTCGTCTTGCGCACCGCAGCGGCGACGACGCTCGGCTTCGGTCTCGATTGCGCCGCGGAGTTCCAGGTGCTGCGCACCGTCCATTCCTCCGGTATCGTCGCGCCCGAGCCGCTCTTCGTCTGCGGCGATGCCGGGATCATCGGCAAGCCGTTCTTTCTCATGCGCCGGCTCGCGGGCGACGCGGCGCCGGCGAGGATCGTGAGCGGCGAGCTCGGCGGGGCGCGCGATACCCTCATCGCCGATCTCGCGCGCGCCCTGGCAGCGATCCACGCTCTGGCGCCGCCGCGCTCAGATCTCGCCTGTCTTGGCCCGGCGCCGCAGGACGCGGCGGCGGCCCGGCTGGCGCACTGCGCAGCATGGCTCGCGCGCGACGGCGAGTCCCATCCGGTGGCGGAATGGGCCTTGCGCTGGCTCGCCCGTTACGCACCCGAACCGGTCGCCCCGGTGCTCTGCCATGGCGATTTCCGCACCGGCAATTTCCTCGCCGATGCCGCGGGCCTTACCGGCATCCTCGATTGGGAATTCGCCTCCTGGAGCGATCCGGATGAGGATCTCGGCTGGTTCTGCCTCGGCTGCTGGCGCTTTGGCGCCTATGCGCGCGAGGCCGGCGGCATCGCGCCGCGCGCCGCTTTCATCGCCGCTTATGAAGCGGCCTCGGGGCGTAAGGTCGAGCCGCAAAGGCTGCGCTGGTGGGAAGTGATGGCAGCGCTGCGCTGGCTCGTCATCGCGCTGCGCCAGCGTGATCGCTGCCTCCGCGGCGGCGCGCCGTCGCTCGACCTGGCGCTGACCGGGCGGCGGCCGGCGGAATGCGAGTTCGAGATCTTGAAGCTGACGGCGGTGGAATGATGCGCGACCGTCCCGATGGCGCGATGCTGCGCACCCTTGCCGCAGCGGCTAGCGAGCGCGGCGAGGATCCGGCGCTCGTTGCGCGCGCGCGCGCCATCGCCGAGCGCGAGGCGGCGTCGGGCATGGCGCCGGTGGAGGCGATCGGCGCTCGGCTCGCCCGCCGCTATGGCGATGCGCCGCCTGAAACGCTGCTGGCGCGGCTTGCCGCCGAGATCCGCGCCGGCGCTTTCGACGTCGAGGGGCCGGCGCAAGCGGAGCTGCGCCGCCTGCTCTGGGACATCACGCTTTTGAAGCTCGCCGAGAGCAATCCCGAGTATCTGGCCGCGGCCGGCGCGGTGCCAATTTGACGCGCCGCGCTGCGGCTTGCATTCTCAGCCGGCGCAGCCCGCGGGGGAGTCCATGAAAACCGACATCGTTCTCGTCGTTCCCATCTATGCCGGCGCGGTCCAGCAGCTCGATCGCGACTACAGCGTTCATCGCCTGTGGGAGGCGAAGCATCGCTCGACGTTTCTTGGCGAGGTAAAGGATCGCGTGCGCGCCATCGTCACCGGGCCGGGACGCGTCGATGCCGAGCTGATGGCGGCGCTGCCGAAAACCGAGATCATCGCCACGCAGAGCGTCGGCACCGATCACATCGACCTCGCCGCGGCCAAGGCGCGCGGCATCCACGTCACCAACACGCCGGACGTGCTCACCGACGACGTCGCCGATCTCGCCCTCGCGCTGGTGCTGGCGGTGGCGCGCCGCATCGTCGCCGGCGACCGCTTCGTGCGCGACGGCAAATGGCTGCAGGCGAACCTGCCGCTCGCCACCAAGGTCGGCGGCGCCACCATGGGGATCGTCGGGCTCGGCCGCATCGGCCAGGCGATCGCCAAGCGCGCCGAGGCCTTCGGCATGAAGGTCGTCTATTACGGGCCGCGCGCCAAAGCGGACGTCGCCCATCGCTATTATTCCGATCTCGTCGCGATGGCGCGCGATGTCGACTACCTCATGGTGAGCTGCCCGGGCGGCCCGGGGACGCGCCATCTCGTCAATGCCGAGGTGTTGAACGCGCTCGGAACCAAGGGCGTCGTCGTCAACATCTCGCGCGGCTCGGTGATCGAAGAAGCCGCGATGGTCGAGAGGCTGCGCGACGGCCGGCTCGGCGGCGCCGGCCTCGACGTCTTTGCCGACGAGCCGCGCGTCCCGGAGGCGCTCCTGGCGCTGGAGAATGTCGTGCTGCAGCCGCATGTCGGCAGCGCGACCCATGCGACGCGCGGCGCCATGGGCCAACTCGTCATCGACAATCTGAAGGCGCATTTCGCCGGAAAGCCGCTGCTCACGCCGGTGGTGTAAGCAGCGGCGCGGCTAGCGCCCGCGCCCGGCGCGCTTCGCCTTCGAGAGTTTCGGTCTCGCTGTCGTCGTAGCGCGGCGATGGGGCCTCGTGCCTTCGCGGTGGTCGCTGCGCGGCTTGCCGCGGGCGGCCTTCGCGTGCCAGCCCTTCTTACGCGCCGCGCCGAGCTCGTTGAAGATGGCATAGCCGCCCGGGCGGATCTGGAGCGGCTTTCCGATCTTCTCCATGTGATCGAGCCGCGCGTCCGGGCGCAGCTCCGGCGGCAGGAACCAGTCGGGATAGACGAAGTTCGACACCGCGACGCCGTCGATGCGGTAGTTGTCCGAGCGCACGGGATCGCAGACCTCGTAGCCGTAGAGGAGGCCGCTGCGCGAGTCTCTGACGAAGGCGGAAAGATTGATATAGGGATCGATCAGCATCTCGAGCAGCTCGTGGCTGAGGACGACAGACCAGGGCATCTTGTCGGCCTCTGCGGTGGCGATGAAGGCCTTGCCGAGCGGCAGGCCGGCGCTGGTCAGATCGTGATAGCCGAGATTGCCGGCACGGTCGGTGTCGTCGAGAAGCGTCAGCCACCACGCGTCCTCCGGCAAGGCCTCGCCCTCGGGCACGAGGCTGAGGCGCGCCTCGATGCCCCAGACCGGCGCAAAATCGCGCTCGACCTGCTTTTGCAAAGCGGCCACGACCTTGGCGAGATCCCGCGTCGCGACCTTCTCCGTCTTAGCCTCGTTGATCACAGCGATCTTGATCGGCTTGCCGCGCCGATGCGACCCGCTACGCCGTTTCGCCGCCATTCTCTCCCCGCTTTCCTCCCCGTTCAGAATTTCTCTTCGCCGCGCCCTCTGACCGCGTCGGGGAAGTCGCGGTAGAGCGCAAAGGTCGCGTCGCTGACCATTGAATTCATGGCAAAATGCAACCCCTCAACCGGGTTGCGACGGCCGGCGACGCGAGTAAAGGCTTGCTCCAGTTGCGCCATGTCCTTGACTTCGATCATGAGATGGAAATCGCCGAGCTCGCGCGGCGCGAGGCCGAGCTTGCGCCGCGTGAGGCGCCAGCCCTCGATGAGACCCTCGTCGCGAAGATGGCCCAGATATGAGGCGAGCTTGTCGCTGAAGCCGGTATCGCTGGCGCCGGGCTTCAGATTGAACCAGGCGTGATAGAGGTCCATCAGCGAGTCCTCAGAGGAGGGTCGACGGCATGGCGGCGCGCGGAATGATCGCGCCCGAATATTGTATCACAACGCCGGCCAGCCGATGCCCGGCGAGCGCCGCTTCCGCCGGTGCGGCGCCGGCGAGGCGCGCGCTGAGATAGGCGGCGTTGAAGGCATCGCCCGCGGCGGTGGTGTCGATGGGTGCGATCGGCGCCGGCACCGGCACATGCGCGCCGCTGCCGAGATCGCAGCCTTCGGCGCCGCGCTTGACGCAGACTTCGATGCCGCGCGCGCCGTAGCGCGCGAGCGTCTCGTGCGGCGCCTTATCGCCCCAGAGCGCCTGCTCGTCCTCGAAGGTCGGCAGCGCCATGCCGATGACATCGAGAAAGGGCGCGATCGCCGCTTGCGCCGCGGCGCGATCGGGCCAACCCGCCGGCCGATAATTGCTGTCGAAGACGACGAGCCGGCCCGCCGCCCGCGCCGCCGCGAGAACGGCACGCAAGCGCTCGCGCGCGTCGGGCGCCAGGATCGAGAGCGTGATGGCGGTGAAATAGAGCACGTCATACTGCGGGAGCTGGTGCAGGATCGGCGCCTCGGCGGCGCGGAAGAGCTCGCGCGCCGCGGCGGCGGAGCGGTAGTAGAAGAAGCGCCGCTCGCCATCGGCGTCGGTGCGGATGAGATAGAGGCCGGGCAATTTTCCCGGCAGGCACGCCACGGCGTCGGTCCCGATGCCCTCCGCCCGCCAGGCGTCGAGCATCGCCTCGCTATAGGGATCGTCGCCGAGCGCGGTGACGTAATCGACCGCGACTCCGGCGCGCGGCGTGAGGCGGGCGAGGTAGAGAGCGGTGTTGAAGCTGTCGCCGGCAAAGCCGAGCTCGAGCAAGGCAGCGTCGCGATGCCGCAGCTCGATCATGCATTCGCCGATGGACGCCACTCGCTTCATTCTGTCCTCTTGCCGTGCGCCGGCTTTGCTCTACTCTCTCCGTTGCCCGCTCCGCCGGGCGGCGTCAAGGCGGAAGGAGCCGACATGCACGAGATCTTTCAGCGGACCACTGTCATCCCCGTGGTCACCGTGCCGCGCGCGGCCGACGCGGTGCCGCTCGGCAAGGCGCTGCTGCGCGCCGGCTTGCGTCTCGTCGAGGTGACATTGCGGACGCCCGAGTCTCTGGCGGCGATCACAGCGATCGCGCGCGAGCTGCCCGACCTCGTCGTTGGCGCCGGCACGGTGCTGACCCCTGCCGATGTGACGCGCGCGGCCGAAGCGGGAGCGCGCTTCCTGGTGAGCCCGGGGCTGACACAAGATCTCGTCGCCGCCGGCCTCGGCAGCGAGCTGCCTTACATTCCGGGCGCGGTGACGCCGTCGGAGGTCATCGCGGCGCGGGAGCACGGCTTCTCGCTGCTCAAATTCTTTCCCGCCATCGCTTCGGGCGGCACCGAGGCGCTGCGCCAGTTGGCGCCGGTCTTTCCCGGCATCGCGTTTTGTCCGACGGGCGGGCTCAACGACGGCAATGCCGCCGATTTCCTGGCGCTGCCCAACGTGGCGATCGTCGGCGGCGCCTGGATGGCGCCGGCCGATGCGATCGCTGCCGGCGACTGGGCCGGCATCGAGGAGAAGGCGCGCCGCGCCGGCCGGCTCGGGCGAGGCTGAGCGGGGAAGGGCTCAGTCGAGCAGCTTGTACCCGTTGTTGCGCAGGCACGCGTCGACGAAGCGGTTCTCGTCCTCGCCGTCCGGAGCGCGCACTTGGCTGGCGCCGAAGGCGGTGCCGCCGACCGTGCCGATGATGGCGCCATAGCTTTCGGCGAGACCGACATTGCCGGTGCTGGCGATGCCGGCCATTGCCGCGGCGCCGGCGGTGCCGAGACCGGCGCCGACGATCGCTCCAGCCAGCAATGGGCCGTAGCGGTCGCGTTCGGCGACTTTCTTGCAATCGCTGAGATCGAGCTCGAAGCGCGCCTTACTGACGCCGGTGAGGTCGACCTTGGGCCGATAGGTGCTGGCCGGCGCGCAACCGGCGACGAGCGCGCAAAGGAGGGGAAGAGCGACATAGCGCATCCAGCGATTCTCACCGCGCGGCGGTGCCCGTCAATCGGTAGTTGCCGCGCGCGACGATCAGGGAATCAGTAAGTCGCGCGACCGCCCGAGAGATCGAAGACGCCGCCGGTGCTGAAAGAGCAATCCTCGGAAGCGAGCCAGGCGATCATTGCGGCGATCTCCTCCACCGTGCCGAAGCGCCCCAGCGGGATCTTCGACAGCATGTAGTCGATATGCTGCTGCGTCATCTGCGCGAACATGTCGGTCTTGACCGCGGCGGGAGTGACGCAATTGACGCGGATATTGGTCGCAGCCAGCTCCTTGCCGAGCGACTTGGTCAAGGCGATGACGCCTGCCTTGGCGGCGGAATAGGCCGAGGCGTTGGGATTGCCCTCTTTGCCGGCGATCGAGGCGATGTTGACGATGCGGCCGTAATTGCGCCGCTGCATGCCGGGCACGACGGCGCGGCAGCAGAGGAAGACGCCGGTGAGATCGATGTCGATCACCTGGCGCCAGGCCGCAGCCGGGTATTGCGCGACGGTGGTGTTGGGGCCGGTGATGCCGGCACTCGCGACCAGGATGTCGACGGGGCCGAGCCGGCGCTCGGTCTCGGCGAGACCTGCCGCGATCGAGCCCTCGTCGGTGACGTCGACGCGGCAGCCGATCGCACCCTTGATCCGGGGCGCTGCCGCCTCGGCGCCGTCGATATCCCAGAGCGCCACCCGGGCGCCGCCGGCGGCGAGGCGCTCCGCGCAAGCAAGGCCAATGCCGCGGGCACCGCCGGTGACGATGGCGACGCGGTTGCTGACATCGATCTGGTTCATGGGTTCCTCGCTTCTGGCCGGGGCGGAATATTCGACAGGCCGAAGGCGCCGCCGTCAATCGGCGATCGGGCTCCGGCCCCTATCCCCACTCGGGGGTAGCCTCCGCGCCGAAGTGAGGGCTGCCGCTGTGGCAAACCTGGGGGCTGCCTAAGGCCCGACGCGGATCGCCTTCTGGTTGGAACTTTCCCGACACCCACCGTGTTCATCAGCACGGCTTTAACGCCACCCCGCCATGACCTGAGGAGAACTGCCATGCGTGCGCAGGATGGGATCCTTCGCCTTAGCGCTCCCAGCGCGGGGCTACCGCGGCTCGAACGCGGCCGTCCGGGGCCGGTTCCCCGCGGCAGCCGCTCGTGGTTCGGGCGCCTGCTGCCGCGGCGCGACGAGCCCACCACCTTTCATCGCTGCCTCGCCATCCATATGCACTACGCCGGTCCTCACAGCGCTTTGTCCTGACCGCCATCCGGGGCGGTGCGCAGAAGCGTGGTCGGGCGACCGGCCGCGTCGACGAACCCGCCTGCGGCGAGCTTTGCGAGGGTCGAGCGGAAATGCTCCGCGGTGCCGGGCCGCTCTGCGCCTTCGAGCCAGTTCTGGTCGAGGAAGGAAGCGAGCGCGGGATGGCCAAGCGCCGCTTCCCAGAGAATGCCGAGAAGCGATGCCATCGCCTCTTCGCGCTCGGCCGGAAGGTTGAAGAGGCTCGCCGCTGCGGCTGCTCCCGCGCGATCGCCGGTCTCCGGCCCGGGGCCGAGGCCGAAATCGATGGCATGGCGGCGCAGCGGCGCGGCGAGCTGGAAATGCGCCACCTCGTGCAGCAGAACATAAGCTTCAGTGTCGCCGCGCAAGGCTTTGCCGCTCCAGCTGAAATCGAGGCTCGGGCGGCCCGGCCGAACGGCCATGCCGACGTGGCTGGCAAGCGCCAGGGCATCGCGATGATGGGCCGCGGCCGCCGGGCCTGACGCCCGCGCCGCATCTTCCGGCCGAGCGATCCGCCGAAACACGTCGCGCGTGGCGCCCTCGGCAAGCGCGAGCGCGAAACGCTCGAGCAGCGCGGGCAGGCGATCGGCCTCGATCGGCGTCAGGATCATGTCGCTCGGCCGGTTGCGGGAGGGCTGCAACATAAGAAAAGTTCCGCTCAAATTCAAAAAGATTGAGGTTGCGGGCTGCCGTCTCGGGCCGCAGGCTCGGCACCTCCCCGCTTGCTCCTGGCGTCCAACGCCTGCCGGCTGATTTGCCCGGGTTAAGCGCGTCGGGATCAGCGCGGCCGCGTCCGGCGCGGCCTGTCACTCAGCCTGTCACGAATGAGGGGTTCCAGATGGCTGTCGGTACCGTGAAATGGTTCAACGTAAGCAAGGGCTACGGCTTCATCCGTCCGGAGGATGGCGGTGCCGACGTTTTCGTTCATGTGACGGCGGTCCAGCGCGCCGGAATGCAGTCGCTCATGGAAGGGCAGCGCATCAGCTACGAGGTCGTGCGCGATCGCGGCAAGTTCGCTGCCGCCAATCTGACGATGGCCGATTGAGGGGATAGCGAGGCGACAGGGAGGCGGGACTGCCTGGGCACAACCGGACGTGTTATTGTCCCAGCCTCCAGCGCGCCAAACGTTCGCCGGCAGCAGTTGGGCCGGTGCGGCGTTTAGGCGGTATGGCCCGGCAATTCATCATCCTCGTTGTTGAGGACGAAGCCCAAGTCCGCGATTTCGTGGTGGAACTCCTGACCAGAGCAGGGTTCGACGTCCTCGTCGCCGGCGACGCTTACGAAGCCATCCGCATCATTGCGGAGCGCCATGTCGATCTCCTGTTTACCGACATCGTCATGCCGGGTGCCAGCGGGTTCGATCTTGCGGCGCAGGCAAAGCTCATCCGTCCTCACCTGAAAGTGCTCTATAGCACTGGTTTTGCTGAAAAAGCGAAGGGGCGTTTCGGTCCGCGCTACGGCAAGCTGTTGGAGAAGCCGATTCGCGCCGAAGCGCTGACGAGCGAGGTTCGGAGAGCCTTGGCGATCTGAAGGGGGATCGCTTTTCAGACCCCTAAGATGCTGCGATCCAGCTAATTTCCCGCCGTCCCCGCGAAAGCGGGGACCCAGAGCCTGCGCTCCGCTCAATCGGGGCTGAAGCGACTCTCGCTACCGCGAATCGGCGACGGGTCGCAGCGGCTTTGCGGGGTGGTGCTCGGCTTCGCCTTGGGGCGTTTCGCCGACGAAGCCGATGACGCCGGCGGCCGGCTCGGCCCAGTGCGCGAGGGCGACCGCCGCGTCATGCGTGGTCAAAGGCTCGGATCGCACCAAATACAATGGCTTGCCGCTCTCTCCTCGCACCGGAGATACGCTTGCCTGGACGCCGATCCGAGCCAGCCGGCGCTGCACCCGAGCCGCGCCGGCATGCTCGTGGAAGGCGCCGAACTGCACCCAAAAGCGCTTGTCGAACGGGCCCATGGCGGGCGTGCCGCTGTGAACGAGCGGGGTGATGCGGAGCGCGGCTTGGGCGCGATTGGCCGCGTCCTGCGCCGCGGCGAGATCGGCGAGCGGCGCCGAGCGCACGCGCAGCAAAGGGTGGCCTTGCCGGTCATGCGTCTTGACGATCACGGCGTCGAGGCCTTTCTCGGCAAGCCGCTGCTTCAGCCGCTCGGCGTAGCCGCTGCCGACGACAAAGACGCCGTATTCGACCCAGTGCTCTTCCGTCGGTGTGACGGAGGGCGGCGGCGCATCGACGACGGGAGCCGGCGCCAGCGCCGGCGCAGGCTGAGACGGCAGCGCTGCCGTCTGAACGGGGGCCGGCGCGCTCTGAGCCGGTGCTGGTTCGGTCGGAGCCGGCGTGGGCGCAGCCGATGGGGGCGGGGGCACCGTGCCGCCCGCCTGGGGTTCGACCGCGGCCAAGGTGGTGGCCTCAGCCGGCGGCACCGCGGGTGGCGATGCGGCGGGCGCGGCAGCGACCGACTCGGCCGCCGGCGGGGCGGGAGCGGGGAGCGGGGTGGCGGCTTGCGCAGCGGCCGGCGACACCGGCGGCGAGCCCGCTCGCTTGTTGAGGAAAACCGCCGTGCCGATGCCGGAGACGGTGGCGGCGAGCACAACCAAAAGCAGCGCGGCGCCGAGCAGCCGCGACCAATTTGGCCTTCTCTCGACAAAGATGCGTGATTTCGGCCGAAGCGTTTGCCGCGCCATGAATTCCCCCCCGGGCTGCGGTGGCGCGTCCGCGCATGTCAACCGCACCAGAAGCATATCACGCATCACGCGAATGTCACGATGTCGGAGAAGCGTTCAGGGCAAAATGATGGTGACCGGTGGTCGGGCAGCGCCTGGCGCCGGTGATCCGCCTTACCAAATGACTCCATTTGTTACGGATAAGGCGGCGGGTGAAAGAGTTTATGGCAGTGTCCGAGAGCAGGAGGCGAGCATGGGTGGCACGACTCGACAGAAACCGAGCCGGGTAACGGCGATCTTCGAAAAGGCTGCGCTCGCCTTCAACCTGCCGCGGAATGCGACACTCGAGGAACTCGCCACCGAGTTGGGCGCGCTCGGCGAGCGCTACGGCGGGCCGCCGCTCTACGTCGACATTCGGCTGCCGGCCTAAAACCCTAAAATAAAAAGGGATTTCGCCGCGCTCCGGCGACGAGCAAGCTGTCATTTAGGCATGCCAGAGACCGCCCGACAGGTGTTGCGGCGGCCGCCTCGATGGGGCACATTACGCCGCCGTGTCGGCAGTGGGCATGAAGTCCCGAGTCCGCAGGCGGGGAGGCGCCATGAGTGCCAATTCAGCAGAAGCGCGTGAGCGCGCGCGCGTCGAGCGCATGCGGTCGTTGGCGCGGCGCTGTCGCGACCTGTCCGAGCAGACCGCCATTCCCGACCTGACGCGCGAGCTCATCAGCATTGCCGACGCGCTCGACGACGAGGCCGAACTGGTCGACGAGAAAGCAGGCGGCTGACCTGGCGGCTCCCCGGAGGAGCCGCCATGGAGGAGGAGCGCATTTGAATCCGACCGATATACGCGTACCCGACTACTTCCATAAGGTTGTGGATTGCCAGTGGGCGTGCCCGTCGCACACGCCGGTGCCCGAATACATCCGGCTCATCGCCGCGGGCCGCTACACCGACGCCTACATGGTCAATTGGACATCGAACGTCTTTCCCGGGATCCTCGGCCGCACCTGCGACCGGCCCTGCGAGCCGGCCTGCCGGCGCGGCCGCGTCGAGAAGGAGCCGGTGGCGATCTGCCGGCTGAAGCGCGTCGCCGCCGACAACAAGGACGATGTTCGTGGGTTGCTGCCGCAGATCCCGGCGCGCAAGAACGGCAAGCGCGTGGCGCTGGTCGGCGCGGGGCCGGCCTCGCTCACCGTGGCGCGCGACCTGATGCCGCTCGGCTATCACTGCGTGCTCTATGACGGCGACAAGCAAGCCGGCGGGATGATCCGCACGCAGATCCCGAAATTCCGCCTGCCGGAAGAGATCATCGACGAGGAAGTCGGCTACATCACCGAGATGGGCGTCGAGCTCAGACTGGGGCAGCGCGTCGACAGCCTGAAGGCGCTGCTCGCCGAAGACTATGACGCGATCTTCGTCGGCACCGGCGCACCGCGCGGCCGCGATCTCGATATTCCCGGCCGCAAAGAGGCCGCCGCCCACATTCATATCGGCATCGACTGGCTCTCCAGCGTCTCCTTCGGCCATATCGACCGCATCGGCAAGCGGGTGATCGTGCTCGGCGGCGGCAACACGGCGATGGATTGCTGCCGCTCGTCGAAGCGTCTCGGCGGCGACCAGGTCACCGTCGTGGTGCGCAGCGGCTTCGAGGAGATGAAGGCCTCGCCCTGGGAGAAAGAGGACGCGATGCGCGAGGGCATCCCGATCCTCAACTACCTCGTGCCGAAGGAGTTCAAGCACCAGGGCGGCAAGCTCATCGGCATGGTGTTCGAGAAGGTGGCGGCCAAATACGACGAGAAGGGCCGCCGCAACTTGGTGCCGACGGGTGAGCCGGATGTGGTGATGGAATGCGACGACGTGCTGGTGGCCGTCGGCCAGGAGAACGCGTTCCCTTGGATCGAGCGCGATATCGGCCTCGACTTCGACCGCTGGGGCATGCCCAAGGTCGATCCCAAGACGATGCAATCCTCGATCCCGCGGGTCTTCTTCGGCGGCGATGCGGCTTTCGGGCCCAAGAACATCATCTGGGCGGTGGCGCATGGCCATGAGGCGGCGGTCTCGATCGACAAGCTGCTCAACGGCGGGGACGTCAAGGATCGGCCGCCGCCGCTGGTGAACCTCGTGAGCCAGAAGATGGGCATCCACGAGTGGAGCTATGACAACGACGTCTCGCTCGACCTGCGCTACAAGGTGCCGCATGCCGATCAGGTGGTGGCGCTCAAGAACATCAAGGTCGAGGTCGAGCTCGGCTTCGACCAGAAGCTCGGCTATCTCGAGGCCGAGCGCTGCCTCAACTGCGATGTGCAGACCGTGTTCGCGACGTCGCTCTGCATCGAATGCGACGCCTGCGTCGATATCTGCCCGATGGATTGCATCACCTTCACCGACAATGGCGACGAGCCGGAATTGCGGCAGCGTCTCAAGGCGCCGGCGGGCAACCTGTCGCAGGATCTCTATATCTCCGATGTGTTGAAGACCGGACGGATCATGGTCAAGGACGAGGATATGTGCCTGCATTGCGGGCTCTGCGCCGAGCGCTGTCCGACCGGCGCCTGGGACATGCAGAAGTTCCTTCTCGAGATGACACAGGCGGGCGCATGTCGAAGCCGATAACCGCAGTCAACGACTTCGTCGTCAAGTTCGCCAACGTCAACGGCTCGGGCTCGGCGAGCGCCAACCAGCTTTTCGCCAAGTCGATCCTGCGCCTGGGCGTGCCGGTCGCATCGCGCAACATCTTCCCGTCGAACATCCAGGGCCTGCCGACCTGGTTCGAGGTGCGGGTCTCGGAGGCGGGACATCTCGGGCGCCGAGGCGGCGTCGACCTGATGGTGGCGATGAACCCGCAGACCTGGGACCAGGACGTCAAGAGCATCGAGCCCGGCGGCTACCTCTTCTATGATTCGACGAAGCCGATGCCGCTCGCCCGGTTCCGCGACGACGTCCAGGTGATCGGCATGCCGCTCACCGAGATCTGCAACAAGGAATACACCGACGCGCGGCAGCGCCAGCTGTTCAAGAACATCATCTATGTCGGCGCGCTCTCGGCGCTGCTCGACATGGATGTCGGCGTCATCGAGCAGCTCATCGGCGAGCAGTTCAAGGGCAAGGACAAGCTGATCAAGCCCAATCTCCATGCCCTCCATATGGGCCGCGACTACGCGCTGGCGCATCTCGGCTGCCCGCTGCCGATCAAGGTGCGGCGCTCGAACGCCGTCGGCAACCGCATCTATCTCGAAGGCAACAGCGCCGCGGCGCTGGGCGCGCTCTATGGCGGCGCCAGCGTCTGCGCCTGGTATCCGATCACGCCGTCCTCTTCGCTCGCCGAGGCCTTTGCGCGGCATTGCCGCCGTTTCCGCCTCGAGCCTGCCAGCGGCAAGAGCCGCTTCGCCATCCTCCAGGCCGAGGACGAACTCGCCTCGATCGGCATGGTGATCGGCGCCGCCTGGAACGGCGCGCGCGCCTTCACCGCGACCTCCGGCCCCGGCATCTCGCTAATGCAGGAATTCCTCGGCCTTGCCTATTTCGCCGAGATCCCGGCGGTGATCTTCGACGTGCAGCGCGGCGGTCCTTCGACCGGCATGCCGACGCGGACGCAGCAGGCGGATATCCTCTCCTGTGCCTATGCCTCGCATGGCGACACCAAGCATGTGCTGCTCTTCCCCGAGGATCCCCGCGAATGCTTCGAGTTCGGGGCGCAGGCTTTCGATCTCGCCGACCGGCTGCAGACGCCGATCTTCGTGATGATGGATCTCGATATCGGCATGAACGAGTGGCTGTGCGAGCCGCTCAGCTGGGACGACAGCCGCCGCATGGACCGCGGCAAGGTGATGACCGCCGCCGATCTCGAGGCGGGGAAGGAGTTCGGCCGTTATCTCGATGTCGATGGCGACGGCGTCCCCTATCGCACGTATCCCGGCACGCATCCGACGCGCGGCGCCTTCTTCACCCGCGGCACGACCAAGAACCGCTATGCCCGCTACAGCGAGGAAGGGACGGATTACGTCGACAACATGGAGCGCCTCTTGAAGAAGTTCGAGACGGCGAAGCTCCTGGTGCCGCGCCCGGTGGCGCGGCCGGCGAAGCAGGCGACGAAGCACGGCGTCCTCTATTTCGGCTCGACCACGCCGGCGATGCATGAGGCGCTCGATGCGCTGGAGGAGCAGGGCATCCATCTCGACGGCCTCCGGCTGCGCGGCTTTCCCTTCGGGCAGGAGGTGGCGGATTTCGTCGCGTCGCACGACCAGGTCTTCGTCGTCGAGCAAAACCGCGATGCGCAGCTGCGCAGCTTGCTGCTGAGCGAATGCGGCCTCAGCCCGGCGAAGCTCACACCGGTGCTGCATTACGATGGCACGCCAATCACCGAGCGCTTCATCTCCCGCGCCATCCTGGAGAAGCTGCATGCGGTGAATGTGACGCCGCTGAGGAAGACGGTATGACCTACATCGCCAAGCCCAAGCTGCATCATCCGAAGCTGCCGGCCAACAAGCTCGGCTTCACCCATCGCGACTATGAAGGCGCGGTATCGACGCTGTGTGCCGGTTGCGGCCATGATTCGATCAGCGCCGCCATCGTCCAGGCGTGCTTCGAGCTCGACCTGCCGCCGCACCGCATCGCCAAGCTCTCCGGCATCGGCTGCTCGTCGAAAACGCCAACCTATTTCCTTGGCGCTTCGCACGGCTTCAACAGCGTCCATGGGCGCATGCCGTCGGTGCTGACGGGCGCCAATCTCGCCAATCGCGATCTCATCTATCTCGGCGTTTCCGGCGACGGCGACAGCGCTTCGATCGGCCTCGGGCAATTCGCGCATTCGATCCGGCGCGGCGTCAACATGGTCTATATCGTCGAGAACAACGGCGTCTACGGGCTCACCAAGGGACAGTTCTCCGCCACCGCCGACAAGGGCTCCAAGAACAAGCGCGGCGTCATGAACACCGACAGCTCGATCGACATGATCGGCATGGCGCTGCAGCTCGGCGCCAGCTTCGTCGCGCGCAGCTTCTCCGGCGACAAGGCGCAGCTCGTGCCGCTGCTCAAGGCGGCGATCGCGCATAAGGGCGCGGCCTTCCTCGACGTCATCAGCCCCTGCGTCGCCTTCAACAATCATCTGGGCTCGACCAAGAGCTTCGATTTCGTGCGCGAGCATAACGAGGCGGTGAACCGCCTCGACTACATCACCACGCGCGAGCCGATCCATGTCGATTACGAGCCCGGCACGGTCGAGGTGGTGACGCAGCATGACGGCTCGGTGCTGCGGCTGCGCAAGGTGGCGCCCGACTACGACGTCCACAACCGCATCACCGCGATGAACTATCTGCAAGAGCAGCATGCGGCGGGCGAGGTGGTGACCGGGCTGCTCTATCTCGAGCCCGAATCCCAGGACCTCCACGATTACCTCAACACGGTCGAGAAGCCCTTCAACGAGCTCGGCGACGCCGAGCTCATTCCCGGCGCCGAGGCGCTCGAGCGCTTCAATCAGACGCTGCGCTAGGGCTGCAGTCACAGATCAGACGGCTTTGCTGACGCACGACGGCGACGCCGTCACCGCCGTCCTGTCGCGACCAGCAGGGCGTCGCGTTCGAGCACGGGCATCGCGCGCACGCGGCGCACAACGATCATGCGTATGGCGATAAATCCGAAGAGGAAGACGGCTGCCTTGCTCGATATGGCAAAGATGGGCATCGTCAGCGCCCAAATCGCCACGCTGCACGTTAAAGCAACGACGGCATTCACCGCAGCCGAGACGAACATCAAGCCGGCCCAGACAAAACCGACAACGACCACGACGTCCGGCGCGACCGTCCTTGCAATGGCCGGCACATAAGGGTTCAGCCAACCCCGCTTGAGCATCACGACGCCGACGATGGCGTAGATCACGCTCGGCTTGAACAAGACGAAGCGCGGGTCATTGGTGAGCAGCGTCGCGGTGCCTACGGCAATGGTCAGAAAGAGGCTCAGCCATTGCATCGTGTGAATCGGCTTTCGGCGAACGAACTGGGTCGCGATCCATACGAGGCCCAGGGCCATGCCGAGGGTAACCGAGAGGATGATGTTGTGCGTCGTCAGAAACAGAACGAGAAACAGAATGGTCGACGCGAGGTCGAGCAGCAGCAGTTTCACCGCTTTGAGGAAATCTCTCATTCTTTTACCCGCGAAGGCGGGAATCCACGGCCATGGGCCCCCGTTTTGGCGCAGGGCAATCGCATTGGTTGCCGCGCCGGCGGCAGGAAAGATTC
>Ga0335081_10005393_pt1 | contig 20242 bp, 2 predicted proteins | sample Lox_Sample_35_FD_206713 | JGI IMG/M metagenome (GOLD analysis project Ga0335081, IMG submission 206713) | Soil microbial communities from Loxahatchee National Wildlife Refuge, Florida, United States - Lox_Sample_3.5 | ecosystem: Environmental > Terrestrial > Soil > Wetlands | place: USA: Florida... | reverse complement strand
CCACCCGAACACGGCGATGAATCCGAGCACGAACCCTGGACAGTGGCAGACGGCCGCCGGGCCCGGCCAGAGCGCGCAGGGAAGCGCCGACGCGGCTGCCTCGGGCGACGACGAGTCCGACGGGCCCGGCTACAAGAGCATCCTCGGCGGCGCGAGCGCGAGCTCGTCCGGGCCGGCGCCGGCGTGGGCATCCGGGCCGTACAGCCAGTACGACAAGGCGAGCTTCGGCGGCGACACCTACACGGCGCGGCAGGACGTCACGACGACCGGCGCGTGGTCGAATGCGACGACGTACCACCTCGGACAGGTCGTCACCTTCGACGGCAAGGAGTGGGCGCCGCAGGTCGACAGCCCGACCGTCGGCCTCGACCCGGAGTCGAACCCCTCGCAGTGGCAGCTCGACGACCCGGGTCATGACCGCGCCGACTGGCAGCTGAACAGCGCCTCCGACGCGAAGACGAACACGCGCGTCGCGAACGCGCTGACGTCCCCGACGACGAAGCTGGTCAGCGCTGCCCCGAGCGGGAACGTGGCGAGCGGTGCACTCGCGGCACACGTGCCCGCGGGGACCTCGGCGCAGATCCAGGGCGGCAGCACCGTCGTCGCCGGACGGGGCGTCCACGTCCTCGCGAAGGACAACCTCTCCGTGACCGGAATCGCGGGCTCGGTCGCCGGCGGGTTCGTCGGCGTCGGCGCGGCCGTGCTCGTGATGAACGTGGACAGCGCGACCGAGGCGAGCATCGGCGCTGGCTCGAGCATCACCGCCGGAAGCGCCGCCGATGGCGACGTCACCGTCGGTGCTTCGATGAACGAGAAGGTGTTCGGGCTCGCGTTCGCGGGGACCGGCGGGTTCGTTGCGCTCGGCGCCCAGGTCGTCGTCCTGAACGACACGGGCTCGCAGAACGCGCACATCGACGACGGCTCGGCGATCCACCAGGCCGGCGGTGGTGTCTTCGTGACCACCGCCGCAGACCGGAAGATCGAGGTCGACTCGATCGGCGGCTCGACCGGCGCGTTCACGACGGGCGCGTCGGTGGCAACGAGCAACGTGAGCGGTGACGCGACCGCGTCGGTCGGCAACGTGCTCGTCGGCGACGTCAACCCGATCGCGAGCCTCAACGTCACCGTCACCGATTCGATCAGCGCGCCGACGAGCGCGATCGCGGTCGAGGCGGGCATCGGCGCGGGCCTCGGCGGGGCGATGGCGTTCTCGTCGCTTTCGGGCACGACCAGCGCGACCTCAGGGGCGCACGGGACGGTCGGCTCGGGCGGCGTCACCGTCAGTGCCACCGGCAATCACACCGCGAAGGCGGACACCGTCAATGTCTCGACCGGGATCCTGGCGGCGGGGATCACCGTGGCGCACGTGTCCGAGAGCCGCGCGACGCTCGCCACCGTGACCTCGAGCGGAACGATCGCGACGACGGGCGACGTGCTCGTCGCAGCGACGGCGACGAACGAGGCGGAAGCGACCGCGCCGGGCGGCGCCGGCGGCGGCGTAGCGATCGACATCCTCATACCGATCGCCGAGGTGAGCGGCAACACGAACGCCGAGGTCGACGGCTCGTTCACAGGTGCGTCCTCGATCACGGTGCTCGCGCACGCATCGAACCATGCCGACGCGGAGGTCGAGGTGATCGGCGTGTCCGTCGTCGGCCTGAGCGGCGCATTCGCGCATGCGACTGTCTCAGGGAACGTTCAGGCGACCGTCGGCTCGGGCGCGACACTCGACTCGACGGGCGCCGTCCTCGTCGAGGCCGAGCTCGTGGGACCGGAGCAGGCGACTGCAGAGGCGCATGCGACGGCAGGCTCGTTCGGCGGGATCGGATCCCTCTCGGTCATGGACACGCAGGCGACAGTGAGCGGCAATCTCGTCGCGAATCTCGGCGGAAGCGTCACCGGGTCGTCGTCGATCACCGTCCGTGCACAGGGCGCGAACACGGCGACGGCGGACACCTTCGTGGTCGGGATCGGCTCGTATTCGGGCGCCGGCGGCGGCGCGGGCGCCGAGATCGACGCGAACACGACCGCGACGAGCGGTGCGGGCTCGTGGGTCTCGAGCGGGCTCGTGCTCGTCACGGCGACGTCGGACAACAACGCGACGGCATCGGCCGACATCGGCACGGGCGGGCTGATCTCGATCGGCGTGAGCCTCCCGAGCGCGACGGTCGACGGCGGCACGACGGCCGAGCTCGCCGCCGACGTCGACCCGACCGCCGTCGAGGTGCACGCGACGTCGGACAACGACGCGACCGCGACGTCTACCGTCGTTGCGATCGGTCTCCTCGGCGGAGGCAGCGGCACCACGGCGGATGCGACCATCGGAACGGGCGCCGTGACGGACGCGCTCGTCGACTCGAGCTCGACGATCGACAACGCGTCGTCGATCGAGGTGCTCGCAACTTCCGACAACAACGCGACCGCAAACATCCCGGGTGGCGGGGGCGGCGCCGTGAACGTGACGATCATGGTGCCGACCGCGCTCGTCGAGGGCGCGACGAAGGCGCACCTCGACGGCGACGTGACGAACGGCGGCACGTTGCTCGTCCGCTCGCAGACTTCGAACACGGCGACGGCAACCTCTCACGTGATTTCGATCGCGCTGCTCGGCGGCGCGATCGGGATCACCTCCGACGCCGAGGTCACGGCTGCCGCGACCAGCGAGGCGTCCGTCGGGCCGACCGCGTCGGTGGCGCTCAGCGGGAACGCGACGGTCGAGGCGAACCAAGGCTCGGCGAACACAGCGACCGCGACTGCGAACGGCACCGGCACCGGCCTGATCCAGGGCGGGATCTACCAGACGAAGGCGATCGTCGGCGGCGCGACGCTCGCTGCGGTCGACGGCTCGGTCACATCCGCTGCGCTCCTGGTCGAGGCACTCGGCGGCAACACGGCGACCTCCTCGACGAAGTCGGTGGGGATCGGTGCCTTGAGCTTCTCCGGCGCGGGCGCGCTCGCCGAGGTCACGAACACCGCGGATGTCACGGCGCGCACGAGCGCGAGCTCGCATGCGCACGGCTCGGTTCTGGTGGCGGCGTTCTCGACCAACACGGCGACCGCGACCTCCGACGCGGCGACCGGAAGCCTTGCGATCGCGCTCGCCGTGAACCTGCCGACCGCGAAGGTCGGTGGTGCGACGCTGGCGGAGTTCGACGGCAGCGCGGACAACGCGGCCCTCGTCATCGTCGGGGCGTCGTCGGCAAACACGGCGACCGCGTCGGCCGACATCTTCTCCATCGGCCTGCTGGGCGCCGGTGCGGGCGCCTCGTCGGACGCAGAGGTCACCTCGGACGCGACGACGCAGGCGCTCGTGGGGTCGACGGCGACCATCGACGCGCCCGGCGGGACCATCACCATCGCCGCGATCTCCGCGAACAGCACGTCGGCGACCGCGGATGGCGCCGGCGGCGCGATCGGCGTGTCGGTGGACATCATGAAGCCGACGGCGATCGACGCGGGCGGGACGAGCGCCACGCTCAACGGCGACGTCATGAACGGCGGCTCGCTCACCGTGCGGACGCGGACGGCCGACAGTGCGATCGCCCAGACGCACATCGTGAACATCACGCTGCTCGGGTCGGTCAGCGGCGGATTCGCGAATGCGACGATCACCTCGGCGGCGGGTGGGCGCGCGACGATCGGCGCGAGCGCGGACGTCACCGTCACCGGGGCCGTGCTCGTCGACGCCGGCCAGAACGCGTCGAGCACTGCGACGGCGACCGCCGACGGCGACGGCACCGGGTTCATCAGTGCCGGCGTGTTCTTCGCGAATGCGAGCGCCGGCGGCGCGACCGCGGCAGAGCTCGACGGCAACGTCCTCGGCTCGTCATCGGTCACGGTCCAGGCGGTGGGAGCGAACGACGCCGAGGGCAACACGAAGTCGTACGGGCTCGGCGGCTTCGCGATCAGCGGCGCGGGCGTCGACGCGGAAGTGACGTCGTCAGCAGACGTGAACGCGATCGTCGGCAACGGGACGATCGTCTCGACCGGCGCGATCGCCGTCACGGCGACCGCGACGAACACGGCGAACGCCACATCGGACGCCGCGAACGGCGGCCTCGTCGCCGGCGGGATCACGGTGCCGACCGCGAAGGTCTCCGGCGGCACGACAGCAGAGCTCGGGGCGAACGTGACGTCGGGGACGACGCTCGCCGTGACCGCGATGGCTACGAACACCGCGACGTCGCACACCGCGATCATCAGCATCGGCCTCCTGTCGGGGAACGGCGCCGCGGCCGACGCCGAAGTCACCGCGGCGGCCGTGGTCAACGCCCTCGTCGACGCGGGGAGCGTCATCGCCGTCACCGGCGAGATCGACGTCACATCGACCGGCCTGAACCTCGCGACGGCGACGCCGACGAGCGCAGCCCTCAGCGCAATCGCGATCTCAATCCTGCTCCCGACGGCGAAGATCGGCGCGTCGACCAAGGCGACGATGGACGGCACGGTGTCGACCGGCCAGAGCCTCCACGTCCTTGCGCAGGGTCAGGACACGGCGATCGCCATCGCCGACATGGACAACTTCGGGCTTCTCTTCAGCGGCAGCGGCGCCTCCGCCGACGCGGAGATCCTGACGGGTGCCGACATCGTCGCGAGTGTCGCGGCCTCGGCGTCGATCAGCGTGGCCGACGAGGTGCTCGTCGAGGCGACGGTCGCGAGCAACTGCAGGGACGTCGACCTCAAGGCGTCCGTCGGCCAGCAGTGCAGCGCCAACGGCAACCTCGCCCAGGCGCGCATCACGTCGACCGGCGGCGGCCTCATCTCCGGCGGCATCTACTTCGCGAAGGCGCTCGACGGCGGCGCGGTCAGGGCGTCCCTCGACGGGGCCGTGCTCACGTCGACGTCCGTCTCCGTGATCGCCTTCGGCAAGAGCACCGCGGACGCCCGCTCGTCCTCGTTCGACCTCGGTGGTTTCAACGTCAGCGTCGCGGAGGTCGACGCCGAGGTGACGAGCCAGGCGGCGACGACTGCTGAGATGGGCATCGGGCTCGTTTTCGCATCGTCGTCGATCCTCGTCGGTGCGAATGCGACGAACCTCGCGAACGCGTTCACCGACGCGGCGAACATTGGGATCGCCGCCGGCGGGGTCAACGTCCCGACGGCGAAGGTCAACGCGCCGACGACCGCGGAGCTCGGGGCGCACGCCGGCACGACGCAGCTGACGGTGGAGGCGATCGCGGCGAACACCGCGAACGCGACGTCCGCCCTCGTGTCCGCCGGGCTCATCGCCGGCGGCGGCGCGTCCGTCGACGCCGAGGTCACGTCGTCCGCCGACACGACCGCGATCGTCGACCCGACGGCCTTGATCGCGACGCTCGGAGACCTCACGGTCGAGGCGACCTCGTTCGACCACGCCAACGCGGCGCCGTCGAGTGCGGCCGCGAGCCTGTTCGGCATCTCGGTCCTGCTCGCGACCGCGAAGGTGGGGGCCGGGACGCTCGCAGACATGGACGGCGACGCACTCGTCTTCGGCAACCTGCTCGTGCAGGCACGCGGCCAGAACATCGCGACGGCGACGTCCGACCTCTTCCAGTTCAGCCTCGCCGGCGCGCAGGGGGCGAGCAGCGACGCCGAGATCCTCGCGGGCGCCGACGTCGCCGCGGAGATCGGCAAGGACGCGGTCGACGCCGTCGCCGGGACGGTCACGGTCGACGCGGGGCTCACGCCGGACGGCTCGGGCCACGAGAACTACGCGGCCGCCGAGACTGAGTCGACCGGGGTCGGCCTCATCAGCGCCGGGATCTTCTTCGGCAAGGCTCTCGTCGGCGGTGCCGTCACGGCCGAGCTCGACGGCTCGGTCGGTGGCTCGTCTGTCCTCGTCACCTCGAGCGGCCACAACGACGCCGTCGCCGACACGAACGCACTCAATATCGGCGGCTTCGCGTCCATCACCGGCTCCGGCGTCGACGCCGAGGTGACGTCGACCGGCAACGTGAACGCGCGCACGGGCGCGGGCCTGATCGTCTCGAACGGCTCCGTGATCGTCACCGCGACCTCTGACAACACGGCGACGGCGACCACGAGTGCTGCCAACGGCGGCCTCGTCGCGATCGGCGTGTCGGTGCCGACCGCGAAGGTGAGCGGCTCGACGCAGGCGCAGTTGAACGCCGACGTCCAGAACGCCGCGTCCGTCGTCGTCGAGGCGAGTGGGACGAACACCGCGACCGCCGACACGGCGCTGATCGCGGTCGGCCTCTTCTCCGGCGGCGGCGCGGCTGCCGACGCAGAGGTGACCTCGTCCGCCGACGTCGCCTCCGGTGTCGGCAGCAGCTCGACGATCAACATCGCCGGCAGCGTCCTCGTCACCTCGACGTCGGCCGATCACGCGTCCGCGACGCCGACGAGCGCCGCGGTCGGCGCGATCTCGGTGTCGTTCCTGCTGCCGACCGCGAAGGTAGGCGGCGCGACGACGGCGAACTTCGACGGCCAGCTCACCGCCGGCATGAGCCTCACCGTCCGCTCGCGCTCGTCGAACGCCGCGACGGCGACCGCCGACCTCTTCAACTTCAGCATCGGCGGCGTCTCGGGCGCGATCGCCAACGCCGAGGTCCAGCCCGGCGCGGACGTCTTAGCCGGGATCGGTGCGGACGCGACCGTCGCGATCACCGGGGCGGTGCTCGTCGACGCCGGGCAGAACGCGCCGAACCTCGCGCCGGCGGAGACGCAGTCGACCGGCGTCGGGCTGATCAGCGGCGGCGTGTTCTTCGCCTCGTCGAAGATCGGCGGCGCGGTCACAGCGAGGCTCGACGGCATGGTGAGCTCGGCATCGCAGGTGACCGTCCAGGCGAACGGCTCCAACGAGGCCACGGCCGATACGAACGCACTCAACGTCGGCTTCGGCTTCTCGCTGACCGGCTCGGGCGTCGAGGCCCAGGTCACGTCCGCCGGCGACGTCAACGCGTTCGTCGGGAGCACGGCGCACATCACCACCACCGGCTCGCTCACCGTGAGCGCCACGTCGTTCGACCTCGCCACCGCGACCTCGAACACCGCGGGCGGCGGCCTCGTCAGCGGCGGCGTGAACGCACCGACGGCCCTGCTGAACGGCGGCACCACGGCCGACTTCGACGGCACCGTCGACAGCGCGACGAAGGGCTTCTCCGTCACCGCCCACGGGACGAATCTCGCGACGGCGACGTCGCAGATGATCTCGATCGGCCTTCTGGGCGGCATCGGCATCGGGACCGCCGACGCCGAGATCCAGTCGGGCGCCGTCGTGCAGAGCCTCATCGGGCCCGACGCCTTCGTCATCCTCACCGGGGTCGCGGTGTCGGTGACGGCGTCCTCGACCGACGTGGCCACGGCGAACTCGGGCGGCGGAGTGGGCGGCGCGGGACTGACGATCACCGGGATGTCGGCGACCGCTCGGGTGGGCGGGGGCACGTGGGCCTCGATCGCGAGCAACGCGTTCGTCGAGACAGGGACGTTGCACGTCACCGCGACGTCGAACCTCAGTGCCACCGCGACCGACAGCGTCGCGAACATCGGTGCGATCTCGGGCAGCGGCGAGTCGCCGACGTCCACCGTCACCCACCTGACGCAGGCATTCATCGGCAAGGGGGCACGTGTCTCGCTGACTTCCAGCACCGCCACGGTGAGCGCGGCCTCGACGGCGTCCTCCATCGCGCAGACGACCGGCATCTCGATCGGTGCCATCCAGATCAGCGCGGTCGACGCCGAGGCGTCGGTGTCCGACACGACTCAGGCGTTCGTCGACGACGGCGCGACCGTGCTCGCGGGGACGCTGAACGTGCAGGCGGCGGCGACGAACACGCCGACGGCGACGACGGGCTCGACGGGGATCGGGCTCTTCTCCGGTGCCGGCGCGACGGCCCGGGCCAGCGACACGAGCGTGGTCCATGCGTTCATCGGGCCGGTCGAGGGCACCTTCGCCACCGACGCCGTCGGGAATCCGACGCTCGTCGAGACGCGAAACGACGTCAACGTTCTCGCGACGCTGACCTCGAATCCGTACTCGAACGCGAGCATGGTCGGCGTCGGCGTCCTGGCCGACGGCATCGGGATGTCGAGCTTCGCGACCGCCAAGCCGCGGGTGGACGCGTACCTGGGCGACGGCGCGCAGGTCTTCGCGGACGGGAACGTCGTGTTCCGCGCGGTCGGCACGATCACTGCGATCTCCGACGGCGCCGGGTTCAGCGCGTCGCTCGGGTTCTCGGTCGGAGAGATCACGAGCAGGGCCGACCTCGAGCCGACCGTCCGGACGCTGACGACGAACCGCGGCACGGTCGAGGGCGACGACGTCACCTTCGACGCGCGGCTCAACGTCGACTCCGGCAACAACCCGGTCTCGCCGATGTACAACGGCGGCCCGGTCGACCCGGCGTACGCCACGCTTCGGCTCGGCGGGGTGGCCGTCCTCGCGGGCATCACAGCCGGCGGGGCAACCGCGATCGACTCCCCGAGCGTGTCCACCTTCGTCGCCGCCGCGACGACGATCTTCAGCCTCGGCACCGTGACGGTCTGGAGCCAGGACTTCTCGCCGGCGACCGCGGATGGGCGCTCGCTCTCGATCGGCATCGGCGTCGGCTATGGCCTCGTCGAGCCGACCGCCACCGCAGCGGGCACCGTCACGAGCGAGGTCGACGGGACGATCTCCGAGGCCGGGGCCGTCACGATCGAGAACACCGTGGAGTCGCGCACCACCGTGATCGGCCGCACCGCCGCGGGCGGCGGGCTCGCGGGGATCTCGGACGCGACGTTGACGGCGAACACGCAGGCGAGCGTCGACGCCCGCGTCCGCGGAAGCATCGCGGCGAGCGGGAACGTCCTCGTCGAGTCGTACGTTCTCTCGAGCGCGCTCGCCGACTACGCGGGCATCCAGCTGTCGCTCGGCTTCTCGGGCGGCTTCATCACGGCCGACGCGACCGACGGCACGCACGCCGGTGTCGAGGTCTATGGCGGCGCACGCATCACGAGCCAGTTCGGCGGCATCGCGCTGCTCGCCTTCCACAACTTCGACGGCTCATCGACCTTCCTCACCGGGAACACGGTCGAGGCGGTCGCGCAGATCACGAGCGGGGCCCTCGGCGCCGCGTTCAACTCGTCCGACCTCAACGCAACGGGTCAGGCGGACGTGACCTCTGAGCTCGATGCCGGCGGTACCCTCGACGCAGCCGGCAAGGTCACCGTCGGAGCGGCGAACGGCGACTTCGCGACCGCGAGCATGGAGAACGTCAGCGGCGCGACGATCAACCTCGGCGTCTCGAGCAACCCGACGGCGGACGCCAAGGGCCACACCGAGGCGAACCTCCTCGGGAACGTGATCGGCCCGGGCAACACGGCCGGCGCCGACTCGATCCTGCTCGCGGCGGAGGGCTCCGACATCGCGACGGTCTCGATGAGCAACGCCGGCGGCGGAGCGCTCTCCATCAGCAGCTCCAACTCGACGTCACAGGGGACGCCGACGGTCTCGGCGACGCTCGGGAGCGGCGGGTCCCTCGTGATCGCTACCGGTGACATCACCGGCACGGCACTGAGCTACACGGGCTCGAACTCGGGCACGAGCAGCGGGACCGGCGGCGCCCTGAACGTCAACGACTTCACGGCCGATGCGTCGATGGATCCGACCGTCACCTTCACCGTGAACGGCGGGTCGACCACGACATCTCAGTTCGGCACGGTTAGCCTGAACGCGACGCACAACGAGTCGTCCACGACGGACACATACGCCTCGGCGTCCGGCGGCGGCGGCGGGTTCATCAACGTCGGGACGGGGAGATCCTCGAGCCGCGAGCACCTGACGATCTCGAACACGGTCTGGGGGACGGTCAACGGCCTCGACGTGAACATCACGACGAACGGCAACGTGGTGGTCGAGGGTCACACCGACAACGGCGGCGGCGGGTTCGTCACGATCACGTCCGCTGACGCCAATGCGAGTGGACGCGTCGACAACTCCGTCTGGATCGCGGGCGGCGCGCTCGTGAACGCGTCGCGCAACGCGGATGTGAACGCGTCGACGTTCCTCGAGCCGTACGCGACCGCATCGTCGGACGGCGACGGCTTCGTCTCCGGTGCGAATGGTTCGGTGCAGGTCACGGCCGACTACGTCAACGTCGCGACCGTCCAGGGGACCGTCAGCGCGGGCGCGACGGCAACCGTCGAGGCGCATACCAACGTGAACGGCGTCGCGCAGGGCAGCGGGAGCACCGGCGGCGGCTTCGTCGGCGGCGGCATCTACGCGGATGTCGAGGTTGGCGACAGCGACGCGCTGAACCAGGTGCACATCCTCGCCGGCGGCCAAGTCGACGGCGATCTCGTCGTCCTCAACGCCCAGGTCGACAGGATGCGCGCCGACTCGGAGGCCTACGTGAGCGCGGGTGCAATCGGCGCGAGCACGACCGGCGAGGGCGACGTGAACATCTACGGCGCCTCCGAGGTGCGGCTCGAGTCGGGCTCGGACATCTACGGCAACGTCCGGATCGCGATCAACGCGACGTATGACGGGATCGACCTGTACGCGGTCGGCTACGCATCATGCGACTGCGGCGGCGGTGACACGGACGGCAACGTGAACCTGAACGACAACACCGACGCGCTCGTCTCCGGCGTCGCCGGCTCGGTACTACACACCTATGACCTCGAGGTGAACGCCGACCAGTACATCTCGAGCTACGGCTGGGACGCGGAGTCTCACGGCGCGCTGATCGACACCGGCGGGACCAGCGTCAACGGAGTCACGAACTTCGGCCGCGACATCTATTGGGAGTCGACGGTGTACCTTGCGCCGTCGCCCAACCCCGAGGTCACGATCGACGCGAACGGAACGATCACGAAGCTCGTCAACGCGTCGATCACCGACCAGTTCGGCAACTCGTACTTCCTGGGCGACACGATTCCAGTCGGCCGCGTCATCGAGGTCGGCGACCTTGTCGACAGCGGAACGGGAGTCGCCAACTTCACGACGGACGATCTCGTGTGGTTCGCGAACGATCTCGCCGCAGCCGACAGCCCACATCCGTCCGGTCCGCCGGTGGGCCACATCTGGGGCAACGACGGCGTGTTCATCATCGAGGACGCGTGGGACTCGATCACGATCACGAACTACTCGAGCCGGACGCTCGTGACGCACTACATCCAAGTCGAGAACACGGCCGACCCGATCGCCACGATCACCGTCACGGTCGAGGACATCCCAGGCCCGACGAACACTCCGCCGAACGACGTCTCGCTCGACGAGTTCCCGCCGAACCGCGCGACGATCGAGTTCGACATCCAGCACCTGTTCCCGGCGACGGTGATCCAGATCCTGAACCTCCAACCCGGCGGGATCCCGGCGTCGAACGTGATCCTCGACGGTACGATCATCAACCCGATCGGAACCGTGCTCGTTCGGAACGACCGCGGGAACATCCTCTTCGGGCCCGACGTGATCAAGGCGAGCGGCTTCGTTGAGACCAATCGCGCCTTCTTCGACGCGCCGAACGGATCGATCGGCAGCTCCGGCGGCTGCACCACGATCGGGGCCGGCGCGAGCATCGGCATCGCTTGCCCGCCGCGGTCGCCGATTGTCCTGCACCTCGTCCAGAGCCAGTACGTCGACGGAGGCGGGACGCATGAGCGGCCGATCGAGCTGATGGCGCAGGCCGGCGGCAACATCGACCTCGACATCACGAACATCCTGCGCGAGCCGCAGACGGCACCGTTCGCGCCGCAGCTCGGGCCGATCCACGCCGGCGGCAACGTCGACATCCAGGTCTTCGACAGCCTCCAGGGCGACGACCAGGCCGACCTCGGCGAGGTCGAGGTCGACCTCTTCCACCCGCCGGGACCGGTCGGCCCGCTCGTCGGGAGCGGTCTCTACCGCGTCCACTTCCGGCCCGACCTGCCGCTGCCGCCGGACCTCGTCGCGATCCTGCGCGCGTTCGGCACCGTCGACAGCCCGATCGACAGCACCGTGACGTTCACCGACGTGAGCGCGGGCAACGACATCTTCCTCTGCCACGGCGCGACGTCGTGCTCGACCGACTCCGCGACGACGATCCCGTTCGTCGTCTCGAGCGACGTCGACGCGAACCTCCGCGCGAACATGTTCGGCTGGGACGACAACCACGTCCTGTCGAGTCAGGACGGCGCCGGCCAGATCGACGAGTACACGAACGGCTTCATCATCGACTCCGAGCTCAACAGCGACCTGCTCGTCGGCCAGATCTTCTCCACCGGCTCGAACGTCTTCCTTCTGTCGAAGACGCTGATCCTCGACGCCGCGAACGACCCGGGCTCGACGGGCTCGCTCGACGGCACCGACGTGATCGGCCAGAACATCGCGATGTTCACCGGGCTCGGCGGGGTCTTCGGCGGCGTCGGTAACCCGGGCAACTTCCTCGAGATCCAGGCGAACCACCTCGGCGGCCCGACTCCGGGCGTCCTCACGGTGGAGGACACGGCTGCGCCGTTCACGCTCGGCGTCTACGTCACGCAGACGAGCGGGAACCTCTGGGTCAACACCGTCCACACGAACGGTAGCGCCGCGTTGACCACGCTCGCCGGCTCGATCCTCGACGGCCGCAACGGCGGGCTCGGCCTGAACACGCCCGATCCGAACGCGCCCGGCGGCTGCTGTATGGTGCCGAACGTCGTTGCGAACTTCGTCGAGTTGTTCGCTGCCGGCGGAAGCATCGGTGCGGCGGGCGCCCAGCAGGGCTGCAACCAGCTGGAGAGCGCCGTCGGGTTGCCATGCCTGCCGGCAAGCGACTTCAAGATCGACTCGTCGCACCTGATCACCGCGAATGTCGCGATGGCGGCCTCGAACGGCATCTACGTGACCGAGACGAACGGCGCGCTCAACCTCGTGCTCGCACTGACGCTGAACGGGAACATCAGGCTCACCGTCTGCGACCGGCCGACGAGCGGTGACGACCTGAACCTCCTCGCGAGCGGTTTCGCGCTCTTCGCCGAGGGCACGATCCTCCCGATCCCGAAGGGGACGATCGCGGCGGTGAACGGCTCGGTGACGATCCTCGTCGGCGACAACCTCACGACCGACCCGAACAGCCAGATCATCGCCGGCACGACGATCGCAATCGCAGGCGACTACTGCAACTGCGATCCGGGCGTCGGCTCCGTGATCACGCTCGGCGGCACGGTCAGTTCGGGCCGGGTTGCGGGCATCGCCACTACGGTGATCGTCGGTGGCCCCGACGCCGACACGTTCGTCTTCAACCAGACGTCGCTCGTCGGTTCTGTCGCGGTGTACGGGGGCGCTGGAAACGACAGCTATGTCGTGAACCAGCTGGCAACGATGGATGTCGCGGACGGTGACACGCTGACACTCGACGGTCAAGGTGGATCCGATCTGTACACCGTGAACACCGCCGGCAGCCTCTCGACGGACCAGCACGACTACGTGATCAACGTGCTCGACAGCGGCGCCCCGACCGACGGCTCGAACGTCCTCGTCGTGAACGGCACGAACGACCCCGACATCTTCCTGCTCCGAGGCATGACGGGACCGCAACCGACGTTCACGACCGACGCGTTCGTGCCTGCGGTGCAACAGCCGACTGCGTTCGTCGCGCTGCTGCACGGGAGCGAGCAAGACGTGCTCCACCGCGCGCGCCAGGACGTCGAGCGGATCAACTACGACTCCGGGATCAACGGCCGGCTCATCGTGAACGGCCTCGGCGGGAACGACATCTTCGCGGTCGACGACAACAGCGCGATCACGACCCTGGACGGCGGCGCCGGCGACGACACCTTCCTCTTCGGGCAGGCGTACTTCTCGCCGCGGGGCACGGGCACCGGGAACTGCCTCACGAACGACGTCGCGCTGATCTGCGCGCCGCCCGCGCAGGACGTGAGCCCAGCAGATGCGTTCCCGACCACCGACACGACGATCGGCTGGCTCAGCCGCGGCAACTCGTACCCGATCGTCGCCTACGGCGGCGCGGGCAACGACGCCTTCCTCGTCCTGTCGAACCAGGCTTCGCTCACCCTCGACGGAGGTTCGGGCAACGATCTGTTCGCGCTGAAGACGAGCGCGCTCGTCAACCCGCAGACGAACACCGTCGTCGTCGACACGTTCCTGACCCCGGTCGATCCCACGACGGGGGTGCCGAGCGCGAATACGGTGCCCGTCTATACCGTCGACGCGACGGTCGACGCGATCGCGGGCGGCGGCGACGACGCGCTGTACATCATCGGGACCGGCCTCTCCGACTACCTCGTGCAGACGGGCACGGGCTCGATTCTCGGCGCGGGCCTGCACCTGAACCCGGCCGGGTTCGCCGACGGCACCATCCACATCGTCGGCACCGGCGCGCCGTGCACGGGCACCTGCGCGAACGCGGTCGTCAGTCGCGACCTCGAGGGGCTGAGTGCGGTCGTCGACCAGGCGGAGGCGCTACTCGGCGTCAGCGACACGCTCCAGACGTCGCTCGCCGAGGTCCCGGTGGTGAGGAGCGTCGTCCTCGCCGGCGGCATCGGCCTCGACGTCGCGGGCGCCCAGGCCGGTCAGGTCGTCATCACCGAAAGCGGCGGCTCGACGCGCGTGTACGAGCAGCAGATGGGCGGGGGCAACACCATCGGGACCTCCCTGAGCGAGGCGCAGCGCTCCAACTCGAGCATCGACACGTTCACGGTGAGTCTCGCATCGCCGCCGAACGCCACGGTGTACGTGAACGTCTCGGTCGCGCTCGGCCCGCTCGCCGATCAGAACGCCGGCGATCAGACGATCCTCGTCTCGCTCGATGGTGTGAACTGGGCGCCGTATCTCGTTCTGGCGTTTTCTCCGGGCGACACCGACCCGCAGGTCGTCTTCGTGAAGGCCGTCGACGATACCGGCCGCGAAGGCGAGCGGAACGCCACCATCAACTTCTCGAGCTCGAGTGCCGACCCGCGCTTCAACGACGTCGCGATCCGCAATGTCACCGTCGACGTGATCGACAATGACACGCGTGGCGTCGTCGTGACGCAGTCCGGCGGCTCGACGGTCGTCCTGCCCGGACCGGCGCCGCAGGGGATCGCCGACGCGTACTCGGTCGCGCCGACCCGCGCGCCTCGGAACACGGCGACGATCACGATCTCGTTCGACTCGACGCTCATCTCCATCACCAGCACCGACCCGCGCTATAACCCGGCGACGCACACGGCGACGTTCGATGCGACGAACTGGATGACGCCGGTGGTGCTCGTCGTGACGGCCGTCGGGAACCCGGGCGGCCCTGGTGGGACGACGACGATCGTGAACACGCTCAACGGCGGCGGCAGGTTCAACGTCCCTGTCTCGGTGCCGGTGACGATCCTCCCGAGCAATGCGCCGATGGTCTACACGACACAGAGCAACGGCTCGACGCTTGTCACCGAAGTCGCGCCCGACACGTACTCGATCCGGTTGACGGCCGCGCCGGTGGGCGGACAGCCGAACGCCGACGGAGTTATCGTGGGCGGCCAGCCGATCCTCGTGCTCATCGTCACCGACGGGCAAACGCTCCCGAGCGCAGCGGACCCGACCGACACGCGCTGGACGACGACGCAGCTGCCGCAGGCGATCATCGTCACCTTCGACTCGACGGACTGGTACGTGCCGTTCGTCGTCCAGTTGACGAAGAACCCGGAGCCGCCGGCGACGGATCCGTTCCAGCCTGTGAAGACGTTCCCGCTGCAGTACCCGCTCGACGCACCCGCGGACACGTGGACAGTCGTCTCTTCGCTGCCAGATCTTTCGAGCATCGACGCACCGGCAGTGGGGAACCACCGCTCACTCGACGCGCTCCTCTGCACCGACGTGCTCGAGCAGGAGGACAACGCCCCCGGTCAGCACCGCGACTTCTCGGATGCGACGGGCTTCGGATGCGACACGATCCCCGAGCGGCAGCCGATCATCCTGCCGAACGAGCGCGGCGCAGGCGTCCCGCCGCGGCTGAGCGGCGATCTGCCGACGATCTTCGTCGAGGCGACGAGCCCGGACGGGGCGCCGGCCTCGTACCCTGCCGCGCTCCCGATCGTGGGCGACGTCGGTCACATCACGCTCACGTTCACGCCCGGCCCCGGCGCGCAGCTCCCGCTCGGTAGCTCGCGCGTCAGCGTCATCGCCGAGGACGAGGCCGGCAACTACGCCCGGTTCTTCGTGACAGTCGTCGTCCGCGACACGACGCCGCCGGTGATCACCGCGCCGAACATGACCGTCGAGGGCAACACGACCGGCGGCGCGATCGTCGCGGCCTACGCGGCGACCGCAACCGACGCGGTCGGTCCGGTCACGCTGACGTACTCGATCCCGGCGGGCTCGTTCTTCCCGATCGGGAAGACCACGGTGACCGTAACCGCGACCGACGGCGCCGGGAACATGTCCACGAAGACCTTCACCGTTACCGTCCGCGACACGACACCACCCGTCTTCACGTTCGTGAGCTCGAACCTGACCGTCGAGGCGACGGGCAAGAGCGGCGCGGTCGTCCAGTACGCGCCGGCGACGGCGAGCGACGCGGTCGGCCCGGTAACGATCACCTACTCGAAGGCATCCGGCTCGACGTTCGCCCTCGGGACGACGACCGTCACCGTCACCGCCAAGGACGGTGCCGGCAACAAGACGACGGCGACGTTCACCGTGACGGTCGTCGACCGGACCCCGCCGACGATCACCTCGATCAGCGGCAACCTCACGGTCCAGGCGACGAGCGCGAACGGTGCGGTCGTGAAGTACGGAGCGGCCACGGCCACCGACGCGGTCGGCCCGGTGACGATCACGTACTCGCAGGCGTCGGGCACGACGTTCGGCTTCGGGACGACGATCGTCACGGTCACGGCGACGGACGGTGCCGGCAACTCGTCGAGCCAGACGTTCACCGTGACGGTCGTCGATACGACGCCCCCGACCATCACGTCCATCAGTGCCAACCTCACCGTCGAGGCGACGAGTGCGTCGGGCGCGATCGTGAGCTACGCGCTCGCGAAGGCGACGGATGCGGTCGGCCCGGTGACGATCACGTACTCGCAGGCCTCCGGGACGTTGTTCAAGCTCGGCACCACGACTGTGACGGTGACGGCGCGTGACGGGCACGGAAACGTCACCATTCAGACGTTCACGATCACGGTTCGCGACACGACACCGCCCGTTTTCACGTTTGTCCCTGCGGACATCACCGTCGTTGCGACACCGACAGCTGGGGCGGCGCTCGGAGCGATCGTGACGTATCCGCCCGCGGTCGCTACGGACGCAGTGAGCGCAGTGAAGATCACTTACTCCACGCCGTCGGGGTCCTTCTTCCCAGTCGGGACAACGGTCGTCACCGTCACGGCTACCGACGCCGCTGGGAACAGCACCAAGCGGACATTCCGTGTGACCGTGCTTCGAAGCTGACCTCAGAGGGAGCAGCTCGGCGCTCGAACGTAGGTCACGCTGTGCGGCAGGCGGTTGGGGTCGGCCGAGATGAGGCCGAAGCCGGCGAGCGCGAACCGGAGGAGGGAGCTCGCGCGCATCTCGTGCGAGTGCGCCCAGTGGCCGACGTACTCGGAGACCGGGGCGCACCGGTCGAGCCTGCGCAGCGCCCGGAACATCGCGCCGGACTGCGTCTGCTGGTCGGTCACGATCTTGTCGTCGCGGCTCCACCAGATCTGGAGCGGAACGCCGGAGGAAGCGATCCGCGGCGCGAGGTCGAGCCCGCTCCTCGCGGCGTACGCGGCGGGCGCCTGCTGCGGCGTGCCGCCGACCTCGCGGCGGAGGTTCGACTGGAGCACGCGCCCGACCGGCTGGCCCCAGCGCTTCATGCACTTCGCGTCGCAGCCGAGGTCGACGAGCTGCCGGTAGCGGAGCGCGAGATCCGCGACCGAGTCCATCGCGGCGGCGCCGGCCAGGAGCCCCGGGTGCCGGGCGACGAGGAGGAGGGTCTCCTGGCCGCCCATGCTGCTCCCGAGCGCGTAGACGCGGCGGCGATCGATCCGGAGCCACGGCAGCGCGTGGGCCGCGATCTCGGGCATCCGGGCCAGGTCGTCGATCTGCCCGACGTATCCATAGGAGAAGGCCTTCATCCGGCGACCCATCCCGTCCGGGTTGATCACGGCGAACCGGCCGGTCGCAGGCATCGTTCCCCAGTACTTCGCGTTGCCGGGCCCGTTGCCCCCGCGCCCGTGCGGCGAGATCACGAGCGGCAGCGGCGGGTTGTCCTTCGGGCCGTACCAGGCGGGGAGCACGATGGTGGCGAGGCGGTCGTGGCCGTCGTGGGAGACGTAGTGGATGGTCACGATCCGGACGCGGGGCGCGGCGGTCGTGGAGAAGGGGTCGCGGCCCGTGAGGGCGGCCGGATGAACAAGGAGAAGGAACAGGGCGAGGAAGAGCGCGGCGAGAGCGGCGGAGCGGCTGATATGCGGGGCGGCAGTGGTCATGCCGCCACCGTCGATTGGGGCGCTCATGGCGCGGCCACGGGCCGCCAACGGCCCGCCAACGGGCGTCGTCGGGCGCGGCTTTACACACGCTTAACAACGGTCTGACGCGGCCCGAATCCGGCTCCGGGCAGAATCTGAATCGGAGTACGAACCGCCGTCGTCGGAGGAGCTCCAGCTGGCCGGGATCACCGAAGGAAAGTCCGCGTGGCTCGTCGCCGGCGGCCTCGCCGCCGTGTTCCTCGCCACCCCCGCCTGGGTGCGCTACGGCGGGTCGGCGAGTGCGGCGCTGCCGCCCACGCCTGCAAACCCCGCCGTCGTGCTCGAGAACGGCCAGAAGATCGCGTTCGCGGCCGGCGACCTCGCCGTCGGTGACGGGGTGCTCTGCGAGAGCGGCGGCCTGCGCGTCGGCGCCTGGGTGCCGAGGCCGCGGCACACGACCTCCGCGCAGCTCGTCGGCTCGAACTGGACCGCGTCGATCAGCGTCCGCGCGCGGGACGACGGCTCCGTGATCGCCAGCTGCTCCTAGCCGCCTCCTGGGCCTCCCTGGGACGAGGGATCGGCCTGCTCAAGGCCCGTCCGCGCGTGCCCGATACGCACGTCCAGGATGGTGTTCACGACGCCGCGGCCCGACGCGTCGCGGCAGGAAGAGTTGGTGATGTCTGCGGGAGACCTGGTCGGCGCGACGGTCGGGCGCGCCACAGTCACGGTCGGGCGCCGGCTTCGGACCCTTGGCGGCGAGGCCGGCTTCACGCTGATCGAGCTCGTCCTGGCCGCGACGATGCTGATGATCATCGCCGCGCCGATCTCGGCCATCCTCTCGTCGGGCGCGGTGCTCGCGAAGTCGTCGCGCGAGCGCACCGGCGCGGACGAGCTTGCGCTGGCTGAGATCGAGTCGATCCGCTCGCTGCCCTACTTCAGCGTCGGGATCCAGCACGGGAACCCCGATGGGTCGCTCCTCTCCACGAACAACACCTCGCTTCCGGGCGGCGAGCAGGTCGTCGTCTCGCGCTCCATCACCTACGTGAACGACCCGATCCTGCACAACCCGTACCCGACGGCCGCCGACTACAAGAAGATCGTCGTCACGATCTCGCGGCAGAGCGACGGGCACGTGCTCGCCCAGGACACCACGTTCGTCGCGTCGGCCGCGGCGCCGCCCAACAACGGGACGACCTGGGTCCAGATCAAGCGCCAGCTCGTCGATGCGGTGACGAACGGCGTGCTCCAGGGCGTCGCCGTGAACCTCACCGGCGGGCCGGACAGCGTCAACCGGAACGACGTGACCGACTCTGCGGGCAACGTCGTGTTTCCGGCGCTGACGAGCTCCTCCACCAGTACTCCGGTCTTCACGCTCGCGTCGACGCTCACCGGCTACTCCGTCTTCCCGGACGACATCTCGCCCGGGGCACCCTCCTCGATCCCGTCCACCCCGGGACTCGTCTCGACGGGGACGATCCGCATGTACAAGCCGACGACCCTGACGGTGAACGTCCAGACATCGACCGGCGCCGCGTACACGAGCGGCGCAACCATCTCGGTCGACTCTTCGCGCTGCGGTGTGGCCACGGTCAGCATCCCGTCCGGGCAGAGCCAGGCCGTGGTCACGACATGCACCCCGTGGGGCTCGACGTTGGTGCCGTTGCCGCCGAACGTGAGCGGCCAGGTGCCGGCCGACACCAACTACTACGTGACGGCCTGGTCGAACAGCGGCGGCTTCTGGAGCACGGGCACCTCGACCGTCGTCCCGGCCTCGTATCCGTCGAACCTCTCGCAGACCGTGAACGTGAAGTTCGTGTCGACGACGTTCTCGACGACGAAGCAGATCAAGGTCACCGTCACGAAGGGCGGCTCGAACGACACGAACGCGCGCGTCGAGCTGACGGGCTCTCCCACCGGCATC
>Ga0335081_10005392_pt1 | contig 20242 bp, 10 predicted proteins | sample Lox_Sample_35_FD_206713 | JGI IMG/M metagenome (GOLD analysis project Ga0335081, IMG submission 206713) | Soil microbial communities from Loxahatchee National Wildlife Refuge, Florida, United States - Lox_Sample_3.5 | ecosystem: Environmental > Terrestrial > Soil > Wetlands | place: USA... | reverse complement strand
GGATCGCTGGTTTGTTGCTCCCGTTTAAATGTCAGGTCCTTTCCTAGCACTCGAGTGACTGGAAAGAATAGCACGATCCTGGTGCACTCTCGATGCGCGGGACACGATCAATAGCTCTCGATCTTCTTCGCAGGCTGTCTGAAGCACCAGGACCGCCCGGCTTTGAAGACCCCGCTCGCAAATTGATGGTGGAGCCGATCAAGCCGTATGCGTCCTCGATCCGCTACGACGGCATGGGGTCGGTCCTGGCGACGCAAGGTACCGAAGGGCCGCGCAAACGACCACGACATCAAACCGTCGGCGTGATGCTTCCTTCATCATCTCCCGGAATTGTGAGCGATCTGCCTTGCCGCCGGATTCGTGGTCCTCATACTCGGCAACAATGGGCCAATCTTGAGCGGCACAGAATTCGCGCAGCTGCCGAAGCGGTTCCGCTCATCGCAATCATTCCTACGGCAACTTCCAGTCGTTGTCCCGACACGCTATCCCCTAGCAAAATGAAGGGGCGCGCGGCTGCGGGGTAAATACATGTACCGATCAGCTAGATCACGGCCCGTCACACCGCATGACGCAACGAGACGCGAAATCGGATTCCCGGCCGCGACAAATTCTCTACACCGACCGTGCCTCCGAAAAGCGAAAGAATACGTCCCGCCACTGCGGGGCCCAACCCCAGATTCCCCGCTGGCGTACTCACCTCCGAGATCGCGAAAAGATCGAAAAATTTAGGCAATTCGGATTCGGGGATGGTTCCGCCCTGACTCTCGATTGCGACCCACACGCATTCGCGCGACGGCGTGGACGACACCTGTACCATTCCGCCCCTTTCACTAAACTTCACGGCCGTTTCGAGAAGAGCATGCAAGGCTCTGACCAGCAGTTCCTCGTGACCCACGACACAATCCATGGCCTCGCCAGCATCCCCTGAAAATGGCGCGACGGCGACATGTCTCAATCTGGCCAGTTCCCCGGTTCTTTCCGTCGCCCGAGCGATCGCAGCGCGCAGCGAGAGCGGTCCGTAGCCGAACTGCCCTGCGTTCACGTCGATCTCGGTGAGCAACGAGGCGTCACCGAGAATCGAGAGAATCCTTTGTCGCGAGCGCTCAAACATCTGCCGGAGCTCGCAGTTTTCCTCATTCGCTTCGAGGCCGTCAAGGATAACTTCGCCGATGCCGAGAATACCATTCAGCGGAGTGCGGAACTCATGCGAGATGAGACTCAGGAAGTCATTCTTCGACCGGTCGAGAATCGTCAGCCTTTGGTTCGCTTCGGCCAGTTCCCGAGTGCGCGCGTCAACGAGCTCCTCGAGCCGTTCGTTCTGCACCTTCAGTGCGCGCTGGAGCTGGTGAAGCTTGAGGTGCGTTTCAACGCGCGCATGAACCTCTTCAAACTGGAACGGTTTGGAGATATAGTCCACGGCGCCCGCCTGCAAGGCTCTTACTTTGTCCGCCGTGTCGTTGAGCGCGCTCAGAAAGATCACTGGAATGTCGGAAAGTCGAGAGTCGGATTTGAGACGTTCGCAGACCTCGTAGCCATTCATCTCGGGCATGTTGATATCGAGAAGGATAAGGCTCGGCGGGCTCTTGACCGCCGCCGCCAGAGCGAGCCGTCCGCGCGGGAACGAACGTGCCTCAAGACCTTGGCGCATGAGCATATCTTCCAGCAGTTTCAGGTTGGCTGGATTGTCGTCGACAATCATGATGTCCGCTTGAGCCGGCTTGGTGCCTGCGGCGGTGCAGCGTACAGCGGGAGTGAGTTCGATCATTTTTCGATTCCCTGCGCGACGGCTTCAGGCTGGCCGATGTGGCCGCGTACCGGAACGCGAACTTCCGCTATTTCTTCGAGACGCTGCGTACGTGCGAAATTTTCCAGCCGCTCGATCCAGGTTTCGGTCAGCGTGGTCCCGGCTTTGAGGATCACCAGCTTTCCGTCCCGCGAACGAACGTCTTTTTCGAGCACCATTTTGGCCCGCAGTTCATGAATCGGTAGCCGGCGCAACTCGAACTCCATCTGTAGAGGCGCGTAATTCGCGAGTGCATCGAGCATTACGCCGTCAAACTGCGGAGATGATTTGAGCTCGGCAAGCAACGTCCCAAGCTTCGCTCCCTTTTGGATTCTTCGATCGACCTCAAGAGCCAGATGCAACGTGCGCGCTCCGCGGCGCGCGCGTTCCGGAACACCCTGCGCCTGCGGATCAAGTTGACCCCAAACCATCTCTGCGACGATTTCCATACGTGGAATATGCGAAAGCAGTCGCAACGCCGCTTCCGGATGTGCGCGGAACATGCGGGCCTCGTCTGGCGAAAGGGCTTCGCCGTAGCAGGCGCGTTCGACGATATCATCGGGCAACGCGATGCAGCCGATCAGGCACAAGGTTGCCGCCAGCTCGTACTGCCACGCGTCTGTGATTTCCATCCGCTTTGTAATCCACAGCACGATGTCGCGTAGAGAGTGGGATCGCAACGACAGCATTGGCGAGGCGAGCTGAATCAACTCCCATAGCACCTGAACCGCGCCGCCCAGAGTTTTTTCGAGCAGTTCGTGTTCGGCCCGCTGCGCGCGGCGCAGTTTGAGGTGGGTTTCGACGCGCGCCTGCACTTCCTCGAACTGGAAAGGCTTGGAGATGTAGTCGACGCCGCCCGATCGAAAACCACGTACTTTGTCGCCGATGGAATAGAGGGCACTCAGGAAGATCACGGGTATGCCCGAATGCCGATGGTTGGATTTCAACTGCTCGCACACCTCGTAGCCGCTCATCTCCGGCATGTCAATGTCGAGAAGAATGAGATCCGGCGGTTCGCGGTCGATCACCGCGAGCGCGAGACGCCCGCGAGGAAAAGAGCGTACCTCGTATCCGTGTGCGCGGAGCATGTCTTCGAGCAATTTCAGGTTGGCGGGATTGTCGTCGACCGCCATGATGCTGCCGGACGGCGATGGCTCTCGCGTTAGGGCGCACATACTTCCTCCAGCAATCGGTTCAGGGTATCGTAGTCGTACGTGTCGGCGAGCGACTGCAAAGCCTGCGCGGATTCGGCGTCGGTGATCCGAACCTGTGCGGCGAGCTTGTCGAGCAGCATCTTGTTCCCGTTCAGGGTCGCCTCGCGGAGACCATCGACCAAGCTCCGGGGCAGACGGCCGAGCCGCTCCGGGGTGAGCACTGCCGTGCCGCCAAGGGCTGAATCGGCCGCCGCGTCCTCATAATCATAGGTAAGGTTTAAGAGTGTACGTAACTTCTCGAACAGCTCATCCTCGCGGCAGGGCTTCGATAGAAAGTCGTCCGCGCCGCATTGTGATGCGAACCGGCGGTCACTGGCCATGGCGCTCGCGGTCAGAGCGACGATCTGGGTTTCCCGGCCGCGCGGGTCCGCTTTGATGATCCGCGTGGCTTCGAGACCATCCATGAGGGGCATATGGACGTCCATTAGGATCAATCGTGGTCGCCACTCGTTCCAGACTCGAATCGCGGCCTCACCATTGTCCCCTTCGCGTACGGAGAATCCAGCCGAGACGAGCATCTTCTGGAGCCACTCCCGATTCTCCGGATGGTCGTCGACCACTAGAATTCGGGGCGCCTCCTGGCTGGCGCTGAGGGCTTTGACACGGCGGCCGTGGTTTTTCCTGTGGGCCACTCCGGCTTCCCCGCGCCCGATCGGGATCACGAACAGAAACACGGACCCGCCTCCGGGATTGGCGACAACCGTGATATCGCCACCCATCAGGCGCGCGTATTTGCGGCTAATAGCCAGGCCCAAACCGGTGCCTTTCAGGCTGTCCTGGCTGGTTCGGACCTGACTGAACGGTTCGAACAATCGCTTTTGATCCTCATCGGTGACACCCGGCCCAGTGTCTTCGACCTGCGCCAACATCCACAGGTCTCCATTGCGCTGCTCCAACCGGACCTGCAAGCCGATCCGGCCGATCTCAGTGAATTTCACCGCGTTTCCAAGAAGGTTGATCAATACCTGGCGGATCTTCGCTTCGTCGGCGACCACGTAGGGCACTGATTCGCCTTCCATCTTCATTTCAAAGCGCAGCGCTTTCGTGCCCGCACGGAGACGGAACATGGCCGCCAGGTCATCGAGGAGCCGCGAGAGATTGAAAACTGCTGGATTGAGATCGATGCGGCCGGACTCGATTTTGGACATGTCCAGAACATCGTTGATGAGTGCCAACAGGTGTTCTCCGCTGCGGCCGATGATCTTCAGATTCGCTTGGGCCTCCGGACCGAGCTCCGGATCGCGCGCCATCAACTGCGCGTAGCCGAGAATCGCGTTCATCGGAGTCCGAATCTCGTGGGACATGGTCGACAGGAACGTACTCTTCGCCCGGTTGGCCGCCTGGGCTCCCGTGGCAGCTTCTTCGAGTTTCCGGTTCAGATTCCGGATCTCGATCTCTGCCCGTTTCCGCTCGCTGATATCGCGCGCGATGGCGGAGGCTGCCGTTACCTCGCCACGGGAATTCCGGATGGGCGACACGGTAAGGGCGACGTTGATAAGTGTCCCATCCTTCCTTCGCCGCGTCGTTTCTTCGGTAACGATTTCGCCGCGCTGGAGCTTGGCGATGATCTGGCGCACCTCGTCCGGGCGATCGGGTGGAAGGAGGATAGAAATCGCGCGGCCGATCACCTCTTCGGCCGAGTACCCGTACAACCGCTCCGCGCCTTTGTTCCAGTTGATAATTGTTCCGTCGAGTGACTTGCCGATAATCGCGTCGTCCGAGTAGTCGACAATCGAGGCCAGCTGCTCGCGGCTACGCTCCGCCCGCCTGCGTTCCGTGATATCCCGCACGGTGCTCGAGACCAGTTCGCCCTCCTCGGTTTGCAGCGGGCTTAGGCTAATTTCCACTGGAAATTCGGTTCCGTCCCGGCGCAACGCATAGAGATCCAAGCCGGCGCCCATGGCACGAACCTTGGGATCTACGGAATAGCCCTGCCGATGCGCGGAGTGTTTGGCACGGAATCGTTCTGGAACCAGTGCTTCCATGCTCAGCCCAATCATCTCCTGACGCTGATAGCCGAACAGCTTCTCCGCTTGGGTGTTCACCAGGACGATCTTGCCCGCCCGATTGACGACCACGACAGCATCAGGCGCTGCTTCGAGCAACTCGCGGAACTTTCCTTCGGCCACCAGGCGCTTCGACGTCTCGACCAACTCGTGCTCCGTCCGGCGGCGGTCGGTCACGTCCCAGCAGACGCCCGTGAAGCGAAGCGGCTGTCCGGCCCTGTCGCGATACACTTTTCCGCGGGTAGCTAGAAAGCGGATTTCACCATTCGGCTGCGGCACGCGGAATTCCGTCTTGTACGGTGCGTCCCGCTCGACCGCAGCGGCGATCTCATCTTGAACCCGTCCCCGATCGTCAGGATGAATCAAGGCCCCAAATCCCTCGACTGTTCTAGGAAAATCGCCAACTGGCAAACCGAAGAGGAGCGATGCATTTTCGTCGACCTCGATAGTGTTCGGGGGGATGTTCCAGCTCCACACACTGATCCCGGCGGAGTTCAGCGTGAGTCGAAGGCGCTCTTCCGTGGCGCAAAGCTCGTTCCTCGCTTCGAGGAGCTTGTGGATGCTCTTTAGACGGGCGTTGCGCATAGTGCCGGCAATCACGGCAATGCCGGTTCCCACTCCGATATAGAAAAGCAGGTCGAGGTATTGCGCCGTACCCTTGAAGCCGAAGCTGCCGCGGGGAGGGATCACAAAATAGTCCGCAGACGCGATGCCGAGCGCAAGTGCGACTATCGCCGGACCAAATCCCCCATACGACGCCGTTAACAGAATCGCGACCAGCATCAGTAGAAAGGGGCTATGGTCACGGAGCGCAGGGTCAAGTACGATTCTGATCCACGTGGCCCCCGCAATCGTTACTAGGGCACATCCGTAGCGGAGCACGAACGACCGGAACCTAGCCTGAGTCGAGACACGCGACATCTGACTGCTATCCATCCATTATGTAGATCGGCAGTAAGCATTTATTCGGTAGTGGGTCTATTTGAAACGGACCCACTACCATTTATTCACTAGGCTTATTCGATATAACGACCAAGAGACACGAGCTTTCGGCAGGAAACAGGATGGCGCTGAAGTGGCACGAAGCAGCGGTTGACTTCGTCGACCGAAAAACATTACATTCCGGACCGCATTATAGGACTCCCGCTAGTACCGCTCCGGAATACCAGGCCGACGCCCAAATCGCTGAAATCGCAAGGCGCAGCTTCCCGGGCTCGGCTAGCGAGAGATCGTTTCAAGGTGCGGCACCGCGGGCTGCTTTTGTTCACTGGCGCCGTCTCCGCGGATTGGCGCTCGAATACGAAGGCATTCGTTCCCAAGGGCACGCAAAGGCGTGTCTTCGATAATTCGCATTAATCGTACATAAAAACGATTAAAGTGCCGATTATTTTTCTATCACGGATGAGACTTGTGCCCTTAACTGTTCCTGTATGTGATCGCGGCGGTGTGCTCGGGCAAGGTGGATTCTGGGCTGCTGGCGCAGAGTTCGATGTTGAACACCCAGTCTGAAGGCTGCCCCGAGCGCCCCCTGCGAACGGTCCCTGTGAACGAAGCGACGTTCTGGTTCGGCGTGGGCGCCAACAAGAATCTCGCCGCGGCGCGCCACGGAGCCGACCAACTAGTTCGCGAAATCGGAAGGATGACCGCTGACGGAGGGCTGGCCGGGATCGATTTCCGCTGGCACACCAGCATCGGTACCGAAGCGAGCACCATTTTTCAATATCGCTGGTTGCAGTTCTACGCGGACCTTCTGCTGGCCGCGTTCGGGGTGCTGCTCGTCGCACTGGCTACCGCATTCTGGCTGATGTTGCGCCTCCGCTCCGCGCGCAAGCTGGCCGAAGCGGCCAGCCGCGCGAAAAGCGATTTCGTTGCCAACATGAGTCACGAGATCCGCACGCCCATGAATGGCGTGATTGGCATGACCGGGCTGCTGCTCGACACCGAGCTCACCTCTGAGCAGCGCGATTACGCCAGCACCATCCGCACTTCAGGCGAGGCGCTGCTGGCGATCATCAACGATATTCTCGATTTTTCCAAGATCGAGGTCGGCAAGCTGGCGATCGAATCCTTCCCCTTTGACCTGCGCTCGCTCTTCGAGGACATCGCCGAAATGCTTGCGCCACGAGCCGAGGAAAAGGGCATCGACCTGATCCTCGAATATCCCACCACCGTGGCATCGTGCGTCCTAGGCGACGCCGGGCGGGTCCGGCAGGTGCTCACCAACCTGATCGGCAACGCGGTGAAGTTCACCGAGCGCGGGCACGTGCTGGCACGCGTCCAGCAGGAATCTGGGGATTCCCAACGCGCTTCGATGAAGATCACCGTGTGCGATACGGGCGTGGGAATTCCGCGCGCGAAGCTCGACTGCTTGTTCCAGAAATTCAGCCAGGCCGACAGCTCCACCGCACGAAAGTTCGGCGGCACAGGCCTCGGCCTGGCGATCTCCAGGCAACTGGTCGAGTTGATGGGCGGCTCGATCGAGGTTCGCAGCGTGGAGGGCGAGGGATCGATATTTACAGTGACTCTTTCGTTCCTGCTCGACCGTGACGCACCGGTTGTGCCGACGCCAGTGGCGGAGCTGAAAGGGCTGCGCGTACTGATCGTCGATGACAACGAGGTGAACCGCCGTGTGCTTCACGAGCAGATTTCGAGCCTGGGGATGCGCAACGGAAGCTATGCCGGAGGACGTGAAGCGCTGGTCGCAATTCGCGAAGCCGCACGCGCGGGCGATCCCTATCGCATCGTGACCCCAATAATAACATGCCCGATCTCGACGGCGCTGCGCTGGCATCAGCAATTAGGGCCGATCCCGAGCTAGTGGGCACCCTCGTCACCTCCCAATAGTCACAGAACTGTCAAAAAATCGGGTTCGCACTCGCAAACTCCTCCCAAGTCCGGTTCTGAGAAGTTTCGCGCGCTACCGATATCCTCACTTAACTTCCGGTCGGCGTGGGTAGCGTGAATGGCGAAATTGCCCGTTATTGGCGGGGGACATGAAGATAAGCAACAGCACCGCTAATCGAAGGCCCATTTCGCTCCTCGTAATACGAAACTGGAGTTCGTGCTACGCCGCAGAATAGCACGAAAAGCAAAATAGTGTTACTGATCTTTTTAGGAAGCGTGACGACCCGTAACGACTTGTTCATTTGCATCTCGCCGGCGGCCCTGCCTTAAATGGATCGATGCGGCTCTCACTCGCGCTCCTCACTTTCCTGCTGATCGAACCGCTTCTCGTCCTCGCACAGGTGGACCGGACTGCGATCACCGGAACTGTCACCGACCAGCAGGGCGACCGCGTCCCGCAGTGCCGCGTGCGCGCCACTGAACGCGCCACCGGATTTGAGCGCGAAATCGCGACGACTTCTCAGGGCAGCTACCAATTAGCCGGGCTGCCGGCGGGAATCTACTCGGTCCAGTTCTCAAAGAGCGGTTTCGCGGCGCTCACCGTGAATGGCGTCGAACAGGTGGTGGGGCAGACGCGGACTCTCAACGCGCGCCTGGAACTCGCACACGGCCAGCAGCAGACGACGGTGACTGAAGCCGTGGTGCAGCTCGATAAAGTGGACGCGACCATCGGCGCGGCGATCGAGCACACCCAGATCGAGGATCTGCCCATCAACGGCCGCAACTGGGCGACGCTTACCGCGCTTGCGCCCGGGGCGATCGACAACGGCGCGGGCGATCAGCGGACCATCCGCTTCGCGGGCCACGGATTGGACGACAACAACCTGACGCTCGACGGAATCGATGCCACCGCGGTCTACAACCAGGAACAGCGCGAATACATGCGCCTCAACATTCCGCTCGATTCGATCGAGCAGTTCGTGGTGCAGTCGCAAAATTTCGGCGCGGACACGCAAAACGCGACCGCGGGAGGGCAGGTGTCCGTGGTTTCGCCTTCGGGCACCAACGCATTCCATGGCCAGGCGTTCGAGTATTATCGCGACAACGTGCTCGACGCCCGTTCGCCGTTCGACCAGGCGTCGCCCGATCCGTTTCTGCTGAACCAGTTCGGCGCGGGGCTCGGCGGCCCGATCTCGCGCGACACAACGTTCTTCTATATCGATTACGAAGGCTTGCGGCAGAGGCTCGACGGAACGCAGATCGGCCTGGTGCCGAGCCCTGGGTTCGTCGCGCAGGCCGCCGCCGCGTCGCCCGCGCTGATTCCGATTCTGCGCGCGTATCCCAACGGCACCGCGCCGACCTCGAACGCCAGCGTATGGCAGTATGACGCACCCGGCCGCCAGGTGGATGACGAAGATTCCGGCATGGTGCGGCTGGATCATTATTTTTCCGACCGCACCACGGCATTCGTTCGTTTCAATGCCGATGAAGCCGTCGAATCGATTCCCACCGGCCAGTTGACGGCGAAAACCCTGTACGACACCAAGTTCAACAACGGTGCGGCGGCGCTCTCGCACGTTTTCACGCCATCGCTGATCAGCGAAATGAAATTCGGGGTAAACCAGACGATTTATCACACCGCGAATTTGTCGCCTGTGCCGTTCGGCGTCGCGGTTTCCGGCTTCAGTTCGCTTACCGGCGCATCCACCACGGATTATCCTTCAAAGACGTTCGATTTTATCGACGACGTTTCGTGGGCGCACGCGGGGCACGTGATCAAGTTCGGATTTGAGACGCGCTGGATCCTGCTCAACCAGGGAACCTCGCAGAGCGGCAGCCTGACCTACACGTCGACGGCGGCGTTTCTCGCCAACACCATGGGATCGGCATCCTACACTTCGATTCTGCCGCTGGTGCGCCAGCGCAAGACGCAATATTTCGGCTACGTGCAGGACGAATGGAAGATCACTCCGAACCTGACGGTCACTTCGGGAATCCGCTACAACTTTTTCAACGCGCTGCACGCGCTCGGCGATAACGACGTTCCATTCGATTTCGCCACCTGCGGCGGATATTGCCCGCGCACCGATTCTTTCTTCCATCCCCGCTACAACGATTTCGATCCGCGTCTGGGCATCGCTTGGTCGCACGGCGATACGGTACTGCGCGCCGGCACGGGGATCTACCACACCGACGGCCAGGAGGACGATCAGAACCTGCCCATTTCGAATACCGTCGATCGCTACAGCTTCAGCAACACCGCGTTTCCCGCGCTTTCCTACCCGCTGACGCCCTTTCTCGAATACGCGGAAGCCGGCGGACTGGGCGTGGTTTCGCCGCGCGATCTCGATCGCAATCGCAAGGACGATTACGTCGCCGCCTGGACCGCGTCGATCCAGCGCAAGCTGCCCGGCAGCATTATCGGCACTGCAAGTTACCTGGGCAACAAGGGAACCGACGTTTTGACCACAACCTACGTCAACCTGGTGAATCCGAAGACGGGCGTCGCGCCGTATCCGGCATTCGGTCCGGTTTCCTGGCGCGGCGACGTGGGCAACAGCACGTTCCATGCGCTCCAGTGGAACGCGCGCCGGGCGTTCGAGCGCGGATTGCAGCTTTCGGCGAACTATATGTGGTCGCATTCGATCAACGACGGGAGCATCGGCGGCGGCGAATCGGATACGCCGCAGAATTCCTTCTGCCGCTCCTGCGATAAAGCTTCGAGCGATGACGATGTTCGCCAGGGGTTCAATGTATCGGCCGTGTACCTCCTTCCGCACCCGAATCATCCCGGCCTCGCGCGCACCGTGTTCGGAGGATGGATGCTCAGCGGGATCGCAACCGCGCAGACCGGCCTTCCGGTGAACATCACCATCGATCGATCGAACGCGTCGGTTCCCGGCGATTACGCGATCAGCGGAGCCGAGCGGCCGAACTACGTTGCCGGCGTTCCGCTCACTCCGCCCGGCGGCTCGACGCCCGCGGAATGGATCAACCCGGCGGCGTTTTCGACACCCGCGCCGGGAACCTTCGGCGACCTGGGCCGCAACGCCTTCCGCGCGCGCGGCATTTCACAAATCGACCTGGCGCTATTCAAAGAAGTATCCATCGCCGAGCGCCTGCGAATCCGCTTTCGCGCAGACGTTTTCAACGTCCTCAATCGCGCGCAATACGGCGCGCCGAACGCCGACTGGTCGAGCGTCAACTTCGGAGTAATCACCACCACCATCAGCAACTACGCGACGGGCCGCGGCACTCCGCGCGAATTTCAGCTTTCGGCGAAAATTTCGTTTTAGCCCCAATCAGGGCACGCGCCGGATCTCGATGCGGCCGTTGTCCTCCCAGGCCGCGAGCGCGCCCGCGCTCGGCAGACGACGATGTCGGGAAACGATCCTTTCGCCCCCATTTCCACCGGATCGGCCCTCCCCGGAACCTTCGCCAGCAGAGCGGAAGAGGTCGTCCAGATGGCGAAAACACCGCTCGCGCCGGGAGATCGCGAGGCAAGTGTTCATAGCGCTTCCGCGCGCTTGACTTTCCAAAGCCAGAGAGGATGGCCGCATGCCGATTCACGCGAAAAAGCAGAAGCCGCCGCCGGATCGGTAAACCCGGCGGCGGCTTGAGGCTTGGGAATGGAGGTTTCTATTTCGCGACGCGGTATACTTGATCGCCCGACTCATTCTTCGCCGAATCGATGCTGACGCGCTGCTTTTTGGAGAAGGTCGAAAGAAAGCCGCGTACGCTGTGAGCCTGCCAACCCGTGGCCTTCTGGAGTTCGGCGAGCGTGGCGCCCTTGGCGCGTGCGATCATGTCCAGGATCTTGGCTCCCTTGGTTTCAGCGCGCGGAGCAAAACTAGGGCCTACCCTCCGCTATACTTGTCCGAAGGCGACCACGGCAGGAGGACCGCAATGAATCTCTTGAAATTCGTAAGCACGGCTCTTTTATCCATCCTAGCGATTGACGCGCAGGCGCTGCATCCCGACGGGCTCAACTACAACGCCTCGAAATCGAACACCGGCAACCTGTTTATCTCCGACGGAACCAACTGCACCACGCTCGTGGTGGCGACTGACGCGAACGGCAATGTCACCGGCACTACGACGACCACGGCGCCCTGCGGCGTCGCCAACGGCGAAAATCTGATCTGGACGTTCACGCCGCAGGCGCAGATTCCGCAAGTGGTGACGCAGATTCCGCAGTTCGTCGATGGCGCTTCGTGGCAGACGACGCTTGGTATAGTCAATACCACGCCGAGCGCGGCTTCGGCGAGCCTCAACTGTTACCAGGAAACCGGGCAGGGCGACACCAGCACGCAGGCTTGGAATCCGCCGTTCATCCAGGGCTCCAACACGCAGAATCTGGGTGTGCCGGCCGGTGGAACTCTGTTCCTCGATACGCCGGGGACTAGTTCTACGCTGGCGGTGGGCTGGTGCCAGGTGACGGCGTCCGACGGCGTGCAAGTCTACTCGAAATTCACCTGGAGCGCGACCAACGGCGGCCAGGGCATCGCGTCGGCGTCGGCCAGCGGAAGCGATATTCTGGTGCCGTTCGATAACACGAACGGCAGCTCGACCGCCATCGCGCTCGCCAACACCGAGGCGATGCCGCTGGGCGTTTCCGTATCCTTCCAGTTCACCGATGGAACCACCGCGCAGTCGTCGATCGCGCTTCTGCCGTTGGGACACTCAGCGTTTTTGTTTCCGCAGAAGTTCCCGGCGACGGCGGGAAAGCGCGGCCTGTGCGAATTGCTCATCACAGCTACCGGCACCAAGTCAGGCGGGCTCAAGGGACCGCTCGCTTTGGTGCCGCTCCAGTTCAACGCGGTCAATAATTTCTCCAACGCGCAGGCGTATCCGGTCAACAATGGCCCCATCATTTCGGCTCTCGATCCGCTCATGTGTGTGCAGAACCCGCTTCTCAGCGCATGCCCCAATCCTGTGTTTCAGCTTTTGACGCTAAACGCGAATTTCGGAGCCGCGGGCGCGGCGGGCAGTCCGGTGGTGATCAACATTACTCCCGGCGCCAACGGGACCTACAATGCCGCGATCAGCGGCACGATCAACGCATCGGCGGTGAACGGGTCGTTCCTCTCCGGGACGCTCAGCACGGGCGCGGGCGGGCAGGTGATCTTCAACTTCAGCACGCCCGGAACGGGATCGAGCTTCAGCGGCGGATCATTGAGCTTAGCGTTCACCGAAACCGGCCTCGATTCGGCGATCGGCCAGGCGGTGGGAACCGTAGCGGGCCAAATGACTTTGACCCAGGCTGGCGTGGGCAGCGGCTTGCTCACCGGAACCAGCACGGCCTCGATCAATTACAACTCTTCGAAGAGTAACAGCGGCAACTGAATCGGTCGCGGTAGGGACGGCCATTGCTGACCGCCCCCCGCACAGATCCGTACGTGCAGTGTTACCTATTCACGCCTGGGCCGCGGTCGTCGTAGGCGTAATGTCTTGACGATTCGGCGCCGGCATCGCGGCAGCGGTTTTCGGTCCGTTCGTCTTGGTCTGGACGGGAATTTGCGGCGTTCCTGAAAAGGAGTTGAGGGGCTTCTTGGTTTTCGATCCCAGCAATCCAGCGTCGACCTTACCAGTGCCGGTACCCTTCCGCATTTGGGGAATGGCGTCGTCAGCGGCGAAGCAAACGCCAGCGGCGACGAATAACGCGAATCCTAACCTGTTCATTTCGTTTCTCCTGAGGTGAATTTGACTGCCTGTCACCCGGATGTACGCGCTTCGGCAGCAAAAGGGGCAAAAAACCCGGCCATCCTTGCCATGCTGAATCGCCGTGTGATAAGCTCTGGCAATTTCGCCGTGAATCGAAAGACCTGGGCGCCCCGAAATTTCGCTCTGTGGAGTGCGCTGATTTGCATCACCGCCGCGGCCGTTCCGGGCCAGAACACGACAGTGTTTTCCGGCCCGGTCACTGCATCGGGAACGCGTCCCGATTGTGGAACCTGGAGCTCGACCGGTACCCTCACCATTACCCTGACGCCCCAGCTCAGTTCGCTTGTTCCGAACGGCGGACCGGTGACCGGCACTTTCATCAATTCCGGGACATATACCGCCTGCAACATACAGAGCACCAGCGGCAGCGGAACGGTGACGGGTTCGGTGGGCGCAGGCGGCCAGGTGTCGCTGGTTCTTGCCCCATCCACCGGCTGCACATTTACCGGCTCCGGGACGATCAGCGAAATCTCCGGCGCCATCCCGTCGGCGTGCTTCGATTATCCCGGAAGCGGGAGTTTCGATGTCACCAGCCGAAGTTCACCCTCCGGCAGCACGTCAAGCACGATGTGTGTCCCCTTTCCGTCGGGACTCATTCCTTTCACCTCGATCAGCTACGTCACTGCGGCGGACTATGCAGGCGATCACCTGGTGGTCGGCGTGCCGTCGCCGAATTTGCTTGAAGCGATCGCGAATCTCCCGTTGCCGGCGTTCGCCAATCAGACGTTCTGTGGAGCGCAGGTCCAGCTCGCCCCTGGGCAGTACTATCCGAGCGTATATGTTCCCACGGCGGATGAATCGGGCGGAAATTTCAGCGCATTCTCGGGATTGCTCGTGAATCCGGTGAACAACCTGCCCTATCCGAATGGAGTAATTCCGGCCGGTCAGTTGGGCTCGGTATTCGCGTGGAGAATTGGCGCGGTGCAGGCTTCGTCCGGAGCTCGGGACTGGGTCCTGACCGGATCGCTGATGGAGCCGCAGGCATACAGCGCCTCGGTCCTGTTGCCTAGCGGCAAGGTCCTCGTCTTCGGTGACGACTCCATCGCACAAGTTTTTGATCCGGTTGCCGGCACCTTCAGCCCAGGCGGGCAAGCGCTGTTTGGGCACGGACCATTTCCGAGTGTGGTGCCCCTGAACGACGGGACGGTACTGATCGTTGGCGGACAAAACGCTCCTTCGGGCGCCGAGCTATATGACCCCGTTTCACGAAGCTTCACGGCCCTCCCGCCGCCGAGGATGCCCCATGGCTGGATTCATACCGCTACGCTGCTGAACGACGGCCGCGTGTTGATCGTCGGAGGGTTGCAGCAGGCGGGCTCCTCCGGGAATCCAGACGGTGCGGGAGATTCCAGCTCCGGCGCGGACATCTATGATCCGGCAACTCGAACCTTCACCGCAGCCGGACCGATGAATCAGAATCGGAACAACCACACAGCCACACTTTTGGGCGACGGCAGAGTGCTGATCGCAGGCGGACAGTTCCTGGGCGGCAACGCCCCGGACCAGCCGATCTTCGATTCCGCGGAGTTGTTCGATCCCTCTACGGGCGCATTTACGCTCGCCGCGAATCGTATGTCTGCGCCGCGCACCAGCCACTTCGCATCACCACTTCCCAACGGGATGGCTTTAGTGGGCGGCGGCTTCAGTGCTTCGCCTGGATCGGCCGACCTGTTCAACCCGTCAACAAACACGTTCTCCCCGACAGGATTTCTCAATTCCACGACGCGCGCCAACTCGACGGCGACCCTGCTTCCAAGCGGGCAGGTCTTGATTACCGGAGGCGATGGAAGCAGCTCCCTTCAAGCGACCACGACGGCGGAATTATATAGTTCCGCGACCGGGACATTCGCCCTAACCGGCAGCATGATTTCGCCCCGGATCTTTTTCACTTCGACTCTGTTGCTGGACGGACGAGTGATGTCGGCTGGAGGTGTGCTCGCGATCTCGCCCGGCGCTCCAATGCCGCCACTATCCTCTGCCGAAATCTACACCCCCACTGTCGAAGGCCTCGTCACCTCTCAATCCGGCCTCACCTTCCAATTCGCACAAGGTAACTCGGCCGCTCAATCGCAATCCATCGCTGTGCTCTCCACCACTGCGACCATCCCCTGGAAAGTCTCCACGCGCACCTACGAAGGCGGCAACTGGCTCAGCGTTTCGACCACCAGCGGCAACAGCGTTCCCGGTGCGGCGCCCACGACTCTCAGCATCACTGCCAATCCCTCCGGACTCAGCGCGCAGACGTATTACGGCTCGGTCGCGCTCACGCCCACCGATGGAATCCACCCTCCAGTTTCAATAGCGATTGTTTTAAACATTGTTCCGGCAGGCACCCTTGCGCCGCCGATCGTGTCGCCCAGCGGTATTGTGCTGACCGGAAATCCGGGCTCCACTCTGGCCCCGCAGACGTTCACCATTTCGAATCTCACGTCATCGCCGATCAGCTTCACCGCCGCCGGTTCCAATACTCCGCTGTTTTTCAACGTCGCTCCCACATCGGCGACCATTCCCGCCGCGCAGAGCGCGACTTTAAAGATCACACCGAACATCACCGGGCTCACCGCCGGCGCCTATAAAGGAACCGTCAGGCTCACCTTCGCCGACGGCTCGACGCAGATCGTTCAACTGCTGCTGGTGCTCTCGCCCGACGCGTCTTCATCGAGCACATCCGTGCATCGCCTGGCGACCTCCACGTGCACGCCCACAAGACTTCTGCCGATTCTCACCAGCATCGGATCGGGATTCAACGTTCTGGCCGCATGGCCGATCCCGGTCATCGTCGAGGTGGTGGACGATTGCGCCAACGCGATGAACACGGGTTCGGTGATCGTGAGCTTCAGCGACGGCGATCCGCCCATTGGCCTGATCTCGACGGGCGACGGCTACTGGGCGGGAACGTGGGTTCCGCAGAACAATGCACCGGGATTCTCGGCGCGAGCCGACGCGCAGCAAGCGCCTTTAACAGGAACCGTCTCGATCAACGGCGCAACTGCCTCCAACCCGACGGTACCGGTGATTTCAGCGGGCGGCGTGGTGAGCTCGGGCGATTTTGCGAGCCCGCCGGCGCAGGGCCTGCTGGTTTCGATTTTCGGATCGGGCCTGGCGGACAGTGCGGTGGGAGGGACACTGCCGCTGGGAAATCAGATCGGCTCGACGCAGGTGTTGCTGGGAAACGAGCTGCTGCCGCTGTTGTACGCATCGGACACGTTGATCAACGTGCTGATCCCATATGATGTCGCGCTGAACACGACCGAGCAGTTGGTGGTCGAGCGCGCCAGCGCGATCTCGGTTCCGGTAAAGACAGCGGTGTTCAGTGCCGCCCCGTCGATTCTGTCAACGAATGGGTCGGGATCAGGTCAGGGGCACATTTATGTGATCGGGGCGCAGGGTCAGGAGACGCTGGCGGATCAGAATGCGCCGGCGGCGGCCAGAAACAATCTGGTGATCTATTGTATCGGGCTGGGCGCGGTGAATCCGGCGGTGGTGGGAGGCTCGATCGCGCCATCCTCACCGCCCGCGCAAGCGACGCTTCCGGTAAGTGTGACGTTGGGGGGCGTGACCACGACGGCGGGGTTCGCGGGATTAACACCGGGCGAAGCGGGGCTGTACCAGATCAATGTGACGATCCCGCCCGGGGTTCCGACGGGCAGTCAGGTGCCTGTAACCATCTCGGCCGGCGCGGCGTCGAGTTCGAGTTCAATTTATATGGCAATCCAGTAGAGGTGAATCATTCCGCCGGCCGGCGTGGTTTTAGCGGTCAGGGGAGATCCGGCGCATCTTTCTTGAATTGCGCGGTCATTTCCGCAAGCGTTTCTTCACTTTCCCGCACAGCGTCACCGTACTTGCCGGGATCTGATGGAGACAGACCAAGACGCTGCCGTTCGGCCCGGATCTCCTGAAGACGTTTGTCGATAAGAGGCAGCACGAACTCCATGCTCGCTGGACGGCCGCCCTCAGCTAGTTCACCGCGGAACAGAAGCAGTTCGTACTCCTCCGCACTGAGGTCAGTGTAATTTTCGTCTTTGAACGCCGTGTCGGCCATGGCGTAGAGGCTATCAAATTTCCCGGCGCGCCGCACCCCGCATTGCCCTTTTCTTCCGAAAATCACGCACCCGACGGAAGCCGGATTGTTTACACCTCAGGAAACGATCTGTATGGATCGAATTGTGCGTCAAGCCGCGACGAAAACGCCGCCATTTGTGTTGGCAAACGCCGTAGTCGTCGAGGTAGTCGCGGCTGAGTTCTCTTATGCTGCGGATGCGTTCTTCACGCTTATCCTGAATCCCGTTGAACCCGCCCTCTAGCCCGCGCCGACGATTCTGCTCAGCGAGCTTCGCGACGGTTTTCGAAGTCGTTTTTGCCGATTCCCGTACGCGTCGCCGCGCAAACATAAATTCGTAGTACCAGGTATTGCCACGCTTGAAGAGCGCCATGTTACTCTGCCGATGCCTCCACTTGTGACATTGGTTGCTCTGGTTGGACGGGAGAGTCAACTGTGGAAGCCGTCCAATCCTGGGCGTGAACAGGACTCATCCCGCCATCTCGCCATTCCGTAGAAATGTGTCGACGAGCTGGCATCGGCAGACGTGGGTCAATCTCCGCTGTGTCCTTGGACTTGTGAGGTCGCAAAATCGATGACAAAAGTGACAAAACGCCGTCGGAGCAAGTTTTCAACCGGGTTTTGTCACTTTTGTCACTGGTTTTGCCAACTGCGGAATTCGTTTTCGGCGCGTCAGCCAGGATCGTCTCGCGTTTCACGTCCGGTCTCCATCCAGTAATTCCGGATTCACCTCGAATACGTCCGGAGGGCGGCCCAGCTTCCTTTCTCTGTCCTTTGGGCGGATGTAGGCGTGGTCTTGAAGCAACCCAACCGCCGGCATCATTGCCGCCATTTCACCGAATCTGGACTGGTGGGATCGGAACATGTCGCGGAGATGGAACTCCGGTTGGCCGTTCCGGACGATCCAGCCCAGCAGTTTCTCCGCGTGCTCGATCTTCTCGGGTTTTTGCATGATCCTGAACGCAGAGAGGGCGTTGCTAATCAGTTTTCCTCCCAGCCCGATTGAAACCTCCGCGATCTCGTCGTCGATTTCTCCGGGTATGGAGTTCCCGGCGTGGAGAGAACAGTGAATTCCGCCTGCAAGGCGCGCCACGGCCCCCGGCAGCTTACTTCCCCAGTCCTGAATCTCGTGGAGGGGGCGATCCTCGGCCATCTGGACTTCCACCGAGCGTTGAAAATCCTTCCACATTGCGTGGGCTCCACGGGAGAACCGAAGTGTGAACGGTATGCTCTCTGAAGCGGCGGGGAGACCCAACAGCGCGGTGATACAGCAGTCGTAGGCATCCCGCGTGTACGCCGCTATCGGGATGGTTTCGTGTTTGCGGCTGCCCACCGGCGATGGCGGGAGTGCGAATAGGAAGCGAGCGAGTAACCCCCGGCCGCGAAACGCCTTGTGCTCGGAAAGTGAACGCAAAACGTCCGGTTGTGGCGTCAGAACTAAGGTGAGCGACGGCGAATTTATCAGGACAGCTTCGCGTGAACGGCGATCAACCCTCACCGGGGATCCCGAATGTCCCTGCAGGAACAGATCGAGATTTGGTGCTGCGTTGCCCGAATACCTGCCAGCAAGAATCTCGAAGATGCCGCCTTCATCGGATAGGACCGCCATCCTCCCACTGTTTTCCGCCATCAGAACCCCAAGCCGCTCTGGCGTGATGTCCTGGGTCCAATATCGTGGGATCGCCGGTATCTCAAGAAGGTCGGCCTCCCGTCGAGCGATTTCCTCGATGAGCGCGGTCGGCTCAGACTTGCTCGCCGCCTGCTTTCGGAGTTTTTCGATTATGAGTTCTTCAGTCTTTCGCATAGACTGGAGCCGTTTTCGCTCAGGCGTAAGTTGCTCGATGAGGCGTGCCTCCACCTGCCTGAACGGCGAAGCCATCTCATTGATGAGCGTCGTCTTTCGGTTCCCCGATTTCAGGACGGTTGCGACGTAGATCTGGAGAGGCTCAACGTATCCCGGCGAAGGACAAACCTGGACCTTGCCAGCGACAGCTGCGGCAACGATGCCAAGGCCAGTCATCACAGCCATCTCGATGGGAGTTTCCGTGGCCGCCGCAACAGCCCGGGCCATGTCCCCGACCGGACCCGGAAGCAACCCTTCCGGTATCCGTTCAACAGGCATCACGGAAAACGGAACCATCGGCGACCATCCGTCGGCCGCCAATCGCGAGGCTTCACCGACGACCTGCAATTTCCGATAGCCTGGCTCCAGTCTCTCGCCTAGCTCAGTCCACCCTATCCCGGTGCAGCTATTGTGGTGGCACCTAAAACCCAATGAACCATTTGAGGCTCTCGTGATCACCGCGCACCCGCCCGTGTGCTCGGAGTTCATCGGACACCATTCAAGTTCCCACTTCTTGCCGCCTTTCCATTCGCCGCGGCGCCTAACTCTCAAGCCGTGGCCCTGGATAAATGCCTCCACATCGAACTCCCCGGACGTTGCGTTCGCTGGCGCCGTTCCGAAGGTCGGCTCCGATGGTGATGGACCGTTGGACCAGGCGGCAACTCGATCTAGAGAGAATGAAATCGCGGGTCGGATCGAACATCTTTGATATGCTCCCGCCGTGCTGGCGGCATGTTGTCCGCCGGCGCGGCTATGCAGCTTGCGTCC
>Ga0335081_10005391_pt1 | contig 20246 bp, 15 predicted proteins | sample Lox_Sample_35_FD_206713 | JGI IMG/M metagenome (GOLD analysis project Ga0335081, IMG submission 206713) | Soil microbial communities from Loxahatchee National Wildlife Refuge, Florida, United States - Lox_Sample_3.5 | ecosystem: Environmental > Terrestrial > Soil > Wetlands | place: USA... | reverse complement strand
GCATGGACCAAGTCTTCATTACCCACACCTCCTCCGCTGACGAAACGGACGAGGAAGAGGACGAGGCGAAGGCTCTCGCGCGCGAGAGGCTGATGCGCGAACGCTGACTTAGTTGTTAACCCCTGTCTCAAACGAGTCCGACTCTGCTTTGGTCTAGCCGCCAGCCGGGGATTTAGCCATGGCCGCTTAGGGGCTGTTCATCCAGCTGCATCTCGGAAGACAGGGCCAAGGGCTAGCCGCCGGGATCATCCCTAGAGCCACTTTCTCGAAGTCACCAGCAACACTAGGCCGGAGGCCACGGCGAATATCAGGAGTGCCGCAACGTCGGTGATGAAGGCCCCGCTCGCGAGGGGCGAGGGCTGGAAGAAGAGATCGCGTGACGCGCTGGCAGCGTAAGAAAGCGGGTTCAGTTGCACGAGACTCCAAAGTATCGAAGGGAGCTTCGACACAGGGTAGAAGACGCTGCTCAGGAAGGTGAGTGGAGTTACTACCAGTGGGCCCACCAGCTGCTGGGTCTGCCACCTCTTCGTCTTCAACGACAGTATCAGGAAGGACGAGCAGAATCCGAAGGAGAGCAGGAGCAGAGAGCCGATGAACACAAGGAAGGAGGCGGGGCTCAGGTTCTGCACGTCAAGGCCGATGGGGATGCTCAGTGCGAGCAGCACCCCTGCCTGGATGAGGCTCAGCACCACCCCTCCCAGGATCTTGGACGCGACGATCGTCCCCCGCGAGACTGGCGAAACCAGTAGCCTGTCAAGGTAGCCGGTGAACCTATCGGTGAACAGCGAGGAACCCGCTCTGCTGGCGTATGTCAGCGTCATGCTGACCGCCATCCCAGTCGCAATGAAGTTGAAGTAGTCCGGTGCCCCGTCGAGGGAAGAAGACTGGGTCCCGGAGAAGAAGGCCGAATTCAGCGCGGTTCCGAAGACGAATACCCACACAATGGGCCCCACGAAGAGACCGAGGGCCGGGAAAGGGGTCCTGAGCCACTTCTTGAGCTCCCTCAGCGTCAGTACCCACAGGTCTCCGAGCATGGGGGAGTAACCCGCGGGAGAGGGCTATATTTCGGTGATGTAGACGCAGATCCGAAGGCGACGGCCCGTCCCCGGGAGGGGTGAAGTCCTAGAATCTTTATCAAAGGCATTCGGGGGCAGCTTTCAGGTGAAGACGGAGAGCGCGGCGCGGGACCCGAGTCAGATACCCGGCGGCCTCAGGCTCAACTATCGTAGAAACCCCATCAAGGTCCTGTCTGATGCAGCGAGGAAGTACGGGGATGTTTGCTACGTGAGCCTCGGGAAGGCCAGGTTCTACCTCCTGAGCAATCCCTCGTACATACAGAGGGTGCTCGACGTCGACCACAGGCAGACCACCAAAGGTCCCTACATGCAGAGGTGGAGGAGGCTTCTGGGCCAGGGGTTGGTTGCAAGTGAGGGGGACCTACATCACAGGCAAAGGAGGCTGATAATCCCTGCCTTCCACAATCAGCGGATTCGCGCATACGCTGAGGTGGTGGGAGACTACACAAGCAAGGTGACCGCCGGCTGGAAAGATGGCGAGGTCCTTGACATCCACAAAGAAATGGCTCGATTGACACTTTCCGTTATCGCGAAGACCCTATTCGGAGCTGACATCTGGAGCGAGTCCGACTGGGTGGGTGAAGCCCTTTCAGATTCCATCGACTACTACGATAGGCTGGGGGGGCCGACGGGGCGGATCATCGGCAAGCTGCCATTGCCAGAGTCCAGGAGGTACGAGAGGGCTGAAAGGAGGCTCAACTCGCTTGTCTACAAGATCATAGGAGAGCGCCGTGTTAGCGGCAGAGACGAGGGGGACATGCTTTCGATGCTCCTCAGCGCAGAGTCGAAAGGGGAAGGTGTCATGACGGACAGCCAGGTCAGAGACGAGACGATCACATTCATTCTAGTCGGGCACGAGACGACGGCGGTGGCCCTGTCCTGGACCTGGTACCTGCTCTCTGGGTCGCCTGCGGTCGAGGCGAAGCTACACGATGAAGTGGACCGCGTCCTGGAGGGAGGGAGGGGAGCGACCATGGCCGACATCCCTAATTTGACATACACGAACAAAGTCTTGACCGAGTCTATGCGCATTTTCCCCCCCATCTGGGTGATAGGGCGGACGCCGACCAAAGACTACTCGATTGGCGGGTATGTCATACCCTCCCGCTCTATCGTGTTGATGAGCCAGTACGTAGCCCACCACGATCCTCGCTTCTACCCCAAGCCTGACCTGTTCAATCCCGACAGGTGGACGCCCGAAATGGAGGCCAGTCTCCCCAAGTACGCCTACTTCCCCTTCGGAGGGGGGCCGAGGGCATGCATCGGGGAGTCGTTTGCGTGGATGGAGGCCACCTTGGTGCTGGCATCGATTGCCAGACGGTGGAGGCTCATTCACGACCCGACCCACCGGGTGATGATGGCCCCGAAAATCACTCTCAGGCCGAAGAACGGGATGCGCATGAAGGTCGTTAGGCGTCCGCCTTCGCCCGCATAGCGAGATAGCTTCCTAGAACATCGCCGACATGGGGTGAGCCCCGCATGGGGCCCACTGGGACAACAATAGAAAATGGGGAGAGAGCGGGGCTCTTGTTTCGCGCTCCCTTCTATGAAGATGGAGGCGTCTTATCTTCGGTCGCCGTCACAGCGGCTGCGGGTGGGACCTCGGGTACTATCTCAGGAGGGGGTGTGCTTGCCATGGTCCAGCCAATCCAGGCTAGGATGCCCAGGAGGACCACCACGGCTGCAAGGGCGGTGATTTCAAGTAGGAGGAGGGGCCAGTAGTACATGAGAGCACCGTGGATTATTATGCCAACGACGCTCCCTCCCAGTATCCCTCCGCCTAGTGCTCTATCGTTTGCCATGAACCGTGATAACAGGGCCAGTTCTCACGCAGGACTAAACCTCGGGGGGCAATTCGCTATCCATAAAATGGGTCTCTGACTAGAGTGATCAAGAAGAGTCACTAATGGCGTCTGATTCCCCTCCTCTGGTCACAATCGGAGTCCCCACATTCAACAGGTCTCGAAGCCTTCCGACCGTCTTGGAGTCCATTCTCCGGTTCACCTACCCCAAGGGGGCGACCCGCCTGTGCTTCGTTGACAACGAGTCAACCGATGGTACGTTGAAGATCCTGGACGATTTCAGACAGGCTCACCAGGTGGAGTACGAGAGCATTAGAGTGAATATCGTGAAGTCGAGCATACCAAGGGCACGGAACGAAGTCTTCAGGGAGGCCGCAGGCACCGAATTCGTCTTTTTCCTGGATTCAGACATAGTCGCCCCCGAGGACACGATCAACAGGCTGCTGGGCGCTTTCAAAGACTCTTCCGTGGGAATGGCGTCGCTCCCATGGGATAACAGAAACGCACGAAGGAGAGCGGGACTCCTGTACAACGCCTTCACTGCACCAGGTGGTCCGCACACCGCGTACAAGGTTGGAAACGGCTGCAACATCGTTTCCATGAAGGCAGTCGAGAACGTCGGTTTCTTCAACGAAAAGCTGCTCGTCCATGAGGACGGAGAGTACTGTTACAGGATGAGGAAGGCAGGTTTCAAGATAATCTGCGACTTCTCGTCCCAGGGGACCCACCTTCGCGAGTACAAACTGGGGCCTCGATACTACCTCAGTTTCATGAGAGACTCGGCCAACACGTACCGAGAATTGATCCTTAGAGGATCATGGGCACACATCGCGAAAATCGTCACCTCGGTGGGCATCTTCCTGACCTTCTTGGTCGCGATTCTGTTCCCTGGGATGCTGACGATTTTCCTGGCCTGTTGCGTCCTTCTCCTGAGCATGGCACTGAATAGCTCCGCGTTGGTGCTTGATGACGGAATCCATGTCAAGCTTCAGTATAGGCCCATCGTCGGGATCGTCCTGACGGCTGCGACCGCAATAATAAGCGGCTTGGTGATTTTCGGGTTCTTCGTCGGCAGCCGTCGGTAGAGAGGCTGCAGCACACGCGGGGCCCCGTGGTAATCAAGGAACCAGGTTGACACGCACCCACGGTGAACGACGCCCTACGAGTCCCGGGTTCAAGAATCCAAACGAATCACTGTCGCTGACCCTGGAACTCGTCGGTGCGCTGAAGGGTGTCTCCCCAAGCTAGCTCATAGATAACCCAGGTCGCGGAGGCGGGCGGAGACCTCTTCTTCCTCCTCTCTGGACATTGGAGCTGCGCTGGGCGCTTCGCGAACCTCCCCTTTCTCGAACTCGAGGAGGTCGTTAAGGAGGGAATCCCTGATGTTTCCGTGCATTGAGGGGTCGAGCTCCTTCCCGTTGAAGGCGAACTCCTCAACCTCCCCCGTGGACCAGTCGACGACGAACCTGTACCCTTCTCTGTACACGGCCCTTCTGGGTCTGTCAACCCGCGCCCTGACCTCGTCGAGCCTCGCCTTGAGGGAGGGGTCGGCCACCACCGGCGGCTTGTGGACCACTCCGAAAGCTTCCGAGAAGGTCTCGGCTGTGCTGGTCATTGCCGCCTCGACTCCCTCAGAGGTTTCAGTCACCAAGGGGTAGATTCCGCACAGGTTCTGGTATCCCTTACCGACGACTGGTTTTTTCCCCCCCGGGTACTTGATGAGCAGGGGGACGTCCACGATTTCTCTGTGAAGGAAGGTGCCGTGGGTGTAGAATCCGTGCTCCTTGAACTCCTGCCCGTGGTCTGAAGTGGCTATCACGAGGCAGTCGTCGTAGAGACCCATCCTCTTCAGCATCCCCACCAGTCTGCCGAAGTACTCGTCGGCCCGGGAGACGGTGTCGCTGTACGCCCGCTTCAGCTCATCGACGACGGTGGAGGGGATCTTCTTGTACTCGTAGAGGTCTGCGGTATGGACGCTATTGAACGGCCCGAGGTTGGAATGCTTCTGTTCGAAGGACGTGTACGGCTCATGGGTCTCCATGAAGTTGACGAACAGGAAGAAAGGAGGAGTTAGCTTGATGCTCGACAGTCGGTCGAGGAGGAAGTTCCCCCCCTTACTCCTGGGGAAGTCTGCGATTCTGGCTTCCTTCTTCATGAGGCGGTAGGTCGAATACAGCCTCCAGAGCTCGTTGACCTTCCCCCTGGAGATGAGGTCGAGAGCAGTTCCGACCTTACCCTTCCCCTTTTCGAAGGTCCTGTGTATGAGTGCCAGATCCTCGGGCGACACAAGCCTACGCTCGTATGCCTTGAACGATTCGAAACCCCTTTCGAACCCTTCTCTTAGGGTGAGAGTCGCGTTCGCGGGGAGCCCCACAGTCTGGTACCCCTTCTTCCCTAGTACCTCCGCGAGCGTGGACCCCTTGACGTTCTTCATCAGACCTAGCGTGTCCGAAAGCCCCATTTCATACGACTCTCTGACCCCGTGCTCGGCCGGGAACCGCCCTGTGAACATCGAAGCGTGAGACGGGATCGTCCAGGGGGAGGGGGCGACGCAGTTTCCGTAGACGCAGCCCTCGGCACCGAATGAATCCAGATTCGGCGTCGACGCACCGCCTCCGTACGCAGGAAGGAGGTCTTTTCTTAGGGCGTCGAATACGACAAGGACCACTGAAGGGGGCAAGCGGGCCCGCGAGACCGGACGCGTATATGAGATTATGCCGCAGGACCCTAGACAAGGCTAAATAGCCAGCTCTGACTTCGGGCTCAATTCTCCGTTGAAGGCAACTTTCACCAGAGGCTTAATTGGCGTTTACAGGGAGTGCGTGGCCGTCGACCACCTCGCACCTGCCCCGGAAGCCCCCGAGATCTCGGGCCTGAAATCCAATGGAGGAAAGGGACGTTGGAGCCCTGCCGGTAGAACCTTCCAGACGGGAGTGGGACACCCACATTAGGGGAGTGAGTCGATGAAGGGCAGAAGGAATATTCTAAATGTCGGAGTCGCGGTTCTAATGCTCCTCCTTACTACTTCATCGGCAGTCGCGATGCTGTCCCTCAGCCCGGCCGCCAGAGGGCAGGCCCCTGGACCGATTGACCAGACCTGGGTCGACCAGCAACTGGTCGCATGGCAGCCGAGCGTCATAACACCGATGAGCTTCGGCGCCGAGGATCTGAAGGCGTCGTACGACAATCCGCTCCTCTCCTACAATTCGATGCAGGTACAGAGCTCATACCTGAACATGCTCAATTCGACGGGGGCCCAGTTCGTGAGAATCGATGTCGGCTACGACCCATGGCTCTCCGGCAACTCGACCGCCCAGAACGAGATGGCGACGCTGATAGGGCAGGCGAGGAGCGACGGCAAGGGGATCATCATCGCGGATGCTTCCGCCGAAAGGTACAGAAGCAACCCCCTCCCCTGGGCCCAGTTCCAGACGGCATGGGTCCAGAGAGTCCAGACCCTGGCATCGCTCTTTCACCCTGACTATTACATCGTCATCAAGGAGCCCGGATGGTATGCCCCGATGATCTCAGACGTCCTGACGAACCCTGCAGCGCAGTCGCCTGACTCTTGGCTGAACCTCACCGCGGCACTGACAAGCGCTGTCCATTCCGTCTCGCCGGACACCAAGGTGGGCGTTGCGATAGCGGCAGACAGCCTCTCCAGCAACCCGTCGCTCTATGACCCATATCTCAAGGGGTTGGCAGGAATGGGAGAAATCTCTTTCATTGGCTTCGACATCTACACCATCACCGGGTTCACGGCGACCCAGAACTACCTGAACACCTACGGCAGTGGAAGCAAGGACGTCTGGATAGCGGAGTGTTGGAGCAGCGACGGGACCAATGTGAACGTGTACGACCCGAGCAGGGCTGCCCTCGACGCGACCTGGGTGCAGGCGGCATACTACTTCGCCGAACAGGTTCATGCGACAATGATGATTCCATTTTACGGGAACATCTTCGCCTCCTACAACCTGTCCCAGCAGTCTCCATCGGACCCGGGGCAGATCGTGTCCCTGCTTCAGGAGCGCACCCCGGTGTTTTACTCCTTCCAGAACGTGATATCTACAAACGCGGCGGGGACCCTCCCGACGTACACGACGACGACCTCCCAGACGGCCACAAGCCAGACTTCCACTTCTGGGACATCGGCTCAGACGTCAGGGGAGGCGACGACAGGGTCCATTTCCACCAGCGCTTCTAGCACGGGCGAGGGGGGCGGTGGTTCGGGCGCCTTTGGGGGACGCGCAGTTCTCCTCGGCGCAGCCATTGCAGTGGTGGTCGTGCTGGCCGTGGTAGGACTATGGGCTGCCAGGAGAGGCAGGGCTGGGCGCCCGGCCCAGTCTTAAAATGGGTCGGTGGCAGGTTAAGATGGTCAGAAGATGAGTAGGAAGATTGGCGGGGCATTTGTGGCTCTCGTGGCCTTGCTGCTTCTCTCCGCGGGGTTTCAGGGCACCCCGGCAGCGGCCGCATCGACCCCAACGCCGTCATTCGACTCCACCCTCTTCCTGTCAACCGTCCCCAGCTACGCGATCCTTGGGCACAACTACACTGTGAAGCTCTTGGTCACGAACAGTCTGAACACCTCGATGGAGGTGCTCGTACGGCTCAACTCGCCGGTCGGGGCGGTGTACACGTGGCCCCTTCTGCAAGACAAGTCACTCGAACCCGGGGAGGAGACCCTGTTCAATTTCACACTGGTCGCCTTCGGCGACAACTCTGGGAAGCCGATGAACGTGACGGCAATGCTGTGGATATGGCCCTTCAACACCACCAGCACCCCCCAGCTGGTGCAAACGGCGAGCAAACTGATTGACGGGGTTTCACCATCTCAGCAGGCAGTAGCCGCGGCAGCAGTGGTGCTTGTTGCCGTCATCGCGATCTCGGGACTGCTCGTATTGCGCCATGTGAAGAGAAGCCGAGCAAAGGGCAAGAAGGAAGCTGGCGCCCTGCCGCCACAGCCACTTCCTGGAACCGGCCACCAAAATCCCTGACGCGAAGACGATGAACACCACCATGAGAAATTCGACCTGCACCGCCGAAAGTAACAGACCCCCATCAAGGAAGACAGTCGCACCATCGAGACACCATGTGACAGAGGGCTGAGCACGGCAAGCCGTCGAAGCCAGACTCGCCACCCCTTCTCTGAATAGGACGCGTCTCCCAAGGACGTCAGGGTAGCGGCCGGTCAGAGCACCCTCCGGTGCCGTCGGGCCGACGGTTGTCCTTCACGGGAATGCTCACTCAGAGCTCCGGGACCCCCCAAAGGGGGTAGGGCGCTCCAAAAGGCATATGAAGTGAACTTGGGAGGCACGCCTGATTTTGAAAGGAGCCAGTTGGCTTTGGACCCTGCTTCCCATCGGTCTTTTCTTCACCGCGCTGGCCATTAGGGGGTATTCACTCTCAACCCTCATCGCCTACCCTGACGAGATGATCTACGGAATCAGGGCGCTTCACATCCTCGGCTCCAATTGGGCCTGGCTCCCGCAGGACATGTGGGACCAGCCTCCGCTGCTAATCTACCTTATTGCGGGGGTACTCGCCGTGTTCGGAGGAGGACTTGAGGCTGCGCGCTGGGTCTCCGTGATAAGCGGGGCCCTTAGCGTGCTCATAGCCTACTATCTCGGGAAGTCGATGTATGGGAGGGTAGCGGGGATTGTCGCGTCGGTCGCAATAATGGTGGACGGATTCGACATCCTCTACAGCAGGCTAATCTACATCGAAGCCCTGGCCACCATGCTGATTCTGGGGGCCACGTTGCTCTTCTGGGAGGGGGTCGTGAAGAAGAGGGACGTGAAGCTCGCGGCGGCAGGCGGCCTCGTGTTCGGGCTGGCCATGGACTCGAAGTACATCTCGTTCGTCATGGCAGCCGCCCTGGTCCTCTTCCTCATCATATACCGCAACAAGTTCCAGCGCGGGTTCCCAGGGAAGGAGGCCCTCGTCTTCTTCCTGGTGTCCCTCGCCGTCCTCCTTCCCGTCTTCACGGACCTGGCCGTGAACAACGTGGACCCGTTCTACTGGGACCTTGCGACGAGGTTCTCCGTGGTCAAGATCCACTCCCTGGCTGGCACGGAAGTCATCGGGCAGCTGCTGTACGCTGGCTTCTCGCAGTTCACGCGTGTCCTCTTCCACGTGTCATCACTGAACCCCTTCCAGGTGTATCCCCCACTGGTCATCAGCATTCCCACCTGGACAGCGATCGTGATCGTCGTGTGCGCGGTCTTCGGAGTGTCCTTCCTCTTCAGAAGGAACCCGGCAGACGGGCTGCTTGTCTTGCTGTTTCTCGGTTTCCTCGCCTTTCAGTTCACCTATCCAAACAAGAGAATCTACTTCTCGCTTTACCCGTCGGTGATTTTCCTTGTTATGCTTGGCGGTCTGTTCCAGCGCAGCATCGGAAGGGTTCGGCTCCGGGGCAAGTCAAAGTCACTGATGCCCTACCTCGCCCTCGGCGTGATAGCGCTGACCGTCCTGGCCGTTTCCACAAACGCCTTTGCTGTCCCGGTGATGTACCAGAACGGGTTCGGGGATTGGGACGAGATCGCTCCCATAGTGACCTACATCAACAACAACCACCTTCCAAACGCCTATGTGGCGACCTCCCTCCCTGAGTTCGGATATTACATCGAGCTGGACCAGGTGAACGTGTCCGTCGCGTTCATGATACAGCCTTCGACGTTCTACGCCACTCCGCCCATCAATCAGACTCTTCAGACTCCGTACAAGGGGGTCTATCCCTTGCTGTGGGTCATATCGCCTGACTCGATAGAGAAACTGCATCCGCAATTCATAGCGATGCCCGCCGCGGATTACGACGACACCACTCTAGCATTCCAGCAGTGGGTGACTCAGAGGTACTACCAGCCTCTCAGCACCCAGCTCTTCCTCCTCTTCGAAGTGAGACCCAACAGCACCGCGGCCTGATCGCGATCATTGGCCTCAATCTGCTTCCCTAGGTGCCACCATGTAAAGGTAGGAACAACGTTCAGTGATGAGACGGAGCGAGAAAGGGCGAGTCAGCCGTCCCCTGCCCCGAGCCCTACTTTGGAGGGTTAACCCTGCGTCTCATGAGGCTGGCGTACCCGTAAGCCTGGTATGACAGGGTGACGATTAGGAGGACGACCAGGAGATCGTAGGTGGGGCGAAAGCTGATGACCCCGTACGCCATCACGGGCAGAAGAAGGAATCTGTAGGCGACGTTCAGGAAGATGATGTAGGGGGGGTCTGTCGGAGTCAGGTACAGCTTCACCCTGCCTCCGAGTTCGGCAAGGTAGAACAGCACGACCCCCGCGAGTGTGGCGACGAAGACAAGGTCCAGAAGTGGCCTCAAGCTAGGGACTCCAAGCCATCCGATGAACACGAGAGCAAGGAGCGAAGCGACGCTCAGAGGGTTAAGGAAAGAGCGAACGACCCTGTCCGAGAGCGCTTCTCCCAGGTAGACCGCGAACGTGGTGACCTTCGCATCGGCGTCCTCCTTCATGTCCGCGACCTGGTGCTTGAAGACGCTCCAAGTGAGCTCGGCGAGGACGGGGAGCACGATGGTGAGGACGGTGTAGTACCCCATGTAGGAAAGCAGAACTAGGATGGGGAGTGGTCTCTCTATCAGTGAGTTGGCCAGGAAACCCCAGAATCTCCTCACCTTGAGCTTGGCTGGAGGGACCGAGTACAGGATGGCGACCAGGTAGTTGAAGGCCAGCACCATCTTGAAGGCGGAGCCGCCCCCGATGAGAAAGACGATGACCCAGCTCAGACCTGCGGTCAGCAGAATCATGATGATCATGGTCGACTTCGACAGACCATGGCCGTGGAGCGCATCCGCCCTTCCGCTCTTCGCGTCAGACAGTCTGTCGAAGAAATCGTTGAGGAGGAACCCCCAGCTCGCGCTGACTATGAGAGCGATGATGAGCCCGAGAAGGCCCGGGGGGTCAGCGCTTGTACCGCTGGAGAGAATGACGAAGAAGACAGGGAAGAACCAGAAAACCGATGGACCAGCGAGGGCGAGCTTCCACGCCCTCAACTGAGTCACGTGCCTCACAGCGCCGGCGGGGGAAAGGCCCGTCTTTCAGCACACCCCTTCCCTACGGGACAGCCACCGCGCGAAGGCGCCCGGCGTCTCTTCCAGAAGCACCAGCCGAGAGCCCTGATTCGCTGCTTCGGAAGCTGTTGGAGACAAGGTCCTCGGGGGGTCGGGACTGAGCCTAGGCGATCCGGAAGCTCGGTATCAGCATTCGCCTTATCACGTCAAGCGCGAGGCCGTTTCTGGACCACTTCATGGCCATTTCGAGGAGGAACCCGGGGCTGGAGAAGAAGAGCTCCTGAGCCGCTTTGCCCAGCTTCGGGTTGGAGCCCCGAATCCTCGCATACGTCTTGAGCAGCTCAACCATGTCGTTGAAGTTCTTGTCCGACATGCCATAGATGACCTTCTTGAGCTTGTAGTGTCTCGACAGCACTCCTCCCAGCTCCATCTTCCAGAGCTTGTCGTACAGGAGGGGGTCACCCCTCAGGATTGCCTTGCCGGCAAGCTGGCCCGAGAGCATCCCGAACCAGATTCCCCCGCCGTGCAGGGGGCTGCAGAAGTGGGCCGCATCCCCCACGAGCATGACGTTCCCCTTCACAGCGGTCTTCAGGGGGGGCGCGGTCGGTATTATCCCGCCATTCCTCTTTGAAATGGCCGTCTTGAACCTGGGGTTGTTCTCCAGGAACTTGTCCATCATGTACTTCGCCGTCAGATCAGTGCTCTGCGGGATGCCGAGGCCTATCTTGAGGTACTCGGACCCCTCCGGAAAGCTCCACGCGTAGCCCAGCGGGGCCACCTGGTGGCCAAGGTAGAGACTGTAGACTTCCGGGTCCTGAATCCCGTCGTTCCTGACGGTGTATTCGATCCCTATGTGAAGGTCTTCGGGTGCGGGGCGCTCTCCCATTCCCACCGTGCGACCCACTATGCTCGCCGTGCCGTCAGCCCCGACAAGGTAATTCCCCGCAAAGGAGCCCTTGTTCGTCGAGACTACCAGGTGTCTGCGGTGCTTGGCCTCCTCGCCGCCTGGAGGGGTCTCGCTGCTCATGCCCTTGAAAGTCGTGTCCGTCATGACCTCGCACCCCAGATCTTCCGCCCTCGCTGCAAGCCACTTCACGAAGCGGTCCGGGTAGAGGACCATTCCGTCCGGGTTCTCGTTCTTCACGAGGGCTCTGCTCCCGTTGGGCGCGACCATCTCGATTCCCTTGAGATTCCCGGCTATGCAGTCGCTAGGAGGGAAAACGCCCATCTTCGCAATCCATTCTATCGGGACAGCACCCGTCGTGTTGATCGGGGTTCCGGGGACCTTCCTCTTCTCTATCAGGAGCACCTTGTTCCCCTTCGATGCGGTTATGGCCGTCATCAGGCCAGAGAAGGAAGCGCCGACGATGATTAGGTCGTGCAACTTCTAGGGGACACCCGCACCTTTGTTCTTGCCCTCGCGTTCATCGCCACGCACCGCTTCGACCGTGACACCGTGGGGAGAAGCAGCTGTGAATCCTCCTCTCGGCTCGATCACACCTCGCTCTCCTTCCGCCATCGAAGCCGGAGCGTCATGGACCCACTCAACCAAGGTACCCCAGATCCTTCAATCTATCCTCGACCTTCCTTTCCTCTTCTGCGGACAGCACCATGGGCTTCACCTTGCTCGTGAAGGTCTCTTCCTCCCTGGTGATCGGGTTTGCGAGCATGTGAGCGGGGTCGAACACCTGGGTGAGGACCTTGCCATCCACCCCCTTCAGAACGGGGAGCCCCATCGCGTAGAGAATGGTGGGAGCGACGTCGTCAAGAGTCGCGTCGGAGATGCTGGTCTTGACCACCCCAGGACCTCTGATTGCTATCAAACCGTTCGGAGAGTGAGTCCCGCTCCAGAGCGTGCTCCGGCTGAAGAGAGTGCGATGGGTCGCTACGACGGCAAGAGGGTCGAAGCTTGCGAGGGACTCGGTCGGCAGGTACCCGGTGTTGGGGAGACACAGGATGTCAGGGGCTATGTCGCTGTGGGGGCCTGACAGGACGGCCTCCCTTGGAAGGACCTTCTTGAACACGGTCATTCCCGTGTCGGGGTCTCTGACTTCCCTAAACTCTTCGACAACCTTGTCTCTGATTTTCTCGAAATCCTCGGGCTCTACCATACCGTTCGGCTCCCTGCCCTTGAGGTTGATTCTGAGGCCGATTCCAGACGAGATGAACACCGAAGTCTTGGCCCAATCGACTTTTCCGGCATAGAATCCTTCCTCCGCACCAGAGCCGTCCGCGCTCTTCGTCAGAAGCCGCATCACCCTTCTGAGTAAGTCTCTCGACCCGGGGAGGTCGAGGAACCACTGCATCTTCAGGTCAAACACCGTGGTGGCGGCTGTCTGGAGAAGCGTTGTCGATCTTGTGGGTCGTGTCTTCTCGATGGTGAGATACCCACTCCTACGCAGGAACTCCGCGACGTTGAACCGCTTCTCGACCGGCTCGCCTCCGTGATCCGACACGACGAACACGTATGCAGATTCCCCTGCCAGCCTGATCAGCTCTCCCGCTATCGTGTCAACCCTCTGATAGAGTCCGAGCATTGCCTCCGGGCGGTCGTAGAACGAATGCTGGACCTCGTCCGTCTCCTTGAACACAACGAAGGCGAGGTCCCAGTCTATCTTCTTCATCAGCTCGGCTGCAACTTCGCCCACCATGTGCACCGTTGAGTGGAGCTCCTTGAGGTAGATGCCCTTGATGTAGAAGGGAGGCGTGCCTATCCTGTACTTCGGCGCGATCTTGAGTACCTCCTCCTTGAGGGAGGGAGGGTAGGTGAACTCGTAGTCTGGACTTGGGGCCATGAAGCCGCACACAAGGTAGCCGTTGACCTCACGGGGAGGGTAGGTAAGAGGCGTATTCACCACGACTACCTTTTTGCCGTGCGAGCCCGCGACTTCCCACACGTCTCTGCCGTCGCGGATTGTGGAGTTTACGCCCTGGTGGCCGTAGGTCCCCGATTCCTGGTTTCTGAAGCCCATGATGCCGTGCCGGGCAGGATTGTTCCCTGTGTAGATTGAAGACCAGGCTACCGGGGTCACAGGGATCCTCGAATATAGATCTCCATAGGAACCTGTAGAGAAAATCTTGCCGAACGTTGGGAGGAATCCCTTGGAAATCCAGGGCAGCATCAGGCTGAGAGGCGCCGAGTCCATACCAATTACGAGGACCCTACTCTTCACCACGACCTCACACCTCCGCTCTCTCGGCGCCCAGTTCGTGGTCTAGTGGCTTGCATAAGCTTCGATTCCTGATCCCGGCTGAAGCGGCTTCGATTACACGTTGACCATCCACCCCGCACCGACGCGAGTCTGTCAGCAAGTTAGTACTCCACTGCCGTCCGCTTCAAATTTTCCTGAAAACGCGTACCAGGGCTTTGGCTAAAAATATGCAGGCTATGATGACAACTACTAGGGCCAACACCAACTCTATGTTGTGTGAGGAGAAGGGGTTGAATCCTGCGTAGACGTTCGACTGCAGCGGAGCGGATGAGTGGTATACGGTCCCGGTGAGATCAGAGTACGTCACGTCCAGGGATAGCACATAGCCCCCCGGGGGCAGATTCGAGTCGACGTTTATGCCCACGACCTGTGTCACGGATGCTCCCGGGGCTATGTTCCCGAGACCAAAGTAGCTTGTCGAGACTATCCCCTGCCCTCCCACGATGTTCACCTGCACGTTTGTCGCTTCTGTAGTCCCCGAGTTCGTCACGAAGATGCTCAGAGTCCCGGTGGCCCCCGGATTCAGAACTGGCGGGTCGAGTATGGTGTTAGTGACCGTCACAGAAGGCGGTTCATAGGGTGCCACGGGGATTGTAAAGTTGGAGTTGAAGAGATATGGCTTGCCAAGGAGGTCCGTGTAGGTGACGGTAAGCCCGATTGTGTAGCTTCCCGGTAAGGTGTTATTCTGTATGTTGAAGTAGAAGGACGCGGATGCGCTCGAGCCGCCGCCGATGGTACCAAGGTAGTTGGTTGATGAGCCTCCCTGGAAGAGCGGCCCCGTCATTACCATCTTGACGTCGTAGGCTCTGTCGCCTCCCACGTTAATCATGGTCATGCCCAGGAACCCGACGACCCCAGGTCTCAGTGGGGGTGAACTGAGGGTGAAGGAGCCCACCTTGAGGTTAGGTGTTGCTTCAATCTGGACGGTGTAATTGCTGTTCGAACTGTATGGTACCCCGTACTTGTCGATGTACTTCAGAGCCAAGCGGACCGTGACCGTGCCGGTGGTGGCCGTAGGGCTGGCAGCCATCTCGACCCCGACTATCTCACTCTGCCCCGGGCCTAGGCTGTTGAGCGGTACCACTCCCGTCGTGGCCACCAGGGTCAGGTTAGGGCCCGGAATGACTGTGAAGGTCGACCCGAAGGCTTCCTCGTTTCCCGAGTTTGTGATGTTCACCCCTGTGGCGAAGTTGATTCCGGGCGTGACGGTACTCGGCGAGAAGGTCACTCCGGACACGACCAGGAGTGGCCTCACGGGCGTCCCTGAGACAGATATGTATACCTGACCGGTGGATGTCAGGAAGTCTTCCTTCAGGCCGTCAGTATCGTTCTGAAAGGACAAGGTGTAGGGGAGCGGATATACTCCGGTATTGGCCGATGAAACAGCGCCCAGCGTAAAGCTGAAACCGAACGAGGTGTTTCCGTTAATGTCTCCTATGTAGAAGGTGGAGCCTGATCCGATGATGGTGAGGGGACCCGACGGCGCGAAGGAGATCGTGGCCCCGTAGGCGGGAGAGGTGTTCTCGCTCATCACTGTCACATTGGCGACTGCGCTCCCCCCCGGAGCGATTGCCTGAGGACTAAGATTGAAAGAGGAGACAACCAGGATCGGGTTCTCGGATGATTGCGCCACCACAGGAAGCGCCCCGAGCCCCGCCAAGGTCATACTGAGGATTAGGGAGAGGACAATAAGGGGCGTAAACCGCATGTAGACCCGCCCGCTAGGCGACACGTATTTAGGCGTTATACGGGTCGGTAACGGTAGCGACCTCGCACCCCCGGAGTTTCCCCTTACCAGGAATCGCGTGTTATCTGGATGGAACATCTATATCGACTAGACCATATTCTAACGACACAGTGTTTATACTGGCTAGGTTCAAATATTGGTTCAGTTACGGCATATGGAAAACTTCTTGGGACAAACTCGAATGCGGATTTTGGAAATTTCTTCGTGCTTCCCCCCGAGCCGCGGCGGCGTGGAGACATTCGTTCATAAGCTGACCTCCAGTCTTGCTGACAGAGGGCACGAAGTGACTGTAGTCACATCGAGCAGGGGGATGAAACCGGAGGCTAGCTATGAGAGAAGAGGTGGAGTGAAGGTAATCAGGTTCCCAGAGCGCCTCCACATCTTCGAAGCCCCCATCATTCCCAAAATCGCTATGGCCGTGCTCAGAATGGAATTTGACGTGGTCCACGTGAACGGGATGAATCCGACGATCACTGACCTCGCGGTGATACTCGCGAGACTCAGGGGGAAGCCAGTCGTCGTAACATACCACAACGACGCCGAGACGCACATCTGGGGTCGGCTTGGGAAAATAGCGAACTACTTCTACGCATTTGTGGCCGGATTGGCCCTGAGCCTGGCAACCGTAATCATCTGCACTACTGAATCATACGCCTCCACGAGCAGGTCGCTGAGGCTCTCCGGCCAGACGCTGAAGGTCATACCCCTTGGGGTGGACATGGACCGCTTCAGGCACATCGACCCGGATGGACCTGACGTCGACCCAAAGAAGATCCTTTTCGTGGGGCAATTGAAGGAGTACAAGGGCGTACACGTCCTGCTGGACGCGGTGGCCAGCCTCCATCGGGAAGGGCACCAGGTAAAGCTGGATGTGGTGGGGACGGGCCCTGAATTAGGAAGGCTCATGGAAAAGGTCGGGGACCTTTCCCTCGATGCTCACGTCTCCTTCAAAGGAAACGTCGACGAACAGGGTCTGCTGGATCATTACTCTAACTGCAAGGCCCTCGTCCTCCCCAGCCTCAACCGAAGAGAGGCCTTCGGATTCGTTCTCCTCGATGCGCTCGCAGCGGGAAAGCCAGTTGTCGCGAGCGAACTCCCCGGCGTGAAGGAGGTGGTCGCCATGGGAGGGGGTTACCTAGCGAAGCCAAACGACCCTGATTCATTGGCATCCTCAATCCTACAGGCTCTGAACTCTTCCGACGGGGCCGAGAAGTATCGCTCGGCGGCTCAGAGTCTGAGCTGGACGGAGACGGCTGACGAGTACGAGTCAGTCTTCCGGATGCTCGCCGCCCGCAACAACAGCTGACAGAGCGACCGACACTTCTCCTGCTAGCCAGGAACGTTCTTAGACACCTCATCTGCCGCAGCAACTGATGGATAGAGCGGTCTTCATCAACCATCTCCCCCTCGGTTCTGCTTCCAACTACAGGCAGGCGGGTTTCGCGAAGTACCTTAGGGCCCAGGGGTACAGGTCAGAGCTAATCGGAAGGGCCCCAAAGGCTAGAGCATCGAAAGCCCGGACAGGGAGGCTAGAAGCCGAACCGGCCTTCGAAGAGACCTTCTTCTGGAAGGAACCGATGGCATCGAGGTTCATCCCTAATCTTTCACTTCTCTCGGGTGAAGCGAAGGGTGCGGAGATTGTCCACGTGAACCGCGCGAGCCCATACACTGCCACTCTTCTGAGCCTGAGAAGGAGGCCCAGAGGGAGCGCCCTCGTCGTGGATATGGAGGATTGGGACGGCTACGGAGGATATTCCAGCTACGCGAGGAAGCTGGGCATCAGAGGGTGGCTGCTGTCCGCCTATGAAAGCTGGTTTCCCCGCTCGGCGGACACGGTCCTGGTTGTCAGCCACCTGCTCCGGTCCCACATGCTGGCGATGGGGATCCCCGAAGGAAAGCTCTTCGTAATCCCGAATGGGTTTGATGAGGACCTTTTCCACCCCGACATCGACGGAAAGGGTATCAGAGAGCAGTACAGATTGGGGGATTCCCCGGTAGTGATGTATTCGAGCGCTCTCTGGAGCTTTGAAAGGGAGCTACACGAGGTCGCCCTGGGGGCTTTCAGAATCGCGTCCCAGGATTTCCCTGATGCGAAACTCCTCCTCACGGGAGCGGGGGACCTCGATGTGAAGACAATGGCCAAAGAGCTTGGGCTTGGAGACCGCGTAGTGACGACTGGGTTTGTTCCTCGGGAACAGATACCTCGACTGATGGCTGCCTCCGATGTTGCCCTCCACGTGATAAGCTACCATCCTTTCCATCAGGCAAGCTCGCCGATGATAATCCCCGAGTACATGGCCATGGGAAAGCCGATAGTCGCCCCACGTTCGGGGGAGATTGGGACGATGCTCGCCGACGGGGCGGGACTGCCTGTTGATGGTTTGGACCCTTCGGTTATCGCCTCCTCCCTAGTGAGACTCCTCCGAGACGAATCGCTCCGGAGGGAGCTTGGTCAGAAGGCTGCAGTTCGTGCAAAGGCGATGTATTCGTACAGGGTGCTGGCCGCCCGCCTCAGGGACGCCTACGAGGCGGCCCGGATGGCGCGTTCTGACGGCGGGCGTAACTCGCTTTGAGGGTCTGCCTGGTCTCTTACGAATACCCGCCCGACGTCGGAGGGGAGGCGACATACACACGCAACCTTGCAGTCGGCCTTGCTCGGCTCGGACACGAGGTCGACCTGGTCATCCCCGACAAGGGGAGGCCACCAGACCTCGGAGAGTCGGGGGTCAAGAGACACCCCGTCCGCATCGCCCCCGTTCCGACGCTCAGGGTAGCGAGCTTCATGCTCGCGGCAGTGAGGGAGCTCAGGCGTCTCAATCTTGAGGAGCGTATTGACATCGCACACATCACGTTCGACTACCCCTCTCTTCCTCTCCCTTTGAGCGGGTCCGGCATTCCCACCGTGATGACCGTGCATCATCTTCACTTGGTCGAGGCCCTGAACATGCTCAGGACAGGCCATGGCTTGTCTGTCCCTCTCTCGACTCTTTCGCGGGGCTTCCTCACTACGCTGGCGGAGAGGGCCGCACTTAGAGGAGCGGAGTCGGTCATAGCGGTGAGTCGGTTCACCAAGGACTCGATCGTGAGGCATGCGGGGGTTGCTTCCGATAAGGTCACGGTGATCCCGAACGGGATCGACATGGGCCCTTTCCTGAACTCGACAGACCATGGAAGACTTCGGGCCAGATTGGGTGTGGGGTCCAGGCCTGTAGTGCTTTTCGTCGGTCGGTTGGGTTCGTCCAAGGGTCTAGAGGACTTGGTTCGTGCGTTCGGTAAGGCAAAGAGGCGGCTTGGCAACACCTGTCTCATGATAGTAGGATCCGGACCCGCAGACTACTCCGCTCAACTCAAGAGGCTTGCCTCTGCACAGGGACTTCGCGACGATGTGGTCTTCACGGGGCGACTCGATCAGGATGACCTCCTCGAGGCCTACGCGGCGTCCTCAGTCGTCGTTCTGCCGTCTCTGATGGAGGGGTTCGGGATGAGCCTCATAGAAGCAATGGCCTCCGGAAGGCCCTGCGTGGCCACAAGAGTAGGTGCAATTCCAGAAGTCGTTTCCCCCCGAAGTTCCGGGATCTTGGTTGGGCCGGGGGACCCCGATGCCCTGTCAGCGGCGATTACAGATGTCATGTTGAACCCGCGAGAAGCGAGGTCCATGGGAGAAAGGGGGAGGGAACTAGTGCGAGAGACCTACACCGTTGAAAGGATGGTGGGCAGGACATGCGCAGCCTACCTGGAGCTAGGAGGGGGCGGGGGGCGAAGAACGCCTTGAAGTCCGCCACACCTATACACCGCCCCTCGGGAGGGGGCGTGTCAGGACCCTTCGAGGGCGCCTTCAGATGGAGGCGCGTTCACCACGATTCTTGGCTGCGGCTGGAACGGGAGTCTCCTCCCCGTGAAGAACCTGTACAGCAGCCAGGCGTCGATCCCGATGTCGACGGCCCAGACCGTGTATCCAAACTCAAGGAGACCGAAGAGGTTCCCGATGACAACGGCCAGCCCAAAGCCGACAATCCAAGCGTCGAAGCTCATGCAGACTCGGCGGAAGGTCTCCGTCCCCACCTTCTTTACCACGAACATCCCTAGGGGAATCCCAATGAGCACGGGAGGGGCCACCCAGGTGAAGATCTGCAGACTGGTAGCGGTGAAGAGTCCAAGGAAGTAGTACGATGCGGCCGTAAGATAGGACTCGGTTATCCTGACCTGCGCGATGGCGGCCCTAAACTGCCGCTTCTCAAGACCCTGGTTGTTCCAGAAGAGAGCTATGGGGGGACCGGAGATTGTGGTGACCGAGTAAAGGAGACCTATCCCGACGCCCAGGGGGGCGGCTGCCTTCCTCTCTGACCTTATGGGCCTCCTCAGCCCGGCCGCCTGAAG
>Ga0335081_10005390_pt1 | contig 20247 bp, 18 predicted proteins | sample Lox_Sample_35_FD_206713 | JGI IMG/M metagenome (GOLD analysis project Ga0335081, IMG submission 206713) | Soil microbial communities from Loxahatchee National Wildlife Refuge, Florida, United States - Lox_Sample_3.5 | ecosystem: Environmental > Terrestrial > Soil > Wetlands | place: USA... | reverse complement strand
AACATGGACGGCATCTCGCTGGTGCGCGAGCTGCGCCGCCGCAGCAACTACCGCTTCATCCCGCTGTTGATGCTCACCACCGAGTCCACGGCGGAGCGCAAGCAGCAGGGTAAGGAGGCGGGCGCCACCGGCTGGCTGGTGAAGCCCTTCGATCCCGACCGGCTGCTGTCGATCGTCTCCAAGGTACTGACCTGATGAGTGCCGCCGCCGCGGCGCTGCCCTGCCGCTGCGAGACACTGGGAGTCTCGGCGGAGGCCGCCGCCATCCTGCTGGCTTTCGCGATGCGCGAGAGCGAGGCTCCCGCGGTCGAGCTCGGCAGCGCGCTCGAGCGGCTGAACGCGGGACTGCAACCGCTCGCGGGTGGCGCCGCCGGCGATCTGGCGGCGTGCGTGCGTGCGCTGCAGTTTCACGACCGCCTGATGCAGCAGCTCGCCGTAATCCGCAACCTCCTCACGCGGCTCGCCGATCACCCGCTGCCGCAGATGGCCGGCTTCGGCGCACTGCGCTGGGAGGAGCTGCTCACCAGCCTGCGCGCGCGGCTCGCCGAGCACTCGCACCACGAGCTGTTCGAGCTGCTGCTGCGCACCGGCGGCGTGGCGCCCGGCGCCGCCGCCGAGCAGGCCGAAGGTACCAGCGAGCTATTTTGACGGTGAAGCATGGAAGCGACACGGAGCTGGAAGCTCAATTTCGGGGAGGATGATTTCGCCGCGCTGCGCGCGCTGGTGAAGGAGCACACCGGCATCCACCTCAGCGAGCAGAAGCGCGAGCTGGTCTACGGCCGGCTGTCGCGCCGGCTGCGCGCGCTCGGTCTCGACAGCTTCCGCGCCTATCGCGAGCTCCTCGAGCGCAACGAGGGCGAGGAGCTGGTGCAGTTCTGCAACGCCATCACCACCAACCTCACCTCGTTCTTCCGCGAAGCGCATCACTTCCAGTACCTGCGCGAGCAGCTGCTGGCCCCGCAGGCCGCCGATCCGCGCGCTGCGCGCCGGCTGCGCTTCTGGTCGGCGGGCTGCTCCACCGGGGAAGAGCCGTATTCGCTGGCGATGACCATCCACGAGACGCTCACCGATGTGCGTCGCTGGGACATCCGCGTGCTGGCCACCGATCTCGATACCGAGGTGCTCGGTAAGGGTGCGCGCGGCGTCTACGACGAGGAGCGCGTGCGCGGCATGACCGCCGGGCGCCTCGAGCGCTTCTTCCGCAGGGATGGCAGCGCGCCCCAGGCCTACGCGGTGACTCAGGAGCTGCGCGACCTGATCACCTTCCGCGAGCTCAATCTCATGCACACGCTCCCCATGAAGGGGCCGTTCGACGCGATCTTCTGCCGCAACGTGGTCATCTATTTCGACAAGGAGACGCAGCGGCGGCTGTTCGAGCGCATTGCGCAGCTGCAGCGGCCGGGCGACATCCTGTTCCTCGGGCACTCGGAGAATCTGTTCCGCGTGTGCGATGCCTACACGCTGGTAGGCAAGACCATCTACCGCAGGAACTGACGGTGCTGTCCGCCCCCCGCCAGACGATGACTCCCTGTCCGCCGGCGGTGCCGGGCTTTCAGGACATCCACCGCTTCTGGGACCCGGTCACCGGACGCTGGACCGCCAAGGTGCTCCCGGGGGAGTTCTACGTGACGCGCCACGACGAGGCGGTCTCGACCGTGCTCGGCTCCTGTATCTCGGCCTGCATCTCCGACCGGCGCCTCGGCGTCGGCGGCATGAACCACTTCATGCTCCCCGAGGACGGGGGCGCAGGCTCGGGCTCGGACCGCTGGCTCGATCCGACGGCCGGGCTGGCGACGCGCTACGGCAGCCACGCCATGGAGTGCCTGATCAACGAGCTCATGAAGCTCGGTGCGCGGCGCGAGCATTTCGAGATCAAGCTGTTCGGCGGCGGGCGCATCCTCGCCTCGATGACCGACGTCGGCGCGCGCAACGTGTCCTTCATCCGCCAGTTCCTGCAGTCCGAGGGGCTGAAGATCGCAGCCGAGGATCTCGGCGACATCTACCCGCGGCGCGTCGTCTACTTTCCCGAGAGCGGCAAGGTGCGCGTGCGGCGCCTGCAGCCGCTCGAGGCCACCGCCATCGCCGACCGCGAGCGCCGCTACCAGGGAGACCTGGCGCGCAAGAGCGGCGGCGGCGACGTCGAGCTGTTCTGAGGCGGGCGGCATGCAGGACCCGGAAAACAACGCCGTGCCGACGCCACAGTCGCCGCGTGCCGGCGCGGGCGCCAGGGCGCGCGTGCGCGTGCTGATCGTGGACGATTCCGCGCTGGTGCGCCGCATCCTCACCGAAGTGCTCTCCGCGGATCCCACCATCGAGGTGGTGGGCACGGCGAGCGATGCCTACGTGGCACGCGAGAAGATCAAGCAGCTCAACCCCGACGTGCTGACGCTGGATGTCGAGATGCCGAAGATGGACGGCGTGACCTTCCTGCGCAATCTGATGCGCCTGCGGCCGATGCCGGTGGTGATGGTGTCCTCGCTCACCGAGCACGGTGCTGAGGTGACGCTCGATGCGCTCGCGGTCGGGGCGGTCGACTATCTGCCCAAGCCCAAGATCGACATCGCGGCGACGCTCACTGACTACGCGGACGAGCTGCGCGCCAAGATCCGCTCGGCCTCGGTGGCGCGCGTGCGCCCCTACACCGGCGCCGCCGGCGCCACGGGGAGCGGCGCGGTCGCGCCGCGCCTCGGCGTCGACGCCGTGGTGCCCAAGGCGCCGGTGCGGCGCCAGTTCCGCACCACCGACCGCATCATCGCCATCGGCGCCTCCACGGGCGGCACCGAGGCGATCAAGGAAGTGCTGGTGCAGCTGCCGGCGGACACGCCCGGTATCGTCATTACGCAGCACATCCCCAAGGCCTTCAGTACTCCCTTCGCCCGGCGCATGGACGCCTGCTGCCAGATGACGGTGTACGAGGCGGCCGACGGCCAGGTGATCCTCCCGGGCCACGTCTACATCGCGCCCGGCGACCGGCACCTGCTGGTGCAGCGCGACGGCGCGCGTTATGTCTGCAAGCTCGACGACGGGCCGCCGGTCAATCGCCACAAGCCGAGCGTGGACGTGCTGTTCCGCTCGGTGGCGCAGCAGGCCGGCCGCAACGCCGTGGGCGTGATTCTCACCGGTATGGGCAAGGACGGCGCCGCAGCGCTCAAGGAGATGCGCGAGGCGGGCAGTCCCACGATCGCCCAGGACGAGGCCACCAGCGTCGTCTGGGGTATGCCGGGTGAGGCGGTGACGATCGGCGCGGCAGCCGAAGTACTGCCGCTCGGCCAGGTCGCGGCGCGCATCTGCGCGCTCGCCGAGTCCATGGACCTGGTGCGCGGCGGTAACGGCAACGGTAACGGCAGCAGCAACGGCCGCTAGACGTACTCATCGCCCTTGCCGCCGAGGGCGATGGTGCCCGCCGCCGCGAGCTTGCGCGCGGTCTGCAGGATGACCTTCTGCGCTCCCTCGACGTCCGCAACCCGCACCGGACCCTTGGCCTCCAGATCGTCCTTGAGCATCTCGGCGGCGCGCTGCGACATGTTCTTGAAGATCTTCTCCTTGAGCGGTTCGTCGGCTCCCTTGAGCGCCAGCAGCAGCTGATCGCCCGGCACCTGCCGCAGCAGCTCCTGCATGCTGCGGTCGTCGAGATCGATGAGATCGTCGAATACGAACACCAGGTCCTGGATCGTGGTGGCGAGCTGCTCGTCCGACTTGGTGATCTGCTCCATGATGGAGCTCTCGTGGCTCGGCTCGAGCGCATTCATGATGTCGGCGGCGGCTTTGGCCCCGCCGAGTAACGAAGTCTTGGCCGAGGAATTTCCCGAGAACTGCTTCTCGATGATGTCGTCGAGCTCGGTGAGCGCGGTCGGCTGCACGCCGTCGAGCGTCGCGATGCGCACCACGATGTCGGCGCGCATGCCGCTCGGCAGCAGCTGCAGCACCTCGGCGGCGTGATCCGATTCCAGGTAGGCGAGTACGATGGCGATCATCTGCGGGTGCTCGAGCCGCACCAGCTCGGCAACCGCACGCGCATCCAGCCACTTGAGCGCCTCCAGCCCCTTGGTCGAGCGGCCGATGCTGATGCGGTCGATGATGGCCGCCGCCTTGTCCTCGCCGAGGGCGTTGACCAGCGCCTTGCGCAGGAACTCATCGGCGCCGACACCGACCGAGGTCTGCGCTTCGACGTTGGTGGTGAAGTCGGCGACCACCTTCTCGACCTCGGAGCGCGAGACGTTCTTCACCTTGGCCATGGCCGAGCCGACGCGCTGCACCTCCTTGGCACTCATGTGCTTGAGGATCTGCGCGGCCTCCTGCTCGCCGAGGGTCAGCAGCAGGATCGCGGCACGCTCGGTGCCGTTACGATTGAGTTCGCCGCGCTCAGGCATCCTGGTCCACCCACTCGCGCACCACACGCGCGACGCGCTTCGGATCCTGGGTCACCAGCGAGCGGGCCTGCTGCAGCTGCTGTTCGTGCGCCACCACGGCCGTGACCGTGGGGGCGGGACTCGCGAGCGCCGCGGCCTCGTCGGCCGTCGCCGCACGCGGCGTGCGCAGCGAGCCGAGCAGGCTCGCGATCAGCGGCTTGAGCACGGTGAGCGTCAGCACCAGCAGGATCACTGCACCGGCGACGATCTTCAGCAGGTTGTAGAACAGCGGCTTCTCCCAGAACGACGGCTTCTCGAGATCGCCGCCGGGCGCCGGCTGCTGCTCCTCGGTAAATGAGGAGTTGACGACGTTGACGACGTCGCCGCGCGACTCGTCGTATCCGACGGCGTCCTTGACGAGCGCCGTGATGTGATCGAGCTGCTCGGCGTTCATCGGCACCGCGCGCGACTTGCCGTCCTTGTCGACCACGTGTGCGTCATCGATGAGCACCGCCACCGTGAGGCGCTTCAGCTTGCCGGCGGGCTGGCGGGTGTAGGCGAGCGTGCGGTCGATCTCGTAGTTGCGCGTGCTCTCTTTCGAGCTGCTCTCGCTGTTGGCGGCAGTGACCGCGCCAGCCACGCCAACGGCGGGCGGGGTCGCCGCATTGGCGCCCTTGGCCGTAGCGGGCGGCTTGGCGGCGCCGTTGGCGCCGGCTGCGGTCGCGTTGGCGGCTGGCGCGGCGGCCGGGGGCGGAGCGCCGGCGACGCCGGCGGGCGGCGGCTGATTGCTGAGCGCGCCCGGCACTCCACCGGAGGCGCCGCCGTCGTGGTTGATCTGCTCCGAGGTCTGCTCGCTGCGCACGATCTGGCTGTCCGGCCGGTATTGCTCGCGTGCCTCCTCGGTCGTCGACATGTCCATCTGGGCGACCACCTGGGCGCGGACGCGCCCGGCGCCGACCAGCGGCTCGAGCAGCGCCTCGACGCGCTGGCGGTAGTCGTCCTCGAGACGGTGTGCCATGTCGAACTGCTGCTCGCGCAGCGAGAACTCGTCGTGGCCGTCGGGCGTCGACAGCAGCCGCCCCTGCTGATCGACCACCGTGACCTGGCCCGGCTCGAGCTCGGGAATGCTGGAGGCCACCAGATTGATGATGGCCTGCACCTGCTCCTGCGCCAGGCGCCGGCCGGGCTTCAACTGCACGAACACCGAGGCGCTCGCCGGATGGTGCTCGCGCACGAAGGCGCTCTGGCGCGGCTCGGCGAGATGCACCCGCGCCGCTTCCACGGGCTTCAGGCTCGCGATGGTGCGCGCCAGCTCGGTCTCGAGGGCGTGCTGATAGCGCGCGTTCTCGACGAACTGGCTGACGCCGAAGCCGGGATCCTTGTCGAGCGCGGCGAAGCCGCCGCCGCTCTCGGGCAGGCCCTGGCTCGCGAGCTTCAGGCGCGCGTCCGTGAGGCGATCGGCCGCGACCTCGATGGCGTTCGAGCCTGGCTGTATGCGGTAGGGGATCTGCGCGGCATCGAGCGTCTGCGCGATCTGTGCCTGGTCCTCCGCCGCGAGGTTGGAATACAGGAGGCTGTAGCTCGGCCCGCGCCACCACAGTGCAACACTCAAGCCGACTGCGACCGCGGCCGCCACGCCGACGAGCAGCAGCAGCGGTCTGAGGCCCGTAGGCAATGCGGGCGCGGTCGCACTCGCGACCTGGGCGGCGTCAGCGGCCATGGCGGATCATCCTCGGGCTCTTCATAAGGAGATATTCATGATTTCCTGATAGGCGCTGATCAGGCGGTTGCGCACCTCGTTGAGGGCGCGGAACGAGACGCTGGCCTTGTTCATCTCGAGCATCACCTGCGGCAGCTCGACTCCCGGCGTGCCGCGCTCGAAGGCGTCCGCCAGCTGCCCGGCGCGCTGCTGCTGCTGGTTCACCGAGTCGATGCCCTGGCGCAGGATGTTGGCGAACTCGCTCACGCCGGAGGCCTGCGCAGGCCTGGTCGGCGTGGCCGCCGGGTGCAGCTGCGAGGACAGGGCGCGGATCTGTGCCAGGACGCGGTCGATTTCCATCTGGCTCATGGTTGCTCCTTCAGGCCGCAGGGACGTCGATGCCGGACTCGCGCAGCCGCGCCAGCTTGTAGCGCAGGGTGCGCGCGCTGATGCCGAGAGACTCGGCGGCCTCGCGCCGGCTGCCGTTGCCGGCGCGCAGCGCATTCAGAATCAGGTCGCGCTCGCGCTGATCGAGCGAGGCGGCGAGCGAGGCCGGCACTGCCGGTTCGGGCGCGCTATCCGCGGCATGCTCGCCTGCGAGCTCGAACTGGACGTGCTCGGGCCGGATCACCGGGCCGTTCACCAGAATCAGCGCCCGTTGCAGCAGGTTGTCCAGCTCGCGGACGTTGCCCGGCCACTGACAGGTGAGCAGCAGGTGCGCGGCTTCCGCGCTCAGCGCCGGAATCGGCGCGCCGGGGCGCACGCGCGCCGCCAGCAGCTGCATCGCGAGCGGCAGCACGTCGTCGCGGCGTGCACGCAGCGGCGCGAGCGCCAGCGGAAACACGTTGAGCCGGTAGTAGAGATCCTCGCGGAAGCGGCCCGCGGCCACTTCCTCACGCAGCCGGCGGTTGGTGGTGGCGAGCACGCGCACGTCGAGGCTGAGGGGGGCGCGGCCGCCGAGGCGCTCGACCTCGCGCTCCTGCAGCACGCGCAACAGCTTCGCCTGCAGACCGAGCGGCATCTCCGTGATCTCATCGAGCAGCAGCGTGCCGCCCTGGGCCTGCTCGAACTTGCCGGCGTGGCTCGAATGCGCACCGGTGAAGGCGCCGCGCTCGTAGCCGAACAGCATCGCCTCCAGCATGTTCTCGGGAATGGCCGCGCAGTTGACCGCGACGAAGGGCTGCGATGCGCGCGGTGAGTTGCGATGGATGAAACGCGCCAGCACTTCCTTGCCGGTGCCGGACTCGCCGACGATCAGCACGGTGCATTCGGTCGCCGCGACGCGTGCGGCAAGCTCGATGAGGCGGCGGGAGCTCGCCGCACAGGCGACCGGCTCGGCCTCAGGACGCACGGCACGCTCGGCGGCCGGCTGGGATTCGTTCGGGGTTTCGCTCATCACTTGCCTCCCGCGCACTCAACTGTGCGGGCAGTGGGACAAGTGCAAGAGCCGTGCCTGCTGGAGGCGGGGGAAAACGTGCAGCGGGTCACAAAGGCGGCATGCGCTTGCCGCCGGAAGCGTCAATCTTCCGTCGGGCACTCCGCGGTGCTGATACCGAGCTTGCGCAGCTTCTCGACCAGCGTCGTGCGGCGCAGATTGAGGAGACGCGCGGCATGCGCCACCGTGCCGTTGGCGCAGCTAAGCGCCTGCTCGATCAGCTGGCGCTCGATGGCGGTCAGGAAGGCGCGCAGGTCGAGACCGGCGGGCGGCAGCTGCACTTCGGGAGCGGCGGTCGTGGCGGCTGCGCCGGCGCCGCCGAGGCCTGCGGCGTCGGAGTCGTCGAAGCTTGCGCCTTGCAGCACCTGCATCACGGCGGAGTCGCTGAGCGGCTCTGCCTCGATCACGATGGCTTCGCTGGAATCGGCGAGCGCGGCCAGCCCGGCGGCATCCGCGGCGGCGGCCGGCACGAGCGCCGCGAGATCGGTCGGCTGATAGCGGGCGGGAAGATCGTGGATCTCCACGACCCGTCCCGCACACACGATGGACAGCCGCTCGATGAGATTGGCGAGCTCGCGCACGTTGCCGGTCCAGGTATGGTGCGCGAGCGCCGCCAGCGCACTGGCCGACAGCTGCACGCGGCCGCGACCCTCGGCGACGTTCTGGGCGATGAACTCGCGCACCAGCATCGGCAGGTCCTCGATGCGGCTGCGCAGCGGGGGCATGTCGATGGGAAAGACGTTGAGGCGATGGAACAGATCCTCGCGGAAGCTGCCACGGGCGATGGCTTCCTCGAGATTGCGGTGCGTGGCGGCGATGATGCGCACGTTGCACGACACCGCGACGTGGTTGCCGACGCGCTCGAATACGCGCTCCTGCAGCACGCGCAGCAGCTTCACCTGCATGGCGACGCTCATGTCGCCGATCTCGTCGAGGAACAGCGTACCGCCCTCGGCGATCTCGAAGCGACCCTTGCGCGCGGTGATGGCGCCGGTGAAGGAGCCCTTCTCGTGGCCGAAGAGCTCGGACTCGAGCAGATCCGCCGGGATGGCGCCGCAATTGACGGCGACGAACGGACGGTTGCGGCGCGGGCTGAGCTCGTGGATGGTGCGCGCCGCAACTTCCTTGCCGGTGCCGGACTCGCCGAGCAGCAGCACGGTCGAATCGTGCGCCGCTACCTGGCGGATCAGCGTGGTGATTCTGCGGATGGCGGGCGAATTGCCGCTCAGCATGCGTGAGGGGCGTATGTCGGGCGCCGTGCTTGTGCTCACCGAGCGGGGATTATGTTCCGCCGAGCCGGTGAAGGAACCCGCGAGTATTTCCGCCGCCGCGACCATTTCTTCTAACACCCGTCCCTGTGTGCTCGTGGCGACTCGGTCGCCGTCACGAGGTCACTGCCTTGACCTGAGCGGGGCCAATGTTGCGGGAACGGGTGTTAGGATTACTGTGAAGCGTGTCGTGATGTTTGACAAAAGAGACAAACGGGTCGGCGTGACCCGCATCACGCTGAGCGCAAGGTCAAGGCCCGCGGCGCGGATGCCGGGCGCCGGCAATCTGGCGGCGGTGGCGCCGGAAGCACAGTTTCTCGAGGAGATCCGCCACCGTCTCGGTGACCGGCGCGAAGCGCATCTTGACGTGGCCGTCCGGTGTCACGCTGCTCACGCGGCCGGGCAGACGCAGCGGCTCCGCCAGGCAATCGTGCAGATAGATCTCGACGACGCCCTGCGCGCCGGCCTCGGGCAGCGGAGCGGAGCTGCGCCACACGGCACCCTGCGCGTTGAAGCGCACCGGCACCGCCGGCGGCCGCGGGCGGCTGGTGGCGAGCACCTGCCCGACCAGATCGAGCAGCAGATTCACCTTCAGCTCGAGTCGCATCAGGTCGGCGGCGTTGGGTGAGTTCTCGTCCGTTTTCTCGACCGGACCCAACTGATCGAGCGCCTCGCGCGCCTGCAGCAGCCGCGCGTTGCGCTCCATGAAGCTCGCCGCCGCATCCGGATCCGCCGCCTGTGGCAGCACGCGCCACGCCAGAGGCAGAACGTCCTGGACCGCCAGCTCGTCGTACAGGACGACGGTATCAGAGCCGTCGAACATGCGAATCTCCTGCACCGGCACGGAGGGCTACATCCTAGTCGATGCCGCGGTGGGCAGCGTCACCCAGGCACAGCGGATCTCGCGCAGCAGGTCGCACATGCGCCCGAGCGTGCCCAGGTCCTCGGCGCCGGCCACCGAGCTCAGCTCCCGGCACATGTAGGCCGAAAGATCGGCAAGGTTGGCGATGCTCGCCTCGTCGGTCGGCGCCAGGGTCGCCGGCAAGCGCGTGATCCGCAGCATCGCCGAGCGCACCGGCCGGCGGGGATTGCCACCCTGCTCGATGCAGTCCCGCGCGATCTCGAGCCGCCGGCGGGCGCCCTCCACCAGGCGCAGGCTCAGGGAACGTCCGTGGCGCCGCGCCGGTACGGCGTTCGGGCGGCGACCCGCGGAGGAGCTCAAATGGGCGCTGGCGGTCATGGGTTCCAAATGCCTGAAATAACGGCCTCTTCAGACAGGTTAACGGCACTTGACCGGCTTACTTAAGGCTGTTTCGAGGGACCGGGCAGCCGGGGACCCCGGGAAGGCCGGGCCCCGAAAATCGGCGGGCCGCAAGGGCGGTCAGGCCGGAGTCTTCGGGTCCGTTTCCGCGTGCCAGGCCTTGAGGGTATCCGCTTCCCTCGCCGGGTCGAGGCCGGAGCGCAGCTTCCCCTGGCGCTCCGCCGGGAGCGTCTGAAACCACGCCAGAGTGTCGCGCACGGTGACCTCGAGAGGGCGCGAGCGCAGCCCCGCCTTGCGCGCTGCGTCGGTTGCGCTGAGCGAGGCGCCGGCTGAGTCACCCTTCAGGGGAGCCCACGGCGGCAGGTCCAGGTCGTCGGGCTTCCAGTGTTTCGCGAGGAAGTCCTCGGACACCCACGTCACCCGGGTACCGGCCTTGGGCGAGGCGCGCTGACTCGCCTCGATGAGCTGACCCATCGTGAACGCACGCGGGGCCGAATCGGCATTGAAGACGCCGTTCGTGCGGCGCTCCACCAGCGTCATCATGAAAGAGGTGAGATCGCGTACGTCGATGACCTGGATGGGATCGCCCGGGGTGCCCGGCGCCAGCATCTCGCCGCCCTTCGAGGCGCGCACCGGCCAGTAGGTGAAGCGGTCGGTGGGGTCGAGCGGACCCACGATGTAGCCGGGCCGCACGATGCTGGCGCGTCCGCTGAATGCGGCGGCGGAATACTGCTCGCACAGCGCCTTCATCGGCCCGTAAGTGTCGTTGGTCACCTTCTCGACGTTGGGGTCATCGAGCTTGCCGAGAGGGGAGTGCTCGTCGTTGGGGGCGGCGAAACTCGCGTAGGCCGAGATGCTCGAGATGTAGAGACAGTAGCCCACGTTCGGGGCCAGCAGCTCCGCAGACATCTTCACGTACTTCGGGATGTAGCCGGTGTCGTCGATTACCGCATCCCACTTGCGGCCGCGAAGAGCATCGAGCTGACCCTTGCGATCGCCGATCAGCGTCTCGACACCCGCGACGCCGTTCGGGTCGGTCTTGCCGCGGTTGAAGTGCGTGACCTTCCAGCCGCGGCGCTGTGCCTCCGCGGTGAGGTGCGGGCCGATGAAGCCCGTGCCTCCCAGGATCAGGAGAGCTCCCGGCTTGGGGTCGGCCAGGGCCTGCGGCAGGGCCGCGCCGGCCGACGCCAGGGCGGCCAGCTGGAGGAGGGTGCGTCGGGTGGTCATAGGGGGCCGATTCTAGGCCCCGCGGCGGGAGGCGAGCCACAAACGCCCCGTCGCCGGCCGCAGGTTTGACACCTGTGGGCGCGGCTCGGGACAATGCGCGCCCCTCGTGGAAAGGTAGCTCAGCTGGTTAGAGCACGGCACTCATAATGCCGGGGTCGAGGGTTCGAGTCCCTCCCTTTCCACCAATTCCGCCAATTCAGGCCGGGTCGGTTCCATGTGTCGGAACATCAAAACCCTGTACAACTTCGAAGCGCCGGCTACCGAGGCTGAGATCCAGGCCTCGGCAGATCAATGAGACGGCATTCAACCGCGCCGTAGACCGCGTGAGCGAGGCTTGACAGCTGGAGGCGTTCGCGCGCTGATTAGAGACTATTCATGAAAATCCCGGCGATCCGCAGCCTATGGCCCTTCCGGAAAGGCGGCACAGCGTCTCAGGAGCTGCGCGAGGCTGGCGATGCAGCCGTCATATCGCAGCCGGAGAAGAGCCTGGCAGCGCTCGAGGAAATACTGCGCGCCGCGATGCCGGGAGCATCGGTTCAGCTGGACGATGTCTTTGTTGGCCCGCGCATCACCCCCAGGGAGCACGAGTGGTACTACGGGGCGAAATGCCGGTGGTGCCATCGCACCAGCGCCGCCTTTCATGACCCGAATGAGGGGCAGACGAGGCTAAGCCTCTCCGGCAGCGGGGAGCTTCACTTCCACTGTCATCATTGCAACGGCTTGCTCAAAGTAACACCCGCTCAGATCATATGGTTTGAGTTTGAGGGCTAGGGCGGCTTCTCCCTTTCCCGTTAGCGCCCCGCATCGCCGTCATTGCTTGGCCTGAGGTCGGCGACGCGCCGGGTCAAGGTTCCCGGTAGTATCGCAGCGCATGGCGAGCCTCGAGACTCTCGGCTACCGGCAGGAGCTGAAGCGCACCCTCACGCTCCGCGACCTCGTCGTCTACGGCATGGTGATGATGGTGCCGATCTCGCCGTTCGGCGTGTTTGGCTTCGTCTCCCAGGACGCCAAGGGCATGGTGCCGCTCGCCTATCCGCCTTGCCTTTCCAACACCCCGGCCGGCGGCGGGCGGCCGAATCGGCCAGGGTCAACCAGAATGTCGGCGAAGCAGGGGGGCTCCCGTTGAAGCGATTGCATCGAAGCGCTGGCGTGCTGGCGCTCCTGGCTTTGCCGCTGTTGGCCGTGAACGCCGCGCACGCCGAGACCACATACTGGCGCGTGACGATGGACCGGGTGACGGTGATTGCCAACGGCAGCAGCGAGCGTTGCATCCGTCTCGCGACGCAGCTCACCGTGTTCGAGCGTCTGCTGCGCGAACTCGCCGACTGGAGCCGCGACTACCAGCCGCCGCCGATCGCCCTCTACTCGCTGTCGCAGGCGGATGCCCGCCATGTGCTGCTTTCCGAGGCGGATCAGCGCCGGCAGGCCGCAGCGAACATGCAGATCTTCAGCAAGTTCCTGCCGGGACGCGACTTCAACATCGCCGCCATCGTCGATGTCGGCGGCTCGGACGATCCCCTGCAGTCGGTGCTGCTGTTGTACGCCGAAAGCGCGCTGCTCTCGGGTCCGACCCAGCACTATCCCCCGTGGTTCCAGCTGGGCGTTGCCAACCTGCTCAACGGTCTTATGATCCGCACCGACGGCTCGGTGCTGCTCAATCGCAACGTGTCCTTCGAGCCGCTGGAAGAGAAGCGGCCGGCGGCGCACGCGCCGTACGACCTGTTGAAGCTGCTGGAGGTGCGTGCCGCCGATCTCAATGCCGGCGCCGCGGACTATCGCGAGTTCCTGCGCGCCGCGCGCGACTGGGCCGAGTTCGGCGTGCTGACCACGCCGCAGCGCCGCTCGCAGTACCGCGAGCTCGCGACCCTGATGCGCCAGGGCGCGCCCGCCGCGGAGGCAATGCAGGATGCGTTCGGGGTGCCGTTCGCACAGGTCGCGGATGAGTTCCGCGCCGGCGCCTGGCGCAAGGAAGCGCAGTTCCGCATGACACCGCAGGGCGGGCCGGTCGCGGTTCCGCAGCCGGCCAAGCTCGATGCCGGGCAGGCCACCACGCTGCTGCAGGTCGTGGCCGCCCGGGCGACCGCGGCACGGCCCGAGAGGATGTAGCGGCCGCGAGACTAATGCAGCGGCTGCGTGCCGTCGCGCGCTGCCGTCTGCTCCAGTCCCAACACCCTTGCGACGCGTTCCGCGATCGCGTATGGGTCACCCGTGGGGCGCTCCGGGTAATGTTTGCGGCCGCGATTCCACGTCTCGCCCATCGCGAACCAGTCGATCGGCGCGGCCGCACGGCCGGTGCGCAGCTCCTCATCCAGTGCCCGGAAGTAGCGCGCCCAGCGCTCGCGGTAGTAATCATGAGTGAGCCCTGACCAGTCGCGGTTGCCGTAGTCGTGGAGAGCGGCACCCTCGCTCGCCTTGCGGTCTCCCCAGGTCGTGAGGAGCGAGCGAGCGTCATACTCGAGGCGCGCGCGTTCCGCGGGCGTCGAGGCCCACGGTGTCACCTGCGAGAGCCACGTGCCGACCATGAAGGAGCGGTGGGTCGCGAGCAGCTCATCCTCGAGGTCCATGAGGGCCAGCCAGCGTGCCGTCAGCGACCCGAAGCGCTGGCGATCCCTGGCATCGTAGGCCGCCTTGATCTGCGGCAGCAGCACGCGGCTCTCGTTGACGAGCGTCTGGCGTGCGACATCGACCAGGTCGAACGCGCCGCTCCGTGAGTGCGGCGCGGCCCGCAGCAGCTCAGGCAGCGCACCCTGGAAAGCGCCGGCGTCGTACCGCATCCCCTCCGGCGACCAGTTCGAGGCGCGGTTGGCCGTGAGGCTCGGCTGCGCGTTGAAGAGCGACTCCTGTGCCGCATCGCGCTCGCTATTGAAGGGTACCGCGTCGATGCGGATGTCGTAGGCAGTGCTCGTGAGCACCCTCCACGCCGCCACGGCGTGCGCGTCCACCGCACCGTAGCGCCGGCGTACGTAGTCGCTCGCCCAGGCGGCGATATCGGGCGGCGCATCGCGCCACGCCATCTCCGAGAACAGCTCCAGCGCGAATGGATTGGTACCCATGCCCTCGGTGAATACCGCGGTGCCCGCCATGTTGGCATTGGTCCGCGCCAGCAGTTGCAGCCGCTCGGTGATGTTGCCGACATTCGCGCCGAGAGTGGTGCGCCCGCCGAATTCCCAGATGCCGCCGACGAGGAACGGCGCGCCCTGGAAGTCCTTCTCTCGGTCGTTGCGCGGCACGCGATCATGATCGATGTCGATGACCAGCAGCCGGGTGCGATCGACGCCGGCGAGCAGATCCTGCCGGGGATTGCCCTGCCAGGCGAGCATCATCCAGCTGGCTTGCGGGTGCGCGGCGTGCAGCGCAGCCTGCACCGCGCGCGCCGCTGCCGGCACCGGCACGTCGCCCGGGTCGCCACCTTCCTGGAAGACCTCCATGTCATAGACGCTGCTGTCGCCGTACAGCTCGTGCTGGTGGCGGTAGAACGCGGCGGCGAGGCGCGCGAACAGCGGATCGCGCGGGTCGAGCCAGTCCGGCCGGGTGAAGCCGGCCCACTCGCCCTGCGCGATGACGTGCGCGCCGGGGAAGCGGCTGCGGAAGTCCGCGGGAACGATACCGAAGAAGCCCGGCAGCACCGGCGTCATGCCGAGCTCGCGCAGGCGCGCAATGATCCGCTGCGCGGACGCCGCGCGCTTTTGCAGCAGCTCGCGGCTGATCGGACCGTTGAAGCAGCACAGGTTGCCCATCAGTTGCCAGTTCTGGTGAGCCGGCTGGGTGATCCAGGCGCGTATCTCTGCGTCCGTGTAGCCGAAGTCGCGGAACGTCCGGTAGAGCACCATGTCGGTGCCGCGCTCGACGAGCATGGCGTTGATTCCGGCGAGAGCGAGCAGGTCGATCTCGCGCTGCCATCGAGGCCAGCTCCAGTACGGCGCGGTGTAGCCGTCGACGTTCTCATTGAGCGCGTAGCGCCAGGCGTACGGCGTCTGCATCTCGAGGATTGCGCCGGGTGAGGGCAGAGCGGCTGCGCTGCCCGGCTGATCACCACTTTCGGAGAACTGCAGATGGGCCACGTACTTCAGATACCAGTTGGCGCCGAACAGCAGCGCGCTCGGCGTACTGCCCTCGATACGAATGCGGCCGCCGCTGCGCGAGATGCGAAAGCGCTCGTGGCCGTTCGCGGGCTCGAGCGCGGCGAGCTCGATCTGCGCGGCATGCCGCGGCAGGAGCCGCTCGAGCACGCCTGCGGCGGGCTGCACGTCGAAGGCCGGCGCCGCGGGCGCAGATGCCGGCAGGAGCACCGCTGCTGCGAGGAGCGCTTCACCCCACATGGGACGCAACTACCAGCCCACTGCCTGCCCGTCCTTCCTGAAGTCCGAGGCGCCGCGGTAGTAGTGCGCGGCGCCATCCGTCGGCACGACCTGGATCACCTGCACGCCGCCGACGTCCGCGCCGTCGACCGACCGCACCGTGTGTCCCAGCGCGCCGAGCGCGGCGCCTACCAGATCGTAGAGCGGCGCCTCGAGGCTGAGCACATTGGAAACCTCGCTGTGGCGGAAGCGCGCCATGTCCGCGGCCGCCTGCAGGTTCGCGCCGAGGTCGATGACGTCGATGAGCAGCTGCGCGTGTCCCTGCGCCTGCATGTCGCCTCCCATGAGCGTCACGGTCATCACCGGCTGGCCGTCGCGCATCAGGAACCCGGCGGAGAGCGTGTTGAACGGCCGCTTGTGAGGCGCGGGCACATTCGGGCTCTGCGGGTCGAGCGTGAACAGCGTGCCGCGGTTGTGCAGCACGAAGCCGTAGCCGGGCACGGTGATGCCGGAGCCGAACTCGTTGTAGTTGCTGTTCACCCACGACACCATGTTGCCGTCCTTGTCCGCGGTCGACAGCACGACCGTGTCGCCCTTCAGGTCCGCACTGCCTGGCGGGCCGGTGGCGGCGGCATGCTGCGGGTCGAAGTGCGCGCACAGCGCCGCGGCGTGTGCGGGGGAGAGCAGCTGCGCGAGCGGGACGCTCACCGCATCCGGATCGGCGTTGTAACGGAACAGATCCGCGTACGCGAGCTTCTTCGCCTCGACGAGCAGGTGCCAGTACGCGGGATTGCGCGGACCGAGCGAGGCGAGCGTCTGCCCCGGCGCCCATTTCGGCACGCATTCCCCGAGGATGTTCAGCATCTCGTCCGTCGCCCAGGCCTGCGAGGGCGGCGGCAGCTCGAGCACCTCGTAGCCGTGATAACGCGTCCGCGCGGGCTCGACCCACTCGCCGTGATAGCCGGCGAGATCGGTGAGCGTCATGGTGCCGCCGAGCTCCTTCGATTTCGACACGATCGCCCGCGCGATCTCTCCTTTATAGAAGGCGTCCGCGCCCTGCGCCTGCAGCAGCCGCAGAGTGCGCGCGAGATCCGGGTTGCGGAACACCGTCCCGGGCCCCGGCGGCCGCCCGTTCACGTACCACACCTTCACCGAGTCGGGGTCGAGCTGCGTGCAGCAGGCCTTGAGCGGCAGGGCCTTCGGCAGCACCCAGTCGCTGGCGATGCGCTCGGAGATGGGAAAGCCGTTCTGCGCATACTGCGCGGCGGCCTCGAGGACCTCTTTGAAGGTGAGCGTGCCGAAGCGCTGCAGCACCGCCTGCCAGCCCCACACCGCCCCCGGCACGGTGACGGGCAGGATTCCGCCGGGCGGCATGCCCGACGTCGGGCCCCAGTTCTTCGGGTCGAAGCGATAGCCGAGCTGGTTGAAGTGCGCGAGCGTCGCACCCGTGGGTGCCGTGCCGCTGGCATTCAGCACGTACACCTTGTGGTCGCGGGCGATATAGATGACGACGAACAGATCGCCCGCAACTCCGACCATCATCGGCTCGGTGACGCTGAGCACACCCGCGGTCGCAACCGCAGCATCGACCGCGTTGCCACCCCGCATCAGCACCTGCAGCCCCGCCTGTGCCGCGAGCGGCTGGCTCGTGACCACCATGCCGTTGCCCGCCATGACCTCCGAGCGCGACTGCGCCGGCCAGCCGGAGGCGCGCACGCCGCGGACCGCGCTGCAGAAGGCGGGCGCCGGTGTCGACCGGCACCACGGATCGGCGGCTGCGGACTGCGCCGCTGCAACACCCGGGAGGCCGGGTTCTGCGACTGTAACGGCCAGGACGACAAGGACAAACGCTCGCATCATCGCTCTCCCCGGGAGAAGTCGTTAACTGCGCGGCCGCTCGCCGCGCGGGTCATAGAGGGCCTGCAGCGAGGCGCGCGCCGGCACGGCGCGATTTCCGATCAGGATCTCGAAGCGTCCCGAGGCAATGAGCTCATCCGTGACGCCGCGCTCATCGCTCACGTAGCCGAGACCCGCTGCGGCTCCCAGCGTGTGCGCAAACATGCCGGAGGTGATCAGCCCCACACGCGCACCGTTCAGGAGTATCGGCTCGTTGTGATAGAGCATCGCCTCGGGATCGGCGAGCAGGAACTGCAGCAGCCGGCGGCGGCGCGGCTGCGCGCGCTGTGCGGCGAGCGCCGCACGCCCGATGAAGCCGCCGGGCTTCTCCCAGGCGCAGGTGAACGCGAGTCCGGCATCGAGCGGCGTATCGTCGGGCCCGATGTCGTGCGACCAGTCGCGGTAGGCCTTCTCGATGCGCAGCGAGTTGAGGGCGTGATAGCCGCAGTGCCTCAAGCCGAGCGGCCCGCCGGCCGCGACGACGGCGTCGTACACGCCGATCGCGAACGGTACCGGCACGTACAGCTCCCAGCCGAGCTCGCCGACGTAGCTGATGCGGATCGCGAGCGCCTGGCCGTAGCCGATCTGCACCTCGCGCGCGGTGCCGAACGGGAACGCCGCGTTCGACCAGTCGCCGCCCGCGATGGCCGACAGCAGCTCGCGCGAGCGCGGCCCCTGGATGTTGAGCATGCACCAGCCGTCGCTCACGTCGGTGACCACGCAGCGACTCTGCGCATCGATGTGACCGCGCAGCCAGGCGATCACGTGGGTCGCGGTGAAGGCGGCGGTGACGATCAGGAAGCGATCGGCGGCGAGGCGCGTGACGCTCAGGTCAGCCTCGATGCCGCCGCGCTCGTTGAGGAACTGGGTGTACACCACCTTGCCCACCGCCACGCGGCAGTCGGCGGTCGCGATGCGATTCAGCGACTGCTCGGCATCCGGCCCCTGCACCAGGATCTTGGCGAAGGAGGTCTGCTCGAAGAGGCCGACCGCCTCGCGCACCGCGCGGTGCTCCGCGGCGTTGTTGTCGAACCAGTTCTGTCTTCCCCACGCGTACTCGTAGGCGGGCTTCTGTCCCGGGCGCGCGTACCAGTTGGGGCGCTCCCAGCCAGCCGACTCGCCGAAGCAGGCGCCGGCGGCGGCGACACGCTCGTGCAGGATGCTGCGCTTGACGCCGCGCGCCGTGGACCACTGCCTGAAGGGCCAATGGTCCTGGTAACCGATGCCGAGCGTCTCCACCACGCGGTCGGCGAGGTAGCGCGGATTGTTCTGCCAGGCGTGCGTGCGGCGGATGTTCACCGACCAGACATCCATGGGCGCGTTGCCGTGCGCGATCCATTGCGCCATGACGTAACCGACGCCGCCTCCGGAGAGGATGCCGAGCGAATTGAAGCCGGCGGCGACGAAGAAGCCCTTGAGGTTCGGCGCCTCGCCCATCAGGTAGTTGTGATCGGCGGTGAACGACTCGGGGCCGCAGAAGAGCAGCTTGACGCCGGTCTGGGCGAGTACCGGTACGCGCTCGCAGGCTCGCTCGAGATGCGGCTGCATGCGGTCCCAGTCCGGCGGGATCTCCCCGAAGGCGAAGTCCGCGGGGATTGCGCCGACCTTCCACGGCCGGGCGACGTCCTCGAAGATCCCGACCATGAGCTTGCCGGCTTCCTCGCGGATGTAGGTGCTGCGCCCCGGGTCGCGGAGGATCGGGAGCTTGGGGTGCACGCCGGCCACGGGCTCCGAGATCAGGTAGTAGTGCTCGGCGGCCTGTAGCGGCACATCCACGCCCGCGAGCAGTCCCACCTGGCGCGCCCACATGCCGGCGCAGTTCACGACGATCCGGGTCGAGATCCGCCCCAGTGCGCATTCGACCGCGGTCACGCGGCCGTCCTGCTGCTCGATCGCCGTGACCGGGCAATTCTCGATGATGGAGATGCCGGCCTGGCGTGCGCCCCTGGCGAGCGCGCGCGTGACGTCGGTCGGATTGATGCGTCCGTCCTTCGGAAAATGGAACGCCGCCTGCACGTCGCCCACGTAGGCGAGCGGCCACAGGCGCTGCACTTCGGCTGCGTCGATCTCCTGGCACTCGATGCCCCAGCTCTGTGCGGCGCGGTAACCGCGGCGCATCTCCTCGGCCTTGGCGGGCGTCAGGGCGAGCTGGATCGAGCCGCACTCGATGAGGCCGGTCGCCTGGCCGGTCTCTTCCTCGAGACGCCGGAACAGCTGCTGCGAGTAGGCCGCGAGGCGGGTCTGAGTCTCGGTATCGCGCAGCGTCGTGAGGAGTCCCGCCGCGTGCCAGGTGGTGCCGGAGGTGAGCTGTGCGCGCTCTAGCAGCACCACGTCGGTCCAGCCGAGCTTCGCCAGGTGGTAGGCGATCGAGCACCCGGCCATGCCGCCGCCGATGATGACGACGCGCGCCTGCCTGGGGAGCGAGCTGTCACTGGGGGCGGGGCTCACGGCTGAAGCACTCCGGCGGTTTCTTTTCATTATGCCGGCTTCGCCGAAGGCGCTGCCAGAATTCGCCCGAATTGCCCCACCGGGGCAGCCGAATGAGCCGGCACTGTGCCTTCCAGGGACGAGGAGGGCAGCACCATGGTTACCGAGGACTTGCGGATCTGGCTCAATCACTTCGCCTACCACTCGCAGCATCCGCGCTACGTACCGTCCGGGCTGGGCGATCTGCTGAGCGACGAGGAGCGGCGGCTGATCGCGAGCTCGATCGCGACCTTCCAGCTCGGCGAGCAGTCGGAGGGGGCGACGCTGCTTCGCGCCACGGAGCGCTTCGCGCAGGCCCGGGGCATGGCATCGCTCACGCGGATCATGG
>Ga0335081_10005389_pt1 | contig 20247 bp, 16 predicted proteins | sample Lox_Sample_35_FD_206713 | JGI IMG/M metagenome (GOLD analysis project Ga0335081, IMG submission 206713) | Soil microbial communities from Loxahatchee National Wildlife Refuge, Florida, United States - Lox_Sample_3.5 | ecosystem: Environmental > Terrestrial > Soil > Wetlands | place: USA... | reverse complement strand
AACGAACTCGAACGCGCCCGCCTGCGCCACGCCCACCGCCTGGCCTCCGACCCCCACCACCACTGGACCCGCGACGACCTCATGCGCCTCGAACCCGCCGACATCTACACCAGCCACACCGACCTGCAGGCACTGCCGGGCGGGTGGCCGGACTCACTCGACCGGGGCGCCTAGCTCCTGCCAGCGGGCGCGGGCGGCTGGCTCCCAGGCACGGTGCTGGCCAGTGAAGACGGCCGCCGCGCGGGCGCCGATCCAGCCGGGCGGGAGCAGCTCGCGGGGCAGGCCCGGGTCGGCCAGCGGGAACCGCCGCCACTCGTGCACCAAGCGGATCTGGGCGGACAGCGTCTCGTCGCCCGGCGCGGGCCGCAGGTCCGCGAAGGCGGCCAGGAACCCCCCGTACCTGGCTGCCAGGTCGCCCAGGTGCCAGGCCTGCTCGACCAGCGAGCGCTGCGCCCCGATGCCCGCGAACGGGCCGGTGAAGGAGAAGGTCTCCGCGGACAGGCCCAGCTGCTCGGTGACCTGCTTGGCCTCCGCCTCCCGGGCCGGGTGCGGGCTGACCCACACGCCGGGCAGCGGGCTGCCGAAGCCGGCCCAGGTAAGCCGGGTTCGCAGCTTGTGGCGCAGCTGCCGGCGCGTTTCCGGGACGGTGACCAGCAGCACCAGCCAGCGGCCGTCCCAGGCTGCCGCGTCGCGGCCGAAGGAGTAGATGCGGGCCGCCCCCTCGGCGAGCAGCTCGTGGCCGGGCTGGGTCAGTGCCCACCGGACGCGCCGGCCGGCCCGGTGGGCGGTGACCCAGCCGTCCGCGGCCAGCCTGGCCAGGGCCTGGCGGACCGACTTCTCCTCCAGCCCGAGCCCCCCGGCCACGTGGAGCAGGGTGGAGGTCCACGGCGGCTCACCCGAGGGCAGCACGAACTCACCGAGAACGGTCAGCAGCAGCGAGCGGGCGCTGCCGGACCCGCCGTCGTGACGGCGGGTCACCGGGCGCGGCACGTGCCCGGGCTCACCGGCTGCGGACGGGGGCCCGGTGGACATGACCTGCTGCTTCCTCGGCCCGGGCTCTGGGATTGGTCATCACGGACGGGCCGCCGAATCAATTCTACAAGTAGTTGACGGGGCGCTAAATGAATGTAGAGGATATGTCCATCGGTTTTCCCGCGGGCGGATGGGACCAGCCATGGCTGTCGAGTCTTTCAATGCCAGCGTGTATCTCCTGGACCGCCAGGTCGAGGCGGGCAGGGGCGGGCATCTCGCGGTGACCGGGCCGGCCGGGTCGCTCACCTACGCCGAGCTCGCCCAGCGGGTGGCCGAGCTGGCCTCCGGCCTGCAGGCCCTCGGGGTGCGGCCCGAGGAGCGGGTGCCGCTTGTCGCCTCCGACCGCCCCGAGACCGTGATCACCTTCCTGGCGCTGCTGCGGATGGGGGCGATCGCGGTCCCGGTGTCCACCATGTACAACGGGACCGAGCTGGGCGAGCTGCTCCGCGACACCCGGGCCCGGGTGGTCGTGGCGACCGGCGAGTTCGCCGCCGCCGCCAGGGAGGCCATGAGCCTCGCGCCGGAGGCCACCACGCTCGTGCTCACCGGCGAGCCGGTGCACCCGGCCGGGCCGGGTGACGCGAGCGGGCCGGGTGACGCGAGCGGGCCGGGTGACGCGAGCGGGCCGGGTGACGCGAGCGGGCCGGGCGGGCCCAGCACCCGGTCCTGGGCCGGCATCCTCGCCGAGGGGCAGCGCGCCGGGCCCGCCGCTCCCTACGGCACCTGGTTCGACTCCCCCGGATTCTGGCTCTACACCTCGGGCACGACCGGCACCCCGAAGGGCGCGATGCACCGGCACGGCAGCATCGCCCGGGTCTGCGAGACCTACGCCCACCAGGTGCTCGGCATCACGCCGGAGGACCGCTGCTACTCGGTGGCCAAGCTGTTCTTCGCCTACGGCATCGGGAACTCGCTGTTCTTCCCGTTCTCGGCCGGCGCCACCGCGGTGCTGGACCCGGCCCGCGCCACCCCGGCCGGGGCAGCGGCGCGGCTGGCCGAAGACCGCCCGTCGCTGTTCTTCGCCGGCCCCGCCTTTTTCGCCGCGCTGCTCGCCGCCGAAGTGCCGGCCGGGGCCTTCGCGTCGGTGCGGCTGGCGACCTCGGCGGGCGAGGCGCTGCCCGCCGAGATCTACCGCCGGTTCACCAGCCGCTACGGGGTCGACATCATCGACGGGCTGGGATCCACCGAGGCGCTGCACATCTTCATCTCCAACCGGCCCGGCGCCGTCCGCCCCGGCACGTCAGGCACCGTGGTCCCGGGGTATGAGGCCCGGCTGGTGGACGACAACGGCGAGCCGGTCGCCGACGGCCACCCCGGCCGGCTGCTCGTGCGCGGCGACTCGGTGGCGACCGGGTACTGGTGCCGGGTCGCCACCACCCGGCAGGTGTTCGCCGGTGAGTGGCTGCGGACCGGTGACACCTACGTCCGCTCGGAGGACGGCTTCTACACGTGCCTGGGCCGCACCAACGACATGATCAAGGCCGGCGGCATCTGGGTGTCGCCGACCGAGGTGGAGTCCCGCATCGTCCAGCATGAGTCGGTGGCCGAATGCGCGGTGGTGGGCCACCGGGACGCCGACGGCCTGGAGGAGGTCGTCGCGTGCGTGGTGCCCATGCCCGGCAAGCAGGTCGACGGCGAGGCGCTCATCGCGTTCTGCCGGGAGGGCCTGGCCGCGTTCAAGCGGCCCCGGCAGGTGCTGGTGCTGGACGGCCTGCCGAAGACCGCGACCGGCAAGATCCAGCGGGTCGTTGTCCGCGAGATCGCCGCCGAGGCGCTCAGGAAGTGATGGCATGCCCGTCTCCGGCCCCGATGTGCTGGTCGTGGGCGCCGGCGTGTCCGGCCTGACCACCGCGGTCTGCCTGGCCGAGACCGGCCGCCGGGTGGAGATCCGCACCGACCGCCTGCCGGGCGACACCACCTCCGCGGTGGCCGGCGCGATCTGGGGGCCGCACCTGGTGGAGACCGGCGAACGCGCCGCCCGGTGGCGCCGCGCCACCCTCGGCGTGCTCCGCGAGCTCGCCACCGGCCCGGACAGCGGGGCCACCGGCGTCCGGATCGCCAGCGGGGCGCAGGTCTTCCGCGCCTCCCCCGGCCCGCCGCCGGACTGGCTCACCGACCTCGGCGGCTACCGCCCGTGCCGCCCGGCTGAGCTGCCACCGGGGTTCAGCAGCGGCTGGCGCTACACCGCCCCGCTGGCCCACATGCCGTCCTACCTCGGCTACCTGCGGGCCCGGTTCGAGCGGGCGGGCGGCAGGCTCGCCACGGGCCGCGTCACCTCGCTGGCTGGCGCGGCCCGTGAGGCCGGGGCGCCGGTGGTCGTGAACTGCTCTGGCGCGCACGCCCGCCAGCTGGCCGGTGACCCGGCGGTCACCCCGGTCCGGGGCCAGGCGGTGGTGGCCGTCAACCCGGGCCTGACCGAATTCCTCATCGCGCCCAGTGATTCCTCCGCCGAGCTCGCCTACCTGTTCCCGCACCGCGGGCAGATCGTCCTCGGCGGCTCCGAAGGGCCCGGCGACTGGAACCTGGAGCCGGACCCGGCGATCGCCGAGCGGATCCTGCGCGACTGCGCGGCGATCGAGCCCCGGCTGCGCGGCGCGCAGGTGCTGGCGCACCGGGTCGGCCTGCGCCCGGCCCGGCCGGCGGTGCGGCTGGAGGCCGAGCCCGCCGCGGCCGGCGGCGGCCCGCTGATCGTGCACAACTACGGCCACGGCGGCGGCGGCATCACCATGTCCTGGGGCTGCGCGCGTGAGGCCGCCAGCCTGGCGGCCTCACGCGGTTAGGGTAGGGCCCATGCGGATCGGTTTCGGCGCCCCCGTGTCTGGCGCGTGGGCGACTCCTGGCAACCTCGCTGGTTTCACGGCCCAGGCGGAAGCGGCCGGCTACGCGTCGGTGTGGACGTTCCAGCGGCTGATCGTCCCCGAGGGGTCCGCGATGGAGCCCGTCTACCACAGCGTGCTCGACCCGATGGTGGCGCTGGGGTACGCGGCGGCGGCCACCTCGCGGATCAGGCTCGGCGTCGCGGTCGTGAACATGCCGTACCTCTCCCCCGCCTACCTCGCCAAGCAGGCCGCCACGGTGGACGTGCTCTCGGCCGGCCGGCTCGATCTCGGGCTGGGCCTGGGCTGGATGCCGGAAGAGTTCGCCGCCGCGGGCGGGACCATGGCCGGGCGCGGCGCCCGGACCGCGGAGTACATCGAGGTGATGCGGCGGCTGTGGGCCGGCGGGGTGGCCGGGTACAGCGGCGAGTTCTACACGCTGCCGGCCGGCCGGATGGCCCCCGAGCCGGTGCAGCGGCCGGGCCCGCCGATCCTGCTCGGCGGCACGGTCCCCCGGGCCCTGGAACGGGCCGGGCGGCTCGCCGACGGCTGGGTGACCTCCAGCCGGGCCGACCTGTCCCGGATCGGCGAGGGCATCAAGCGTGTCAAGGCCGCCGCGGAGCAGGCCGGCCGCGACCCGGCGGCGGTGCGGATCATCTGCCGGGGCGTGGTCCGCTGGGGCGCCCCCGTGACGGTTCCCGAGGGCGGAGGGCGGCAGCTGCTGTCGGGCAGCTTCGGCGACATCCGCGCCGACGCCGAGTGGCTGGCCGGGCAGGGGGTCACCGAGATCTTCTACGACCTCAACTGGGATCCGCTGGTGGGCTCGCCCGCCGCCGACCCGACCGGCGCCGCCGCGCGCGCCACCGAGATCCTGGACGGGCTGGCACCCCTCGCCTGAGGGCTACGGGCCTTCCCGGTAGGCGATGGCCGCGGCCTCGGTCCGGCTGGACGCGCCGAGCTTGGCCAGGATGTTGGACACGTGCACGCTGGCCGTCTTCGGCGCGATGAACAGCTTGGCGGCGATCTCGCGGTTGCTGTGGCCCTCCGCGAGCAGCTGCAGCACCTCCTGCTCCCGCGGGGTCAGCGCCGCCAGCACCCCGGGCGGGTAGGTGGAAGGCCGGGGCCCGATCCTGGCCCGCCGGGCGAGGTCGGCCAGCGCGGTGAGCAGCGGGACCGCTCCGAGCCGCTCCACCGTGTCCATGGCCAGCTTCCACTCCTTCTCGGCCCGGTCGCGCTGCCCCTTCTCGGCCAGCGCCTCCGCCAGCCGCCACCGGGCCCTGGCAGTCTCGTAGACGAAGGCGGGGCCGAACGTGTCCACCACCGACTGCCAGGCCGCCGGGCTGTTCCTGCCCCGGGCGCGGCCCCATTCGGCCTCGGCGCGGGCGAGCCAGCCGCGGCCGTCGATGCCCAGCACGAACTTCGGCTGGCGCGGGTAGGCGGCGCCCTGGCGGGCCACCGCGATCAGCGCCTTCGCCGCCTTCACCTCGGCCTTCTCGGTCTTGGTGTCCCCCGCCGCGCGGGCCCGCGCGGCCCCGGACGCGTGCGCGGACAGGCCGATGGCGGCGACCCGGATCACCGGCGGCCCGTAGCCGTCGGTGTCGGCCTGGGTGGCGAGCGCGGCGGCGACCTCCGCCAGCGCCCCCTCCGGGTCACCCCGCCAGAGGGCGTGCTCGGCGAGCAGCCCGCGGGCGATGTACTCGCCGAACCGGTCCGCCGCCCAGAACGGCTCCAGCCAGGCCCGGCGCTCCCCCACCACCGGGTTCCCCTGGCCCACCTCGACGAACAGGGCCATGGCCGAGAGCCGGGCCTCGGCCACGGTGGTGGCGCGGACAGGGAACCCGTCCGCGAGCTCGGCCGCGTGATCCCAGGCGCCTTCGGCGTAGTGCGCCAGGTAGTGCAGGTACTGCAGGTCCAGGCCGTAGGGCGCCAGCCCGAGCCCCTTCTCATCCGCTCGCGCCACGCCCTGGTGCGCGGTGGTGACCGCGCCCTCCAGGTCGCCGCGCTCCAGCTTCGCGCGGGCGAGCTCGAACGCGGCCCGCAACTCGACGCCGAGCATCTGCGCGTCCCTGGCCTGGTCATGCGCCGCGGTGAACAGGCCGATCGCCTCGTCGACCTGGCCGGAGCGCTCACTGAGCTCACCGAGCGTCACCAGGGCGTCCGCTTGCACCCAGGGCGCGCCGACCGTCCCGGCCGCCCCCTGGGCGCGCTTCGCGACCAGGGCCGCGGCCTCCTCGTCCCTGGCCCACATGAGGGTCTGGGCCAGGGTGGCCTGCGCCCGGGCCCGCTCCCGGGTGGGCGGGTCCTCGGGCAGCGCGTCCACGGCGGCCTGCGCGGCCTCGGCGGCGTCGGCGAACGCCCCGGTCTCCAGCAGGAAGTAGGCCAGCCGCTCGCAGACCCGGCTGGTCAGCGCGGGATCGGCGGAGTCGCCGAGGTAGCCGCGCAGCCGGCGCAGCTCCTGGACCGAGCGGGCCACCTCACCGCTCGCGGCAGCGCTGGTCGCGGAGCGGAACGCCAGCATGCCGCGGCCCATCCCGGCCAGCGTCTCCGGCTCGCTCACCCGGTCCCACAGTCCCAGCGCGGCATCGTAATGCCGGTGCGCCTCCGCGGGCGCCGCCAGCCGTTCCGCCTCCTGCGCCGCCTGCACCGAGGCGGTGAACGCGCCGGTGATGTCGTGGCTGGCCAGGCAGTGGTGGGCGAGCTCGGCGGCGGTGCCGGGCACCGTGGCGAGCCGGGCCGGGTCGGCCAGCAGCTCCGCGAAGGCGGCGTGCAGCCGGGTCCGCTCGCCCGGCAGCAGATCGCCGTAGATGGCCTCCCTGATCAGCGCGTGCCGGAACGCGTACCCCTGCGTGCCGTCGGGGACGAGCAGCTGATGGGCCACGGATTCCCGCGTGCCCTCCTCGAACTCGGCCACGGCCAGCCCGGCCGCCTGCCGGACGATGCCGTCATCGACCCGCCGCCCGGCGACGGCCGCCGCCCGCAGCACCTGCTGGGCAGTGCCCGAAACCTGCTCGAACCGGGCCAGCAGCAGGTCGGCGAGCCCGGTCGGCAGCACGTTCCCCCGGCGGCCCCGCCCGGCGCGGTCGTTCCCGGCCGCCAGCAGCTCCTCGCCGTAGTACGGGTTCCCTTCGGCCCGGGTGACGATCCGGTGCAGGGTGACCGCATCCAGCGGGCCGGCCGCCAGCGCGCTCAGGTGGTCGGCCATGTCCGCGTAGCCGAGCGGGGCGAGCTCGATCGCGGTTACCCCGGGCAGCCGGAGCAGCTCGGCGACCACCGGCCGCAGCGGATGGCGGCGATGCAGGTCATCGGTGCGGTAGGTGACGACCACCGCCACCTTTTCCCTGTGCAGCACCCGGCTCAGGAAGGTGAGCAGGTCGCGGGTGGAGCGGTCGGCCCAGTGCAGGTCTTCCAGCACGAGCAGGACAGGCCGCTGCGACGCCAGCTCGGCCAGCATCCCCAGCACCGCGCCGAACAGCTGCTGCTGCGCCAGGCCCGGCAGGTCGGCCGGCGGCGGGCTGGCGCCGCGGTCGGGCAGCAGCCGCCCGAGCACCGGGCGGGCGGCGATCGCGTCGAGCAGCGTCTGGTCCGGGCTGGGGCCGGTGGTCGCCGCGCGCAGCGCGTCGGCCAGCGGCAGGTAGGGAATGCTGTCGCCCAGCTCGGCGCACCGGCCGGACAGCACGGTGAAGCCACGGCCAGCGGCCCGGGTGGCCAGCTCCGCCACCAGGCGGGTCTTGCCCACACCAGCGTCGCCGCTGATCAAGGCGTGCGTGGGACGGCGGCCCTCGGCGGCGTCGTCGAGCAGGTCGAGCAGGCGGCGCAATTCGCCGTCCCTGCCGACCAGCCGCTGACCCGATACCCGCAGCATAAAGTCATTATCCCCGCTGGAACGGGCAAAGGTGGACAAGGAGCGCGATTGCTCAGCCAATCACCCAGGTGGATATTGCCGCGGAGGGGTAGGAAGCCCTAGGTGGGGGGCCGGAGTGGCTGTTCGGAAGGAGAGGTGGCCGCGATGGACACCGAGCCGGCTGTCTCCCACCTTGCCGCCGTGCCTGGCACGCCCGTGCTCACGACCAGCGGGCAGGAGATCGGCACGCTGGAACATGTCCTGCAGGTCCCCGGGGAAGACGTGTTCGACGGCCTGGTCGTCGCCACCGAATGGGGGCTGCGCTTCGTCGGCGCCGACCAGGTCGAGCTGATCACCGTCCGCCACGTGCGCTCGCGGCTGGACGACGCGCAGGCGGCGCGGCTGCCGCCGCCGCGGGGCACCGTGGTCTACCAGGTCAGCTCGCTGGACGAGATCGGCGACGCGCTGGATGAGCGGCTGGGGCGGATGTTCTGCCGCCCGTACTGGCAGGACTAGCGGGCCTGGCGGCCCGCGGAAACGCCCCAAGGGCGGCACGCCGCCATGCGGTACCCTTGGCCCCATGAGCACCGACTCCCGCCCGCTGCGGGCGCACCAGGCCAGCCTCGTGCCGGACAAGCCCTCGCTTGACGGCATCGAGGACAAGTGGTCACGCCGGTGGGAAGAGTCGGGCGTAGTACACGTTTGACCGCTCCAGGCCCCGTGGCGACGTCTTCGCCATCGACACCCCGCCGCTGACGGTCAGCGGGAAGCTGCACATCGGGCACGTCTACTCGTTCACCCACACCGACACGATCGCGCGTTTCCAGCGCATGCGCGGCCGGGAGGTGTTCTACCCGGTCGGGTGGGACGACAACGGGCTCGCCACCGAGCGGCGGGTGCAGAACTACTTCCACGTCCGGTGCGACCCCTCGCTCCCCTACGACCCGTCGTTCGTGCCGCCGGCCAGCCCGGGCCCGGACCAGGTGCCGGTGTCGCGCCGCAACTTCGTGGAGCTGTGCCAGCGGCTGACCGACCTCGACGAGCAGGCGTTCGAGGAGGTGTGGCGCAGGCTCGGCCTGTCGGTGGACTGGTCCACGATGTACCGGACCATCGGCGAGGACGCCCGGGCCATCTCGCAGCGCGTCTTCCTGCGCAGCCTGGCCCGCGGCGAGGCGTACCTGGCGCAGGCGCCGACCCTGTGGGACGTGACGTTCCGCACCGCGGTCGCCCAGGCCGAGGTGGAGGACCGGGAGGTGGATGGCGCCTACTACCGGATCGCCTTCCGCGCCAGCGGCGGCGGCGTGGTGCCGGTGGCGACCACCCGCCCCGAGCTGCTGCCCGCCTGCGTGGCGCTGGTCGCCCGGCCCGGCGACGAGCGCTACTCGCACCTGATCGGCGGCACCGTGCGCACGCCGCTGTTCGGGGTGGAGGTCCCGGTGCTGGCGCACCGGCTGGCCGACCCGGCCAAGGGCACCGGCATCGCGATGGTGTGCACGTTCGGCGACTCGGCCGACGTCACCTGGTGGCGGGAGCTCGGCCTGCCAGCGCGCCTGGTGACGGGCGGCGACGGGCGCTTCCTGGCCTGCCCGCCCGCGGCGATCACCAGCCGGGCCGGGCGCGCCGCCTACCGGCAGCTGGCCGGTGAGCCGGTGGTGGCCGCGCGGAAGCGGGTGGCCGCGCTGCTGCGCTCCGCCGGGGACCTGCTCGGCGAGCCCGAGCCGGTGCGGCACGCGGTCAACTTCTATGAGAAGGGCAGCCAGCCGCTGGAGATCGTCACCAGCCAGCAGTGGTATGTGCGCAACGGCGGCCGCGACCCGGAGCTGGCACAGGCGCTGCTCGCCCGGGGCCGGGAGATCGACTGGCATCCCGCCCACATGCGCAGCCGGTACGAGAACTGGGTGAACGGCCTGAACAGCGACTGGCTGGTCAGCCGGCAGCGCTTCTTCGGCGTGCCGATCCCGGTCTGGTTCCCGCTCGACGGCGAGGGCCAGCCGCGCTACCAGGCGCCGATCGTGCCGGCGGACGCGAGCCTGCCGGTCGACCCGATGGCCGACACGCCGCCCGGCTACCGCGCTGCCCAGCGCGGCCGGCCCGGCGGCTTCGCCGGTGACCCGGACGTGCTCGACACCTGGGCCACCTCGTCGCTCACCCCGCTGATCGCCACCCGGTGGAGCATCGACAGCGACCTGCCCGGCCGGGTGCTGCCGATGGACCTGCGGCCGCAGGCGCACGAGATCATCCGCACCTGGCTGTTCTACACACTGCTGCGCTCACACGCCGAGGACGGCACCCTGCCGTGGCGGCACGTGGCGATCTCCGGCTGGGTGCTCGACCCCGACCGCAAGAAGATGTCCAAGTCGGCGGGCAACGTGGTCACCCCGATGGACTCGCTGCGCAGGAACGGCAGCGACGCCGTGCGCTACTGGGCGGCCAGCGGCCGCCTGGGGGTGGACGTGACCTTCGACCCGGCGCAGCTGAAGGTGGGCCGCCGGCTGGCGATCAAGATACTGAACGCAAGCCGGTTCGTGCTCTCGCTGAGCGGCCCCGGCTCCGGGGGGCCGGATCAGGGAGCGCTGCCCATCAGCGAGCCGCTCGACGCCGCGATGCTCGGCCGGCTGGCGCAGGTGATCGGCCAGTGCACCGCCTCGTTCGAGGCCTACGACCACGCGGGCGCGCTGGCGGCGGCGGAGGAGTTCTTCTGGTTCTTCTGCGACGACTACCTGGAGCTGGTCAAGGGCCGGGCCTACGGGGAACGCGGCGACGGGCCGGCCAGCTCGGCGCGGGCCGCGCTGCGGCTCGCGCTGTCGGCCGTGCTCCGGCTGTTCGCCCCGTTCCTGCCGTTCGTGACCGAGGAGGCCTGGTCGTGGTGGCAGGAAGGCTCGGTGCACCGTGCCGCCTGGCCGGAGCCGGCCGAGGCACTCGCCAGCGCCGCCAGCGACGGCAGCGGGACGCTCAGCGCCGCCTCCGGGGCGATCGCCGCCATCCGGGGGGCCAAGTCCGGGGCCCGGCTGTCCATGCGGACCCCGGTCCGGGAGCTGGTGGTGGCGGCGCGGCGTGATCAGCTGGACGCGCTCGCGCCGGTGCTGGCCGATGTCCAGGCGGCCGGCCGGGTTGAGCACGCCGAGCTGCGGCTGCACGACCAGCCCGAGCCCGCCTACCAGGTCACTTTCTGACGAGCCGGACTGGGTCAGCCTGGGCCCGGCTCGTCCCCGGGGCGGTTCGCCCCGGGCTGGTTCACCCCGGGGCGGTGCAGCCCGGGCCCCGGTAACTTCGCGGCGGGCCCGGATAACTCCTCGGCCGAGTCGGCGGTGAGCAGGCTGATCCACTCGTCGGCGGGGTCGGCTGGGGGCGGCAGGACCGGCGGGCTGGGCGCGGCGAGCCTGGCCTTGTTCCGCCCGCGCCCGTTGCGGCCGCGGGCCGGCCCGTCCGGCTTGCCAGCGGCCGGTGAGCTGTCCGCGGATGTGCTGTCCCTGGGTGTGCTGTCCCTGGGTGTGCTGTCCGCGGGTGTGCTGTCCGCGGCCGGCGGGCCGTCCGCGCGCGGGACGGGCCCGGCCCCGTCACCGGCCGGTGGCCCCGGCCGCACGCCAGCGCCGCCCAGGACGTCCCCGGCGCTCCCGGCGCCCTGGCCTGCCCGCGCCACCGGCTGATCGGTGGCCGGCCCTGCTGGCGCCCCCTGCCGGGGTGCTGGCTGCTCCGGCTGCTCGTCCGCTGGCCCGGGCACGGCGAAGGCGTTCCAGCTGGTGGTGGACAGGCTCAGCGACAGCCGGTCCCAGTCTGCGGCCGGCTCGCTGGCCTGGGGCTTCGCCCAGTCAACCGATTCGTCCCCGGGCAGCTCGTCGTCCCAGCCATCGGGCAGGCCGGACGACGGCTTCCCGGGCGCGGCCGCCGCGGCCCGGCCGGGCTCCGCCTCGCCGGGCTTGCCGCCGCCGCGGCCGCCTGTCACCTCGCCGGGTGTGTCCTCGGCCCGGCCGGGTTTCGCCTTCCGCGTCTTGTCCCCGGCCCTGTCCCCCGTCCGGCCGGGCGCTGTTTCCGCTGGCTGCTCCCCGGCCCAGCCGGGCTCCGCGTCCCCGGCCCTAGCCCCGGCTCTGTCCCCGGCCCAGCCCGGCTCCGCGTCCCCGGCCCTGTCCCCGGCCCAGCCTGGCTCCGCCCCGCCGGGCTCATCCGCATCCCAGCCGTGCTCCGCCCCGTCAGCCTCGCTGCCAGCCCAGCCGGGCCTGTCCGCGGGCCAGCCGGCCTCCGCCTCACCGACCTCGTCCGCGGTCCAGTCCACCGTCCCGGCAGCTGCCCGCTCATCTTCCCAGGCCGCCGCCTCGGCGGGCCAGCCTTCCCCGGTCCGTGCGGCCTGCCCGGGCGCCCAGCCGCCATCGGTGACGCCGGATCCATCGGCCCAGTCCGCATCCTCGGCGGCCCGCTGCGCCCCCCACTCCCGGCCGGCGATGCGCAGGTCATGGAAGGCCACGCTGAACCCGCTGCCTTCCGGCGCGGCGCACACGACCCCGGCGAGCATCTCCAGGCCGCTCGGCATGTACACCAGCGCCGCGAGCTCGGCGGCGCCCTCCCCGGCGGCGTAGCGGACCTCCACCGCGTCGCCGCGCCGGGACACCCGCAGCGTGACCTCATCGGCGCCTGGCGGCAGGTCGGCCACCATCCAGCTGGAGTACCCCATGGTCAGGACCGTGCTGAGCCGGGGGCGGCCCTCGAAGAACTCCAGCCCGGTCTTCAGCCAGGTCTGGTCGTCGGCCCGGAGCATGATCCCCGCCTGGTCGTACTGGCTGGCGAAAGCGCCGCGCACCCGCACCGAGACGTCGAGGTCCCCCGGCAGGCGGTCACCGTACACGTGGCCGTTGTCGTGGATGTACCCGTAACCCGTTGTCCGCCAGAAGTCCGTGCCCGGGTCGACGTTCACCCTGAGCACGTCGCCATCTCGCTGCCAGCTGGCGGGCTCGTTCAGCCACTGCATGGAGGTCCTCCGCTGGGGTCGACGGTGTCGACCGTACCGGTATCGGTCCCGCCGGTAGTCTCGGGTGTATGGACAAAGTCCAGCGAACAGGTGCGGAATGGCGGGAGCGGCTCACTCCCGAGGGGTACCGGGTGCTGCGCCAGGCGGGCACAGAGGCTGCCTGGACAGGTGAATATACCGACTCCCCGGCGCCGGCCGCCGGCGAGGCCAGCGGGTGAGCGGCCTGCGCCTGATCCGGGCCGGGCAGCTGTCCGGCGATACCGCCCAGACCAGCGGCATGATCCGGGCCGCCGCCATCTCCGGGCCGCTGACCGGGTCGCAGTCGCTGTGGATGGGGACCACCGTGCTGCCAGCGGGGGCCAACTCCGGCGACCACCACCACGGCGCGTCGGAGACCGGCATCTACGTGGTGTCCGGCCACCCGGTTTTCGTGTTCCGCGCCCCGGGCGGTTCCGGCCTGACCCGGCTGGAGGCCGCTCCCGGCGACTTCGTCTGGGTCCCCCCGCAGGTGCCGCACCGGGAGGAGAACCCCTCCCCCGATGCCGAGGCGGTCGTGGTGATCGCCCGCTCCACCCAGGAGGCGATCGTCGTCAACGTGGACGGTCTGTAGCCATCCGCAGGCGTCAGGGCAGCGAGGCGAGCAGCTCGCCGGGCGGCTTGCGGCGGCCGGTGTAGAAGGGGATCTCCAGCCGCGTATGCAGCCGGGCGCGGGCACCGCGCAGGTGGCGCATGAGATCCACGATCCGGTGCAGCTCGTCGGCCTCGAAGGCGAGCATCCACTCGTAGTCGTTAAGCGCGAAGCAGGAGACGGTGTTGGCGCGGACGTCGGGATAGTCGCGGGCCATCATGCCGTGCTCGGCGAGCATCGCCCGCCGTTCCGCGGGATCGAGCAGGTACCACTCGTAGGACCGGACGAACGGGTACACGCAGACGTAGCCGCGCGGCGGCTCGTCCGCGAGGAACGCCGGGATGTGGCTCTTGTTGAACTCGGCTGGCCGGTGCAGCGCCATCACCGACCACACCGGCTCGCTGGCCCGCCCGAGCCGGGTCCGGCGAAACCGCGCGTAGAGTTCCTGCAGGTCATCGGGGGACGGCGCGATCCACCAGAACATGTAGTCGGCGTCGGCCCGCAGGCCCTGTACGTCGTAGCAGCCGCGGGTGGTGACCCCCTTGCCGGCGGCCTGGTCGAGCAGCCCTTCCAGCTCCGCCGCCAGCGCCGCGCGCGCCGGCTCGCCCGCGCCCGCATCCAGCGCCGCGGCGTCCCGCACCCGGAACACCGACCACATGGTGTAGCGGATCAGCTCATTCAGCTCGCGGGCCCGGTGCCGCTCGCCCGCGGGGTTCTCATCAGTGCCTGCCATGCCACCATTGTCCGCCACCGGCCGGGCGGGCGAAGCCGCATCCGCCGGCTGTGGCGCCCGGTTCCCGGCGGGCGTCCCCCGGCCGGCCGGAGCCGCCGGTCAGGTCAGCCCAGGCACCGGCCGCGTCAGCCCGGACCGCCGGTCACGCTGGCGGGCCTGCTCTCACGCAGGTAGGCAAGCACCTGCCCGGCCGCCTCCTGGGCGGTCGCGATGCAGGCCGGGATGCCGATCCCGTCGTAGGCGGCCCCGCACACGGCGAGGCCGGGCTCGTGGGCCACGGCCGCCCGGATCCGGCTCACCCGGCTCAGGTGGCCGACGGTGTACTGGGGCAGCGCCCCGCCCCACCTGGTCACCCGGGCATCCGCCGGATCGCCGCGCACCCCGGTCGCCGCGGCCAGGTCGGCGGCGGCCAGCGCGGCCAGCTCGGCGTCGTCGCGGTGCAGCAGCCGCTCCTCCCCGACCCGCCCCAGCGAGCAGCGGACCAGCACCAGCGACGGGCCGGCGGCGCGCAGGTGCGGCCACTTGACGGAGGAGAAGGTGACCGCCTTCACCGGGTGGCCGTCCACGGCCGGCACCAGGTAGCCACTGCCCTCCGGCGGCCGCGGGAAGCACGCGGCCGGGTAGGCCAGGGTGACGATGGCCATGCTCGCGTAGGCGATCCCGGCCAGCGCCGCCCGCGCGCCGGCCGCGCCCGGCAGCGCGGCCAGCAGCCGGGCCGCTGGCTGGGCCGGGACGGCCAGCACCACGGCGTCCGCGTCCAGGAAGGCCGGGGCGTGGGCGGACCCCACGGTCAGCCGCCAGCCGTGCGGGGTCCGCACGAGCTCACGGGCCATCGCGCCGGTCCGCACCTCCGCGCCCGACGCGGCGGCGACGGCCGCCGGCAGGGTGCCCAGGCCCCCGGCGAGCGTGGTGAAGATGGTGGCATCCGCCGCCGCGCCCGTGCTCCCCGCAGCGCCCGTGCTCCCCGCCGCGCCGGTGCCCTGCGGCGGGCCAGCGGCCGGCGCGGGCGGCGGCATCAGCGCGGCCGCCGCCTCGGTGAGCGAGGAGTGCCGGCGGGACTCCGCTGCCAGGCCGGGCAGGGTCGCCTCGAACGACAGCTCCTGCGACCGGCCCGCGTAGACGCCGCCGAGCAGGGGGTCCACCAGCCGGTCCACCAGTTCCCGGCCGAACCTGGCCGCCACATACCCGGCCACGTCCACGTCATCGCCGCGCGGGGTGGCGGGCAGGCCGGGATCTTCCCTGGCCCTGGCCATGCCCGCCGCCGACAGCAGCCCGCAGCTGGCCAGCTCATCGAGGTCGGCCGGCACACCCATGACCTGCCGGCGCGGCAGCGGCCGCATCTGCTCCCGGCTCCAGATCCGGGCGGTCGTGGTACCGGGCGCGGCCAGCTGGCCGTCCAGCCCGGCCGCGCGGATCAGGGCTATCCCCTCCGGCCTGCGGGCGAGCAGCGCTTCCGCGCCCTCGTCCACCGCTATGCCGGCGACCTGCGAGACGGCGAGCTTGCCGCCGAGCCGCTGGGATCCTTCCAGCACCGTGACCCTTACCTGCGCGTCACGCAGGAAGAACGCGGCGGCGAGCCCGGCGATGCCGCCGCCGACGATCACGACCCGGGGCGGGGCGGACAGGTCCATCCGCCCAGCCTGGCAGAGCGTGCCAGCGGAAGCGAGCCGGGCGCTGCCGGCCCTGCTCACCGGCCCGGCTGATGCGCGGCGCAATCGCGGTCACGGGCCCAATCACCGGCCCTTATGACCCCAATCACTGGTCCGCTCATGACCCGCCCATGGTTGATGCCATACTGCTGTGCCATGGCCTCACGATCCGCATCCGTCTCAGTACGCGGCGTGCGGCCCGGGGACGTGAGCAGGCTGCAGGCGATCCAGCTGGCGGCGGGCGACGTGTTCCGGGATGTCGGGATGAGCACCGTCGCGGACAGCCCGCCACTGCCCGCCACGTCCCTGTCGGGATACCGGAAGGCGGGGCGCGCCTGGGTCGCCGCGGATGACCACGACGAGCCGGTCGGTTTCGTCGTCGCCGACGTGGTCGACCGGGCCGCGCACATCGAGCAGGTCAGCGTTCACCCGGCGCACGCGCGCCAGCGCATCGGCGCGATGCTGCTCGATCACGTAGCCGGCTGGGCCACCCGCCACAGCCTGTCGGCGCTGACGCTCATCACCTTCCGCGGCGTGCCGTGGAACGCGCCGTACTACGAGCGGCTCGGCTTCCGCGAGCTGGCCGCGGCCGAGATCACGCCCGGCCTGGCCGCGCTGTGGGCAGCCGGCCCGGGCGCCGGCCAGGACGGCCCGGTCCGCGTCTGCATGCGCCGGGAGCTGGCCGCGGGCCGCTCCCCGGGAGCTGATGCCAACCCGTGACCAGCGGGGTGGAACCGCCCGCCCGCCCCGGCCGTCCGATCGGCATGCCAGCATCACTGCGCTTGTTCACCGCCAGCGGCGCCCTCGCCGCCAGCGCCGCGCTCGGCGCGGCCGCCTGCCTGCTCCTCGTGGGCTGCTCGGACGGTTCGGCATCCAGCTCCGCGGCCGGCTCCGCGCCGGCCGCAAGCGTGCGCGGGGCTGCCCAGGGGGCGATCGCCGCTCCCGGGGCCGCGCCGGGCTCCGCCGCCCAGCAGCAGCCCCGCCTGACCGTCCTGCCCCAGCCGGGCCAGTCGATCGTGTACACCGCGAGCCTGACGGTGCGCGCCGGTGACATCCGGGCGGCGGCGGCGCGGGCGGCACAGCTGGCCAGCTCGGCCGGGGGTTACGTGTCCAGCGAGACCGCCCGGTTCAGCCGCCGGCACCCGGCCGACGGCACGATCGGAATCCAGCTGAAGATCCCGGTCGCCAGCTACCAGGCCACGCTCACGGCGCTGTCCGCGCGGCTGGGCACCAGGATCTCGCTGTCCCAGCGGGCGCAGGACGTCACCGAGGCCGTTGCCGACGTGACGAGCCGGGTGGCCTCGGCCCAGGCCGCGATCGCCCAGCTGCGCAGGCTGCTGGCGCGGGCCGGCTCGGTCAGCAGCCTGCTCATGGTCCAGGACCAGATCAACGCCCAGGAGTCCGCGCTGGAGGCGCTGCAGTCGCAGCAGCGCGCGCTGGCGCACCAGACCACCTACGGGACCGTGTCGGTGCTGCTGGTGAGCAGGCAGCCGCCGCCAGCGGCCCGGCCGGTGAAGATAGCGGGCGGGTTCACCGGCGGGCTGGCCGCGGGCTGGCGCGCCCTGCGTCAGGTGACATCGTGGCTGCTCGCCGGCGTTGGCGCGGCGCTGCCGTTCGCGTTGTTCGTGATCGCGGGCGCCGTGGCCGGTGTGCGGGGATGGCGCTGGCTGGCCCGGCACCGGTCAGGCCGGCGTCCGGCAGGCCCCAATCCCGCGAGCTGAGCTCACCGCCCGCTGGGCTTCCCGGCAGCCCGGGCTCACCGGGCCCGGCTCACGGGGTCCTGCTCACCCGTCCCGCGCCGATTCCTGGTGGACGAGGTCGGTGAGGCGGGCCAGCATGTCCGGGTCGGTCTCGGGCAGGACCCCGTGGCCGAGGTTGAAGATGTGCCCTTCCGCGGTGCGGCCACGGGCCAGCACGTCCCTGGCCCGCCGCTCGATTACCGCCCAGGGCGCCAGCAGGACCGCCGGGTCGAGGTTGCCCTGCAGCGCGGTGCCGATCTCCACCCGGCGGACCGCCTCGTCCAGGCTGACCCGCCAGTCCACACCGACCACATCCGCCCCGGCCTCGCTCATCAGGCCCAGCAGCTCGCCGGTGCCGACGCCGAAGTGGAGCCGCGGCACGCCGGCCCCGGCGAGCGCCGCGAACACCCGCGTGCTGTGCGGCAGCACCGCCGTCCGGTAGTCCTCCGGGCTGAGCGTCCCGGCCCAGGAGTCGAAGAGCTGGACCGCGGAGGCGCCGGCCGCGATCTGGATCTCCAGGAACGAGATGGTGATGTTGGTGAGCCGGGTGAGCAGCGCGTGCCACAGCCGCGGGTTGCCGTACAGGAGGGCCTTGGTCCGCTCCTGGTTCTTCGACGGGCCCCCTTCCACCAGGTAGGAGGCCAGCGTGAACGGGCCACCGGCGAAGCCGATCAGCGGCGTGGCGCCCAGCTCGGCCACCAGGGAGCTGATCGCCGGGGCGAGGTAGGGGACGTCGGACGGCTCGAGATCACGCAGCCGGGCCACGTCGGCCTCGCCCCGGACCGGCCGGCTGACCACCGGCCCGATCCCGGCCTTGATGTCGACGTCCACCCCCACCGCGCGCAGCGGCACCACGATGTCGCTGAACAGGATGGCCGCGTCCACGTGGTAGCGGCGCAGCGGCTGCAGGGTGATCTCGGTGATGAGGTCCGGGGTCGTGCACGCAGCCAGGATCGACTTGCGCTTGCGCGCGGTCCGGTATTCCGGCAGCGACCTGCCCGCCTGGCGCATGTACCAGACCGGGGTATGCGGAACGGGCTGGCGGCGGCAGGCACGCAGGAAGGGGGATTCCGTGGTCGGGGCCGTCACGGAGGTGATCATCTCACAGCCGGGGACACGCCGGCCGGGGTCCGCCGCCCTTGGCGGGCGGCGTGCGACCATCGATTGCAGTCGGCGCGCCGCAGCGGTGCTCCCCGGAACCTCTGGCCGTGGCGAGCAGGCGGCGAGGGAGGTCACCGGAATGAGCCAGACGTACCGCGCGTGCGGCGATTGCGGCGGCGAGCGGCTGTTCGCCCAGCATCACGACACACCAGGCAGCTGCCCGGATTCGCCGGACGGCGAGTGCCCGGAGTGGTACTGCACCGGCTGCGGCGGCGCCCTGCTGGTGGGCTTCTCTCTTTACCGTGCCGAGCCGAAATTGATATCTGGCATGCCTAGCCGTGTGGCGTGACGGATAGCGGTGACGTCGTACGCTCGGAACATGAAGCAGGTGGGCGGGGTCACGGCACCAGGTGAGGAAGCGGCCTCCGCGTTCACGGCAGCGGTGGCGGGCCTGCGGGCGGGCCAGGAACAGGTGTGCGCCGTCCGCCCGGAGCTGACCTTCGAGGATGTGCCCGCGCCCCGGACCCTGGCGCCGTTCGCGACCGCCTTCGCCGCCACCGCCAGGATCGGCGGGGGCGAGGTCGCCTCGGGCCGTTTCGTGCTCCTGTACGACCCGGCGGGCCAGCAGGGCTGGGCGGGCCCGCTGCGTGTCATCGTCTACATCCGGGCCGACCTGGAGCCGGAGATCGCCGCTGACCCGATGCTGGGTGAGGTCGCCTGGTCCTGGCTGACCGAGGCGCTCGACGCCCGCACGTCCGGCTACGCCGCGCCCAGCGGGACGGTGACCCGCGTCGTCACCGAGGGATTTGGCGCCAAACGAGAGGAGCCGCAGGTGACCGGTTTCGAACTGCGGGCCTCGTGGTCACCGGTGGGAATGGCCGGCCTGCCGGGCCCGCCCGGGGTGCCCGGCGCAGCCGGGTCCGAGCAGGCGGGGCTGGATGGCCATCTCGCCGCCTGGTGCGGGGCGATGTGCGCCGCCGCCGGGCTCCCCCCGCTGGTGGCGGGGGTGACCGCGCTCCGGCCACCGGCCCGGCGGCACGGTTCATGAAAGAAGGCACCGCGGAGACCGGCCAGGAGCACGGGAACGGCCAGGAGCACGGGGCCGTCGCGGGGCACGGGACCGCCCAGGAGCACGGGAACGGCCAGGAGCAGCCGCCGGAGCCCGCGCCGGTCCCGCTGCTCGAGCCGCGTGACGGACTGCCACCGCTGGTGGCCACCGAGCCCGCGCTCGCGGAGGCGGTCGCCGCGCTCAGCGCGGGCGAAGGGCCGGTCGCCGTCGACGCCGAGCGTGCCTCCGGCTACCGCTACGGGCACCGCGCCTTCCTGGTCCAGCTGCGCCGCCGGGGAGCGGGCACGGTCCTGATCGACCCGGTCGCCTGCCCCGACCTGTCGGCGCTCGACGCGGCGCTCGCCAGCGCCGAAGCCGTGCTCCACGCGGCCTCCCAGGACCTGCCCTGCCTGGCGGAAATCGGGTACCGGCCGCGCCAGCTGTTCGACACCGAGCTGGCCGGCCGCCTGCTCGGCTACCCGCGGGTCGGGCTCGGCGCGCTGGTGGAGGCCGTGCTCGGCTTCACGCTGGAAAAGGGCCACGCGGCCGCGGACTGGTCCACCCGGCCGCTGCCCACCGACTGGCTGCGTTATGCCGCGCTGGACGTGGAGGTCCTGGTCGAGCTGCGCGACGCCCTGGCCGCCGAACTGGCCGCGCAGGGCAAGAGCGAATGGGCCCAGCAGGAGTTCGCCGCCGTGCT
>Ga0335081_10005386_pt1 | contig 20250 bp, 19 predicted proteins | sample Lox_Sample_35_FD_206713 | JGI IMG/M metagenome (GOLD analysis project Ga0335081, IMG submission 206713) | Soil microbial communities from Loxahatchee National Wildlife Refuge, Florida, United States - Lox_Sample_3.5 | ecosystem: Environmental > Terrestrial > Soil > Wetlands | place: USA... | reverse complement strand
CCACCAGGCCGTACTCGGCCTGGACTCGGGGAAGCTCGGCGGGACGGCCGCGCTTAGGCGCGGCGGCCAGCACGTCGCGGTCGTATCGCATGCTGCGCACGCCGAACTCCGTTCGTCCGGTGAGCCGTGTGCCCGGTCGGCCCGTGTACCCGGTCGGCCCGTGTGCCCGGTCGGCCCGTGGCCCGGTGAGCCCTGTGTCCCGGTGAGGTGTGTATCCCGGTTAGCTGTGTATCACAGCCGTGTCGTGGCAGAAGTGCACGCGCGCCGGCGCCACCGACTTGATCCTGGCGAGCGAGTCACGCCACGCCACCGGGTCGCTGGCCTGCCCGGCCGGCAGCTCGCTGTCGGCCGGGCCGTCATACTGCGCGGAGGTGTAGACCGCGTCCCCGATCAGCAGCTCGGGCCCTCCGTCGCCTGGCGCCACAAGCACCGACTGGTGGCCCACCGTATGCCCGGGCGTCGTGATCACGGACAGGCCCGGCACGATCTCGGTGTCGCCGTCGAGCAGCTCGAACCGCGCGCTGGCGAAGTCGAACCAGTCGTAAAGCTCGGGCGACTCGCGCCTGGCCCGGTCGAGCTCGGCCCGCTGCACGTAACAGGGCGCATGCCGGAACACGGCGTTCTGCCCGCAGTGGTCGAAGTGCAGGTGGGTGTTGATCACCAGGTTGATGTCGGCCGGGCTCATGTCGATCTCGGCGAGAGCGTCGCCGACTGACCTGTTCACCACCCGCCAATCGCGCAGCATTTCGCCTGGCCCGCCCACCCCGGTGTCGACCAGGATGGCCCCGCCCGGATGGGTGACCACGAACCCGTGCACCGGCCACCGCTCGCCGCCGACCTCGAGACTGGCGAGGTGCAGGCGCGTGATCGTCAGCATTGGTGCCTCCAGCGGGTCGCGGCGGGTGGGCGGGACGGCGGGGATTGGCGTGTCACGGAGCGGATCAGCTAGCCTGCCGCGTCCGTGATCGCCTCGATGGCGCGGGCCAGTGCGTCAAGCGCGGGCACGGCGTGGATCAGCGCCCTCCGCTGAGCCGCGGGCAGCTCAGAGACCGCGGCGCGCAGGATCGCGGCGTTGGTGGCCTGCCAGGTTTCGAGTGCCTCCCGGCCGGCCGCGGTCAGGTGCATGGCGACCGCCCGGCGGTCGCCTGCGTCGGCGCTACGGGTGACCAGGCCGCGTGGCGTGAGCGCGTTGAGCAGCGTGGTCACGGTGTTCGGCGCGAGCCGCAGCAGCCTGGCAAGCTCGCCGGGCCTGGCGCCCGGGTGCTCGGCCATGCTGGACAGCAGCTCGAGCTGAGCGACCGTGAGCATGTTGGCCGGGTCGGCGGCGCGGGCCGCCCGCCGCATCGCCCGGCGAAGCCGGGCGATGCTCTCGGACAGCCCCGCTGCCTGGGCATCGCCGGGACCTGGCCCGGACGCCGGCATCAGGCTGGCTGTCATGGGCAGACACGCTACCGGGTGCCAGCGGGAAGGCGGTAGCCGCCGCCTGCTATGGCAGCTAGCCGCCGCCCACCACGGCAACTGCCCGCCAAGACATCCGCCCGCCACGGCATCCGCCGGCCGCCGGCGCGACGCGGGCCAGCTCTGGCCTAGCTCCGCCGGGCGGCCACCCGGTCGAGCGCGGTCATGATCCGCTGCTCGGACACCAGGATCGCGGCGCCGAGCGTCTGGGCGAACAGGCTGATCCGCAGCTCCTCGATCATCCAGCGGACGGCCACGACGTCGTCGCGATCACGGGCGGGCGGCCGCAACCCGGCAAGCACCTGCTCGTACTCCTGCGTCACCCGGTGCACCACGTCCATCCGCTCGGCGTCCCTGCGCAGGTCGCCCGGCGCCTTGTCCAGCCGGACGCAGATCCCGCGCAGGTACCGGACCAGGTGCGGCAGCCGCTGCGCCCCGGCCTGCGCCACGAACCCCCGGTGCACGAGCCCTTCCAGCTGGCCGCGCATGTCGGCGGCCGCCGCCGCGAAGGCCGGGCTCCTGGCCTGGTCAAGCCCGGACTCCGCGGCGTGCGCCGCAAGCAGGATCGCGCCGACCCTGCTGACCACGTCGGCGGTTCGCGCCGGCAGCGCGGACCTGGCCTCATCGAGCAGCGCGGCGAACGCCTCGGCGTCCCAGGCCGGCCCGCCGGCCTCCGCGATGATCTCGTCGGCCGCGCAGGCCGCGCAGTCGTCGAGCAGCGCGGCGGCGCTGGGGTACGGGTGCCGGCTCATCGCAAGCTTCGCGCTCGACGGCAGCCGCATCGCGACCGCGCGGGCGCCGGTGGGCACCTGGAGCAGCAGCAGGCGGCGGTTGCCGCGCACCATCGCGGCGGCCGCCTGGCCCTGCGTCTCGAACAGCGCGATGCGCACCGAGTCGCCGTCGTCGTCCAGCGCCGGGTATGCCGTGACCTCCCCGTGGGCGAACACTCGCGGCAGTGCGCCGAAGTCCCACGACGTCAGGCCCGTCCTGGTCAGCTCGCCGGCGGCGTCAGCGAGCCGCTCCCGCAGCTGCGGCCGCAGCTCGTCGCGCAGCGCCTCCAGGTCCTTGCCGCTGGCCAGCACCGTCCCGTCATCCACGACCCGGAACGTCAGCCGCAGGTGGGCGGGCAGCCTGGACAGGTCCCAGGCATCGGCCGGGATGGTCACCCCGCTCATCCGGCGCAGCTCGGCGCCGAGCGCGTCAAGCAGCCCGCCGCCGTCGGCGGGCCCGATCCGCCCGAGCACCTCGCGCGCCACGTCAGGTGCGGGCACGAACCTGGTGCGCAGCTGCTTGGGCAGCGTCCTGATCAGCTCGGTGACCAGCTCCTCGCGCAGCCCGGGCACCTGCCAGGAGAACTCGTCGGCGCTGACCTGGTTCAGCGCCGCGAGCGGAATGTCGGCGGCGACGCCGTCGTCGGGCTGGCCGGGATCGAACTCGTAGCTCAGCGCCAGGCCGTCCCACGTGCTTGGGTAGTCGGCCGGGCTGACCTCGTCGGCGGCCGGCCCGGCCAGGTCGGCAGGCGTGAGGGTCAGCAGGTCGGCGTCAGCCTGCCTGGCCTTCTTCCACCAGGAGTCGAAGTGCCGCGCCGAGGTGACGTCGGCGGGAATCCGCCGGTCGTAGAACGCGAACAACGCGGCGTCGTCGGCGATGACGCCGCGCCTGCGCGCTCTTCGTTCCATCTCCTGCGCTTCGTCGATGAGCCGGGCGTTGGCCTGGAAGAAACGGTGGTGGGTCTGCCAATCCCCCTCGACCAGCGCGTGCCTGATGAACAGCTCGCGCGCCAGGAACGGGTCCACCCGACTCATCGTGACCGGCCGCGCGGCCGCGAGCGGCAGGCCGTGCAGGGTCACCCGCTCAAGCGCCATCGCCGCGCCGCGGCGGCCGTCCCAGTGCGGCTCGCTGTACTCCCGCCTGATCAGGTGCGGGGCGAGCCGTTCTGCCCAGTCGGGCTCGATCCTGGCCGCGATCCTGGCCCACAGCCGCGAGGTCTCGACAAGCTCGGCAGCGACCACCCATGGCGGCGGCCTTCTCGCCAGCACCGAATCGGGGAAGATGGCGAAACGGGCACCACGCGCGCCGGTGAATTCGGCTGGCCCGCGGCGCCGCTGCCCGGACTGCCTGGCGACGTCCTGCATGCCGATGTGCGACAGCAGGCCGGCCAGCAGCGACTGGTGCACCCGGTCGGCCAGGTCGGCGGGCACCCGCGGCTCCGGCTGCGCGCCCGGCCTGGCGGCGAGCTGGGCGACGTGCGCCTCGACGCCGGTACCGGCCGCCCGCCCCGGCACCGCGGCGGCCCGGTCCTGACCGGCCAGAGGCCGGTCAGGACCCACCTCGATGCCGAGTTCCCTGGCCGCCGCGGCGAGCTGGCCGTAGACGTCCTGCCACTCGCGGACCCGCAGGTAGTGCAGGTACTCGCGGCGGCACATCCGGCGGAACGCCGACCCGGACAGCTCGCGCTGCTGCTCGCGCAGGTACTCCCACAGGTTCAGCAGCGACAGGAAGTCCGAGCCAGGCTCGGCGAAGCGCGCATGCTGCGCGTCGGCCGCCTCGCGGTAGTCGGCTGGCCGCTCCCTCGGATCCTGGATCGACAGCGCGGCGGCGATGACCAGCACCTCGCGGGCGCAGCCGTTGCGGCCGGCCTCGATGATCATCCGGCCGAGCCGCGGGTCGGCCGGCAGCCTGGCCAGCTGCCTGCCGAGGTCGGTCAGCGCCGGCCCGGCGCGCCGCTCGCGGTGGCTGGCCTGGCGTCCGCCGGATGAGCCCGTGGCGGCGCCGACCGCACCGAGTTCCTCGAGCAGGCGGATGCCGTCGGCGACGTTGCGAGTGTCCGGCGGGTCGATGAACGGGAAGTCCGCCACCTCGCCGAGGTCGAGCGCGGCCATCTGCAAGATGACCGAGGCCAGGCTGGTGCGCAGGATCTCGGGATCGGTGTAGGCCGGGCGGGCGGCGAAGTCCTCGGCCGAGTAGAGCCGGATGCAGATGCCATCAGAGGTGCGACCGCACCGGCCGGCCCGCTGGTTCGCCGAGGCCTGGGAGATCGGCTCGATCGGCAGTCGCTGCACCTTGGTCCGGTTGCTGTACCTGGAGATCCGCGCAGTGCCCGGATCGACGACATACCTGATGCCGGGCACGGTCAGCGAGGTCTCGGCGATGTTGGTGGCCAGCACCACGCGCCTGCCGCGGTGCGGCTCGAAGACGCGGTGCTGCTCGGCGGCCGAGAGCCTGGCGTACAGCGGAAGGATCTCGAGGTCAGCGGGCGCCTCACCGGCCAGGGCGTCGGCGGCGTCGCGGATCTCCCGTTCGCCGCTGAGGAATACCAGGATGTCGCCAGGGCCTTCGGCGCTGAGCTCGGCCACGGCATCGCAGATGCCCTGCACCTGGTCGCGCGGCCCGGCGTCGCTCGCAGCGCTCTTGGCGCGTTCCGCCGGTTCCTCGCCGTCGCCGTCCGGCCAGTCAGCGGCGCCTGGCCCGGTGAGCGGGCGATACCTGACCTCGACCGGGTAGGTGCGCCCGGACACCTCGATGATCGGCGCACCCGGCTGGCCGCGCTCCCCCGGCTGGCGGCGCCCCGGCTGGCCGCGCCCCTGATGGCCGCGTCCCGGCTGGCCGCGTTCCCCCGGCTGGCCGCCTTCCCCAGGCTGGCCGCGCTCCCCCGGCTGGCCGCGCTCCTTCGGCCCGCTCCGCGCCCTCGGCCCGCCCGGCAGCACCGCCACGCCCGCCACGCCCGCCGCGCCAGCCGCACCAGCCGCACCAGCCGCACCGAAGTGCTCGCTGAACCGCTCGGGGTCGATCGTGGCCGAGGTGATGATCACCTTCAGGTCGGGCCTGCTCGGCAGCAGCCGGTGCAAGTAGCCGAGTATGAAGTCGATGTTCAGGCTGCGCTCGTGCGCCTCGTCGATGATCAGCGTGTCGTAGCGGAGCAGCCGCCGGTCCCGGCTCAGCTCGGTCAGCAAGATGCCATCGGTCATCAGCTTGACCAGCGTGCCGTCGGTGGATGTGTCGGTGAACCTGACCTTGTAGCCGACCACGGAGCCTAGCTCGGTGCCGAGTTCCGCCGCGATCCGCTCGGCGACCGTCCTGGCCGCCAGGCGCCGCGGCTGGGTATGGCCGATCTGGCCGGTGACGCCGCGGCCGAGTTCCAGGCAGATCTTCGGGATCTGGGTGGTCTTGCCCGAGCCGGTCTCCCCGGCCACGATCACGACCTGGTGGTCCCTGATCGCCGCGGCGATCTCGTCCCGCCGCTGGCTGACCGGCAGCTCCGGCGGATAGGTGATCGCGGGGACGGCGAGCCTGCGCAGCGCGAGGCGGCCGGCCGCCGCGTCGACCTCCGCCGCGATCTGGCCGAGCGCCTGCCCCCGGCGCCGCTGGTCGGCCAGCGCGGCGGCGCGCTCAAGCCGCCGCCCGAGCCGGTACCGGTCGAGCGGCATCAGCTCGGGCAGCCGGGCGCGCAGTTCGGCGGGCGCAGGATGCACGGCGGCAGTCTCCAGGCAGGCGGGTCTTCGGGCAGGGGGTCTTCGGGCAGAGCAAGGAACCCAGCACAAGGATGGTCAGCCGGGCCCCGGATGCCTAACGCTTTTCCCGTCCGCGGGCTTCCGCGGCCCCGGACGCTACCGCAGCCGTGCCTCCGCGCGCAGCTCCCCGGCCAGGTCCGAAGGCCCCGGCACGGGCCGGTCGCGCACGGGCCGGTCGCGCACGGGCAGGTCGCGCACGGGCCGGTCGCGCACGGGCAGGTCGCGCACGGGCCGGTCGCGCACGGGCCGGTCGTGCACGGGCGGGTCGCGCACGGGCCGGTCGAGACCGCTCACGTCGAGGCCGCGCGCGGTGAACCATGCCGCGACGTTGGCGGCGTCGCGGTCAAGGAAGTCGCCGCCTCTGGGATGAGCGATCACGTCGATCACCTGAGGCAGGTCGATCAGAACCACCCGGCCGCGGTGGACGAGCACGTTGTATGCGGACAGGTCGCCGTGCGCCAGGCCGAGGCCGGCCATGGTCCGCAGCGCCGCGACAAGCTGCGCCCACAGCGTGGCAAGTTCGGCTCCTTGCGGCCGGATCTCGGCGAGCCTCGGCGCCGCCGTCCCGTCCGGCTCGCCCATGAACTCAAGCAGCACCTCGGTGCCGGTGATCTGCACCGGGTAAGGAACCGGGGCGCCCGCGCGGTGCAGCCGGCTCAGCGCCTCGAACTCCGCGATGGCCCACTGCTGGGAGATCATCTCCCTGCCCACCCGGCTCCGGCTGGCCATCGCCCGGTTGTCGCGTGACTGGCGGACCCGCCGTCCCTCCAGGTACTCGCCGTCGCGGTGGAACATCCGGTGCTCGAAGGACCGGTACCGCTTGGCCGCGAGCAGGCAGGAACGATCGGTCCCAGGGACGGCGCGGCGCAGCAGGAAGACGTCAGCTTCCTTGCCGGACTTGAGTATCCCGAGCTCGGTGTCGGTCGCGGCCGCGTCAGTGACCAGCCAGCGCGGGTATGGCCGGGGGCCGCGCTCGGTCGGGGCGGACAGGTCCCAGGTGGACCAGCGGTCGCCGTCGGGCAGGCCGTCGGTCGCGGCAAAGGCGTCGGCGGGCCTCAGCCTGCGTGGATGCCGGTTCCGCTTGGCGAAGACCGGCTCGTCGTCATCGTCGCTGCGCCACTTGCCGCGACGGGTAAAGGCGGGATCGTGCACGGGAAGATCTCCCTGGGCAGAAGAGGAGGTACGGGCATGGCGAAGTGCGCGTCATCGTCGGGCCCTCCCTTCTGCCTGGCCAGATCCGACCGGTTGATATGCCTGGCCTGATCTGCCTGGCCGGATACCGGCTGCTCGGGCACGCCGGTCACCCGGCGGCAGCCATTCCCTGCCGAGGCTGCCACGCTCAGCCGGTCAGGGCAACGGAATTAACGCCGAGATTGCTGTCGGCCCGCGCCGCGTTTGCGGGAAACGGCAGGTCATGTCTGGTACTGTCAGTTCCCACATTTCTGGATACCCCCAGGGAGAGCCATGGCCCTGCGCGACACGATGCGCGAGTCCTCCGCCCAGTTTTTGCAGCCCGGCGAGTCCATCCAGGAGGTGTTCGGCGCGCAGACGGCCAGCCAGTGGGTCGCCGCGCTCGGCGGGATCTTCCTGTTCCTCGGCCTGAACCGATACCGGATCTTCGCGGTCACGCCACAGCGGATCGTCGTGCTCGACGCCGGCAAGGCCAGCATGAGCCGCGCACGCGGCGTGGTGGCCGAACTGCCGCGCTCGACCAGGCTCGGGCCGCCGACCGGCCTGTGGCACGTCATCCCGGTGGGCGACGAGAAGCTGCGGGTGCATCGCCGGTTCTTCAAGGACATCGAGGCCGCCGACTCGGCCTCTGGCACCTACGCGGCCTAGTAGGGCAGCCGCAGCCATTGACTCACGGACGAGGGTGAGCGAGGCGTCTCGGCGCCCGTTGACGGCTCTTACTGTTGGCCCGCGCTTTGGCGTGGGTCTGGCCGGAGGGCCTCTGGTGTCACCCACCATTCTGAGGCGATTTCGAGCCCGCAGGCGCGGAGTGCCTGGCGCTTGGGCTCGTCGAGGTGCCCTGCCACGACGACGGCTTGGATGGCGCCGCGCCGCCCGGCTTCGGCCAGGCCCGCGCGGAGCAGTTCGGCGCCGGCTGTCGGCCATTTCGTGGCCGGGGTAACTACGAAATCGTCGATCTGGCAGGTGGGGCCGCCGGGGTCGTAGACCGGCGGCGCTTCGGTCAGGGTCGCGATGAGGAACCCAGTGACCTGGCCGGCGTCTTCGCTGACCAGGGTGATGACCCTGTCGCTGGCGACAAGGCTGGCCAGGTAGGCGCGGTGTTTGTCCTGGACGCCGACGGCAGGCCGCCAGTACAGAGGCTGGTAGCGCGCGTACTGCTCGCGGCGGATGGCGGCCAAGGTGGCCATCGCGGCGGCATCGGCCTGCACGGCCGGACGTATCTGCTCACTCACCCGCCTAGCTTCTCACCCGCCCGCCAAGTGTCGCTGGTTACCCACGTCGTGAGCATCCTCGCTGGTAGCGCCATCGGCGTGCGGCATGAACAAGTAGCGGCGGAACCAGCGGTCGAGCTCGCGCCTGAGGTCTAGGCTCAGTGGTCGGACATGGACCAGAACGGGCACATGCGCACCCATGCCTTTCTCGCGTCGGCCGAGGACAGCCGGATGCGGTACTTCGCCGGCCACGGCTTCGGAGTCGGCGAGTTCGCCAGGCTCGGCATCGGCCCGGTGATCCAGAGCGATGACCTGCGCTACCGCGGCGAGCTCCGGCTGCTCCAGACGGCCGACCTCGACCTGCGGCTGGCTGGCCTGTCGCACGATGGCGCGCGGTTCAGGATGCGCAACGTGTTCGTCAGGGCCGACGGGAAGGTGGCGTGCACGGTCACCTCCACCGGTGGCTGGCTCGACCTCGCCGCCCGGGCCCTGAGGCGACCGCCGGACGACCTGATCGCCCTGCTGGCCAGCCTGGCGCGGACCGACGATTTCGAGGAACTGCCCTCTCCGCTGGACCGCGGCAGGTAAGCGCAGCCCCGGGAAGCGCGCCCGCGCGGCGCCGGCGCTGCTGACCGGCCGGTGGGCGGCGGGTACGCCAGGATGGCAGTCATGACCAGCGCCGAGGGCGAGTACCGGCTCTACCGCGAGCTCGCAGGCTGGTGGCCGCTGATCTCGCCGCCCGCCGAGTACACGCAGGAGGCCGCCTACCTTGCCGCGGTGCTCGGCTCGGCCGCTGTCCCGGTCCGCCAGGTGCTGGACCTCGGCTGCGGCGGCGGGCACGTCGCGCTGCACCTGAAGGGCACGTTCGCGCTGACGCTGGTGGACATCTCGCCGGACATGCTGGCCGTGTCGCGGCAGCTGAACCCCGAGTGCGAGCACGTCCAGGGCGACATGCGGACGCTGCGGCTCGGCCGGGCGTTCGACGCGGTGCTCGTGCACGACGCGATCGACTACGTCACGACGCAGGAGGACCTGGGGGCGGTGATCCGGACCGCGTTCACGCACTGCCGGCCCGGAGGGATCGCGCTGTTCGTCCCCGACTACGTCAAGGACACCTTCGGCGAACTGACCGGCAGCGGAGGCGGCGGCACCGACCAGGCCGGGCGGCAGGCCAGCTTCCGCGAGCGGACCTGGGACCCCGATCCGGCCGACGACTGGGTACAGGCCGACTACGAGTTCACGCTGCGCGGCGCGGACGGCACCGTCGAGCTGATCCGCGAGACGCACCGCCTCGGCGCGTTCAGCCGCGCCACCTGGGCCCGGCTGCTGACCGGAGCCGGCTTCCTGTCCGCGCCCGCCGCGACCACCGCGACCGCCGCGACCGCCGCGACCGCCGCGACCGCCGCGCCGCCGGGCGGCCGGTCCGACCCGCGATCCGGCCCGCCGCTGCCGGGGCGCAGGCCGGACAACATGTTCGCCGGCCACCGGCCGCTGGACAGCCGCCCGGAGGCCAGCGGATCAGACCCCGGCGCGCCGGCCGTCAGCCGGCCCTCGGGGTGACCCGGCCGCTTGCGTACAGGTACGGGGTGCCGTCGGCGAGCGCGCGGAAGCTGACCGAGGTCCACGGCTCGGCCTCGTGCGACCGGCACAGGAAGTTGTCCCCGGACTCGTCGGCGGCCAGCAGGTCGAGTTCCTCGGGCTCGGCACCGCTGACCGCGGCCAGCGACCCGGTCACGGTGGACAGCAGCCGCAGCCTGCCGTCGCTGAGCGACACGTCGAACCGGCGCGAGGTCCGCTCGTACCGGCCCACGTGACGGCCGAGCCCGCCGTCCGCCGCCCGAGCGCCCTCCGCCGCCGGAATAGCAGCAGGCTCGGGTTCGGCGGGCATCACGATCCCGGCATGCTCGGCCAGCACCTCGGCGAACAGCCGCTGGTACGCTGGCCGGGCGTCGGCGGCGTTGGTCAGCAGGCACACCGCCACCCCTGACGCCGGGTCCATCCGCAGGAAGGCGGACTGCCCGATCGTGTCGCCGCTGTGCCCGGCGACCCTCCGGCCATCCCAGTGGCTAAGCTGCCAGCCCAGGCCGATCGCGTCCGGCCCGGAACCCGCGCCGGGGATCTCGGACCGCGGCTCGCGCATCGACGTCGCGGCGTCCTCGCTCAGCAGCCTGGTCCGGTCCTCGGTCACCCCGCCGTCCAGGTGCAGCCTGGCGAACGTCAGCAGGTCACCGGCGCTCGCCGTGATCAGCCCGGCCGGGCCGAGACTGCGCGGCAGCATCCAGGTAGCTCTCGGCTCGGCCTCGTGCGGGTGCAACTGGTGGCCGACGGCCGCCCGGTGCAGGATCGCCTCCTCGGGCAGCGTGACGGTGCGGCGCAGCCCGAGCGGCCCGGTCAGCCGGCGCCGCAGGGACTCGTCCCACACCCGGCCGTCGAGTACCTCGATGATCCGGCCGAGCAGCACGAACCCGCTGTTGCAGTACGAGTACGCCTGGCCGGCCGGGTAACCGACCGCGGCGTCGGCCAGCTCGTCCACGTAGCGCCGCACGCACTCATCGCCGCGTCCGGTGTCGGCGAAGATGTCGCCATCCACCCCGCTGGTATGGGTGAGCAGGTGCTCGATTCGCACCTGGGCGGCCACGTCGGGCGTGCCGAGCCGCACGCCGGGCAATACGTCGGCCACCGTCGCGTCCAGGGACAGCCGCTCCTCGTCCACGAGCTGCATGATCATGGTCGCGGTCCACGGCTTGGTGATCGAGCCGATCTGGAACACCGAATCGGGCGTCACCGCCACGCCGGTGGCCGTGCTGAGCACGCCGTGCGCGGCGAGCGTCCGGCGGCCCTCCGCCCAGATGCCGAGGACCGCGCCGTTGACCATGGCGGCAGCGGCGACCTCGGCCAGCCGCGCGGACCAGTGCCGTGCTGTGTCGGAAGGGGGCATTGCAGCCACGCTAACTGATTCCGCCCGGCCGCCCTTGACGTCGGCCCGCGCGACTGTCCTGAGCCCGCGCGCCGGCGCACGCGAGGCGCCCGGCGGTCACCACGACGGCTACGTTAATGCGAATGAATTCAGGACTCGGGGTGCCGGCCGAGCACCCGCCTGAGCGCCGGGTCGGTGCCGCACGCCGCCCCGAGCTGCGCGCGGATTGCGAACGCTGCGCCGCCCTGTGCTGCGTGGCGCCCGCGTTCTCCGCGTCGGCGGACTTCGCGATCGGCAAGGCGGCCGGCCAGCCGTGCCCGAACCTGCGCTCGGACTTCCGCTGCTCGATCCACGACCGGCTGCGGCCCGCCGGGTTCGGCGGCTGCGCCGCGTTCGACTGCCTGGGCGCCGGCCAGCAGGTCACCCAGGTCACGTTCGGCGGGCGGAGCTGGCGAGACGAGCCAGACCTCGCCGCGCCGATGTTCGCTGCGTTCGCGGTGCTGCGGCAGTTGCACGAGCTGCTCTGGTACCTCGCCGAGGCGCTGGCGTTGAACGCGGGCGACCCGCCTCCCGGCGTTCTGGATGAGGCATTTTCCGCAACGGAGCGCATGACGCACTCTGGGCCCGCCGAGCTGGCCGCCATCGACGTCGATGCCCACCGCGGCACGGTCAACTCGCTGCTGTTGCGCGCCAGCGCCCGGGCGCGCGAACGCGCCAAGCCCGCAGGCCCTGGCCATGCCGGGCGGAACCTGCACCGCGCGGAGCTCCGCGGGGCCGACCTGTCCGGAGCTGACCTGCGCGGCGCCGACCTGTCCGGCGCCAGCCTGCGCGGGACGCTGCTGATCGGGACCGACCTGCGCGGCGCCGACCTCAGCCTGGCCGACCTGACGGGCGCCGACCTGCGCGGCGCCGACCTGTCCGGAGCGGACCTGGCGGCGAGCATCTTCGTGCGCCAGTCCCAGGCCGACTCGGCCCGCGGCGACGCGGGCACCAGGCTGCCGCCGTCGCTGCGCCATCCGCCGCACTGGGGCGCTGCCGCCAAGCGCGGGGTGACGACAATGATCAGGTGAGCAACGTCCGGCGGATCATGCTTGCGCTGCTGCTCGTGCTTGTCGTGATAGTCGCAGGCACGATCGGCTACGTCGTGCTCGGGTTCGGCGTCCTCGACGCGATCTTCCAGACCGTCACCACGATCACCACCGTCGGATTCCGCGAGGTCAGGCCGCTGCATACGGCCGGGAAGATCTTCACGATCGTGCTGATCCTGGCGGGCGTCGGGACGGCCCTGTACGCGTTCGCCGTGATCATCGAGACGCTGGTGGAGGGTCATCTACGCCGTGACATCGAAAGGCGCCGGATGGAACGCAGCATCGCCCGGATGACCGGGCACACCATCGTCTGCGGCTGGGGCCGGGTCGGCCGCGCGGTCGCCGACTACCTGGCCGGGCAGGGCATCGACGTCGTGGTGGTGGACCACGACCCCGAGCGGGTGGCCGGGATCCGTCACGCCGCGATCGTCGGCGACGTGACCGACGACGAGGTGCTGCGCACCGCCGGGCTGATGCGGGCCAAGGCGCTGGTCACCGCGATCAACACGGACGCGGAGAACGTCTACGTGACGCTGTCCGCCAGGGCCCTGCGGCCCGACCTGGTGATCGTCGCCCGGGCCAGGACCGAGGAGTCCGAGCCGAAGCTGCTGCGGGCCGGAGCCACCCGGGTGGTGAACCCGCAGCGGATCGGGGGGCACCGAATCGCAACGGCGGCGGCACAGCCCAATGTCGTGGAGTTCCTCGACGTGGTGATGCACGACGGCAGCCTGGAGTTCCGGCTGGAGGAAGTCTCGATCGGCGCGGGCTCCCGGCTGGCCGGCCAGACGCTGCGCGAGGCCGACCTCGGGACCACGACCGGCGCGCTGGTGCTCGCGCTACGCAATCCCGACGGCGCGTTCCTGGCCAACCCGCCGATCCAGACGGCCGTCCAGACCGGCTCGGTGCTCATCGCGATCGGCACGCAGGGCCAGCTGTCGGCGCTGCGCCGGGCCGCCGCGCGCGGCTGACGTCCGGGTCCGGGGCGGCTGACGTCCGGGGGCCGGCTCCGCCGGGCCCCGGACCCGGACGTGACGGGCGGGCACTGGATGGTCGACGGGCAGGGAGCCAATGGACGGCGAGGAAGTAGAGGTGCGGCTGCCGGGCGGTAATGTCGGCGGCGCGGTCCGTATCGGGGCGACCGTACGGCGGCCCACCGGCCCGTGGACGCCCGCCGTGCACGCGCTGCTCGGCTACCTGGCCGGCCGGCTGCCCGGCGTTCCCCGCGTGCTCGGCCAGGACGAGCAGGGCCGGGAGGTGCTGTCCTTCCTGCCCGGCCGGGTGATCGACACCGGCTCCGAGATGCTCACGCCGGGCCAGATCGTGTCGGTGGCCCGCTGGACCTGCGCGTTCCACCAGGCCGCGGCCGGGTTCGCCCACCCGGGCCCGTGGCGGTTCTTCCCGGTGCCGGGAGCGACCATGATCGGGCACAACGACATCGCCCCCTATAACGTGTGCTTCGACGGCGACCAGGCGTGCGGCGTGTTCGACTGGGACCTGTCCGGCCCGTCGACGCCGCTGCTCGAGCTGGCGTTCATCGCCTGGAATTGCGTCCCGCTGTGGACCGACATCGGCGCCGGGGCAGCCGCCGAGCGGCTCAAGCTGATCGCGTCCGCGTACGGCGCTGCCGGCGGGCCGGGCAGGCCGGACGAGTCCGGCAGGTCCGGCGGGTTCAGCGCGTCGGAGATCCTGCACGCGGTCCCCGGCCGGATCGGGCTCATGCTGGACGGGATCCCGGTCGCGGCCGCCGCCGGCGACCAGGGCATGGCGAACCTGATGACCGTCGGCGAGCCCGGCCGCTCCCGGCTGTCGCTGGCCGGCCTGGTCGGCCGTATCCCGGCGATCGCCCGCCATCTGAGCTGACCGCCGGCCCACGGCTCGGCGCATGATGTCGTGCGCGCCGCAGGACGCCCTGCCGTCCCGATCGCCAATAGCCGCCCGGCCTTCGCTTTGCCGACGCGCGAATGCATCATACCATCCACATATGGGGTGGATGGGTATAGCAGTAAAGCAGAGCGCTAGGAACGTCGAGGATTACCGCCGGGAGGAGCGGGAAATGCGGAGGTCGGCTCATCGGGGCTGACCATGTGGCGCGAGCTCTTCCAGCGGTATTACGCCTTCCGATTCGACTCGATGATTGCGGGCGCCGAGCGAGGCGGGCTGTCCGATTACCGGCACGACCTGCTGTGCGGGGCGACCGGCCTCACGATTGAGATCGGCGCCGCCACCGGGCTGAACATCAGACATTTCCCCAGGTCCGTGAGCCGACTGCTCATGGTGGAGCCCGATCGCCATATGCTGCGCCAGCTTCGCGGGAGGATCGCGCGGGTCTCCTCGGAAGCCAGGCCCCTGCGCGCCGTCGCCGAGCACTTGCCATTCCCGGACGCCGTCGCCGATACGGTGGCCGTGATCTTCACGCTCTGCACCGTCTCCGACCAGAAAGCCGCGCTGCGCGAGATAGCCCGGGTCCTTGTACCCGGCGGGCGGTTGCTGTTCCTTGAGCACGTCCGCTCAGCGGATCCGGACGTTGAGGCCGCGCAGGACAAGATTCCCTTCCCGTACTCGCACATCGGCTGCCATCCGAACCGTGACACGCTCGCGGAGATCAGGAGCTCGCCCCTGCGGCTTGAGGAATGGCAGGAAGGCGAGGTGCCCTGCGCCCCTGACCTCGAGCGTCCCATGATCGTAGGAATGGCCAAGAAGCCGCGGCCCTGATCGGGGTCCAAGCGTGCGAAGGGCCTGTCGCGTACTCACCCGAGCGGCAAGGCGCGCCTGGCGACCCCCGCATCACTGACCGCCGGTCCGACTCAGCGGCAGCCATCGCCCGAGTGCCCGAGTCTGCCCGGCGGGTCCCCTCCGCCCGCCGTGGCCGTCCCGACCGCTCTCGCGTCCGCGCGTAGCTGACCCGCCCGCCGCCTACCGACCGCGTGACTGGGGTCTGTCCCGTGGATCGTCGGACCGGGTCACGGAGCCAGATCCTGATGGCCCGCCGTGCGGTCTGGCGCGCGCCGTCCCCAAGGCCGCCGCCGACCGCGCCGCGCCGCCCCGCCCCGCACCGCCCCGCACCGCACCGCACCGCACCGCACCGCCGGGAGATGATCTTGATGGATGTGGCGGATGTCCCAGAATACGCAGTGGATGTGGCATTCATTCCACTGACATCCAGGTGATCACATCCGGTTTCGGCTAGTACGCGGGGATATCCGGGCGGGCGTGCTCGGCTAGGCGGCCGCGACATCGATCACCGCGCCATGAGGTGATGCAGATCGTGCATCAGCGCGAAGACGCCGGACCCGAGCAGCACGATGACGGCCGCGGCAAGCAAGATGATGGCGGCCTTCAGCACAGCGCGCCAGTAGATGATCAGAACAATGACGGCAAGTACGACCAGCACTCGGCCGGACTCCACGTCCTGGTGTGTGGTTCCCTGAACGGCAGGCATGACTACTCCCTGCTGACGCCATTGCCAGCGACGCGGGCGCAGTCTGCCGATCCGCTATGCGAACACTTGGCCCTTGACCTAGCGGCACACGCGGGTAGCATGATCTTCAGCACTGAGCCCATCCCTCTCTCGGACTGTGTTCGGTGACAGCACGGCCGATGCCCCACATCGGCCGTGCTGCTTGTCTATGGGCGTTGTCCGGTCTCAGCATCACCGCAGTGCTGAGGACTCGCCCGTGCCTCCTCTCGCCCGGTTGCACGGCACCTGCGCTCGCGGCCAGGATCGCCGCTGCTGCCAGGGATGCCAGGTCAGACGCCGGTCCGCCGCATGTGATATTACGGTCTCACAACTCCTGGCATTTGCCAATGGCGATACGCTATGGCATCTACCTATGGTATGTAACGCACGTGTTAACAGATGCCCCAAGTCGGTCGCTGCCCGCCCATACGAGTCCACCGGAGACACAGCCGCTGGTATCCCGCGATCAAGGAAGCCTGGCATGCACGACATAGAACCCGATAACTCCGTCACTGAGCACCCCGATAGCCACAGAGATGAAACGTACCGACTTGGCAGTCAACACTGCGGCGGCACGGGGGATGCGATAGCATCGGGCGCCATGGCAAGTGCCGAGGGCGAAAGTCACGGACGGCCCTCGGCAACGGGCACGGCAGTCCGGCGCCGCCCGCGCACGACGGGCGCGAACCCGACAGCCAGGCGTCGCGAGCTTGGCATGCTCCTGCGCGAGCTCAGGAACGCGAACGGCTTCACCGTCGACGAGGTAGCGCAGCGACTTCTGTGCTCGGCCACGAAGATCAGCCGGCTGGAGACGGGGGCGCGCAAAGCAAGCCCGCGTGACGTGCGGGATCTGTGCGAGATCTACGCCGTGACCGACCAGGTGCAGGCAGACCACCTCATGAGCCTCGCCAGGCAGGCGCGGGAACCTAGCTGGTGGACCGATTACGACAGCCTCGACCTCTCCCCGTTCATCGGCCTGGAGCAGGAAGCGGTCGCCATTACCTCGTTCAGCATGTACTTTGTCCCGCCGTTGCTCCAGACCGCCGACTATGCCAGGGCGATCATCAAGGGAATCACCCCGAAGATGGACGCGCGTGTCGCGGAGCAGCGCCTGGAGGCGCGGATGCGCCGCAAGCTCCTGCTGGAGCGAGTCCCACCGCCCAGGTACCGCGCACTTCTCGATGAAGCCGTTCTGCACCGGCACGTCGGCGGAGTTACCGTCATGGGAGCGCAGCTCGAGAGTATGCTCAAGTACGCGACCGAGGGCAAGGCCATCGTGCAGGTGATCCCTTTTGTTACCGGTGAGTATGGAGGCATCGACAGCAACTTTGACTTGCTCGAATTCGTTCCGGAGTCACGCCAGCGTCCCGTGGTGTTCGTTGAAGGTCTCTTTAACAACTCTTATCAGGAGCGGCCGGCTGAGATCGAGCGGTACAGGGAATCAATCGAGGATCTTCGTGATGCGGCACTGAGCCCGCAGAAATCCCTAGACCTTATAGCCCAGATCCGGACAAAATACTCAAGCTAGGCCGAGGTGTGGACGGCATCGGTTCGCATTCAGGTTAGGTAAAGGTTCAGAGAAATGAAGCTACTAGAGAAATGAAGGAGGTAAGATGATCAACTTCCAGCCACCGACCCTCGGCGAAATTGGGTGGCGCGTTGCGCGGATGTGTAACGGTGGATCCTGCGTGCGGGTTGCGCCCAACGGCGATGCGATCCTGATCGGCGATTCAAAGAATCCCGACGGCCCAGTCCTTTCATACTCACGCGACGAATTTCGTACGTTTGTCGAGGGAATCAGGCAGGGAGATTTCGACGATCTTCTGTAGCTGGACCCATAATTCTGCGACTGCCATGTTTGGGGGCGCCGTCACCGAACGGCGCCCCCAAACATGCGAGCCGGGCAAGGTCACGTGTCGCTGGGCGAGCCTATGCCGACGCCGGGCTAGATCTGGCCGTTCTGGATGGTGAGGACGCGGTCGGCGATGTCCATGAGGGCGCGGTCGTGCGTGGTCACGATCGCGGTGATGCCCTCGGCGTAGATGACCTCCCTGATCAGGGTCATGATCTGGCGCGCGGTGTGCGAGTCGAGCTGGCCGGTCGGCTCGTCGGCGAGCAGGAGATCGGCGCTGTTGGCCAGGGCGCGGGCGATGCCCACCCGCTGTTGCTCCCCGCCGGACAGCTCGTGCGGCCGCTTGTGGCCGTCGCCCTCCAGGCCGACGAGCTCAAGCAGCGCACGCACCCGCTTCTCCCTGACGGCCGAATCGACGCGAGCCAGCCGCATCGGGACGCCGACGTTCTCGGCCGCGGACAGGACCGGGAGCAGGGCGAACGACTGGAAGACCATGCAGACCCGCTCGCGGCGCAGCCGCAGCTGCTGGTCCCGATTCATCGCGGTCACGTCGAGGCCGGTCACCCAGGCACGACCCGAGGTGGGGCGGTCCAGGCCGGCCAGGATGTTGAGCAGCGTGGTCTTGCCCGAGCCCGACCGGCCGCAGATGGTCACGAGCTCGCCTTGGCCGACGTCGAAGGTGACGCCGCGCAGCGCGTGCACGGCGGCATCTCCCCTGCCGAAGACCCGGGTGAGCCCCTGCGTCCTGACCACCACGGCCGGCTCGGGCGGCGCCTGCGCGGGCGCGGCCCGCTCTGTCGTCATGTGTCCTCCCGCCGGCTGGCCCGATCCGGCCATACGCCCACGTGAGTGTCCTCGAGCGACAGCCGTACCCGGTCCCTGAGTGCGAGCGCGTCGATATAGTCCCTGGGCAGCTGAAGGCGGCCGGCCCGGTCAAGGACCGAGTACTCCTCGGCGTGGTGAGCCTGCTGGCCGTGCTCGTCCGTCGCGATCCGCCGCAGCACCTCGGTACTGATCCGGCCGTCCCTGATCGCGATGGTCCTGTTCACCTGCTCGGACACCGCCGGGTCGTGGGTGACCACCAGCACGGTCACGCCGGTCTGTGCGTTGACCGAGCGGAGCGCCGCGAAGACCTCGTCGGCGGTCTCGGTGTCCAGCTCACCGGTCGGCTCGTCGGCCAGCAGCACCGAAGGTTCGTTGGCGAGCGCCACTCCGATCGCCGCCCGCTGCTGCTGGCCGCCGGACAGCTCGGGAATCAAGCGATCGGAAACGTCGGCCACGCCGACCAAGTCGAGGAGTTCCTGGGTGCGCTGCACGCGCTGCTTGCGCCCGGCCCTGGCTAGCTGCATCGGCAGCTCGATGTTCTCCCGCGCCGTGAGCTGTGCCAGCAGGTTCCGCGCCGTCTGCTGCCAGAGGAAGCCGACCGTGAACCTTCGGTAGGCCAGCCGCTCCTTCGCCCCCATGGTGAGCAGGTCATGCCCGGCGACGCTGGCCTGTCCTCCGGTCGGCAGGTCGAGCGCCGCCAGGATGTTGAGCAGGGTGGACTTCCCGCTGCCGGAGGCCCCGACCAGCGCGGTCAGCTCGCCGCGCCGCAGGATCAGGTCCAGACCCTGCAGGGCCTGAGTCTCCACGCCGCCGACCGAGAAGATCCGTACCAGCCGGTCGCAGCGGATCATGGCGTCGTCTCGCTCGCCGGCCTGGCCGGCGGCCGCCGCGCGCCGCGCGGCGATGACTTCATCGATCCCGGGCATGTCAGGCAGCCTCCTCAAGGCGAAGAGCGGCGCCGACCTGGCGCCGCCAGGAGGCGACGCCGTCGAACGCGAGGAACGCCAGGGCCAGCACGCTGACTCCCGCGATCGGGACGACCAGCGCTGGCCAGGTCGGACGCAGCAAGACCGGCACCGACGAGGCGGTGAATACGTTCAGGCCGAGCACCGGCCCGATCACCTCGGCGAGTACCCAGCTCGACGCCACGGTGCCGACGGCGGCGAGGCAGAGCATCGGGATGGCATCGGTGAGGCCGAGCGCGAGCGCCTGGTCCCGCTCCATCCCGAGCGCGGCGAGCCTGGTCATCAGCACACTCCGGCTGCGCGTCGAGGTCGCCAGCCCGAACAGGACCGCCAGCGCACTGAGCGCCGCTGCGGCCAGGGCACCATCGACGTAGAGCGACGCTGACATGTGCAGCACGGGCGTCGCGGAGAGCGCGCGGAGCACCTGGTGCCGTAGCGTGACCGTGCTGCCTGGCAGGTCCCTGCCGACGACAGCGCGCAAGGCGGCGGCGTCGATCGCCGAACCGGTCAGCAGCACCGTGGAAGGCTCCGGCAGTGACGGCAGCCGCGACGCGGCCCAGTTCGGCAGGACCACGTAGGCACCGCCGGCCGGCATCGCCGCCGTGTCGGTGATGGTGCCCGCGACCCTGACCGGCAGGCCGATGTTGCCGAACTCCAGCTGCAGGCCAGCCTCGCCGCCACGGCCTGCCCTGCGGCCCGCGCCGCCGACGGCGGCCCCGGCCGCCACGCCAGGAGAGACCAGGATCGGAACGACTTTGGCCGACCCGGCGCGCGG
>Ga0335081_10005385_pt1 | contig 20253 bp, 13 predicted proteins | sample Lox_Sample_35_FD_206713 | JGI IMG/M metagenome (GOLD analysis project Ga0335081, IMG submission 206713) | Soil microbial communities from Loxahatchee National Wildlife Refuge, Florida, United States - Lox_Sample_3.5 | ecosystem: Environmental > Terrestrial > Soil > Wetlands | place: USA... | reverse complement strand
AATTGTCCCGGCTTTGCCGGCGGCGCTCGGCGGCCAGCAGATTCAGAGCGATGCCGTACAGATAGGTGCGCACCAGAGCGCGCGGCTGGTAACGGGCGGTGGAGCGAATCACCGCCAGGAACGTTTCTTGCGCCAGGTCTTCGGCTCGTTCGCGGCTTTCCAGGCGCCGCCGGAAAAAACCGTGGAGCGGCTGGCGGTGTCGCTCGAAGAGCTCCTCGAACGCCTCGCGCGATCCGCGCTGGAACTCCAGCATCAGGGCTCGTCGCTGATCATGGCCCGCTACTGGTGTAATGTCGCCCGGACGCCAAAAGTTCCAACCAGTCCGCAGGAAGTATTCATTTCATCTTACAAGGAGGCAGCAGTACCCCCACCCTCCCACTTGCTTCCCCTCGCGCTCGCTGTTAGCGTAGAGATCAGCAAGTCCTTCATGAATTCGTCTGTCCTCAGCCGGGAGGAGGAACTCCACTGGCTGGCGCTCAAGTTGGTCCCGGGCCTGGGTACCCGAACGTCCGTCAAACTGCTCGACCGCTTTCGCAGCCCGCAGGCTGTCTTCCGCGCCTCGCGCACCGAACTGGAAGCCGCCGGCGTCAATGGCGCGGTGGCGCAGTCCATCGCCAGCGGATGCACGTTTGAAGACGCCGTCGCGCAACAGGAGAAGATGTCCGAATCCGGCGCCGTAATGATCGCCATCGGCGACCCGCGTTATCCCCAAACCCTGCGCGATATCTTCGACCCGCCCGTGATCCTGTTCGCGCGCGGCCGCGCGGAGCTGCTGCAGTCGCTCTCGCTCGCCGTAGTTGGCACGCGCCGTCCCACGCCGTATGGCCTCGCTGTTGCCGAGCGTCTCTCGGGCGATCTTGCCCACGCCGGCCTCGCCATCATCAGTGGCATGGCGCGCGGCGTCGATACCGCAGCGCACAAAGGTGCGCTGGCCGCTGGCGGCGACACCATCGCCGTGCTCGGCTGCGGTGTTGACATCGTCTACCCGGCCGAGAACCGCAAACTCGCCGCGGACCTGGCAGCCAAGGGACTGCTCGTTTCCGAATTTCCCATGGGCGCCACCGCCTTTCCGCAGAATTTCCCCATCCGCAACCGCATCATCAGCGGCCTCAGCCTCGGCGTGCTGGTCGTGGAAGGCGCGCAGTACAGCGGCTCGGCCATCACCGCCAAGCTCGCCATGGACCAGGGCCGTGAAGTCTTCGCCATTCCCGGCAACATCACCAACAAACTCAGTTGGGGCCCTAACCTGCTGATAAAGCAAGGCGCGCGCCTGGTGCAGGACTGGAACGACGTCATCTCCGAGCTGCCCGCTGAATCCCGCCGGCATCTAATAGATAGGGGCAGGCAGAAGATCCTGGCCGAAACCGGCGCAACCGAGGCTGGCGCATCCGCATCGTTACTAAAGGACGCCGGTCCGGAACTCGGCGCCGCCGCTCGCCGCGCGCTCGAAGCGCTGCAAGTGGATACCGCCGTACACTTGGACGATCTTCTTGAGAAGGTGGAAGATACCTCGCCTTCCGAACTCATCGCGGCGCTTTTTGAGTTAGAAATGTTAGGCCTGGTGAGACAATTGCCGGGAAAGAACTTTGTAAAAGTGTGGTAACGTCTACTGGGTAATCTGCAATCATTACGACAGGCGCGGCGGAGGGCGCCGCATTCCGAAAGTTGAGTATGGCAAAGGCTCTGGTAATCGTGGAGTCGCCCACCAAGGCGAAAACCATTAACAAATACCTTGGGAAACAGTTTGTGGTGAAAGCTTCCCTCGGTCATGTCAAGGATCTTCCCAAGCGGGACCTCGCAGTCGACATCGACAACGGCTTCGAGCCGCGCTACGAGATCATCGAGGGCAAGAGAAAATTCATCGCCGAGCTCCGGCAAACCGCTAGGAAAGTGCAGGAGGTGTATCTCGCCGCCGACCCCGACCGTGAAGGCGAAGCCATCTGTTTCCACCTCCAGGAAGAACTGAAGGAAAAGAAGAACGGCCCCAAGATCTTCCGCGTGATGTTCAACGAGATCACCAAGAAGGCCGTTGAAAAAGCCTTCCAGCAGCCCTCGCAAGTCAACATCAACCTGGTCGAAGCTCAGCAGGCGCGCCGCGTGCTCGATCGCCTGGTCGGCTACAAAATTTCTCCGCTCCTCTGGGACAAGGTCCGCCGCGGCCTTTCCGCCGGCCGCGTGCAGACCGTTGCTCTCCGCCTGGTAGTCGAGCGCGAACGCGAAATCCGCGCCTTCCAAAAGAAGGAGTATTGGACCATCGATGTCGATCTGGCGGCCCGCAAGCCGCCCACGCTGGTCGCCCGTCTCATCAAGCTGAACGATGAGACACCCGAGATCGGGGCGCAAGCCGCGGCCGACGACATCGTAGCGCAGCTCTCCGGCGCCGACTATGTCGTCAAGTCCGTCGGCATGCGCGAAAAGAAGCGCAATCCCGTCTCCCCGTTCATCACATCCACGTTGCAGCAGGAAGCCTCCCGCAAGTTGCGATTCAGCGTCAAGCGCACCATGATGCTGGCGCAGCGCCTGTATGAAGGCATCGAAATCGGCAAGGAAGGCGCCGTTGGCCTGATCACCTACATGCGCACCGATTCCACGCGCGTTTCCGACGATGCCCTGCGCGACGTCCGCCACTACATCGCCGAGCGCTACGGCAAGGAATTCCTCCCCGATTCGCCCAACGTCTACAGGTCCAAGAAGGATGCGCAGGATGCGCACGAGGCCATCCGGCCGACGTCCATGGCCTTCACACCGGACATCGTCGAGAAATTCCTGGCGGAAGACGAGATGAAGCTCTACCGGCTCATCTGGAACCGCTTCGTGGCTTCTCAGATGATGCCCGCGCTTTACGACCAGACCACCATCGACGTCTCCGCCAAAGGCAAGAACGGCGCTGACAATACGTTCCGCGCCACCGGTTCTGTTCTGAAGTTCGATGGCTTCCTCAAAGTCTACCAGGAGGGCAAAGACCAGGCTGACGAGGAAGACGAGGAGATGAAGCATCGCCTGCCCGTCGTCGCCGAAGGCGAGCACCTGAAATTCAAGGCGATCCGGCCCGAGCAGCATTTCACCGAGCCGCCGCCGCGCTACAACGAGGCCACTCTGGTGAAGCGTCTGGAAGCCGACGGCGTCGGCCGCCCGTCCACCTACGCTTCCATCCTCTCTACCATCCAGGAGCGCGAGTACGTCAAGAAAGAAGGCGGACGCTTCGTGCCCACCGAGCTGGGCATGGTAGTGACCGACCTGCTGCTCGAAAGCTTCGACGACATCTTCGACGTCACCTACACCGCCCGCATGGAAGAGGAGCTCGACGAAATTGAAGACGGCAAGCTCGACTGGCGCGCCGCCATGTCCGAGTTCTACGAGCGCTTCGACAAGGATCTGAAGCACGCCGAAGAACACATGACCGACATCAAGCGGATGGAGAAGCCCACCGACTTGACCTGCGAAAAGTGCGGCAAGCCCCTGGTGATCAAGTGGGGCAAGCATGGCAGCTTCATCGCCTGCACCGGCTACCCCGATTGCACCTATACGCGCGAGCTCACCGTCGACCTCCCCGACGTCGACAAAGTGGACCTCTCCGAACAGGGCGAAGAGGAGTACTGCGAAAACTGCGGCCGCCCCATGGTGCTGAAGAAGGGCCGCTTCGGGCAGTTCCTCGCCTGCACCGGCTACCCCGATTGCAAAACCACCAAGCAGATCGGCGGCCAGCAGAAGAAACCCGATGTGCCGCTGGAAGAGAAGTGCCCGCAGTGCGGCAATCACCTCGTATTGAAGACCGGCCGTTACGGCGAATTCACCGCCTGCAGCAACTACCCCACCTGCAAATACGTAAAGCAGAAAACCATCGGCATGAAGTGTCCGGAATGCACCGAAGGCGAAATCATCGAGCGCCGGTCCCGCAAGGGCAAGACCTTCTACGGGTGCAACCGCTACCCCGACTGCAAATTCGTGGCCTGGGGCAAGCCCATCGCCGAGAAATGCCCCGAGTGCGGCAGCCCCTACATGGTGGAAAAGTGGCTGAAATCCGGCCCCGTATGGCAATGTCCCAATGCCGAGTGCAAGCACAAGCAGCCCGCGCCGCAGCAGGTGGCGTGAACCCAGTTCCGGACCCGCGCGCGGAGCCTGAATGTGAAGTTGTTTCCATAGGATAATGGCTTGGAAAGCCTTATGACCGCTGCGCCGGGTGTTGAACTACCCGAGCCCGAAATCGCCGCAGTCTGTCGTCGCTACCAAGTGCGCGGGTTGTCCGTATTTGGTTCAGCTTCGCGTGGTGAGATGCGCCCGGGTAGCGATGTGGACCTGCTGGTGGATTTCCTCCCCGGTGCGCAGGTCGGCCTCCTGGAGCTCTCAGCGATGAGCCGGGAGTTCTCGCTACTGCTGGGCCGGAGAGTGGACATAGCGGTGAAACCGGCCTTGAAGCCTCGAATGCGCCGCGAGGTCCTTGCCGAAGCGCGCCCGCTCTATGCGGCGTGAGGAGCAGCGGCTCTACGATATTCTGGATGCCCTCGACTCGGTCGCCAGAATCATTGGCGGCATAACAGAAAGCGAGTTCCTGGGCACCGAAGTCATACACCTCGCAGTCGCCCAGCAACTCACCGTCGTAGGTGAAGCCGCTGCGGGGCTGAGCCGGGATCTCAGAGAGCGCTACCAGGCGATCCCGTGTGGACATCATCGCTTTTCGGAACATTCTGGTCCACGAATACTTTGGCATTCATTGGCCTATCGTTTGGCACAGCGCGTCCGTTCAGGCTCCGCGTCTGCGCAAACAGGTCGAGGCAGTGATTCGTGCCGAATTCCCGTCCCAGGCGTGATCGGCGACGATCACCTCGCAGTTGCGATACACTGACAGAACCCGTCTGGAGCGCGTCATGTCGTTCAACAGTCTCGCATTTGTTTTTGCCGCGTCGGCTGTCACCGTCGCCTTCGCTCAACCCGACGCTCCACCCAATTCCCAGCCCAATCTCTACCTCACCATCGACAACTACTTCAAGCTTCCCGAAGGCCGCGCCTGGGGCTCCACCAGCGCCGTCGACATCGACCGTCAGGGCAACATCTGGGTCGCCGAACGCTGCGGCGCGAACAACTGCGCCAACAGTCCGCTGGATCCCGTGCTCGAGTTCGACGCCTCCGGCAAGCTCCTCAAAAGCTTCGGCGCGGGTCTGTTCGCGTTCCCCCACAATCTCGTCATCGACCGCGACGGCAACCTCTTCGTCACCGACAATCACGGCCACTACATCATCAAGTTCAATCCCGAAGGCAAAGTCCTGATGACGCTCGGCAAGCGTGGCGAAGCCGGCGACGATCCCGATCACTTCAACCAGCCTTCCGCCGTCGCCATCGCGCCCAACGGCGACATCTTCGTCGCCGACGGCCACGGCAACAACACCAATGCGCGCGTCGTGAAGTTCTCCAAAGACGGCAAGTTCATCAAGACCTGGGGCAAGAAGGGCACGGCCCCCGGAGAGTTCGACATGCCGCATGCCATCGCTTTAGACTCCCAGGGCCGCCTCTTCGTCGGCGACCGCGGCAATAATCGCATCCAGATTTTCGATCAGGACGGCAAGTTCCTCGAGGAGTGGAAGCAGTTCAGCCGTCCGAGCGGCCTCTATATCGACAGGAACGACGTGATCTACGTCTCCGATTCCGAATCCCGCGAGCGCGATGGTTACGGCCATCATCCCGGCTGGAAGCGCGGCATCCGCGTCGGCAGCGCCAAGGACGGCACAGTCGCGTCGTTCATCCCTGACACCTTCGCCACCCCAGAAAACGCCGCGACCAGCGGCTCCGAAGGCATCGCCGCCGATGGCAGAGGCGCCATTTATGGCGCCGAAGTCGGCCAAAAAGACCTCAAGAAATACACGAAGAAATAGCGTTCAGCGATATCCTCAGCGCATCCACCGGATCCATGTGGGGCAGCTTGTCAAGCTGCGCGCCGGTTGTGAACCGGCGCCAGGCCGACAGTCTCGAGCAATAGGCCGCGCTCTAGCTCCTCAGCGCATCCACCCGTCGCTGTGGGGCAGCTTGTCAAGCTGCGCGCCGGTTGTGAACCGGCGCCAGGCCGGCAGCCCGGAGCACCAGGCCGCGCTTCACCTCCTCAGCGCGTCCACCGGATCCACCCGCGTCGCCCGCACTGACGGCACATACGACGCAACCAGCGCCACCATCCCCAGCAGCCCGGCCACCACTCCGAACACCTCGGGGTCCCAAGTGCGGATCCCGAAGATCATGCTGACCATTACGCGCGTCAGCGCCAGTCCGGCCGGGATGCCGGCCCCAATCCCCAGCACCGCCAGCCGCATGCCCTGCCACACCACCATGTTCCGCACGTCCTGCGGCCCGGCTCCCAGCGCTATCCGGATTCCGATCTCCGCGGTCCGCTGCTGCACGGAGTACGCCATCAGCCCGTACAACCCTACCGCCGCCAGCAGCAGCGCCATGCCGGCAAAGACTGTGAGCAGCATCATGTAAAACGCCGTTCGCGCCGAAGACGCCGCCATTACTTCGTGCATGGTGCGAACGCGCTCCACCGGCAGCCCGCCGCTCACTTCATGCAGTTGCTCCTGAAGCGCGGCGAAAGGTACTTGCGCCATCCCCGCGCTGCGCACCACCCACTTGATCGGCAGCAGGCGGTTATTCCTCGCGTTCAGACCATCCGGCACCTGCGCCACCGGCACGAAGATCATCGGCTCCAGGTTCAGCCCGGCATCCTTCACATCCGCCACCACTCCGATAATCTGCCGGGGCGCGTCTTTCAATCCTCTGCCCATGCCCTCTCCGATCGCCAGGAATTGTCCGATCGGATTGGCGTCCACCTCGGGCCAATACCGCCGCATCATGGCGCGGTTGATCAGCACCACTCCCGCGGCGTCCTCGTTGTCCGCGTCGGTGAAGACCCGCCCGCGCAGCAGGCGGATGTGAAACGCGTCGAAGTATTCCGGCGAAACGCTGCGCCACGCGGCCGCCCCGTGATACCGGCCCACCATCGTCCGGTCGCGTTCGATGACCCAGAAGGGCATCATCAGACTTGGCTCGAGCGGTAGCGCGCAAGTGGTGGCCACCGCAGTCACTCCGGGGATGCGCGCGATTCGCCTCTGTGCATCGCGCACCAGTTGAGCCACCGCGGCCGTTTTCTGGAAGTGTGGGCTGCCGAGCGACATCTCCATCGTCAGCACGTTCTGCTCGTCGAAGCCGCGGTTGACCGTCCGCATCGCCGTGAATGTCCGGATCAGCAGGCCGGCGCCCGCCAGCAGCACCAGGGCCAGCGCCATCTCGCCGATCACCAGCACCGACCGTCCGCGATTGCGCCGGAATCCCATGCCCGATTGCGACGCGCCGTCTTTGACCAGCGAGCTCACATCGGCGCGCGACGCCTGAACCGCCGGAATCAGGCCGAAAAGAATGCCGGTCGCCATCGAGACCGCGAGTGTAAATAGAAAGATCCGCCAGTCCAGCGCGATCGCCGACCCGTTCGCGCCGATCCGCGGAATCTCGCCCGGGCTCATTCCCAGCAGTTCGCGCACTCCCAGGTATCCCAACGCCAGGCCTGCCGCGCCCCCCGCCAGCGCCAGCAGCCCGCTCTCGGCCAGCAATTGGCGGGCTATCTGCCGCCGTTCCGCGCCCAGAGCCGCCCGGATGGCGATTTCGCGCGCCCGGCGCGTGGATCGCGCCAGCACCAGGTTGGCGACATTGGCGCACGAGACCAGCAGCACGAAGACCACCGCGCCTACCAGCATCAGCAGCGCCGGTTTCACATCGCCCACCACGGCATCGCGCAGAGGAACCGCTGTGAACTGCTCTCCGTACAGCATCGGTGCGTCCGGATACCTGTGGGTGAACTGCCTCATAGTCGAGCCCAGGTTGCGCTGCGCCTGGTCCAGCGTGACGCCCGGCATCAGCCGCGCCACCACCCGCACCCGGCTCATGTGGTCGCTGGCCGAAGCCTCAGCTTGCAGCGGCAGCCAGATGTCGGCGGACGGCTCCATCCGGAAGCCAGGCGCCGCTACCCCGACCAGTTTGTAGTCCTGGTATTCCAGCGATATGTTGCGGCCAACCACCCGGGCATTTCCTCCGAATCGCCTGCGCCACATGCCGTCGCTGATCACCGCGACCCGCCCGCCGCCGGGCCGGTCTTCATCGGTCGAGAAGCTCCTTCCCAACTCCATGCGTTCGCCAAACAGGCGGAAATAATCCGCCGACACGCGCGCCGTCCGCAGCGCCTCCGGCAAGTCGCCTTCAGTCAGGCTGACGCTTGGTCCCCCGATGTCATAGGCCGCCATGTATTCAAATGAGCTGGTATGGTCGCGCCACGTGACGTATTTTGGAATCGAAGCCACGCTCTGATCGCCCACCATCGAGGTGCTCATCAACTGCACCAATCGCTCCGGTTGGGGGTACGGAAGCGGCTCCAGCAGCACCTTGTCGACCACCGAAAAGATCGCCGTGCACGCGCCGATCCCCAAGGCGATTGCCGCCACCGCCGTTACCGTGAACCCGGGACTGCGCCGCAACACCCGCCCCGCATACCGGACATCGCCCAACAAGGTCATCGATGCAGCCCTTCACGCACGTTAACCACCCACCGCGACCGCTCTATTTTCAATGTCTTACCGAGCACCCACGCTTCCCGTCTGTCCGCTTATGGTACAGCCGCGTGGGGCAGGCAATCCTGCCCAATGCCACTTAGTTTTCGTCGGCGCGCGGTCTGCAGAAATCGTGGGGCAGCCAATCCTGGCTGCAGCCGCCTTTCAGGCGGCGAGCTGGTCAATCTACACTAAGTAAGTGCCTTCGACCCTCCACCCCTTCTTCCGCTCCTCCATCCCCGACCTCCAGCGCCAATTCGCCTCCGCGCAGCCCTTCCACCACGTGGTGATAGACCAATTCCTCGACCCAGGCTTCTGCCGCGATCTCATCGATGCCTTCCCTCCATTCGCCGACAAGGTCGCCATCAACGAGCGCGGTGAAGTGGGCCGCAAAGCCGTGGTATCCGACCTCGCCGGTATCGGTCCTGCCTATCAGCGCTTCGACCGCCTGATGCAAGACCCGGACTTTCTTTCCCTAACCAGCGAAATCACCGGCATTCCCAGTCTGCTCTACGATCCCGAATACATCGGCGGCGGCACTCACGAGAACCTCGACGGCCAGGAACTCGACACTCATGTCGACTTCAACTACCACCCCACCACGCACCTCCACCGTCGCTTGAACCTGATCCTCTTTCTCAACCCCGAGTGGGAAGCCGCGTGGGGCGGCTGCCTGGAACTGCTGCGCGACCCCTTCGCCACCGGGGGCGATGACGTGAAGTCCGTGGTCCCGCTCGCCAACCGTGCCGTGATCTTCGAAACCACGGAAGCCTCCTGGCACGGCTTTCAGCGTATCCGTATCCCGCCGGGCAGGCAGGTTTCACGGCGGTCGATTGCCGTGTACTTTTATACCCGGGAGCGGCCAGCGGATCAGACCGCGCCCTCACACGCCACCGTTTACTACCAGCGCCCGCTTCCCGCCCATATCCAGGCCGGGTACACCCTGCGGCCGGAGGATGTGCTGGAAATCCAGATCCTGCTCAATCGCCGCGACACCTATCTCAAGTTTCTCTACGAGCGTGAACTTGAGTTTTCCTCCGCGCTCGCGGCGCGCGATGACCGAATTCGCGACCTGCAAGCCCGCGAGGGGGAACCTTCCGAGATCGACGCCCTGAGACAATACATCCAGGCCATCCACGATTCGCCGTCGCTCCGCCTGGGCAAAGCCCTTACCTGGCCGGCGCGGAAGCTGCGCACGCTCATGCAGAAGTAGAAATTAAGTTGCGAATGTCCGAAAAAGCGAGTAACAATAGGCCATGCGGCTTTTCAAGTGGAGTAAGGCGCTGTCCGTTTACATCCCTGAACTCGACGCCGAACACCAAACCATATTTCGGCTGGCCGACGACCTTAACCAGACGATCCTCACTCGTGACCCGGTTTCCCGGGTACACGAACTTCTGCACGAACTGACCGCTCACACCGAAGAGCACATGGCGCACGAAGAGAAACTGATGCGCTCGCTGCGCTACCCGGCCTTCGCATGGCACAAGAATCAGCATGACACGGTCCGCAAACGCATTGCGTATTTTGGGCCGCTCATCGAAGCTGGTGATCCGGACGCTGGCGGTATGCTGATCGAGTTCCTGTCGCAGTGGCTAAAGGACCATCTCGGTCTGGCGGATCGCATGATGACGGCGTACGTTCGCAATCAGCGGAGATTGCGCGCGGCGTAGCCCGGATTAGCTATCGGGAAACCGGCACGGCCGGTGATACTCTCAGGGCATGCGCGGTAGTGCGCTCCTGATCCTGGTTTTTTTCAGCGCGGCTGCCGCCCGGGGGCAACTCCGTGCCAAGGACGGTATCGTGCCGCCCCTTCCGATCGTGCGGTGCCAGGTGCCTGACTACACCAGCGAGGCCCAAATTGCTCATTTTGCCGGAGCGGTGACCATGTCGTTTACGATCGGCGAAGATGGGCTTCCTACCGACATCCACGTGACCAGTCCCATCGGCTTTGGCCTCGACGAGAATGCCGTTGCCTGTATGAACCAGTGGCGCTATCGCCCGGCCGAAAAAGACGGCAAGCCCATCCCGTTGAAAGCCTCCCTGACGTTTGTCTTCGACGGCCGGGCGCATTCGGATTGGCACCTCGGCCACGCCACGTACCAGCTTGAACAGGGGGCTTCCCGTCCCGTGTTCGTCAAGACCCGCTATCCGGGCTCGAGCGGCGTTAAAGGAAACGCGACGGTGTGCGTCCGCGCCGTGATCGACAAGCAAGGCGTGCCCCGCAATGTCGAGGTGGCGTCGCCGCACGATACCAGGCTGGACAAGCAGGCGGTCGAGATCGTCAGCGGCTGGCGCTTTCAGCCGGGCCAAAAGGACGGCCAGCCGGTTGCCGTCCCAGCCACCTTCAATCTGGTTCACGGCGGGATCGAACATGTCACGATTCGGTGATATAGTAATAGGGACCTTGACCCCGACGCGAAGGGGACCAGGAAGTTGCGAATACAGGGTCAAACTTGAACGACGCGGCCCGGCGGCTTAACCATCCGCCGGGTTTTTTTGTCAAGGTCTCCGCGTTCCCTGCCCAGTCGCGTTTCTCGGCGCCTCTGCGTCTCGGCGGTGAAATGCCCTTCTCAGCGACCTTACGCCACCGTCTTCTTCTGTTCGTGAATCTCCTGCAGACTCCAAACCCGAATCGGGTCGCGCAACTTCGCCGCCACCGCGTCCGCCGCCGCGCGTGCGCCGCTCATGGTGGTGATACAGGGTACGCGATACATCACCGCGCTGCGCCGGATGGCCTTCTCGTCGTGAAATGCCGGTGCGCCTGTTGTCGTGTAGATGGCCAACTGAACTGAGCGCCCCTTCAGTAGATCCACCACGTTGGGCCGGCCTTCGTTCACCTTGAGCACCGTCTTGCAAGTCAGCCCCGCGTTGCGCAGCGCGGCCGCGGTGCCGCGCGTGGCCACCAGTTGAAACCCCAATCGGGCGAAGCTCTGCGCCACCTTGACCGCTTCCGGCTTCTGATGGTCGTTCACGCTGATGAAGACCGTGCCTTTTTCCGGCAGCGGGCTGCCCGCGCTGATCTGCGCCTTCAGAAACGCCTCACCGAAATTCACCCCCACTCCCATCACTTCGCCGGTGGACCGCATCTCGGGACCAAGTGCGGGGTCCACTCCCGGAAACTTGTTGAACGGGAATACCGGCGACTTGACGAAATCCTGCGGCACCGAAAGCGTCCCGGACGTCCGTCCGCCCGTGAGGTGCGCATAGTCCGCCAGCTTGCAGCCCCACATCAGCCCCACCGCGATCTTGGGCAGCGGCACGCCCGTGGCCTTGCTGACATAAGGAACCGTCCGCGATGCGCGCGGGTTCACTTCCAGCACGTACACCGTGCCGTTCTGTATGGCGTACTGCACGTTCATCAGGCCGATCACATGCAGCGCTTTTGCCAGCCGCACGGTGTAATCTTCAATGGTGCGGACAGTCTTTTCAGCCAGCGATTGCGGAGGCAGCACACAGGAGCTGTCTCCGGAGTGCACTCCGGCCTCTTCGATATGCTCCATGATCCCTGCGATCAGCACCTCTTCGCCGTCCGAGAGCGCGTCCACGTCCACTTCCGTGGCGTCCTCCAGGAAACGGTCCACCAGCACCGGCCGCTCCTGCGAGAACGTCACGGCCTCGCGCATGTACTGCCGCACCATGTCCTCGTCGTACGCGATCACCATCGCGCGCCCGCCTAGCACATAGCTGGGGCGCACCAGCACCGGGTAGCCGATGCGCCGCGCCACCTCGCAAGCCTGTTCGACGCTCGTGGCCGCGCCGTTAGCGGGGCAGGGAATTGCCAGGTCTTCCAGCAGCTTGCCAAACAGCTTGCGGTCCTCGGCCAGATCAATGTCGGAGGGATCGGTGCCGATGATCGGCACGCCCAGTTTCTTCAGCGGCAGCGCGAGATTCAACGGCGTCTGCCCGCCGAACTGCACGATCAGCCCGTCGGGTTTCTCGGTGTCGCAGATGTTGAGAACGTTTTCCAGCGTCAGGGGCTCGAAGTACAGGCGGTCGCTGGTGTCGTAGTCCGTGGACACGGTTTCGGGATTGCAGTTGACCATGATCGATTCGACGCCCAGCTCCTGCAGGGCAAACGAAGCGTGGCAGCAGCAGTAGTCGAACTCGATCCCCTGTCCTATCCGGTTGGGCCCGCTGCCCAGAATCACCACCTTCTTGCGCTCGGCCGGGTCAGCCTCGCATGAACCCTCGTAGTTGGAGTAAAGGTATGGCGTGAAGCTTTCAAACTCCGCCGCACAGGTGTCGACGCGGCTGAACACCGCCGCCACGCCAAGCTCCTTGCGCCGCTGGCGCACCTCGGTTTCGTCCATGCCCCAGGTCTTGGCCAGTTGCACGTCCGCGATGCCGTAGCGCTTGGCGCGGCGGAAGACGTCTTTCGGAACTGCGGGCCATGCTGTTTGCGCCAATTGCTCTTCGAAGTCCACCACCTCTTTCATCTGCTCGAGGAACCAGCGGTCGATGGACGTGAACTCGCGGATCTCGTCCACGCGGTATCCGTTGGCTAGCGCGAAACGGATGTAGTTGAGCCGGTCCGGAGTCGGAGTGATCAGCTTCTGCGCGATCAGGGCCTTGTCCAACTTCTCCGAGCCGAACGCTCTACCCGTCTCCAGGCTGCGCATGCCCTTGGAAAGCGCCTCTTTGAAGGTGCGGCCGATGGCCATCACCTCGCCCACCGATTTCATCTGCGTTCCCAGCGTGGAGTCGGCGCCGGGGAATTTCTCGAATGCCCACTTGGGAATCTTGGCTACCACGTAGTCTATGGTCGGCTCGAAACATGCCGGCGTCTTGCGCGTGATGTCGTTGCGAATCTCGTCCAGCCGGTAGCCCACCGCCAGCTTGGCGGCGATCTTGGCAATCGGGAAGCCCGTGGCTTTCGACGCCAGCGCCGAGCTTCGCGACACGCGCGGGTTCATTTCGATGATCACCATCCGCCCGTTCTCAGGGTGGATGGCAAACTGGACGTTGGACCCGCCCGTATCCACGCCGATCTCCCTGAGGCAGCGGATGGCGCCGTCGCGCATCATCTGGTACTCCCGATCGGTCAGCGTCTGGGCGGGCGCCACCGTGATGGAATCGCCCGTGTGCACGCCCATGGGATCGAAGTTCTCGATCGAGCAGACGATGATGCAGTTGTCCGCGAGATCCCGCATCACCTCCAGCTCGAACTCCTTCCACCCGAGCGCGCTCTCTTCGATCAGCACCTCGTGCACCGGCGATAGAGCCAGGCCGCGCTCCAGAATCTCGTCCAGGTCCTCCTTGTTGTATGCGATCCCGCCGCCCGTTCCGCCGAGCGTGAAACTCGGCCGCAGAATGCACGGGTAGCCTATGCGCTCCGCGAACTCGATACCCGTGGCGATGCTGTTGACCAACTGCGACTGCGGCGTCTCCAGGCCGATCTTGCGCATGGCGTCCTTGAACAGCAGCCGGTCTTCGGCCTTCTTGATGGCATCGATCTTCGCGCCGATCAACTCCACGCCGTATCGGTCCAGCACCCCCGCTTCTGCCAGTTCAACCGAGAGGTTCAAGCCCGTTTGCCCGCCGACCGTCGAGAGCAGCGCGTCGGGCTTCTCCCGGCGGATGATCTCCTCCAGGTACGGCAGCGTCAGCGGCTCGATATAGGTCTTGTCCGCCAGGTTCGGGTCCGTCATGATGGTGGCCGGGTTGGAGTTGACCAGCACGACTTCGAAGCCGTCGGCGCGCAGCGCCTTCGCCGCCTGCGTCCCGGAGTAATCGAACTCGCAAGCCTGCCCAATGACAATGGGGCCGGAACCGATGATCAGGATGCGATGCAGGTCGTTGCGCCGGGGCATCGGTTATACTCCGCTCATCAGCTTCACGAAGTCCTCAAACAGGTAGTGAGAATCGTGCGGCCCTGGCGCGGCTTCCGGATGGTACTGGACACAGAAGACCGGATGGTTCCGCAGCCGGAAGCCTTCCAGCGTCTGGTCGTTGAGGTTGACGTGGGTGATCTCTACCTCGCTCTGGTTGAGGGAATCCGGGTCCACCGCGAAGCCGTGGTTGTGAGAGGTGATCTCGACCTTCTGATTGGTTTCGTTCCGCACCGGGTGATTGGCCCCGCGGTGGCCGAACTTCAGCTTGTAGGTCCGCCCCCCGACCGCCAGCCCAAGTAGTTGATGGCCAAGGCAGATTCCGAAAATCGGCTTTGTTCCGATGAGCTTCCGGATGTTGGCCACCTGCTCTCGCAGAGGTTCCGGATCGCCTGGTCCGTTCGAAAGGAAGATGCCGTCCGGCTGAAGCGCCAGCACGTCTTCGGCGGAGGTCAGCGAAGGCACTACGGTCACGCGGCAGCCAACCTGTACTAATCTCCTTAGAATGTTATGTTTAATGCCATAATCATAAGCTGCTACATGATATTTGGCTTCGTTCCTGCGGCTCACCAACTCAGAAGGCGAACAGGCCTCTACGCCGCGCGTCCACTCGTACGGTTCGGGGGTGGAGACCCGCGTGGCGAGGTCGAGCCCGGCCATGGCGGGGATGGACCGCGCCTTCGCTACCAGTTTGCCCGCGTCCTTTTCGGTCGAGGACAGCACCCCCCGCATGACGCCGCGGGTCCGCAGATGGCGAACCAGCGCGCGCGTGTCCAGGTCGTCGATCACGGGGATGCCGGCGTTGCCGAGGAAGGCGTTGGCTTCGGTGTCGGAGCGCCAGTTGCTGGCGATGGCGGAAAACTCTCGAACCACCAGCCCCTCGATGTAGGGATGGCTTGATTCGTTATCCTCGGCGCTCGTTCCGTAATTGCCGATCTGGGGATTGGTCAGGATGACGATCTGGCCGGTATAGGAAGGGTCGGTGAAGACTTCCTGGTATCCGGTGAGCGCGGTATTGAAGACCACTTCTCCGGACCGCTCGGTGGGCGCTCCAAAACTCCGGCCCTCGAAGACGTTGCCGTCTTCCAGGGCGAGGATCGCAGAGTTCAACTTAGGCTGTTCCTCCCAGGGAGTGGATAACCCTCATTTTAGCAGGTGCTCACCGGCGCGCGGCGAGAGATTTCACCGCGAAGACGCCGAGGAACACACGATTGAACCAAAGCCCGAGGGCGCGGAATGGCGTGCTACGCAAGAACCGGTTCGGTGGCGTAGCGGCGCGCCATCTCATCCATCGAGATTGGCTTGTAGTCGCCAGCATGCCCGGCCTGGCCGAATTGCGTCATGCGCTCGGCTACTACTTTCTTCATGGCTTCGCGAGCCGGCTTCAGGTAATCGCGCGGGTCGAATTTCTCGGGCGATTCGGCGAAGACCTTGCGGATGGCGCCTGTGATCGCCAGCCGGTTGTCGGTGTCGACGTTGACCTTGCGGACGCCGTTCTTGATACCGAGCTGGATTTCTTCGATCGGCACGCCCCAGGTGGGCTTCAGCTTGCCACCGTACTGATTGATGATGTCCTGCAGCTCTTTCGGCACGCTCGAAGATCCGTGCATGACCAGGTGCACGTTCGGCAGCCGCTTGTGGATTTCGATCAGCCGGTCCATTTTGAGGGTTTCGCCAGTCGGCTTCTTGGCGAACTTGTACGCGCCGTGGCTGGTGCCGATGGCGATGGCCAGGGCGTCCAAGCCAGTCAGCTTCACGAACGCTTCGGCCTGCGCCGGATCGGTCAGGTGGCTAAGCCCGTCCAGGCCCGCGCCGTGGCCGTCCTCGATGCCGCCCAGGCAGCCGATTTCGCCTTCCACCGTGATGCCCTTGGCGTGCGCCATCTCGACCACCTTCCGCGTGGCGTCTACGTTGTACTCGAACGTCGACGGCGTCTTGCCGTCCGGCATCAACGAACCATCCATCATCACGCTGGTGAAGCCCATGTCGATGGCGCTCTTGCACGTCTCGACGCTATTGCCGTGATCGAGATGCAGCACGGTGGGAATCTCGGGATAGAGTTCCGTAGCGGCCAGCATCAGGTGGTACAGGAAGCGGTCCTGCGAATAAGAGCGCGCGCCTCGGCTCGCCTGGACAATCACCGGCGACTTGGTTTCGCGCGCCGCCTCCATGATCGCCTGGATCTGTTCCATGTTGTTGACGTTGAACGCGCCCACACCGTAGCCGCCTTTGGCCGCTTCATCCAGAAGCTGGCGCATCGAAACTAGAGGCATGATGATTTCTCCTTAACAGACAAAATAGAGGCCGAAACTCTTTAATCCGCACGTTAACATGCTTGCGGCGCGCCCTGCAACGAGGCATATGAATCGAGGCGGCAACACCCCGTATACTACAAGTTCCGGTTGCATGCCTGCTGCGTTCGATCCCCTCTTCCGTAATCCCCACTGGCAGACTGTCGCGAGCCACTATTGGAAACGTCCATCGGTTGACCTCCAGTTTCCCATCGAGCGCCGCATCTTTCGCACCGAACCGGAAGTTCAGGTGCTCGTCGAATCGCAGCGGCCCGCGGGCCGCGCGGCCGGCGAGATCGTGATGGTCCACGGCCTGGAAGGCTCCGGCCAATCCTCATACATGCGCGGATTCAGCGCGGCGGGGCTGCTCGCCGGTTTTGCCGCGCACCGCTTCCACATGCGCACCTGCGGCGGAACGGAGCGGCTTTGCGGCACGCTCTACCATGCCGGCCTTACCAGCGATTTGCTGGCCGTGTTGCGCCAGTTCCACAGCGAAGGCCGCGCGCCCGTCTACCTGGTGGGCTTTTCCCTGGGTGGCAATGTCGTGGTGAAGCTCGCCGGCGAACTGGGAGAATCGGCGCAACCGCTGATCCGCGCCGTCTGCGCAGTGTCGGCGCCTCTCGACCTCGGGGCTTGCGCCCGCCGCATGGCCCAACCCGACAATCGTCTCTACGAATGGCGCTTCGTCAACCGTATGCGCGCCCGCCTGTGCGCCACCGGCCGTTACAACCGCCGCGATTTCGCCGGCCTGCGATCCGTAATGGCGATCGACGACCGGATCACCGCGCCCTCGTTCGGCTTCGGCACCGCCGAGAACTACTACCGCACGCAGTCCGCCCTGCGCTGCCTCGACGGCGTACGCGTTCCCGTGCTGCTGATTCAGTCCCGCGACGACCCGCTGGTTCCGTTTGAAGCCGTCATCTCGCCCGCCTTGCGGGCGAACCCGTGGATCGAAGTGCTCGCCACTGAGTCGGGCGGCCACCTCGGATTCATCGGACGCCGGCCTCACCGGTTCTGGTTGAATGACGCGATAATAGATTGGATCGTCGGGCAAAATGCTAATCCAACCGCCGGTCATTCGTCAGGAATTTGAATGGCTTCGCACGCGTCGTTCTGGGAGGCAGTGGCGGGCGCCGTCCAGTCATTGCGGGGAAGCAAGCTGCGGAGCTTCCTCACGCTGTTGGGCATCATTCTGGCCACCACAACCCTTATCGCCGTGATGTCGGTCATCTCCGGCATGGACGTCGTGATCGCGCAAAACGTCTCCGACATGGGCGCCGACGGTTACCGCGTCACACGCATCTTCATCACCGAAGGCGGTCCCAAGAAGTTCATGGAGATGCTGCGCCGCAATCCGCAATTGACTAAAGATGAATTCGAGTTCCTGCGCACCCACGTCACCCTGACTCGCGAGATGGGCATGGCCGCAGACCGCAACGTTACGGTGCGCAAGGGCAGGGAGCACTCCGACAATGTGGATATGGAAGGTGCGTCGCCGAACATGGCGGTGATCGTGAACTACGAGGCCGCCGACGGCCGGTTCATTTCCGACACGGAGAACTCCCGCCGCAGGAACGTGGTTTTCGTCGGCCACGACATCGCGGACAAATTTTTCGGGAACAGCAACGCCATCGGCCAAACCGTCGACCTGGACGGCATCCCGTTCGAAATCGTGGGGGTCGCTAAAGCCAAGGGTTCCGTGCTGGGACAATCGCAGGACAACTTTGTCGTGGTCCCGGTGGAAACCTATTTCAAGATTTGGGGATCGCGCAACGGAATGGACTACGCGGGGCTCGCCATCGATCACGAGCACCTGCTGCAAGCGCAGGAGGAAGCGCGGGTGATGCTGCGTGTCTATCGGCATCTCAAGCCGAGTCAGGAAGACACCTTCGCGCTCCTCAGCTCCGACGCTCTCTTGAACCTGTGGAACCAGATCACCGGCGCCGTGGCCGCCACCGCGGTGGGGGTTGTCTCCGTGTTCATGGTGGTGGGCGGAGTGGTGATCATGAATATCATGCTGGCGGTGGTCACCGAGCGGACCCACGAAATCGGCATTCGTAAATCCGTCGGCGCCCGCAGCCGCGACATTTCCAACCAGTTTCTGGTGGAGTCGGCCATGCTGGCAGGCATGGGAGGAGCGATCGGCGTGGCGCTGGCCTGGCTGATCGCGGTGCTGGTGCGCGCCACAACGGCGGTGCCCATGTCGGTTCCGGTCACCGCGGTGGTGGTGGGCGTGGTGTTGTCTGCCGCGGTCGGCCTGTTTTTCGGCATCTACCCGGCACAGCGAGCTGCTAAACTCGATCCCATCGAAGCCCTGAGGTTCGAAAATTGACCCTGGCCCTGCTCAATGCCGGCGTCCGGTTGGCTCTGGCGACCACGCGCGAGCACAAGATGCGCTCGTTTCTCACCGTGCTCGGGGTGATCATCGGCACCGGAGCGGTCATCGGCGTGGGCTCCATCATCGCCGGCCTGGACGGCGCCATCACGAACCTTCTGGCCAGCTTCGGACCGAACACCATCATCGTCACCAAGACTCCAGCGATGGGCCAATCGACTCCCGAGGAGCGCCGCCGCAAACCTCTCTCGCTGGATAACGCCCGCGCCGTCGCCGACCGTTGTCCCTCCGTGCAATACGTGAGCCCGTACCTGTTCCCGCCCGGAGGCCCGCACGTGGTGAAGTACAAAGGCAACGACCTTTACGGCGTCGGCATGGGCGGCACCGAGGCGGCCTATGCCGCCGGCGGCACCACCATGAAATACGGCCGTTTTTTCAGCGACCAGGAGAACGAGCATCACCTCCCGGTAGTGATCATCGGCGAGGATGTCGCTAAGCAACTGGTACCGAACGTCGATCCCATCGGCAAACAGATCAGTGTGGACGGCCACGAGTTCGAAATCATGGGCGTCATGAACCGCCCCGCCGCCTATCTGCCCGGAATGAACGACTACCGCGTGCTGATGCCGTATTTCAGCATGCACAAGATGTTCCCGAACCTCCGCGAGCACATGCTGGTGGTGATTGCCTATCCCGGCATGGTGCCTCAGGCCCAGGATGAAATCCGCGCCGTGTTGCGGATCTCGCGCCGCGACCCGTTGGGAAAGCCCGACACCTTCTACATGACCACGGCCGAGCAGATGATCGAGCAATTTCACAGCGTGACCGCGACGGTCGCCCTGGTGATGGTGATTCTGAGCTCCATCGGCCTGCTGGTAGGCGGTATCGGCGTCATGAACATCATGCTGGTGAGCGTCACCGAGCGCACGCGCGAGATCGGCATCCGCAAAGCCGTGGGCGCGCGCAAGAGCGACATCATCGTGCAGTTCCTGACAGAGGCGGTGGTGCTGACCTTCCTCGGCGGAGTCATCGGTCTGATGATCGGCTGGGTGATTTCACGGATGGCCGGTTTGATCTTCCCGAATCTTCCGACCGCGGTGCCGTTGTGGGCAGCGGTGTCCGGGGTGATGGTGTCGGTAGGAGTCGGCCTTTTCTTCGGCATCTGGCCGGCAGGGCGCGCGGCGCGGCTGGACCCGGTGGTGGCGCTGAGATACGAGTAG
>Ga0335081_10005383_pt1 | contig 20261 bp, 19 predicted proteins | sample Lox_Sample_35_FD_206713 | JGI IMG/M metagenome (GOLD analysis project Ga0335081, IMG submission 206713) | Soil microbial communities from Loxahatchee National Wildlife Refuge, Florida, United States - Lox_Sample_3.5 | ecosystem: Environmental > Terrestrial > Soil > Wetlands | place: USA... | reverse complement strand
CAAGCAGTCCTTCGTGTTTGTGATTCGCCCCAGTATATGCCCCTTTTTCGTAGCCGAATAATTCTGAATCCAGAAGAGTATCGGGGATAGCGCCGCAATGGACGACGACGAAAGGCTTTTCTCGCCGCGAACTTAATTGATGGAGAGCCCTTGTCGCGAGTTCTTTTCCCGTGCCGCTTTCGCCTTCGATTAGTACACTTGCATCCGCATCTGCTATGCGGACGATCTGCTTATAAAATTCGACCATTGTAGCTGAAGAACCAATGAATTGAGGTTCCCCCGACATTTTTGGCTGTCCCAGCATACGCCGCTGCCGCAGTTCACGGACTTCGAGAACCTTTTGCACCATGGCACGAATTGCTTCAGGGGAAAATGGCTTGCTGATATAGTCCCACGCGCCCAGCCTGAGCGCCTCCATGGTGGTTTCCAGTGATCCGTAAGCGGTCATCAGGATGACGGGCAGGTCCGGCCATTTCTCACGCACATGGCGGAGAAACTGAAGCCCGTCAATTTCAGGCATTCTGATGTCTGACATGAGGAGATCGTAGTGAGACAGCTCTTTTTTCAGGGCCTCTTTCCCGGATGTAAAAGTATCCACCCTGTGGCCTTCACGGGACAGAGCCTCCTGTAAGAACTCACAGGCAACAGCATCATCGTCAATTACGAGAATACGGGCGTGCTTCATTGTTGCTCAGAACCTCTTTTGCGCAACGTAATTTGCGAGATCTGCCACGCGGCAGGAGTAACCCCATTCATTGTCGTACCATGCGACAACTTTGGCCATGTTGCCCTGAAGAACCTGCGTGAATTCCATATCTACTATCGAAGAATGGGAGTTTCCCTTGAAGTCCATGGAGACTAAACCTGAATTTTCACATGCCATGATACCCTTGAACTGCTTCTTGGATGCGGTTTCAAGAATCTTTTTCAGCTCTTCCGTTGATGTCTTGCTCTTGAGTTCTGCGACGAAATCAACGATCGAAACAGTCGGGGTAGGCACGCGAAGTGAATAACCGTCGAAGAGACCGGCGAGATCGGGAATCACCAAAGAGAGCGCCTTTGCCGCACCGGTAGTGGTGGGTATAATATTCTGTCCTGCTGCACGGGCCCTTCGCAGGTCTCTGTGCGCGAGATCGAGGATACGCTGATCATTGGTATATGAGTGAACGGTTGTCATCATACCTTTCTTGATGCCGAAGGTTTCATGGACAGTAAAAACAGGCGGGGCCAAGCAGTTGGTCGTACAGGAGGCATTGGATAATACGTGATGTTTGTCCGGTTTATAGTTCTTGTGGTTAACGCCCATGACCACTGTAATGTCTTCTTCTTTTGCAGGGGCAGTGATGATGACCTTCTTCGCCCCGGCGTCGATGTGTGCAGACGCTTTGGGACCAGTCAGAAACAGGCCTGTGCTCTCAATAACTATGTCGATGCCCAGATCATCCCATGGAATGTACGACGGATCGCGGAATGTCAGATTCTTGATTACGTGACCATCGATAACAAAACTGTCCTTCTTAGCTTTAACCTCTCCCGGATAGCGTCCGTAATTTGTGTCATATTTGAAGAGGTGGGCATTGGTTTCCACGTCAAAGAGGTCGTTGATTGCAACAACAGAGAGGGTCCGGGGATATCTTTCGATGACGGCTTTCAGCACCTGCCGGCCTATTCGTCCAAAACCATTTATTCCAAGGCGAATCATGGAGTACTCCTCTTAATTGTCGTCAATACGATACTTGTGTGCAGCCATTAGATCACATTGCATTTGCAGTGTCTTATGATGTTTGGCATTGTCCAGGGCGATGGCGCTTAGATTGCCAACTGCCTCCAAATATTTAATATCCTCATCATTAAATTTATGGATGCTTTCCGAGTATACCCTAAGAACACCGATGGCCTTTTTTTGCACCAACAATGGAACTACAAATACCGATTTAATGCCTTCGGCCTTTGCCATTGCCCTGTACTGGAAATCCTTATCAATCTGAACATTCTTCAACCACAAGGTCTTACCCGAAAGTGCCTTCCGGTCCAGTCCGCTTTCCTTTATCAAAATAGGCCCTTTATGAAGGTAACCTTTAGAGAGCCCGTGGGCAGCGCCAAGGACGAGTTGCTTCTTTCGTGAATCCAGGAGCCTGATGCTGCAAGCCTTAACGTGCATAACCTGTGTTACGCACTGGACAATCTTATTGAGAACAGTAGATAGGTCCAAAGAGGCATTGATAACTTTAGCCACTTCATATAAGGCAGAGAAGTAGTCTATCTCTTTCTTTTTCATCTTTCCACCTCCCCAGATTATAAAAAGCCCCGCTCATGATTTCTCTAGTGAATAATAATCGCATAGTTAATTTGGCTGAGTGAATCTAACCTAATTGAATGGAGTCGGTCAAATGAAATCAATAGAACGATTGAAACCTGCCTATCGACATGCCGTCAAAAGAGACTTGTGAGCTGATGTTGCGATAGTGTCACGAGGGGCTCTTCAGCGATACGGCGGTCTTTCTTTTTCCAGTGACCATACGGAAGCCCTGTTCCAAGAGTTTTGTAGTATCTCGTGCCCTGATCCTGGAATTTTTCTCACCCATTACAACAGCAATGAGCCTTGTGTCACCCCGCTTTGCGGTGGCAACTAGGTGAAATCCGGCAGAGCGGACAAAGCCCGTTTTCAATCCATCCACATTCTCACATTGCCTAAGCAGAGTGTTGCTGTTGCGCTGGGTAATGTTTGCGAATGTATATTCCTGCATGGAATGGATATGCAAAGCCTCCGGGAAATCCCTGATGTAAGCGCGGGATAGCTTGAGAATGTCCCGTGCTGTAGTAACCTGTCCCTTTGCCGGAAGACCATTAGCATTCACAAAATGACTGCGTTTCATATCGAGGGCCTTTGCCTTGGCATTCATCATCCTCACAAAATTGCTGACACTGCCACCAAGATATTCAGCTACGGCAACGCTGGCATCATTGGCAGAAACAACAGCCATGCCTTTTATCAGATCGTCAAGTGCGACTTCCGTTTCATCCACAAGGTACATGCTCGATCCACCGGTAATCTGGGCATTGATACTTATTTTCACCATGTCCGTGGGATGAATTTTCCCTTGACTAATTGCCTCATGCACAAGGTACAGGGAAAGGATCTTGGTCAGTGAAGCTGGTTGCATGGGGCTGTCCGGATTTTTTGTATAAAGGACCTTGCCGTTGCTGTCGTTAATCAGGATGGCAGACTTCGCTTTTAGTTTGATACGGGGTGCAGCAGAGAGTTCGCCTTCAAAAACGATAGAAGAGGCGATAACAATCAAACACAGGCACGCAACAAATTGTCTTATATTCTTTGAATGCAGTCTTAAAAAGATTTGATCAAGCATAAACTTCCACAAGGACTTTCTTTCGAGCTGTTTCATGAAAAATTGTTTTCTAAGTTAGCATATTAATTAAAAAAAATCCATCAAAGACAGATTTCGAAGGGGCATGCGTTCAGCCGGCGCTTCAAAGTTTGGGAAGCACCTAGTATGAAAAATTATGAATTCTATCGTGGGTGGGATTCCTGAAGTGTAGATCCATGCAATAGCAGGATGTGGTCCACTGCTTTCTCCACGAGGGCTTCGGTATCGGCAGAGAGGTTGCGATGGAAATCAAAGTTATATCCGCGGATAGAAACTATATGCCCCGCGGGCTCGCGATGGAGGAGTGACTTGAGTAGTGCAAGAAGTGTTGCTGGTGTAAGATGATGCGTAAATGTAGAAGGAGTAAACTCTGGAGATACAGATGTACAATAGAGACTATCTACGTTCTCATAAACGTGCGCATCTACAAAGATGATCCTGTCGTATAGGCTTACCACATCAATTAACTCTGGTGTGAGTTGAACCAGAAATATAGAATCTACCTCGGCGCCTATTCCCTCTAACCCGGTCTCATCCTCGTGTAACTTCCCTTGACACAGGTGTCGCCTGAGACAGTTGATTACATGGTATGCAACGCCGTCATCGGCGCGGTCGATGTTGCCAAAACCAATAACCAGGGTACGAGACATCAGGTCCCAAGGAAGCCAAAAAGTTAAAAGCGGGCAAACTAAATACATTTACCCGCTTAAGTCAAACTCGATCGGATCAGATTTTATTTTACCGGGACATGCGGTCCAGGACTGTGCCGTCCGCCGCTATGAGGGTGACTTCCAGCGGCATCTTCCCAAATGCATGTGTCGCACACGATAGGCATGGATCATAGCAGCGGATAGCTGCTTCCACCCGGTTAAGCATCCCTTCGGTGAGCTTATTGCCATCTACGCAGGCCTTTGCTACTAAACCTGATGCTGTGTGCATGGCCCAGTTATTGTTGCCTGTGGCCACAATAAGGTTCACCCGAGTCAATTTACCGTTCTCATCCGTGCTATAATCATGAAAGAGGGTACCTCTTGGGGCTTCGATGACCCCAACCCCCTGGCCCGGAATCTTAGCCGCAGACGGATAGGTACAGATGTCGTTGGACATGATATCCGGATCATCGAGCAACTGGGCCAGCCTCTCCAAAGCGTACACTAGTTCGATCAATCTGGCGTAATGGTAGTAGAGAGAACCTTCAACAGGTTTGCCGCCGTTTATTTGCTTGAAGAGTTTAAGCTCCTCGTTGGCCAGAGGCGTACCTATCTTATCTACAACATTCAGCCTTCCCAGCGGGCCGACCCGATATGTCCCGTCCGGCCAGCCTAACTTGCGGTAGAAGGGAAACTTGAGGAATGACCATGGTTCCACATGCTCTCCCACATGTGACAGGTAATTGTTCGGATGGAACTGCGCAACGAAGTTTCCCTGCGCATCCTTTACGCGGATCTCACCGTCATAAAGTTGCAGGCCGCCTTCCGTATCCACGAGGCCCATGTAATTGGACGGGAAGGATGCGAAGGAGTCTACCAATTCTTTGTTGGCTCCTATCCACCCTTTGCCGATGCTGACTGCCACCTTGGCGATTCCCACCATCGTGTCAAATTCGGCAAGCATCGCATCGCGATCTTTTGCGGACAGCGGCGCATTAACCCCGCCCGGGACTGCAAAAGTCGGATGGATACGTTTCCCACCCAATCTCTCGATGACCTGCTGTCCAAAGCGGCGCAGGTTCACTGCTTTCAACGCCAATTCAGGGTCTGCCTGTATAATCCCGATGACATTCCTTATGGCCGGATCAGCATCGAAACCCAGAACCAGGTCCGGCGCCGCAAGGTGGAAAAAGTGCATGCCGTGCGATTGTATATATTGGCCCATATGCATCAATTCACGCAGCAGCTTGGCGGGCCGTGGCAATTCTACGCGGGCGACGCCGTCGCAGGCCTTCGCTGCAGCCAGGTGGTGGCTCACCGGGCAGATACCGCAGATGCGCTGGGTAATCGCGGGCATCTCAAAGTAGGGGCGACCTTCAGTGAATTTCTCCAGACCGCGGAATTCATCAACGTGAAAGAAGGTCTGGTTCACCTCGCCCTTTTCATCCAGATAGACAGTGACCCGTCCATGACCTTCGATACGCGTTACAGGTTCAATGGTTATCTTTCTAGCACCCATAGCTATTCTCCTCTAATCATATTTGAATAATGGGGGTGGGAAACTTACTGGCACGTGCCCGGCGAGCAGTTCCGATAATGCGTGGAAGATAGCATCAGCACTCGGAGGGCAGCCGGGTATAAAGAGATCGACCTTTACCACCTTATCAACGCCTGTAACAAGATCAAGCGGCTTCCCAAGCTCCGGGGAATCAGGAATGAGTCCGTCCACGACGCTTTCCGTGTCAAGATACGCGCGTTTCAATGCCTCATCCGTGCCGCACAAATTGCGCATGGCGGGGACATTTCCAAAAGTAGCACAGTCCCCGAGGGCTACGAGAATCTGGCAGCGTTCGCGCATGATCTTCGCTACTTCAATATTGTGTGTATTGCAGATTGCTCCTTCGAGAATGCCCACTGTCACACCTTCTTTCGGTGGATGTTTAAGGTCCGTCACGGGACTGGATGTAATTTCCACCGCTTCCAGCAGCTTCACAATGCGATCATCGATATCCAATATCGACATGTGACATCCTGCACAGCCAGCCAGCCAGTCAGTGGCAATCTTAACCTTTGCCATCATCGATTCTCCTTTCACTTTAGTTCCTGGGTCGCCCGAGCTGAAATCTCATCCAGTTTAGCACCAAGCTTCTTTCCCAGTTTGTTTGCTAGCAAAGAGAGAACCTCCCAGTCAGGTTTGGCTTCTCCCTTGGGTTCTATTGCTTTGTTGACTTTCAGTACGCGGCCCTCGGTATTTGTCAGGCTTCCGGACCTCTCTGACCATATGGCCATAGGCAGTACCACGTCGGCCCGCTCAGTCAGCGGAGATACGAAACTGGCCTGCGCAATGACAAATGATTTCTTGTCAACGTTCTTTGATACAGACTCATCGTCCATTTTTTGCTCACCGAGCAATGTGAAGAGCACCTTGACGCCAGACGGTTTGAATCCGTTATTCAGACCTAAAGCCGCCGCCGCTCGAGTATTGACGCCATTTTCTATCGCGACGAAAGATGCCTTTCCCTGAAGCTTTTTGAGAGCTGTAGCATCCTTGTCCGTGATGCCGGCCCCATACAGCACGGCTGGATTCGCAGCGCGGTCTGCTATTTCGACAGCCTTGCTTATTTCGGCCATCTCCAGATTCATGTATGCGAACGGCGCCAGTCCGTTATCTTTTCCGTCCACCACGATGAGCCGCGCACCCTTGTCTACGGAGCGCTTGACAAAAAAGGAGGAAACCGGCTGATCCTTCAATGGGTCACAACCGACCACCAGGATGACGTCACTTGCGGTGATGTCCGCAAGCTTACCCTGTTCCTTTCCGGCCAGTTTCGGTGCAACATCATTGAGTATGCCAACATTTGTCACTTTCAGTTCTTGGCGGAATAGCTTAGCTAGGAGATAAAGCGCCTCATTGGTGGAATAAGTCGAAGCAAGCACCCCTATATCCTTAGCGCTTGCCTTGCCGACATATTCAGCAACAACTTGCAGGGCTTCATCCCAGCTCACCGGCTCGAGTTTGCCCCGGAGCCGCAGCATAGGGCTGGTTATGCGCTGGCGCTCGTCGTAGAGAGGATCAAAACGGCCATATTCACAGAGTCGGCCGCCGTTGACCTCTGCGTCCCAGTCGCTATTAATCTTCACAATGTTGCCGCTGCGGCTGACGATTTCCATACCACATCCTATACTGCACTGGCTGCAAGTACTCTTTGTATGTTCCGTCTGGACGTTACGGGCCATGAAGGCGCTTCGCTTATCGGATATGGCGCCGGTCGGACATAATTGCAAGCAGGTACCGCAAGAGATGCATGTAGACTCGCCCCATGGCATATTTGCATCGCAGTGGATCATGGACTGATTGCCGCGATTTCGCAAACCAAGGGTGTGGTTGGCCACGATGTCACTGCATCCTCGCTCACACCTTCCGCACAGGATACAGCGGTTATGTTCCATGAACAGGAACTTGTGTGTGGCATCTATGGGGAAGGGTTTTGTGAAGGCTGGGTAAGCCCAGTGATTAAGACCGTAGCGGTACCCCATGTCCTGCAGTTCGCAGTTTCCCGATGCTTCACAGATCGGGCAGACATGGTTTCTTTCTGAAAATAGCAGATCGAGGACTAATTTTCGCGCTTTAACTACCTGTGGTGATTCTGTTTGTATTTCCATTCCCTCAGATATAGGGAAAGTACATGCCGTTATTAAGGTGCGCTGTCCTTTAACCTCTACAACGCATATTCGGCAAGCACCGACTGGAATCAATGCAGGATGGTCACAGAGCGTCGGGATGTCAATGCCTGCCTGCTTTGCAGCCTTAAGAATCGTACTGCCGGCTGGTGCACTGACTTTCTGGCCATTTATGTTGATATTGACCATCGTCATCGTTTGCCACGCCTCCTTTCTAGGTAAATTTATGTTTGTTTTGACTTTGGCAGCGATCAGTAACGTAGCTGATACGGTCCCTCGTAATAAGAAGTCCTTGATATTGCAGTTCGACTACCAGATAAAGGGGACCATGCCTAATTGAGGGATATGTCCGTTGGGACATTACGCCACGCTCGACTATCAGAAAGAGGGTTTTATGTCAAGCGAAAAATTGACAAAGAGTCCGTATGTACCGAGAGATGGCTTTGCTTGATAATCATTCCAAACGAGGGGTAAGTGTATTACCATCTATGGTGACATCTGGCAAAATAAAGGCTGTGACCTGCGTAAGGCTCTATATGAGCAAGTTATTGATAATATCACATGTTTTACTTGTATTATCATCACCGCACATCAATGCCAATTTCAAACAAATAATATTAAAAGCCATTGACAAGGCCGGTCTTCTTGTTATCAAGCAGCCCGTCATAACACCGTAGATAGTATTTAGCCGTGAAAGCTCCTGAATCCATCCAAGCTTGCTCACCCCTGCGAATAATGCTGAGATAGGCATACCTATATCCGCAGACACGGATAGGGGGTGTTTGATGACAGGTGCTAGCTGAACAGGCCTGTTTTTTCGAAAGCTTCTACCTCTTCCTTGGTATAGCCCAGTTCAAGAAGAACCTCTTTTGTGTGAAAGCCAGGAGGTGTGCCGGCATTGTTGTATTCGAGGATTGTCTCGGAGAATTTAATGGGACTCGCGAGTTGCCTCATCTTTTTCCCTTCAGGAAGATTAACTTCGACCACCATGCCTCGCTCTGTGGCATAAGCATCATTCAGGGCCTCCGTGAGGGAGAAGACCGGTTCGCAACAGGCGTCCACTTTCTTGAACAACTCCGTCCACTCATCCCTTGTCTTGGTCTTGAATATTTCCCTGACGCGCTTCTTGATGCTTACGCCGTCCTTCGGCTGGACACCTCCAGGAATCAGTTCCGGCATGTTGATGGTTTCGCAAAATGCACCAAAGAATTGAGGTTCGAGACCACCGAAACTCATATATTGTCCGTCTTTAGTCTCGTAGAAGTCATAGAGAGAGCCGCCGTTAAGGAGTGTATCCTCACGCCCTAGGTCCCGGCCATCTACCAGGAAACCGGCGCCGAACATGGCATTGAAGGCAATCATTCCATCGGTCATGGAAATATCGATGTGCTGGCCTTTGCCCGTTTTGTTGCGGTGGACAACTGCGGCAAGAATTCCAATGACTGCGTTGTTTGAACCCGATGCGATATCGGCGATCTGCATACCCGTAAGACTGGGTCCTGTATCTTTTTTCCCTGAATAAGACATGAGGCCTGAGCGGGCCATGTAGTTGATATCGTGACCGGCCCTGTCGCGAAGGGGACCGGCCTGGCCGTAGCCGGTCAGCGAACAATAGATTAGAGAGGGATTGATTTTTTTCAGGCTCTGGTAATCCAGAGAGAACTTTGCCATGACGCCAGGACGAAACTGCTCGATAAGAATGTCATAGTCCGCAAGTAACTGATGTACGACCTTTATGGCCCGGCTGTCCTTAAGATTGAGAGTCATACAGCGTTTTCCTCTCCCAAGATAGGCAAAGGCAGCGGACATTTTCGTACCGGGAACGAAAGGAGCGATGAAGGCAACCACATCAGGCCGCGAACCAGAAACAACCTTCAGGACATCGGCTCCCATATCTGCTAGAGCCATTGTGGCGTATGGACCGGGGAGAAGGGTTGTGAAATCGAGAATTTTCAAACCAGAAAGGGGACCAGACATCTTTTTGCACCTCACAGGATTTGATATTTGTATTGTAAGACAATCAGACTTTCACGTACAACGTATATCGGCGTTCACATTTTCCGACACCCGTCATGAACGACTTGTTTTGGGCTACAGGTAGACCACAGGCCTCAACATCACGCCATTAGTTGAAGACTGCCCCGGCTGAAGAATTGCAGGACACTCTCACGCAGTCACTAATTTCTCAAGGAACGAACTAATCATCACCGGGCGTCTGCTAATCCCCTCAAAATTTGAACAACCTCGTAATGAGTTGCGCCTTCATGATGTCTCCGCCGATTTTGAGCTTGCCTGATGTGAATGCCTGCATAGCCGACAACTTTCCATTTATCATGTCGACGAAATCTACCGCATCCATCTTTATGGTGGTCGTTGGGTTCTGATGTACACCGGCCTCCACCTTGCACGTTTCTGATTTCACTTCTGCGTACCAGTCGCCCCCTCCCTCGCCGGTTATGTTAAACTGAAATGTTGCGTCTACACCTTTCGCTGCGTCGGCGTTAAAGATACTGGGCATCTTTTCAAAAATAGCTTTTACCATGTAAAGTTCTCCTATCTCGGCATCCACAGCCGGCCTATCCTCCGTCATCCGGTAGGTTGGGAGATTATCCCCCGTAAAATGATTCAAATGCTCTTCTTCCCGTGCCCCCTCTCCTTTAGTCAATCTCATGGAATCCTGCCCCAATGCCCAAGGCATATAGGATGACATCTTTCCAGGTATGATCTTTTAGTCAAAGGGCCTATCTTTTTACCGGTCGTATCCACATTGAGTGGCATTTCTGGCGCTCCCTAGGATCCACCTCTGACATGGGACTTTCTTATTTCCTCGCATGTCCCAGAGGGATAAGATACAGCGGTTCGTGATCTGAAGGAAGGCGCAATACCTTCCGCACATCTTCATCATAAAAGGCGCCGACGGGTACGGCTCCGATTCCCCGAGACACTGCCTGAAGAAGAATATTTTGCGCCGCATGGCCTGCCTCGATCTTAACGTACCGTTCACCCCGCCGTCCATATTTTTGTTCAGTCCTTTTATAAACGGCGGCAATCACGACAACAGCAGATGATTCCCTTATGCATTGCTGGCCCAGGGCAGCTGCTGCCAGATCTTCAATAAAATTACTGTCGGAAATACGTGCTAATTGATGGTTGTATGGGATATAGTGAAAGAAGCCATCTAATAAAGCCAAATACAATTCTAGAGGGTACAGCGCTCCGGCAGAAGGAGTAGTTCTCCCCCCCCAATTGCGGGTGATTCCCTGTGCGGCCCATAAAACTTGAGAAATTTGGGAAAGCGTCAGCGGTAGAGCTGTGAAATGGCGCAATGACTCACGCTTTGCCAGCGCCGCTTCTACTGACATTTCTCCATCAGATGAAGGTTCTGGAAGCTGTATGACCTTATCTGTTTGCTTGCGAATGGACTTCATTTTCTTGCCTTCCCGTATCAGTTGCTGCAAAAAATTCACCCGATTAAGGCAACCCCTTTGTCGTAAAGAGAGCTGCTTTTGTGGATTGACTGTACAGTTTTTCCCATTGAACAGATTTTGCAGAATAATCGGAATATGGCTAAAAGTTACTACGAGGCTGTAACGATCATTTCCGGAGTAAATAAAAAATAGTTATTCCGGCCCGATCCTTTAACACGATACATTGCGATATCTGCATGCTTGATCAAGGTTTCAACGTCATCAGAAGACTCCGGGTAAATTGCAATTCCGATGCTTGTCGTCGTATGAAGCTTACGGTCATGAATAGCAAAAGGACTTTGGAAGGACTCGACAATTTTCTGCGCTATCGTGGTAGTAACTCCCACATTATTGATTTCCGGCAATAAAATCAGAAACTCATCACCGCCCATGCGGGCTATGGTATCACCTTTTCTCAAGAGGTCCGTCAGACGGGAGGCCACAGCCTGTAAAAGCCTGTCACCCATATGATGGCCCAATGTGTCATTGACGTCCTTGAAGTAATCAAGATCGAGCATCATCACGGCCAGATATTGCCTGCTGCGTTTGGCCCAGGCTATTGCCATGTTAAGACGGTCTGTGAATAAAAGACGGTTGGGTAATCCCGTGAGGGCGTCATGGTAAGCTAATTGTCGAATTGTTTCTTCTGACTTCTTCCGTCCAGTTACGTCGCGCATAAAATTCCGGAACCCCAGTTCATGACCTCTTGAATCCAGAATCAGCGACACGGATATCTCGGCTACTATCGTGGTTCCGTCTTTTTTCATTACCTCTATCTCAAGGCCTCTGGCTGGTTTTCCCGTTCTGTAAACATCGTCGCAGACCTGTAAAACCTTACGGGTTGTTTCCTCATCAGTGAGATTCTGGTAATTCATTTTTGCGAATTCATCACGTGAATATCCAAGCATTTTTAATAGGGTATCATTAAAAAAAACGATATTGCCGGAAAAATCGAGCTCTTGGTAACCATCTTCAATGTTTTCAATAATGGTTTTATATTTTTGTTCGCTTTCCTTTATTTTCTCTTCAGCCATCTTATGCTCAGTTATGTCCGTGGAAATGATGACGATGCATGTTATCTCTCCATTGGGGCCGCGGTCTCTTACAGGGCTGAATGTCCGGAGGAAATATCTATTGTCCCTCTGACTCCTGTGCTCCTGTTGGATGGACGTGCCAGTTGAAAATACCTTATTAATCGCTTCTGCGAACACTTTATCCTGTTCTGGAGAGTGAAACTCGCTGTAGGGTTTACCAATGATCCGTTCAGCCGGCAAACCCAGCCTCAATAAGTGATGATTGTTCATGAAGAGATATCGGCATTCTTTGTCTACCATATATATGGAATCGCTCGTCGATTCTACTACCGAGCGATAAACATCTTCCAGTCGCCTGGTATCAGAGGTTATTTTTTCGAGTTCTTTGAGTTTAAGCATCAACTCGTCGTAAGGCAGTTTATTCATCATAAAGGGTTCTTTTACCACACCTTCCCTGGTTTTTCCCTTATTTCATCATTCATTTTGGCGATATGGGCTCAAATAGCAGATATGATATTCTCATAAGCGTAGAAAACCGATTAACGCTTTTTTCTTCGCTTAACGGGTGCAAATGTTAGGATAAAGATATTCATATGTCAATGACAAAAGGAAGCACTGGATGATTTTAAAAGAGCCTTCGACAATTTCCGGGAGAGATTACAAGAATAGCTATCGCCGGACATTTTTGGCGGGATTGAAGGAAGGGAGATGTTCAGACACCCGTGTAGGGAAATCCGGAACACTTCGTCAAGCTAAAACTGAAAAATAAGTGAGATATGACGTGGCCGGAAGGAAATCTTTAGGCCACATCAGGCCAGTACCCGCTCCATCCGTTCCATTGCCTCCTTGAGTCTTGCATCCGGCACTGTGAGAGATATCCTGATATACCCTTCACCATACTGGCCGTACGCCGTACCTGCCGCGACGACAATGGCTGCTTTATCAAATAGCATATTTGTAAATTCAAGGGATTTCATGCCCTGTGGCACAGGCACCCATAAATAGAAAGTCCCCTTGGGAGCATCAAAGCCTATCCCGACGCGTCTGAGAGTTTCGAGAACCATTTCCCGCCGCCGTCCGTAGATCTTGAGCATGCGGTCTATGTTTTCTGCTTCGTGTCTCAGGGCATGGAGCCCCGCGTACTGGATGGGATTAAAGATGCCGGAATCGGTATTCTCTTTAACCTTGCTCATGGCGGAAATTATATCGATGTTGCCGACGGCCATTCCGATACGCCAGCCTGTCATATTGAAGAGTTTGGAAAGGGAATTTAACTCAACTCCTATGTCCTTGGCCCCGCTGGCCATGAGAAAACTCAGGCGCTCCTGTCCACCAAAGAGAATTTCACCATAGGGATTATCATAACAGACTGCGATGTCAAACTGCCTGGCAAACTCCACCAGGCGATTAAAAAACTCCCTAGTTGCGCAGGCGCCAGTGGGATTATTTGGATAGTTGAGGAATATACCCCGCGCTTTTTTTGCAACTTCCGTGGGAATGTCTTCCAGGACAGGGAGATATCTATTTTCCGCCAGAATCGGCACGTTATAGGGATCACCACCGCCCATCAGAATACTTGCCCGGTAGGCCGGATATCCGGGATCTGTCATCAGAACGGTATCGCCGGGATTTATACAGCCCAGAACGAAGTGATGGCAGCCTTCTTTTGATCCGATGAGGCCGAGGATTTCACTTGCCGGATCGAGAGTCACCGCATATCTCGTACCATACCACCGGGCAATCTCCTGACGGAAAGCCAACATGCCTTTTTCTTCATCAGTCGGGTATCGGTGATTTTCTGGGTCCCGCGCCCTGTTGCAGAGCTCATCGATGATTGTGTCCGGCGTTGGTTCCACGGGATCTCCGATGGCAAGACTTATGACATCGATGCCCTCGGCCTTCGCCTTGTTAATCTTTTTTCTCAGCTCCACAAAAAGGTAAGGTGGGATCCCCTTCAGTCGGTCGGCAGTCTGCAAAGCGAAACACCTCCGGTTTTCTCTCTAAGCCTGTGAGCGCGTCTAAGCTTGGTCCCAGATGCGCCCTTCATAAACCACAACGGCTTTTCCTTCGAGATAGATGTCCTCAAATCCATGGCCCGTTTTGCGAAAATATATCTTTAACGTCTCTCCGCTTTTCACTTTCACTTCAACTGGTGATTCGACCAGTTCCTGCGAAGAGGATATTAGAACAGCGGCGACCGCGCCCGTTCCGCAGGCGAGGGTTTCGTCCTCTACGCCCCTCTCATACGTCCTGATCGTGATTGTGTGTGCGTCTATTACTTCCATGAAGTTCGCATTCGTGCCTTCGGGTTGGAATTCCTTGTGGTAGCGGATCTTCCTGCCCACATTGAATACATCGTACCTGTCCAGACCATTAACGAAAAGAACGATATGAGGGACGCCCGTATTGACGAAGTTGGCCTCAATCGGTTTCCCATCGATCATCATCGAAATATTGGTCTTCAGGCCGTGCGGGTCTGTTAATTTTACTTTTACCGTATTCCCTCTGACCTCAGCCTCAATGATGCCTGCGGCCGTCTCGAAGGACATTTTTTCTTTTGCGATCCCTCTGATATAAGCGAATCTGGCGGCGCATCTGGCACCGTTTCCGCACATGTCCACTTCGCTTCCGTCGGCGTTGAAAAAGCGCCATTGGAAATCAGCGCGCCGGGAATTTTCGATGATGATCAATCCGTCCGCGCCCACCGATACCTTCCGTTCACACACGGTTCTTACGAATTCTGCGATGTTGCCGACGGCAAGAGACCGATCCCTGTTGTCAATCAGGATGAAATCATTTCCGCTACCGCTCATCTTGAAGAAATCTAGCATTGGGACTAACCTCGAAAGGGATAAGGGCACATTCGTCTACTTTCTTAAGTATACGCTTCTGATTTCCTTAATCTGGCCGTCTGTCAGGGTATCGGGTTCTCCTATCTGCAGGGCCAGGAAAAAAACCTTAGCGGCCATTTCGATTCGACAGGCTATCGAATATGCATGGGATAGGTTTGCTCCTGTGACCAGGACGCCATGGTTCTTAAGCAGGGTTCCCATTACATACGGCGGCCCCTTCATTGCCTTAATTGCAGCCCAGCCTTGTGCCTCCGTACCCGGACATGCATAATCGGCAACCGGTATGGGCCCGCGCACAGCCAGTCCTTCGGTGCTGATGATGGGAATGCTTTTTCCCACCGTAGCGAAGGCGAGCGCGAAAGGCGAGTGTGTATGCGCAATGGCCTTCACTTCGTGCATGTTCTTATACACGATTGTGTGCATAGGCGTCTCGGAAGAGGGCTTGTATTTACCCTCAACATTGCCGCCACCGAGGTCAATTACGACAAGATCTGCCTCCGACATGTCATCATACGATATCCCCGTGGGTGTAATGACAAGGTGTTCGGCAGAAACCCGGACGCTGACGTTACCAGAATTTAGCTGAACAAGGCCTTTTTGGCAAAGCCTTAGTGCGCATTTAAGTAAGGCCTTTCGCTCTTCCACGTATAACATACAAACCTCTGCCGAATCCTAACCTATGAAAAATATGCCTTTAAGCCGGAGGGGGGGAAGACGCCCTTCGGCGTAACCACAGCGCTTATTAATTGCGGAGGGGTAATATCAAAAGCAGGATAATAGCCTTTCACACCGGATTTAGCCGTGCGGATTCCCATGGCATGAACAGTTTCCTCGGGGTCTCTTTCCTCAACTTCAACCCTCGAGATATCAGGGAAAGCCTGCGAAGGTGTCCCTAGGGCATAGAAAGGGACGTTGTGAAAATTGGCCGCTATGGCTATCTGAAAGGTGCCTATCTTATTGACAGCGTAACCATCCAGTGTGATTACGTCTGCGGCACAAATAAATACCTGTGCCATTCCTTTTGACAGGATGTATGCAGGCATATTGTCGGTAATAACCGTCACGGGCACGCCCATGTCACAGGCCACACTGGCCGTCAATCTGGCGCCCTGGAGATACGGCCTGGTCTCCGGGCAGATCAAAGATACCTTTTTGCCCTTCTCCTGCGAGACCAGCAGTACAAACCCGATGAGAGTTTCTGCGTAACACTGGGTAAGTATACTCACCTCATCCGGCATCAAATCAACGGCATATGTCGCAATCTGACGTGAATTGCGGTAGCGGTTTTCCAGATTTTTCTGTACATATACATACGTAGCCGATTCAGCATCTTCCCCCCGGTCAATGGCATCCGCTCCTTCCTTGAGAATTCGCAAGATGTGGATCTTCATATTGGCAGATGTGGTCGGGCGCGCGTAAATCAGCACGTCTGCCGCGCGCGTCAGCTCTTCCTTCGCCCTTTCGTGAGAAAGATTACGCACGCCTCTCGCGGCACTTACCATTCCATAAGCAGCTGCAAGCCATGGTCCTCCGCTCTGAGTCACCATGGCGGCGATGGCTTGGGCAACCTCTCGATAATCCCTGCAGCGGGCGAACTCTTCTTTGGCAGGATAATTTCGCCTGTCCAAAATCCAAACTTCGCCATTCCTGTAATTAGCAACATTTTCATAGCGAAGCAGGAATGGCAGTCCTTCATCAGCCCTTACCACGAAACCTCCGTTTATTAAAAAATATTGGCGTCATTATTAGTGTGACATGGCCTTTGTGTCAAACAAAAAAGAGAGCCGGTTATTTGCGAGCGCAGTGGTTACATTTTCGTCTAATCGAGATTAATGCAATACAAAATTGTTGCTTTGTTTCCTGTCCGCAGCTACTTAAATCATATATTCGTTAATATTATCAAGGCCTTTTCTGCATGGCACCGCACTTGCAATTGTAAGGGTTCAAAACTGATTTTAGCACCGAGGAGGTACAAATCATGAATTCGGGCGATACAGCATGGGTATTGATGTCGTCAGCGCTTGTTTTGCTTATGACCGTGCCGGCACTGGCCTTCTTCTACGGCGGCCTTGTACGGAGGAAGAACGTTCTTTCCCTGTTAATGCAGTGCTTCATCATCCTGTGCGTCATTAGCTTGCAGTGGATCTTATACGGATACTCCCTAACATTTGGTCCGGACACGGGTCATGGCATCATCGGAGGCTTCGACTGGGTTGGACTGCGGGGCGTGGGGGGACAGCCGAATGCCGATTATGCTGCGACGATTCCGCACTCGGTGTTCATGATCTTTCAGTGCATGTTTGCCGTCATCACGCCTGCTTTGATTGTCGGTGCCTTTGCGGAGCGGATCAAATTTTCTGCCTTTCTTCTTTTTACAATTCTTTGGGCGACCTTTGTCTATGATCCTTTAGGTCACTGGGTCTGGGGAATGGGCGGCTGGCTCAAAAATTTGGGTGCCCTCGATTTTGCCGGTGGCATCGTTGTCCATACCAGCTCCGGCGTATCGGCACTGGTCATGGCTATACTGATCGGTAAGAGGATCGGCTATCAGGAACAGCCCTTCCGGCCGCATAACCTTCCCTTTACCGTTTTGGGAGCAGCCATGCTCTGGTTTGGTTGGTTCGGATTCAACGCCGGGAGCGCCCTGGCAGCGAATGAACTGGCGGCAAATGCCTTTATTGCAACGAACACGGCGACGGCTGCGGCCGGATTGACCTGGGCACTCATTGAATGGCAGCAGCATGGTGCGCCGACTGTACTTGGGGCGGCGACGGGTGCAGTTGCAGGCCTTGTCGCAATTACGCCGGCCTGCGGATTTGTCAGCCCCATGAACGCCATATTTATCGGCATTCTCGTCAGTGTCTTCTGTTACATCGCCATTGCCAAGGTGAAGGCGCTTTTCAAGTATGATGATGCCCTCGATGTTTTCGGTGTACACGGCGTCGGCGGGATGTGGGGAACGATCGCAACAGGTCTCTTTGCCGAGAAGGTTGTGAACGAAGCCGGTGGGAATGGTCTGTTCTTCGGCGATGTCCATCAGTTCCTGGTTCAGCTGCTGCTCATCGTTGTGGCCCCCGTTTTCGCCGCCGCCATGACCTGGATAATTTTTAAATTTGTGGATGCTTTAGTCGGGATGAGGGTTGAGAAGAAGGATGAAATCATCGGTCTTGACCTGACCCAGCAGAGCGAAGCCGCCTACACCGTTGTGGAATAAGGAGGTAAAGGAACATGAAGTATATCGTTGCTATAATACAGCCTCACAAGCTGGACGAGGTGATGAAGAGCCTGGAGGATGTGGAGGTGAACCTAGTTACCGTATCGAATGTCCTGGGACGGGGGAGGCAGAAGGGACTGACGGAGGTGTACCGTGGGGCCAAAGAGGTGGGGAGCCTGTTGAAGAAGATAAAGCTGGAGATAGCGTGCAACGAGGATTTTGTGGAGCCTACGGTGCAGGCGGTCATCAAAGGCGCCCGGACTGGCGAGATAGGAGACGGGAAGATATTCATAACGGATCTTCACGAGGTAGTTCGGATCCGTACAGGCGAACGCGGCGGCAAGGCTATAGGATGAGGGGAGGAGGGGAAGGATTATGAACCTTAAATAGCTAACGAGGATGAGCGTCTAGAGTTTATTGGATTTGAAAATTCACGGATATGCCGGGGTTGTGGCAGCATAACACGATTCCGGACAAATTCGTCACATTTAAAGTAAAATGAACTAAATTGTAGCAAACAAAAAAATATTTCACCTGAGGCGTAAGATGAAACGTCAATAAATACGTATTGTTATGCAGAATACTCTGGTTAGCATCAAAATTGCAAGCTGCCATCATTACGAATCAAATAATGGCAGGAGGTAAAGCGCATGAACTCAGGTGATACTGCATGGGTCTTAGTATCGACAGCACTAGTTTTTTTTATGGTTCCCGGATTGGCGCTTTTTTATGGGGGTATGACAAGGAGAAAGAATGTCCTTTCAACGTTGATGCAATGTATCATTGTCATATGCCTGATCAGTATTCAGTGGGTTTTATTTGGTTATACCCTGGCATTTGGACCCGATTCAGGTTTCGGCATACTTGGAAATCTCGACTTCATATGTCTGCGCAATGTGGATTTCAATCCGTTCAATGAATATTCAAAAACGATTCCACATCTCGCTTTCATGATCTTTCAGTGCATGTTTGCCGTCATTACGCCGGCGTTGGTCATCGGCACCTTTGCGGAGCGCATCAAGTTTTCATCCTTTTGTATTTTTTCACTGCTATGGGCCACTTTCGTCTATGACCCTATTGCGCACTGGATTTGGGGGGCGGGCGGGTGGTTAAAAGAATTGGGGGGCCTTGATTTTGCCGGCGGCATGGTCGTCCACGGGAGTTCCGGTTTCGCTGCCCTTGTAGTCTGCATCCTCATCGGCAAAAGGATCGGCTTCGAAAAGCGAACTTTTGCACCTCATAATCTGCCTCTGACTGTTTTAGGTGCGGGCATGCTCTGGTTCGGATGGTTCGGGTTCAACGCCGGGAGCGCCCTGGCAGCAAGCGGGCTGGCGGTTAATGCCTTTGTCAGCACCAACATTGCCGCCTCTGTGGCGGCCATGACGTGGGCTATTTGGGAATGGCAGAAACACGGTGCGCCGACCATGCTTGGCTTGGTTACGGGTATCGTGGCAGGACTCGGTGCAATAACGCCTGCTTGCGGTTATGTGCATCCTCTGGCGGCCATACCCATCGGCATCCTCGCAGGTGTTTTCTCTTTTCTAGCTGTAACGAAATTGAAGCCGCGGCTGGCCTACGATGATTCTCTGGATGTCTTCGGCGTTCATGGAATTTGCGGTGTGTGGGGTTCAATTGCAACAGGGCTCTTTGCGCAGCAAGCCATTAATGCAGCCGGATCCAACGGTTTTCTTTTTGGCAATGTCAAACTGCTCCTCGTACAAGGCCTCTATGTAGTGGTCGTCATTTGTTTCACAGTCGTAGTCACCTGGATTCTTTACAAATTCGTCGATGCCTTTATTGGCATGAGGGTTGAAGAAAAAAATGAAATCGTCGGTCTTGATCTGACCCAGCATCACGAATCGGCCTACACCGTTGTGGAATAAGGAGGTAAAGGAACATGAAGTATATCGTTGCTATAATACAGCCTCACAAGCTGGACGAGGTGATGAAGAGCCTGGAGGATGTGGAGGTGAACCT
>Ga0335081_10005382_pt1 | contig 20261 bp, 16 predicted proteins | sample Lox_Sample_35_FD_206713 | JGI IMG/M metagenome (GOLD analysis project Ga0335081, IMG submission 206713) | Soil microbial communities from Loxahatchee National Wildlife Refuge, Florida, United States - Lox_Sample_3.5 | ecosystem: Environmental > Terrestrial > Soil > Wetlands | place: USA... | reverse complement strand
ACTTGGCCCGCAGCCGCTCGACGCATTGCTCTTCAAACAGCGCGCGCAATTCATGTGGCGGGCCGGGTAAAAGCAGAATAATTCTGTCGCTGCCCTCGTATTTCCCTTTGATCCACTGGCCGGAAGCAGTGCCATTAGCATTCGGAAGCACGACGGCGCCTGCGATCACGTCTCCCTGCTTCGCGTTGTTGGGCGGCATTTTCCAGCCGCGTTCGGCGAAACGCTTTTCCAGCGCAGCCACGATTTCCTGGTCGCGGCGCAACTCCAGGCCCAGGGCCTCGGCGACGGCTTCGCGGGTGAGATCGTCTTCAGTTGGGCCCAGACCGCCCATGAAGATCACGACCTCAGCCCGTGAGAGCGCCAGCTGCGCGGCGCGCACCAGATGCTCGCGGTTATCGCCCACGACCGACTTGAACAGGACCTCCACGCCGAGCTGATTCAATTTTTGGGTGAGGTAGAGGGAGTTTGTGTCCTGGCGAAAGGGGGTGAGCAGCTCCGATCCGATCGCGATGATCTCAGCGTTCACGCCAGCAGTTTAAATGAATATCGGAAGAGAATTAGCCCGTCAGCGAACCGGGCCGCCAGGGATTTCGCTGAATGCTGAGCGTGACTGCTGTTTACGCCGCCTCAATCAGCGGCAAGCCTTGAATGCCCCAGGCGAGATGATGAATGGCGTTGTTGGTGGCGAGAACTACCGACTTGCCGGGAGCAAAGGCAAGCCCGACGAGACCCGAGCCGGCCACTTCAAGCGAAGCTTTCGCATCGGGCGTAATCTTCACGATGCCGCGCTTGCCGCCGAGCGACGCAGCCGCGTAAAGATTTCCCTGCGTGTCGAAAGCCAGGCCCTGCGGGCGTCCCAGGCCGCGGTAAAAGGTTGAGACGGTTCCGTGCCCGTCAATCCTATACACACAGTCAAAGCTTGAAGTCGTGGGCCCGGTGACAAAAAGCTCCTGCTGCGCATTGAACGCCAGGTGATAGGCCGAAACGCTGGGCTCAAGCGTGGCGAACACAAAAATCTGGCGGTCGCGCGCGATTTTGAAGATCGTGCCGCTGCGGTCGCCGACATATAAATTTCCTTCGCGGTCGAAGGCGACGCCGGTCGCAATTCCCATGCCTTCCGCATAGGAGGTCGTGCTTCCGTTGCGCGCCACGCGGTACACCGTGCCATCCATGCGCGAAGAAACGTACATGTAGCCTTCGCGATCAAAAGCGATCGCGGTCGGATTCATCATCTCCACGACGAACGGTTTGACTTCGTAGTTGGTGTCAATCTTGTAGATCGCGACCGGCACCTTCTGTCCGCGCGAGCCGGAGAAGGTCACGTAGATGTTGCCTTCGAGATCGAGGGCCGGGTTAGTGACGGGATGAAGGTTCTCGGCAATCTGCACGGCGACCTTGATGGGCTGCGAGTTGCTGGCATGATCGTTGGTGGAAACGACGACCGGCCCGGAAGAGGCGCCGCTGGGCAAGCGCGCCACCAGAAAATCATCGGCGCTGACCACGATGGCGCCTTCGACCTCGCCGAAGCGCACGTGGGGACGCTGCAAATCGTGCGGCCGCAGCCCGCTCCCGCTGATGCGCACTTCGCCGCCGGGCAGAGCCGCAGCGGGGGCGATAGCCTCGATATGCGGATTGCCGTTCGTGCTCTTTTTGCCCAGCAGGCGATCGGAAATTCCCATGAATTTAGGTTCCTACAGCTCTCCGGTCACTCTAACGTTGGCCTGGCCGCTCATCTTGCCAACACACCAAAGTGCACCAGAACTTGCATCACGGCGAGCGCGTAAAGGCCCGCGCCCACGTCGTCAATTACGATGCCGATCCCCTCGCGCAGCCGCTCCAATTGGCGCACCGGTGGAGGCTTCACGATATCGAAGCTACGAAAAAGTATAAAGCCCAGCAAAAGAGATTTCCACGATACGGCCACGCCAATCAGTGCGATCAGTTGACCTGCGACTTCGTCAATCACGACGAACTGGGGATCTTTGAGGCCGGTGACTCGCGCCATCCGGGTTGCGGCCGGAATGCCGACGGCTATCGTGAATACAGCTAGGAAAATTGCGGTCTCAGGCTGGAGTGAGGCCGGAAGCCGCCGTGTGACCACCCACCACAGCAACACTGTGACGGCCGAGGCCCAGGTTCCCGGCCCGGGTTTGAGCAAGCCGACGCAGAAAAAAGTTGAGGCAAGCTTGGCCCACAGCGGAGCGTAACGGCAACCCGTGCCGGGAATTGCTTCTGCCGAATGGCTAGCGGCGGTCATGAATTTCTCATTGGCTACTTACGTTTTCCGGTCATCCGGAATGGCTTCCTCAGCGTCTTTCACCGGCGAGGAAACGACATACTCTCCGCTCGCCCACTTGCCTAGATCAATCGTGCGGCAGCGCGGGCTGCAGAAAGGAAAATCCTCGGCTGTACTTTTCACCGGTTTCTTGCAGATGGGACACCGTATCCGAATCGCGCGCTTGCGAGCCATACGCCTGATAGTACTTAGATGGCAAACCTGAAGCAAAGCTTCAAAATGGACCCGCGCCCGGGTTCACAAAATTCTCGCGACTACGTCGTAATCATGCGCTTCCGTAATTTCGCACTGATAGAACGCACCGGCCTTCGGCTCCAGGTCCTCAGGCACGTCGCTGATGAAAACTTTGCCATCAATCTCCGGGGCGTGCATCGGCGTGCGGCCTTCGAGAAGCAGATCACTTTCCTGCGACACGCCTTCGAGCAGCAATTCAAATTGTCTACCGATCCAAGTTTTCTTTCTGCGCCGGCTGATGCCGCGCTGGATTTGCATCAGGCGTTTGCGCCGGCGTTCGATCTCGCGGGGCGGGAGCTTCTGATCCAGCGAAAATGCTGCTGCGCCTTCCTGGTCGGAGTATCCGAACGCGCCCATCCAGTCGAATTCGGCGGCTCGCACGAAATCGCACAACTCATCAAAGTCTTTTTCGGTTTCGCCCGGAAAGCCGACGACAAAGGTCGTGCGCAAGGTCACATCCGGAATGATGCGCCGCATCTTCTCGATCGAGCGCAGAAAAACTTCCGTTCCAGCGCCGCGCTTCATGCGCTTCAGCACAGCGGGCGAAGCGTGCTGCAGCGGAACATCTATGTAGGAGCAGATTTTTTCATTCGCGGCAATGGTTTCGAGCAGGCGACCGTTGATTTTGTTGGGATAGGCATACAAAAATCGCACCCAGCGCAGTTCTTCGATGGCCGCCAGCTTTTCGAGCAGCACGGCCAGCCCGTCTTTCAGGCCGAAATCTTCGCCATAGCAGGTTGTGTCCTGGCCAATCAGGGTGATTTCGTGAACCCCGGATCGCGCCAGCCGTTCCGCCTCCGCCACCACCGATTCAAACCGCCGCGAACGGAATTTGCCGCGCAACTGCGGAATGATGCAGAAGGCGCAGGGATGATCGCATCCCTCGGCGATTTTGATGTAGGCGGAATGCCGCGGAGTGGCCAGCACACGCGGCGTGGCTTCGTCGTAGAGATAGTTGGGAAGATCGGCGACTGCACCGTCCCAGGTCTCGCGCGAAAAGCGTCCCTGCGCGGCGCGTGCCTCGCCCTCAGCGCGCGAAGTCAGAATGCGAAACGGGGAATCAGCCGGCGAGGCGGCCACCCCCGCGGCTGCCAAAATGTTCTCCAGTTCGCCAGTGCCCACCACGGCATCCACTTCCGGGATGCGCTTGCGAATCTCATCGCGAAAGCGCTCCACCAGGCATCCCGCCACAATCAATTTCCGGGCCCGGCCGGAATTCTTGTATCGCGCCATTTCCAGAATCGTGTCCACCGACTCCTGCTGCGCGCTCTCGATGAAGGAGCAGGTGTTTACCACGATCACATCTGCCTCTTGCGGCCGCGTGGTCAGCCCGGCGCCCGCCTGAGACAGCATGCCCATCATGACCTCGCTATCCACCAGATTCTTGGGACAGCCCAGGCTTACAAACCCAACAGTTGGAGTGGGCGACAGGCCAGAAATTGAAGCGTTGGATGAGGTTTTTTCTTCCACTTCTTCTACTTCTGCAGCTGCAGTGAAAATTTGGGCAGGCATCGAGTACTACGATTTTAGCATCTGGAAACGATGGTCACGCTGATACAGGGGCGTGTTCTCGCGAGCTTACGGTACGCACCAAGAAAAGCATTTGAAAAACCAAAGTAAGTTGCTCGCTTACATGCTACTCTAATAAATAATCATCAGTGACAACCTAGCCGTAAGCAACAGAGCCACTTCGCTCCGGGAGGACAGATGGCACGGAAATGGTTTGGCATTTTGGTTTTGGCGATGATGACTCTCGTCGTGGCCAATGCGGCCGCCCAGAAGTGGGAAGTGGCGGGAAGCGTAGGCCGCATCTTCATCAGTGACCAGGGGGTCGCGAACACGAACCTGTTCAACAGCAACGTTCATTTTGGCGACCAGCTTACGTACGAGGCCAACGGCGGCCGCCGCATTGTTGACATCGGTATCGCGTCCCTGTCCGTCGAAGTGCCCTTCGTGTTTTCCTTCGATCAGAAGGTGAATTTCGAAGAAAACCTCGTGCCGAAGAGCTTCAACTCGTTCTTTGTGACGCCGTCAGTGCGTCTGAATCTGTTTCCCATGACGGCTTTCTCGCCATGGATCAGCGGCGGCGGGGGCTGGGGCCGCTTCGACGAAAGTTCTACGCTGGAAGATGGCGGCAAGAACCCGGGCGCCACCGGCACCAATTGCGGCGTGGCCCAGGTTGGCCTGGGTCTTGATGTGCGCATCCTGCATGGGTTCAAACTACGCGGAGAAGTGCGGGACTTCTATTCCGGAGTGCCGCAACTCAACGTGCCGACCGTCACCCGGCAACACAATATTTTTGCCGGCGGCGGACTCGTCTGGCAGTTCTAGCCAGCGGACAGCCGGTTTGGCGCGACCAAGCAAAATTTCCGTATAAATGGGACATTTTTTCATTGCCCCGGGTTTTGTATTTCGCTCTCCGCCACGGGCGATTGCAGGCTGCTTTCTCCTTTCAGGCCGAGACGCCGGCGGGAGCTGAACATCGGTCCGTGCGCGGGCGCCGATGGTGCGAACTTTCCCAGACCGATCTGCGCGTACAAATCGTCATAAATCGCTTCCATGCCTCCGCGCATGAAATAGGCCTCGTGCCAAAAGCCGGTGCCGCCCGAGTCGCGCAGAAAATCCTGCCACCACCTCTGGTGGGGCAACGAACGGGCCCAGGTTTCGAGCGATTCGAAATTGCGCCAATACTGCCGCATGCCGACGTGCAGAGGAAAGAACGAGAAATACACCGGTTCGTGCAGCAGCAGGCCCTCGGGTTTGGCCGCCACTGCTTTCTCGATTTTCTGGCCGAACTGAAAAAGCGTCCGCAGGCCTCGCAGGGTTCGGACTTTCATGCCGAGATAAATCACCACCAAGTCCGGATAGCCGGACAGATCCACGGTTTGCCGGTTTGCAGCAGCCATGGTTTTCACCTCATGAAGCAACGCTGGGAAGAAAGCCGGGCGGTTTTCGCGCCTTGGTCATCTGCTCGAAAGCGTAAGCGATTCTGAGCAACTTCGGCTCGCTCCAGGCCAGGCCAAAGAACGAAATGCCCACGGGCAGGCCGGAAACGAAACCGGCCGGCACGGTGATGTCGGGATATCCGGCAACTGCCGCCGCGTTTGAGCTGCCACCGAGATCGTGGTCGCCATCCACTAAGTCGGTGAGCCACGCCGGGCCGGCGGTTGGGGCGGCCAGAGCGTCCAGTCGGAATTTGTCCATGACGCCATCAATGCCCTGTTCGCGCGCAAGTTGGTGATTGGCGGCCAGCGCGTCGACATATTCCTTTTCGGTCAGAGGCCCTTTGGCTTCCGCCTTCACAAACAAATCTTGATCGAAGTAGGGCATTTCCTTTTCGCGGTTGCGCTCGTTGAACTCGATGATCTCGCGCAAGCTGTGAACCGGCACATTGGGCCGGCTGGCGAGGTAGGCATTGAGATCGGCCTTCAATTCATAGAGCAGCACGGTGAGCTCGGTGCGGTCGAACTTGCCGTGCGATTCCAGGTCGGCGGGATCAATAATCTCGGCGCCGGCATGTCGCATGGCGTCAATGGCTTCGTTCATTAGTTTGTCCACAGCATCGTGAATGCCAAAATATTTTCGGGCGATACCAATGCGGGAGCCACGCAGGCCGTTCGGATCGAGGAACCGGGTATAATCGGGAAAAGCTTTGCCGCCGCCTGTGGCGGTGAATCTGTCGCGTGGATCGGGGCCAGCGAGCCCACCCAGGAGTATGGCAGCATCCCGCACTGTGCGCGCCATTGGGCCCGGGGTGTCCTGGCTGTGCGCGATGGGAATGATGCCCGCACGGCTGATCAATCCGACCGTGGGTTTGATGCCCACAAGGCCGTTCACATTGGAGGGGCAGACGATGGAACCATCGGTTTCCGTTCCCACGGCGGCCGCGCAAAGATTCGCCGCTATGGCAGCGCCTGAGCCTGAACTCGAGCCGCAGGGATTGCGATCGAGCGCATAGGGATTTTTCGTCAGACCGCCGCGCGCGCTCCATCCGCTGGTGGAGTGGCTGGAGCGGATGTTGGCCCATTCACTCAAATTCGTTTTGCCCAGAATGACCGCGCCTGCGTCGCGCAGTTTTTGCGCCACGAATGAGTCGCGCGCAGGCCGCGAACCGGCGAGCGCCAGCGAACCAGCAGTGGTTTGCATGCGGTCAGCGGTTTCAATGTTGTCCTTGATCAGCACGGGAATGCCGTGCAGAGGGCCGCGCGTTTTGCCGGTGGCACGCTCTTTGTCAAGGGCATCGGCGATGGCCAGCGCGTCGGGATTGATTTCGATGACGCTGTTGATGGCGGGACCATGCCGGTCAATCTGATCAATGCGGACGAGATATTTTTCAGCGAGACCGCGCGCGGAAAATTTACCGGAAGCCATGCCGGCTTGCAGATCGGCAATGGTTGCTTCGTTGAGCTCGAAGGCGGGGACGGGCAAAGCGGTCGCCGCAATCGGCGCCGCTTTCGGCATGGCGACGGCTGGCGGCAAAAGCGCAGTGCCGGCCCCAGCCATCAGCGAGGAGCGCAGGAAGTGACGCCGCGCCATGCCAGCGCGATCGTCCCGTTCACTCATTGAACCGGTATTGGGCAATGTGCCGTCCAAGCCACGGCATTATAGGGCATGCGTTGGTCCGACCTTTCCAACAGCTGCTATCTTCGTGCCTCTGAGACCGTCCAAGACAAAGCGGATGCGTATTGTTTTCCGGGCACCGATGCTACCGAAATCCACAGACCAGCCACACGGTTTACAATGCAAAACTTCACCTGCATGAAGTGTTCGTTCGTGTGCTTGACAGCCCAGCGTGAGAGGAGCCCTCATGTCCCTGCTTAGAAAGGCAGCCGTTCTGAGCACGTATTTGTGCGCAATTGCGCTGTTGAGCCTGGCCGGCGCCAATCCTGCATTTGGCGAGGAAATGCAGGAAGGAAGGCTGCTGCGCTTTCCCGACATTCATGGCGATCGCGTGGTTTTTGTATATGCAGGTGATTTGTGGCTGGCGTCAACTTCCGGCGCGGCAGCGCGGCGGATCACGACGTATCCGGGGCGCGAGTTGTTTCCCAAGTTTTCCCCGGACGGAAAGTGGATCGCCTTCACCGGCCAATATGATGGCAATTTCAATGTCTATCTGATGCCTTCGGAGGGAGGACAGCCGAAGCAGCTGACTTTCTACCAGGGAGGCGCAGAGCCGCTCAGCGACCGCATGGGCATTCACAACGAGGTGGTCACGTGGACCCCGGACAGCAAACGCATCGTCTTCCTCTCGCGCCGGGACGCCTCGAACGGTTGGGTGAAACGGCTCTTCACCATCACTGTTGATGGCGGGTTGCCGGAGCCGCTTCCCATGGACCAGGGCGGGCTGGCCTCCTTTTCCCCCGACGGAAACAAACTCGCCTACAACGTGATCTTCCGCAACTTCCGGACGTGGAAGCGGTACACGGGCGGATTGGCGCAGTCCATCACCATTTATGACCTCAGGCAGAATACGGTCGAGGAGGTCCCGCATACGGAGTGGACGGATACCTTCCCCATGTGGCACGGCAATACGATTTACTTCACCTCTGACCGGGGCGCCGAGCACCGCTTGAACCTCTATAGCTTTGAGCTAGGCACGAAGCAGGTTACACAGCTCACGAACTTTTCAGAGTTCGACATCATGTGGCCCAGCCTGGGACCCGACTCGATCGTGTTTGAAAATGGCGGCTATCTCTACACCTACGATTTTCAAGCGAGACAGGCGAAGAAGTTGACCATCGCCGTGCCCGGCGAACGCGGCCAGACCATGAAGCGCTGGGCGAACGTGGCCAGGAACATCACCGATTTTGACATATCGCCGGAGGGGAAGCGCGCCGTGTTCGCGGCCCGCGGAGATGTTTTCACGGTTCCCGCCAAGGAGGGCAGCATTCGCAACTTGACCCGCACGCCGGGCATTCGCGAGAAACTGGTCAGTTGGTCGCCCGATGGGCGCTGGATCGCCTACGTTTCCGATCGCAGCGGCGAAGATGAGATCTACATCTCCCCGCAGGACGGAATGGGCAAAGAGCAACAGCTCACCAGTGGCTACAAGGGTTTCAAGTTTGGGCCGGCGTGGTCGGCTGACAGCAAGAAGATTGCATGGGCCGATAAAGATTTGCAGCTTTGGTACGTGGACATTGCCGACAAGAAGCCGGTGGCGGTGGACCGGGCAAAGTACGGCGAGATCACGAATTACAACTGGTCTCCCGATAGCAAGTGGCTGACTTACGACAAACCGGAGGATACAGGTTTTTCCATCGTTTATTTGTACTCGCTCGTGGATCGCAAAATCACCGCTGTGACCACCGCGATGACGAACAGCTACGGAGCGCTGTTCGACCCGGAAGGCAAGTATCTGTATTTTCTCTCCGACCGTGACTTCAATGAGGTGCTGGGGAACGTTGACTTCGAGTTTGCCAACCCAAAAACCACGCGCATGTATGTCGTGACCCTCCGAAAGGATGAGCCGTCACCGTTTCCGCCTCAGAGCGACGAAGCGCAAGTGAAAAAGGAGGAACCGGCCGCGGGCTCCGGGGGGCAGGATGAGAGCAAGGCCGACGCCAAACAAAAGAACAAAGAAAAAGACGCGAAGGACAAAGACAAGAAGAACGAGAAAGACGAGAAAGAAAAGGAAAAACCTGCCGAATTCCGCATTGATCTCGACAGCATTCAGGAGCGAGTAATCGCTTTGCCTACGGAGCCGGGAGTGATTGGCACGTTTCTCGCGGCCAAAGGATTCGTTTACTACCTGACGAAACCGATCCAGGGCCTTTCCGGGCCGGTGGCGGGAGAAAATTCTGCAGTGCAGGTTTACGATCTGAAGGAACGTAAGAACAAAACGCTGATTGAAAATGTCCAGCAATTCGCGCTTTCGTTCGATGGTTCGAAGCTTCTCTATCAGGCCGATGAAGGCCACGAAGGCCACACCTACGGCATCATTGATGCCAAGCCCGACGGGGGCAAGAAAGTGGGGGATGGCGCGCTGAATCTTTCCGGTATGCGGGCTGAAGTGGACCCGCCGGAAGAGTGGAAGCAGATTTTCAACGAAGTATGGCGTCAGGAGCGCGATTACTTCTTTGAACCGGCGATGAACGGCGTGGATTGGCAAAAGGTTCACGACAAGTATGCGCAATTACTGCCTTATGTTGCGGACCGCTACAGCCTGACCTATGTGCTCGGAGAAATGATTGGCGAGCTTTCCAATTCGCACACCTATGTCGGCGGCGGGGATTATCCGGATCTGCACCCCGTGAATGTGGGGCTGCTGGGGGTGGACTTTGAGCCCGACCAGGCCGCGGGAATGTACCGGCTCAGGACAATCTATCCTGGCCAGAATTGGGATGCGAGGCTTCGCTCGCCGCTGACGGAGCCGGGCGTCAACGTGAAGGTGGGTGATTATCTGGTAGCCGTGAATGGCCGATCGCTGCGTGTGCCGGAAAACCCGTATGAGCTTTTCGTCAATACCGCAAACCAGGTCGTCACGCTCACCGTAAACTCGAAACCTTCCGAAGAAGGCTCACACACGGTGCAGGTGAAGCCGGTGGCCGATGAGTTTCCGCTCCGCGAGCGGAATATGATCGAGAGCAACCGCAAGAAAGTGGACGCCGCGACGAACGGCCGCGTCGGCTATGTCTATCTCCCGGACATGGGGGCCGACGGCCTGAACGAGTTTGTCAGGCAGTATTTCCCGCAGGTCCGCAAGGAAGGACTGATCATTGACGTCCGCTATAACGGCGGCGGCTTTGTGGATCAGCTCATCTTCGAGCGCCTGCGGCGCGTTCTGGCGGGCATGGGCGCGGCCCGCAACTGGGAGAGCAATCCTGTGCCCCGCATTGTTTTTCACGGCTATATGGCGTGCGTCACCAATCACTATGCCGCTTCCGATGGCGACATTTTCAGCTATTACTTCAAGTACTACAAACTCGGTCCGCTCATCGGCGAGCGCACCTGGGGCGGCGTGCGCGGCATCCGCGGCATGATTCCCCTGATTGATGGCGGCTACATCACGCGGCCCGAATTCGCCCGTTACGATCTGAACAGCCAATGGGTCATCGAGAACCACGGCGTCCAGCCCGACATTGTGGTGGAAAACCGGCCCGACCAGGTGGTGAAGGGGCAGGATCCGCAGCTGGAGAAGGCGATTGAAGTGGTGATGAAGCAAATCGAAGCGAGTCCGAAAAAGCTGCCGCCGCGTCCCCCCGATTTGCCTGCCTATCCGCCGGGGCCGGGGATGTGAACCGAAGGAAAGCCGTTTGATGCCCTTTTAATGGATACTCGGCAGATTGCCACACAAGCTAAGCGCGGTACCAGCTCCGCGGGAACTGAATACGGGAGTTTGATCGGCCCCAGGGATCGCCGCCTTAATGTCCGTACCCGCCGCCCTGTAATGAGACCTTGCCGCGAAACATGCGGTAGATGATGACAAAATACGTCAGCGCGAGCAGCATTCCGAAAGCCCACCACACCAGGCCAACCGAGAGCGTATGAGGCCCTGACAATGCCTTCTGAATCGTGATGTCAAGGGCCGGGTCGCTGCTTGAGGGCAACAGAGCTGGATAGAGAGCAACGGCCGCTCCCGCCAGCATGACCGCCAGATACAGGCAGGAGCAAGCGAATGCCTTTCGATCCGAAGACTGGCGGCAGAAATAAAGAATTCCAATCAAAGATGCGACAACCAAAGCCGGAATCGCGAAGGTAATTGGATGCCGCGCGTAGTTGACGAGCGAATCGGCACGAACAATCACGGAAGCGGGCAGGCTGATGACGGTCAGCACGGCCAGCGCAGCCCAAGCCCATCTGGCGAAAACTCTGGCGCGCTGTTGCAGGTCATGCTCCGTCTTCACAGCCAAATAGAGCGCGCCATGCAAGCTTAAAGCAGCGAGTGCGATCACACCTCCTAAGACGCTGTACCAATCCAGAATGCCGGGTGCGGGCCCAACGCGCCAGTTCGTCCACAGCGGGAGAAAGAAGTATTCCTCTTGATTCAGCGGCACACCACGAATCACATTGGCTAGGGCGGCGCCAAAGAAGATTGCGAGCAGGGAACTGGAGAAAAAAAACAGGCCATCAAAGAATGTCCGCCATACTCCAATCTTCAATTGCATACGCAGCTCAATGCTCGCGCCACGCATGATCAGGAGCCACAACACAATCATTAAGGCCAGGTAAAAGCCACTGAAGGCCGAGGCGTAGAGCAGAGGAAAAGCGAAGTAGAGCGTGCCCCCCCCGGCCAGCAGCCATACTTCGTTCCCATCCCACACGGGCCCGACGGCGCGCAGCATGAGCTGGCGTTCTTCTTCCGTGCGGGCGAGAAATGGGTGCAAAATACCGACACCCAGGTCGAAGCCGTCCAGGAGAACGTAGGCCACCAGCATCAGCGCCACCAGCCAGAACCAGATAAATCCCATTTGCACCTCACGCGCCGGTCAAGGAAGGTTGATTTTGCGCCAATTCACTTGCAGCGGGACCTTTTTCCACGATGCGGTAAACCAGAACGACAAAAAGAATCGAGAGTACGGTGTATATTCCCATAAAACCCAGCAGGGTGAAGAGGCTATTTCCGGCCGTGACGTACTTCGAGTATCCCGCTGATGTTCGCATCAGGCCATAGATGATCCAGGGCTGGCGGCCAATCTCCGCGGTCATCCATCCTGCGGTATTTGCGATATAGGGCAGAGGAAAACTCAACATTAACGGCCACAATATCCATTTCGTGTGGTACAAGGCGCCGCGCCACAGCAAAAGCAAGGCCACCAGCATAAGAGCCATAAAGTATGTTCCCAGGCCCGCCATGATGTGGTAGCTGTAAAATAGCAACGGCAACGGCTCCGGCCATTGATCGCGCGGAAATCGGTCCAGCCCTTCCACTTCCGCCTTCGTCGTTCCATAGATCAGAAAACTCAGTACGTCGTTGACCAGCAGGGGATTGTCTATCGTTTGGCTTTCCTCATTGGGCTGTCCAATCAGAACGATGCCTGCTCCCCTTTTTGAGCTGAACAGGCCCTCCATCGCAGCCATCGCAGCCGGCTGATTTTTCGCCGTGTATCGTCCGTGTAAGTCGCCGGTCGGAAAAATCTGCACGGTGCACGAAATCGCCCCGGCAATGACCCCAACTCTCAGGAAAACTCTGCCATGTTCAGGGAACCGGTTCTCGAGCAGGTAGAATGCGCCAACCGCGCACATGACGAAGGAACCGGTAATCACCGCGCCCGACATGTTGTGCGCGTACTGCAGCAAGGCCCAGGGATTCGTCAGCAGGCCCCAGAAGCTCGTCACCTCATACACGCCATTGGGGAGGATGCGATAGGCAACTGGGTGCTGCATCCATGCGTTCGTCACAATGATGAAAAATCCGGAAATCCAGGAGCCGACGAAAACCAAAAACGCCGAAGCCCAATGCGCCCGCGGCGAGAGTCGCTTTTCGCCGAAAAGGAAAAGCCCCAAAAACGCAGATTCCAGGAAAAATGAAAACACGCCTTCCATGGCAAGAGGCTGGCCGATGACTCCTCCACTCCATCGCGCAAACTGCGACCAGTTGGTGCCGAACTGGAATTCCATGGGGATGCCGGTAACGACGCCGATCAGGAAATTGATGGCAAAGATGCGGGCCCAGAATCGCGCCGCTTCGTTGTAGCGTTCGTTGCCGCGGAGCGCCACGGTCTTCAGCGCAACGATCAGCAAGGCCAGGCCCATCGTCAACTGTGGGAAAAGGTAGTGATAGGTGACGGTAAAGGCGAAGTGAATTCGGTGCAGGAGGAGAGAATCCATAAGTGCTAGGTTCCCTATGCTAAGGCGAATATAGCAGGCGTCACACCGAAAAAATGACAGTCTTGTGTTTCCCGTTTCCTCGTAACGCCCGTTTTGGGACTCTAACCGCTTTCACGCGGTAACCGTTAATATCGGGCATCTAGCCTCAGAAACCACATGGTGAATGACTGACCATGGCACATGTGCGGCGGTGCGGACTGCGTCCGTCGGGTTCGCCCCCATGACGATCAGATCCGCGCCATGCTTCGTCGCAACACTCAGGATTCCCTCCGGAAGGAAATTGGTGGCGATGATATATTGCGGCTGGCGGGCCAGTTTTGCTTCAGCCGGGAGCAGTTGCCGCAATTTGTCTGCGCTTTCCTTTTGCTGCCTGGCTTCCCAGTTCGTCAGCTCCTGGGCTGTCCAATCGGCGGGAAGGTAAGCGGCCGGCCCGATGTCCAACACCGGCAGGGGCGGGACCATATGCAGCAGTATTAACTCGGCTCCGTGTTCCTCGGCGAGAAAAACGGCATACGACAGCGCTCTTGCCGCCGCCGGTCCGAAGTCAGTGGCGAAGAGAATACACCGCAGATCAATGGTCGCGGGAGCATCCGGCACATTGCGTCCGATGGTGAGCACGGGACACTTGACCAGCCGCAGCAGTTCCTCTGCGACGGACCCGAGCGCGATTTTCTTAAGTCCTTTCCGGCCATGCGTGCCCAGGACGAGCAGATCAGCGTTTTCATTCTGGATCACGGAAGAGACCACGGCGGAAACCGGGCCTTGCCTGAGGAAGGCGTGGCTGGGAAGGTGTTCGACCTGCAGGCTGGCAGCCAGTTTCATCAGTTGTTGTTCCGCCTCAATGCGCCGCCGGTCAAGCTCTCTGGGTAGTGGATCCAGTGGTATAGGCTGACGGGCCCCTGGGCGAAACGCATGCACGACTTGAAGCTCCGCGCTGTGGCGCCGTGCTACTGCGAGGGCCCAGGTTTGCGCGTGTTGTGACGCATCCGAAAAATCTGTCGCCAACAGGATTCGCTTGAAACGAATGGCCTGCTTTCGCTGTTCTTTTTGCGCTGCAATCGGCATAGACGCCTCCTTTCAGACCGGTCAGCCGAAAATCCAGCTCGCAAATTCTCCAACACCAATAAAGCAATTTCCGGCCGAAGGCCACAGGAAGAAAGTCAATAGACGATCACCTCAATCATTAGATTATTCTTCACCAGAAAATAAGGGAGTGACGGCCCTTACCGCAGGTTGTGATCGGAATCACACTGATTTTTCCGAGACATGCGAATTCGTTAACTCACGGAGGAAGTGATCAAGCCGGCAAGTAATTCTTCCACCGTTCTGACGAATTGCGGCAAGGCATCCGACACTCGTTGGGACAGAGTAGTTCCGTGATCGAACGATTCGCCGCAAATGGAAGCGGTAAATGCCAGAGGTGTCGCGGCATACAGTGCCGAGCAAAGCGAGAGAATTCCTTCCGGGCCGAATTGATGAAAAGAGTACACCGGCCCGGCGGATGCGGCGATGGGTTTGCAGAGGATAGTCCCGGGCTGGTGATTGGATGCAGCGTCGTTGCCAACGGCATCATTGCATGCAGCATCATTGCATGTAGCATCGAGGAAAATGACCGCGTCCGCGCGGCTGAGCGATTCCGCCAGTTCCGGTGTCAGCTGATGCACGCAAGAAATCTCCACTTCTTCGGCGGATATAGTCCGACGGAGCTGCTCGGCCGCATGCCAGGCCAGGCCATCATCCGACCGCAGAGGATTGCCGCAGGCGATGACCCAAACACGGGATTTGCTTCTGCGCTCGCCGCCGAGATCCTGGAGCGGGGGCATCATGACCGGCAGAGTTCGTCCAGCAGTTCGCCGGCGGGACTGAATAGTTGAATTCGGAGCGGCATCTGCCCAAGCGCGTGAGTCGAACAACTCAGACAGGGATCATAGGTGCGGATAACGGCCTCTACGCGATTGAGCATGCCCGGAGTAAGCCGGTCGCCGTGGACGAAATGCTTGGCGACCTGCAGCACGCTGCGATTCATCGCCAAATTATTTTGTCCGGTGGCAATGATTAGATTTGCCCAGCGTACCAGGCCTTGCTCGTCAATTTTGTAGTGATGGAATAGTGTGCCCCGTGGAGCTTCCGCCGCCCCAACTCCTTCGAGTGCGTTCGGACGCGCGATTGCCCGCACGTGCGTCGAAAGAATTTCGGGGTCGTTCAACAGTTGCCCAATTCGCTCGACGCAATACAAAATTTCCACCAGCCGGGCATGATGATAATGAAACGAACTCAGCACGGCGGTTCGTTGCAGTTCGTGGAACTCAGCCAATTCCTGGTCAGCCAGTGGGGTGCCGCAGCGATCAGCCACATTCAAGCGGGCCAGCGGCCCTACGCGGTAAATGCCGTTCGGATATCCCTGCGGCTTGTAGTAAGCCGACTTTAGATAGCTCCAGGGCTCGACTTTCTCTCCGATGTAATCGAAATAGCGGCCGGGATCCAAATCGTTGGCCACGACGTGTCCGGAAGCATCTACAATCCGCAGCTTGCCATCGTAGAACGTCAATCCACCGTCGGGTTTGACGATGCCGAGAAACAGCGAAGGGAAGTTTCCGAAAGCCGCAATTTCGGCGCGGAATCCCTCGATCGTGCTCTTCATCCATTCCATGCTGCGCTGCGCAATGGCCAGCGCCTCGGGCACCGTTTGCAGGATGCGATCGCGGTCCTCTTGCGTTAGGGGATCGCTCACCCCCCCCGGAACCACCCAGGCGGGGTGAATGCGCTTTCCGCCCAGGCGCTCGATAATTTGCTGGCCGAACTTACGTAGAGCGATCCCGTCCCGCGCCAATCCTGGGTTTTTCTCCAGTACGCCGAATAGGTTGCTCTTCGCGGGATCCGCATCCATGCCCAGCGCCAGATCAGGCGAAGAAAGATGAAACAGGCTAAGGGCGTGCGACTGCACCACCTGGGCAAGCCCGAAGATTCGGCGCAACTTCTCCGCCGTCGGCGGAATCTTCACGGTCAGCAGCGCATCGCAGGCTTTGGAGGAGGCAATCAGGTGACTGACGGGGCAAATGCCGCAAATGCGCGCCATCAGCGAAGGCATCTCAGAAAAGGGCCGGCCTTCGCATAATTTCTCGAAGCCGCGGAACTGAGTCACATGGAAGCGCGCTTCTTCCACCTGCCCGCGGTCGTCCAGGTGCAGAGTAATTTTCGAGTGGCCCTCGATGCGCGTGACGGGGTCAATCAGAATGGTCCTGGATTGCGGCATGTGTTGTTGACGTGCTACCTAAGCTCCAAAGCGGGTTTTCGTGCTGATCTCCGGTTGCCGTCCTTCAAGCAACTCGCTCAAGGCATAAAAAATCACGTCTGCCGAAGGCGGACAGCCGGGAATGTAAACGTCCACTTTCACAAACTGGTGCACCGGGCGGGCGTAAGGCAGCAACGCGGGAACGACCTGATCTGGAGTCCCAGCATCCAGAGTGGCATTTTCGCGGTAGGCCCGGTCATAGACCGCTTTTGTGGAAAAGGGATTACGCATGGCCGGCACGTTGGCAGTGACGGCGCAGTCGCCCAATGAGACGAGGGTAGTGGTCCGCTCGCGGACCAGGCGAATTTTGTGCAGATCTTCTTCGCTGCTCACTGCGCCTTCTACCAGGGTCACATCAACCCCTTCGGGAAAAATTTTCGCATCTACCAGCGGGCTATACACCAGATCGGCCTTGGCAGCCAATTCGATGAGACGTTCGTCCATGTCGAGAAAAGACATGTGGCAGCCGGAGCAGCCGTCGAGCCAGACCGTCGCCAGGCGTTTCCGGCTCATTCATGCTCCTCGCGCATGAGAGTCAGATAGGGAAGGAACTGTCTGCGCTTTTCCATTTCCGCCACCGAGCGTCCTTTTTCTGAGAGCGCCCCTGTCGGGCAAACATGCACGCACTTGCCGCAATTAGTGCAGGTCTGCGAAGAACCCCAGGGCTCGTCGAGATCGGTAATGACCTTGGAATCTATGCCTCGCCCCATGACATCCCAGGTATGCGCGCCTTCGATCTCATCGCAGACGCGGACACAACGAGTGCAAAGGATGCAGCGATTGTGATCAACCACGAATCGCTCGTGCGACGCGTCCACTTCCATCTTGGGAAAGCGATAGGGAAACGAAATGTGAGTGATTTCCAGCTTCTGCGCCATGGTTTGCAGTTCGCAATGCCCGTTGGAAACGCAAACCGCGCAGATGTGGTTGCGCTCGGCAAACAAAAGCTCGACGATCATCCGCCGGTAGCGCTGCAGGCGTTCGGAAGCCGTGGTGACCTCCATTCCTTCTTCGACCCGAGTTACGCAGGATGGCAGCAGTTTGCTGGAGCCTTTGACCTCAACCAGGCACAAACGGCAGGCGCCTACAGTGGATAAACCCTCCAGTTCGCACATGCGGGGAATGAAGATTTTGTTCTGTCGGGCCACGTCGAGAATGGTTTCCTCCGGACGCGCGCTCAGGTCGCGCCCGTCAACCTTCAGCGTCTTAACGCTTGGCGCCGGACTCATGCGCTCGCTCCGTTGCCATGTCGGCCACAAACTCCCGCGGGACACGTATGTTCGTGAATATGCGATTTGTACTCATCCGCGAAGTAGCGCAGCGTGCTAACCACCGGATTTGGCGCGGACTGACCAAGGCCACAAAGACTGGTGTGCTTGAGCAAATCGCAGAGTTCTTCCAACGTGGCAACGTCCTGCTCTGTGGCTGACATGGTTGTAATCGCATCGAGAATGCGGTGCATTTCATACGTTCCGACCCGGCAGGGAATACACTTGCCGCACGATTCGGTCATGCAGAAGTCCATGAAGAACTTCGCAACATCCACCATGCAGGAGCTGGCATCCATCACGATCATGCCGCCAGAACCCATGATCGAACCGGCCCGCACCAGGGATTCGTAATCCACCGGCATGTCCAGACATTCAGAGGGCAGACATCCTCCCGAGGGCCCGCCGGTTTGTACAGCTTTGAAGGCTCGCCCTTCCGGAATTCCTCCGCCGATCTCAAACACCATCTCGCGCAGCGTAATTCCCATGGGGACTTCGACCAGGCCGGTATTTTGCACGCGTCCGGCCAATGCGAAGACCTTCGTTCCTTTGCTCTTTTCCGTGCCGATGCTGGCGTACCAGTCGCCTCCGTTGCGGATGATGACCGGGATATTGGCAAAGGTCTCCACGTTATTGATGAGTGTGGGCTGGCCGAGCAGGCCTTCCATAGCGGGATAAGGCGGCCGCGGCCGCGGCGTTCCCCGTTTGCCCTCGACCGAAGCGATCAGAGCAGTCTCTTCGCCGCAGACAAAGGCCCCGGCCCCCAGGCGAAGCTCAATGCGGAAGTTGAAACGAGTGCCGCAGATGTTTGTGCCGAGCAGACCCAGCCGCTCGGCTTGTCGGATCGCAATTTTCAGCCGCTGAATGGCAAGCGGATACTCTGCCCGCACGTAGATGAAACCTTCCGCCGCGCCCACGGCATAGGCCGCGATAAGCATCCCTTCCAGCACCCGGTGGGGGTCGCTTTCGAGCACGCTGCGGTCCATAAACGCGCCGGGATCTCCCTCATCCGCATTGCAGATGACGTACTTGGCTGTGCCCACCGCTTTGGACACCGTGCTCCATTTAAGTCCGGTCGGGTAGCCTGCACCTCCGCGCCCGCGCAGTCCACTCTTGGTCACCTGTTCAATCACTTGCGCCGGAGTCGTCTCGGTCAGCACCTGAATCAACCCGCTGTAACCATCGGCGGCGATGTACTCTTCGATTCGTTCCGGATCAATCACGCCAGAGTTCTCCAGCACAATTTTCTTTTGCCGCTGAAAGAACGGAATATCAGTGGGGCAGAGCAGGTTTGCCACCGGCTGCCCCTCCAGACTGTCAATGACGGCGGGCGAATCAGTGGCCGAGACATGCTTGTAAATCAAGCCGCTGGTGGTCGAAACCAACGGGCCCTCGGCGCACAATCCCATGCAACCGGCGCCCTTTACGCAACAAGAATCGGCCAATCCGCGCTGTTTGATTTCCGTATCGAGCGCGTCTTTCACCGCCTGGCTCTGGCATGAGAGACATCCGGCCGCGACGCACACATTTATGCGGTGCCGGAAGCGCTCCTGTTGCTCCCGTTCGTTGGTCGCGATCTGTTCCAGTTCTTCAGGCGACATGTGGGGTCCACTGTTTCAGCCGTTGGAGAATGGATGGCACTGTGACCTTGCCTGCTACTTCCTGGTCATAAACAACCGCCGGGGCAAGGCCGCACGATCCCAGGCACCGTGCCGTGAGCAAAGAAACTTTGCCGTCGCCTGTGGTTTCACCAGGCGTAATCTCCAGGCTCCGCTGCACGGCCTCGAGCAGTTGCTGGGCGTTCTTGATATAGCACGCGGTGCCCATGCAAATCACACAAGTGTGGTCGCCGGCGGGCTTGAGCGAGAAAAAATGGTAAAAGGTGGCAACGCCGTAGGCGCGGCTCAGCGGCACCCTCAACGAGAGCGCCACATAGCGCAGCGCCTGCTCATCCAGGTAACCGAACGCTTCCTGTACCGTATGCAGAGTTTCAATCAGGCCGCGCCCCTGCTGGCCGGTGCGCCGCATCGTGGCGTCCACCAGCTTCCAACGCTTGTCCTGGTTCGGAGGCGACGGTTTGATGAAGTAGGTGGACATTCGTGCCGGAAGGGTGAGTATAAACCACACTGCATCCCGAGAATTGTGAGCGCCATCACATGACGGTTAACAATCTCTAAGAAATCCTCTGGCGGCTTCTTCTCGGGCGGCAGCAATCTGACCAAACTCTTCACGCACGTAGTGCATAGGTGTCCGTTGGATTCCTCAAAGACCGCACAAAGGGTCGTGATGCGCGCCGCGTGCCTTTGTCACGCGGCGATCTCGGCGTACTCATCAACCCGGATTTCCTGGGTCAGTGTGTGCACCACCGGCAACGGAATGCGAATACGCCTGCGTGCGCCGGAGC
>Ga0335081_10005381_pt1 | contig 20265 bp, 19 predicted proteins | sample Lox_Sample_35_FD_206713 | JGI IMG/M metagenome (GOLD analysis project Ga0335081, IMG submission 206713) | Soil microbial communities from Loxahatchee National Wildlife Refuge, Florida, United States - Lox_Sample_3.5 | ecosystem: Environmental > Terrestrial > Soil > Wetlands | place: USA... | reverse complement strand
CAAGGATGGTCACCTGGTTGAATTGGCCACGCCGATGCCATGAATTTGCCGAACAACCAACCGCCGTTACTTTTGCAGGCGCGCCCAGGCGCACCAGAGAATCGGCGCTTGCCCGCGCAAATCGCTACAAGTAACGACGCGGGAGCGCCCGCGTTCCATGTCCGACATCTCAGGCGCGCCGTGCCTGACGTCCTATTGCGGCGTAGTGGAATTGCTGCGACGACGGCAGTGGACGAGGAGCGCGCTGACGCCGACGGCCAGCAAACCCAGGACCGAGGGTTCAGGCACGGGCAGCATTACGTTTTGGAAAGCCAGTCCATCAGTCGTCGGAACGGTGAAGCCAGAGGCAAAGGTGCTTTGCGACCCGCCCGGTGTGAATTCAGTAATGGCGGAGTTGAGGTAGCTTCCCGCAAACAGATACAGATTTCCCGCGAGGTCAAAGGCCAATGCTTGCGGATAAGTCCACCCGGCGGAAAAAGTGCTTTCCACTCCGCCCGGTGTGAATTTGTTGATGTTGCCGCCGAGGAAATCCGTTTCAAACAGGTTTCCTGCGCTGTCAAAAGCCAGTCCCACCGGATAAGCCAACCCGGAGGCAAAGGTGGTTCGTGTTCCACCCGGCGTGAATTTATAGACGTTGCCGCTGGCGCCATCTGCCTCGAACAGATTACCGGCCCGGTCAAAAGCCAATCCCCCGGGATAATTCAACCCGGTGGCAAAGGTGGTTCGCGCTCCGCTGGGCGTGAATTCATAGATGGTGCCGCTGCTATTGTCCGCTTCAAACAGGTTGCCCGCGCTATTAAAAGCCAGTCCCCCGGGAGCGTTCAGCCCGGAGGCAAAGGTGCTTTGCGACCCGCCCGGTGTGATTTTAATAATATTGCCGCCGCCATCCGTCACAAACAGGTTGCCCGCACTGTCAAAGGCCACCCCACCCGCACCGTTCAACCCGGACACAAAGACGGATTGCGACCCGCCCGGCGTGATTTCAACGATGTTGTTGTTGTATCCACCTCCCACAAAGAGGACCTGCGCCGGCGCGCTGGCAGCAATCAGGACGACTGCTCCCGCGCATACCACACCGTAAATTGGACGACAGGCGACATAAATGCAGGATTTTGATTTCGTTTTCATATATTTTATCAGGTTAATTTTGAACTCCAATTGGGGAGGCAAAGCGCCTCCGGCAAGCATTGGATTATAGGCAAACGGCTACGGCTTGTCGAGTTTTTGTTATACTAACAGACAAGCACAATCTGCCCGGCGAATAAAGTCGGTGAATGGTTTCTCCAACGCCCTGTAATCGAACAAATTGAGCCAACTGCAAAGGTACTGGGGCGCCGGCATCTTGCCGGCGGGCGGTTCAAGAACCAGGGAACACGCCGGCTGGAAGCCGGCGCTCCACGGTCGATTGGGACCTTTGCAGAGGTCTGAAATTAACTTTTCCAACACGTTGACGGCTTTGACCGAATGGTTAAGTGCAGGCACAGAAAGGCCTGCACACGAAACCAAATCAAGTCAATTGCCAACGAGTTAGAAGTACTTGAGAAATGCCCGGGTTTACTAAATCCCATCAACGTCCGTTCATTTCTGCAGCAGCGCCCAGGCGCACCAGAGAACCGGCGCCTGACCGTGCAAATCGCCCACGGCGCGCGGACGCGTCAGATAATAATTCGTGTCATCGCGCTGGTTCGTGCCGATACAGACTTCGCGCACGTTACCGTCGTCATTGATGTAACCGCACAGGCCGATCCAGCCGCGCCGCGCGCAGTCGCCGTATTCGGCGGCGTCCAGCCAGCCGTGTTTCACTCCGATAATCATGGCGTAAGTGAACATACCGGTGCACGAGGTTTCCGGCCAGGCCTGGTCGTCATCCACGAGTTGCCGCCACATGCCCGACGGCGCCTGGTATTGTTTCAACGCCGCCATCATTTTTTTGTAGCCGTCCATCAATCGCGCGTATTGCGGGTGATCGGGCGGAAGCGAGCTCAACACTTCGGCGAGCGCAGCCGCGAACCACCCGTTGCCGCGTCCCCAGTAATGCGGGCTCACGTCAGCGTGGAAAAACAGTCCGTTCGTCTGCTGCAATTTGTCAAGGTAAGCCACAAGCGTGTCGGCGGCGTGGTCGGCGTATTTCGGGTCTCCGGTCGCGCGATACGCCTGGATTTGCAAGGCACCGATCATGAACGTGTCGTCCACCCACCAGCGGGATTCGCGCGCGAGACCGTTCGTCAGCGGGTTGACCCACTGGTCGTCGGCTTTGCTCAGGCCAAGTCCCAGATAGCTTTTGTTGTGGTTAAGCATATAAATTTGCAGCGGTAAAACTCCGAAGACGTGGAAATCCACGTGGCGTTCGGGCGAAATCATCTTTCTGCCTTCTGGCGTTATAATCATCTTGTAACGGTCAATGAGCGGCTGCCACAGTTCCCAGGCGCCGGCCGTGTCCGCGAACCGCAGCGCGCCGAACCCCGCACAGACCTCGGGATAAACGATATAGCCGTTGGCGTTAACGTAGATTTTACGGCGCAGCAGATTCTCCGCGACTTTTTCGCCGACGGCTTTGGGTTCGCAATTGGTTGGCCAGTTCCGGAGAATGGTTCGGGCGGAATCGGTTTTGGCCGCTTCTTTTTTCATCGAAGCGCATCCGGCAAATAACGCCGTGACCAGGAGGCAAGCGACGACCTGCAAAGTGAATTTACACATGGCCAAATTAAAACCGGATTGCGCCGACTTGTCTAGCCGCGTTTTGCTGAAACCGGCTTCCCGTCGGAAGACCATTTGCCGCATTGCCAAACCTTGCGGGCCGGGCAGAATTCGATTTACTCAACCACAACAGAAAAGAACATTATGGCAAAAATGCAAAAACGGAATTTGGCGAAACCCGAGGAGACGCGGGCCTTCGACAAAGGCAAACTTGAACTGGTCTCGCTGGGCGGGGTCACCTTCGGCCGCGCCACACTGCAACCCGGCTGGAAGTGGTCCACCTGCATCAAACCGCCCGTGAAAACCAGGAGCTGCGAAGTGGCGCATCTGCAATATCACGTCTCAGGACGAATCCACGTGGTGATGGACGACGGCAGCGAGGATGAATTCGGGCCGGGCGAAGTGTCCATGCTGCCGCCGGGGCACGACGCGTGGGTGGTCGGCGACGAACCCGTGGTCGTGATCGACATCACCGGCATGGGCGAATACGCCAAAGCGCTCGCGCATTAGAATCGTAGCCGCCGGCATCAGTCGGCGCAATTGAGACGGCCGGCCATCAAACGCGCCACCTCACTCCGGCCACGGAATTTGTTTTAACCCGACCACCCTCATCGGCCCTTCGGGCACCTTCTCCCGCTCCCGCGGGCGAAGGACAATCTCCCCTGCTTCCGCCTTTTCCAAGGCCACAACGGAGAGGGAAACCGGATTTCTACTAAACTTTCGCCTCGGGAAACCGTTCGCGGATCCGGCGGCGGAGGCGCTCCTCGTCGGCCGGCTGATAGCGGCGGCGCGTGATGAGCCGTTGCAAGGCGTCGAGCAGCGCCAGCCAGTCTTCGAGCGGCGGTTCCGCCACGGGCTGCCAACGGTCGAAACGCTTTTCGCGTTGAAAGAAAAGCCAGTCACGGCTAACGCGCCGCGCATTCACCTGCAGCTTTACGCCGTCATCGGTCACCCGTTTCCAACTGATTTCAGCTTTGGGCATGATGAAAGGGTGACGGGTGACGAGTGATGGAAGACAGGAAAAAGCAATTGAAGAGCGGATGGAAATTTCTTGTCACTTGCCACCTGTCACTTGTCACTTAATTCAACGCTCGCCACGGCCATGGCGGCGATGCCCTCTTCCCGGCCGATGAACCCCAATTTTTCATTGGTCGTGGCCTTGACGCCAACGTGCTGGACATTGATGCCGAGCGCCTCGGCGATATGGATTTTCATCTGGCGGATGTGCGGATAAATTTTCGGCTCCTGGGCGACGACGGTCGCGTCCACGTTCACGATTTTGCCCTCGCGCAACGCGACCAGCCGGGCGGCTTCCTGCAAGAACACCTTGCTGGGCGCGTTTTTCCAGCGCGGGTCCGTGTTCGGAAAAAAGTGGCCGATATCTTCCTCGCCGAGCGCGCCGAGGATGGCGTCGCAAATCGCGTGCATGAGCGCGTCGGCATCCGAATGACCGTCGAGACCTTTCGGATGCGGGATTTCAACTCCGCCCAGAATGAGTTTGCGTCCTGCGACCAGCGCATGAACGTCGTAGCCGATGCCAACGTAAACCATGTCCGGAGTATAAAAATACCGCAGGGCTTGACCAAGAAATATCCGGTTGAAATCGGGTCTCAGGGCCCGGGGCCAAGGGCTTTGATCTCATCATCCACCCGGCTCAAGTCCGGCATATTAAAATGTCGCTCGACGATTTCACTGATGACCACGTCGGGTTTTGTCCTCATAACGATGTTGGTGTCGAGTCCGCCCGGCGCGAAATAGAAACCGGTCCTTTGAAAATGATACCCCAAAAAGGGTATCCAGGCCGGGCCAAACGAATCTCGGAACACGGCGGCACTCCCGGCGGCGCGGGGGTTATCGGTGAAACAGTCGGGTACAGTAGCTTTGGGATTTCGGACGGTCTGGACCAAGGCCGGCAAATCGGTTTTGGGAACCAGCGTCCGATCCTCCTCGACTGCCCGTACGCCGAGCAAGAGAGAGAGGTCGCCCCCGTTGAACTGCCGGTTTTTAAACTCAAACGACTCCAAGGACATGGGCTTGAGGCCGGGCATCTGGTTTGACAGGGCCTGGATCATTTCCTGGCAGCCCACAAAACCGCCGAAGGAATTCCAATGCGAGTCGGTTTGGTAATAAGTCGGCGCTATCATTTTGGCCTCGCGCAGCGCCGGGCGCAAATCCACAACCATGACCGTTGAATGGGCGCGCATATAAGTGAAAAACTGGTCCAATTTGGTATGCTGGCGGATGGGCTTTAACCAGGACGGCAGGTATTCCGGGTAGATGGACTGCTTGTCCGGGGCAACGACGAACAGATATTTGATCCCGCGCCGGGCCAGCCAGTCACGGCGGCACTCCTGTAACTTTTGCAGATCGGACAATTCCTGCGGCGAGAATTGCAGTATTCCCTGGTAATGTTCCACAAGGTGCATGTTCCTTTCATCGAAAAAGAGCCAGCCATCCTTGCCGATCATGACATCGTACCGGCCACCGCGAAAAATCGTAAGATACCAATGGATCAGCTGATTGCGGCAGCCGAAATGGTCGTTGAAGTAGGCTTCGAGTCCGCCGATGTATTTTTGGAGGCCTTGATCGTACCGGGGGAATGGCGCGGGCAAACGTTTTTCGTTGAAGGCCGTTGCGTGGTCGAAGTGAAGAAACGTATCCAGTGTAGGCAGCCAGAGCAACAGAAAGAAGATTGCGACCAGCAGGATATTGGCCGGCCGGCCGCTGTTTGGCATTTCTGGCGCAAGGTTCATGGTTCAAAATCTGAAATAAATGAACGGGTTGTAGGTTCCACTGGCCAGCCAGGACGCCGAAATTATGAAGAGCGCAATCATCAGTCCGAACTCCGCGGCCCGACCAACTGCCTGTAATGCCAGGCGGTATGGCATCGGTGTTAACCGGGCCAGCTTGTCGCCGACTTCATTTAGCCGGCCCCAGGTGGGACCACTGAACAGCGCGCCCAGGCCGATGGCGAGCAGGACCGGGACGGTGGTATATTGGACATACGGTTGTGGGACCAGCGCATGATTTGCCCCGAATAATGCCAGAAAGTAATGGTACGCGGCCGTGAAGCTATCCGCGCGAAAGAGGACCCACCCCATCATCACCACGAGCAGTGTGTAGAGGTGCCGCAGTGTTTGAGGAAGGTTCGCCTGTGTCTTCCCGAACCGCGTTCGTTCCAGGACCAGGAAAAAGCCATGATAAAGGCCCCACACCACAAACGTCCAACTGGCGCCATGCCACAAACCGCAGAGAAAGAACACCACGATGAGATTGACGTGGGTTCGCACCGCGGAAAGGCGATTGCCGCCCAGGGGGAAGTAAAGATAATCGCGAAACCAGGTTGACAGCGAGATGTGCCAGCGCCGCCAGAAATCCCGCAGCGACTGTGACAGATAGGGGAAATTGAAATTTTCCATGAAGGTGAAGCCGCACATCTTCCCCAGCCCGACCGCCATGTCCGAATAACCCGAGAAATCAAAGTAGATTTGCAGTGTGTAGCAAAGCGCGCCCAACCAGGCGTCCGCCGTGGAAAGCTCCGCCGCCGGCAATGAAAAAATCCGGTCGGCCGGAATGGCCAGGATATTGGCAATCAACACTTTCTTTGCCAGACCGCCCACAAAACGGCGGACCCCGTCCGCAAAGCCATCCAACCTGATTGCCCGCTGCGGCAGTTGCGGGCCGATGGAACTCCAGCGCAAGATCGGTCCGGCGATCAGTTGCGGGAAAAAAAAGATATAAAGCGCCACGTCCGCCGGATTGGCCGCCGACTTCCACTTGCGGCGATAGACGTCAATGATGTATGACAGCGCGTGAAAGGTGAAGAACGAGATCCCGATCGGCAAGGTGATGTGCGGCACGGGCAACCCGGCAATGCCGACGAGGCAAAGCAGCGCATTGAGCATCCCGACGGTGAAGGCGGCGTATTTGAAGAACGCGAGGATGCCGATGTTAATGAAAACGGCCAAAGCGACGATGCATTTGCGGTTGCCCGTGCTTTCGCTGCGCCCCAACCACAAGCCGAGGCCGTAGTTCATTACGGTGGACGCCAGCAACAGAAGAACGAAATCAACCTGCCCCCACGCATAAAACACGAGGCTCATCAAAAGCAGCCACAAATTCCTGGCCTTTGTGCCTGGCAGCAACGTATTCACTGTCAGCACAACCGGCAAAAACAAAAATAGAAAAATCGGCGAACTGAAAACCATCGCGTAAATCTACGACTATCAGCCCGCGAACGGCCGTTCAATAAATATTCTCAAGCTCGCTCCGTCGGCCCCGAAAACATTTCGCGGCTTTGCCGGGTTCGCCTTCCACCCGGGCGTCGCCACGGCCGCTTGGGACAAAGTATTTGACGACGGACAAACGCGGGCTGGCGCCGCCGGCTATTGAGCGGGAGCCGGGTGTAAAACCCGCTTCAGGATGCGATCTGCCGGGTCATCGAATCCTTTCGGGTCGGCGATATTGAGTGTTTTTTCGAGCATTTCACTGATGACGACGTCAGGTTTCTCTTGTCGGATCAATTTCTCAGACAACGGGAGACAATGGTAATAAGAGACCTTGCGGAAGTGATAGCCTAGAAATGGAGCCAGGCCGTCTCCAAAAGAATCACAAAGGACGAGCGCGCTGCCGGAGGCCCGGGGATTTCTGGTGAAATTCACAAAGGAAGTGACGTATTCGGGCGGTTCCGCGCTCAGTTCCAAGCGCGGCAAGTCCGGCCCGGGAACCAGATAAACGGCGCAGTTTTCGTTGACATCCGCTTCCGCCCATGCGGCCAGGCTACTGCAGGCAACCGGCCGGTTCTCCAGTTTGAACGAGGCCAACGACAGTGGCTCCAGTCCGGGCAATTGTTTCGCGAGATGCTTTATGATTTCCTGGGAAGCTACGAAGCCGCCAAAATAATTCCAATGGATATCCGTCTGGTAATACGTGGGCGCTATCTGGCGTGCCGCGCGCAGTACCGGCCGGAGGTCCACGACGTCAACGGTGGAATGGGCGCGCATGAAGGCAAAAAACTGGTCGAGCTTGGTGTCGGGCCGCACCTTCTTCAGCCAGACCGGTAACTGTTCCGAATAGACCGACTGTTTGTCCGGCGCGACGACGAAGACATATTTGACGCCGAGTTGCGCGAGCCGATCGCGGCGATGTTCGAGCAGCGCCTGCCAATCGAGTAAATCCTGAGGGGAAAATTGTTTTAAACCTTCATAGTGTTCAATCGTCCCGTTTTCTTTGAAAAAAAACCAACCATTGCGGCCTTCGATAACGCCCGGCGAAGGCTCGTTCTTTTCAGGAAACAGTCCAAGCTCCAATCTCCGGTGGAGGTGGATAAGCCGGTTTCGCCAGCCGAAATGGTCGTTGAAATAAGCGTTCAGCCCGGCAATAAACTCCTTTAGCCCTTCAAGACCGGGTTTGAATTCCGGGAACCGCGCCAGCACCCGATTTTCCCTCGGGAACGTTGAGTGATCGAGATGGAAGACCGTATCAAGCGTCGGCAACCAGAGCATTGCCAGGAACAGGACGATCAGGCTTGCATTCGTCCATCGTGTCAATGTCGAGTTTCCAGAATCGGCTTGCATCATTCAGAACCGGAAATAGATGAACGGATTGTATGTGTTGCCGGCCAGGCTGGTGGAAATAATCAGCATCAATGCCCCGATCAGGATGATTTCCAGGGCTGAACCGAAAGCCTGGACACCCGGACGGCCGGCTCGGGGGGACATTTGGCTTAACTTCGCGCAGAACGTCAGCATCCAATCCCATAATGGTCCGCTGAACAGGATGCCCAAAATGATGGCCAAGACGTCCAGGCTCGTCATATGATAGCCGCCGCTCGTTCCCGCAAACGCCGGAACCGCGCTCAGCCCGAACAAAGCCCAAAAGAAGTGTCCGGCGGCCGTGAACGTGTTGGCCCGAAAGAGCACCCAGCCCATCATTACCACCAGGATTGTATAAAGCTGCCGGAGTGACCGGGGGAATTTCGCTTGCCATGCGCCCCAGCGGGTCCGCTCCAGGGCTAGGAAAAAGCCGTGATAGAGGCCCCACACCACAAACGTCAAACTTGCCCCGTGCCATAACCCACACAGAAAGAACACGGTGATAAGATTAAGGTAAGTGCGTCCCGGGGAAATGCGGTTGCCGCCGAGAGGGATGTAGAGGTAATCGCGAAACCAGGTCGTGAGGGAGATGTGCCAACGTCGCCAGAAATCCCTGACCGATTGGGCAAGGTAGGGAAACTGGAAGTTTTCGAGAAATTCAAAGCCGAACATTTTGCCCAGCCCAACCGCCATATCCGAATAGCCGGAGAAATCGAAGTAGATCTGCAAGGTGTAGCAAAGAATTCCCAGCCAGGCGTCCGGTGTGGAAAGTTCCGAGGCCGGCAGGGAGAAAATTTGATCGGCCTGGACGGCCACCGAGTTGGCGATCAACATTTTCTTGGCCAGTCCCCCCATGAAACGGCGGATCCCCTCCGCAAAAACATCGCGGGTGACCGCGCGCTGCCTGAGTTGCGGGCCGATCGCGCTCCAGCGCAAAATCGGCCCGGCGATCAGCTGAGGGAAGAAGAAAATGTACAGCGCCACGTCCTTCGGGTCGGTTGCCGACCTCCATTTACGGCGATACACGTCAATGATGTATGACAACGCGTGAAAGGTGAAGAACGAGATCCCGATCGGCAAGGTGATATGCGGCACGGGCAACACGGCGATGCCGACGAGGCAAAGCCACGCATTGAGCATCCCGACGGTGAATGCCGCGTATTTAAAAAACGCGAGCAGGCCAAGGTTGATGAAGACGGCCAGGGCGACGATGAACTTGCGGTGGCTCGCGCCTGCGCTGCGATCCAGCCACAGGCCGAGGCCATAGTTCACCAGGGTGGAGGCCAGCAATAACGGGATAAAGTCAATCTGAGCCCAGGCGTAAAAAACGAGGCTCATCAACAGCAGCCACAGATTTCTGGCTTTGACGCCCGGCAACAACAAATTGACCGTGAGAACGATCGGCAAATACAGGAATACGAATATAGGCGAGCTGAAAACCATCTGGGTAACGTGCGATTATTAGTTGGTCGAACCATTTGGCAACAACAATTTCCAGGATCATCCCTCCGGCAGCGTGAAAAAGAACGTCGAGCCCTTGCCCAGCTCGCTTTTCGCCCAGACCTTGCCGCCGTGGCTTTGCACGATGTGCTTGACGATGGACAAACCCAGGCCGGTGCCTCAAGGTCATCTTGTCGGCGGCTGGTTTGTTGGCGAGTCGTGCAAAAACTGCCTCATGACGTAATCTGCCCGATCATCGTATCCTTTCGGACCGATTCGATAGAATGTTTTTTCGAGCATTTCAATAATGACAACGTCAGGTTTCTCCTGTAAGATCAGTCTCTTGGACAATACGTGAAGGTCGTAATAGGACACCACACCAAAATGGTAGCCCAAAAATGGAGCCATGCAGTCCGCCATAGAATCACCGAGGACTATCGCGTTGCCTGAAGCTTTGGGATTTCTGGTAAAATGCGCGAAGAAACTGGGGAATTCAGTTGGTTTCGAGTCTATTTCCAACCGCGGCAAGTCCGGCTTGGGTAACAAAAAGACGGCGCAGTTTTCGTTGACATCCTCTTCAGCCCATGCGGCCAGGTTACTACAGGGGATCGGCTTCATTTCCAGGTTAAAAGAGGACAACGACAACGGCTCCAGTTCAGGCATTTGTTTCGAGAGACACTTTATGATTTCCTGCGAGGCCACAAACCCGCCGAAATAATTCCAGTGGGGATCAGTTTGGTAATACGTGGGCGCTATCATTTTGGCCTCGCGCAGCGCCGGCCGAAGGTCCACAACTGCAACGGAGGAATGGGCGTGCATGTACGCATAAAATTGGTCGAGCTTAGTAGTCGGTTGCACCTTCTTCAGCCAAGCTGGTAATTGTTCGGAATAGACCGACTCTTTGTCCGGCGCGACGACGACGATAAATTTGATACCAAGTTGCGCGAGCCAGTCACGGCGATGTTCGAGCAATGCCTGCCAGTCCAGCAAATCCTGAGGTGAAAATCGCCACAGACCTTGATAATGCTCAATCGTCCCACCTTCGTTCACAAAAAGCCAACCATTGCGGCCAATGATAACTGTTGGCTTAGGCCCGCTCCTTTGGGGGAATACGCCAAGTTGCAGCCTTCGGTGCAGATGGATGAGCCGGTTTCGCCAGCCGAAGTGGTCGTTGAAATATGCGTCCAGCCCGCCAATAAATTCTTTTAGATCTCCGAGGCTTGGCCTTAATTCCGGGAGCTGCGCCAGCAACCGATTTTCCCTCGGGAAGGTTGACCGATCAAGATGGAACAAGGTATCGAGCGTCGGCAACCAAAGCATCAGCAGAAACAAAATAATCAGGCTTGTATTGGCCCATCGCATTAACGTCAAGTTTCCAGAATCGGCTGGCATATCTCAGAACCGGAAATAAATGAACGGATTATATGTGGTGTCGGCCAAGCTGGTGGAGATAATCAACATCAATACTGCAATGAGGATTATTTCCAGGGCTGAACCGAAAGCCTGGACAGCTGGCTGGCCGGCTTGTGGGGATATTTGGCCTAATTTTGCGCAAAGCGTTAACATCCAATTCCATAAGGGTCCGCTAAACAGGATGCCCAAAATGACGGCCCAGATGTCAAAGTTCGTCATATTATAGCCACCGCTCGTTCCCGCAAAAGCCGGAACCGCACTCAGCCCGAATAGAGCGCGAAAGAAATATCCGGCGGCGCTAAACGTGTTGGCACGGAAGAGCACCCAGCCCATCATCACCGCAAGGATTGTATAAAAATGCCGGACTACCTGTGGAAGTTTTGCTTGCCACGCACCCCAGCGGGTCCGCTCCAGCGCCAGGAAAAAACCGTGATAAAGACCCCACACCACAAACGTCAAACTTGCCCCGTGCCACAAACCGCAGAGAAAGAACACCGTGACAAGATTGAGATAGGTTCGTCCCGGGGAAATTCGGTTGCCTCCGAGAGGGATATAGAGGTAATCGCGAAACCAAGTCGTGAGTGAGATATGCCAACGTCGCCAGAAATCCCGAAGCGACTGCGCCAGATACGGGAAATTGAAGTTTTCCATGAAGGTGAAGCCGAACATCTTGCCCAGCCCAACCGCCATATCCGAATAGCCGGAGAAGTCGAAATAGATCTGCAGCGTGTAGCAGAGAATTCCAAACCAGGCGTCCGGCGTGGAAAGTTCCGAGGCCGACAGGGCGAAGATTTGATCGGCTGGAGCAGCAACAGAGTTGGCAATCAGCATTTTCTTGGCCAGACCGCCCACGAAACGACGAACGCCCTCCGCAAAGACATCGCGGCTGACCGTGCGTTGCCGGAGTTGCGGACCTATCGAGCTCCAGCGCAAAATCGGCCCGGCAATCAGTTGTGGGAAGAAGAAAATGTAAAGCGCTACATCCTTCGGGTCGGTCGCCGACCTCCACTTACGGCGATACACGTCGATGATATATGACAATGCGTGAAAGGTGAAGAACGATATCCCGATGGGTAATACGATGTGTGGAACCCGAATTGGCGTAACCCCGGCCAGGCTGAACAAGGAATCAAGCAATCGAACGGCGAAGTTAGCGTATTTAAAAAAAGCCAGGACCCCGAGGTTGATAAAAACGGCCAATGCAACGATGAGCTTGCGGTTGGTTGTGTTTTCACTGCGGTCCAACCAAAGACCGAGGCCATAGTTCACCAATGTGGATACCAGCAATAGCGGGATAAAATCAATCTGGCCCCACGCATAAAACACGAGGCTCATCAGTAGCAACCATAGATTTCTGGCTTTTACGCCCGGCAACAACAAATTAACCGTGAGAACGACCGGCAAAAACAGGAACACGAATATGGGCGAGCTGAAAACCATCTGGGTACAGTATGATTATCTGCCAATTGAACCATTTAGCAATAACATTCTCCAGGCTCATCCCTCCGGCAGCGTGAAAAAGAACGTCGAGCCCTTGCCCAGTTCGCTTTTCACCCAGACCTTGCCGCCGTGGCTTTGCACGATGTGCTTGACGATGGACAAACCCAGGCCGGTGCCGCCTTGCTCGCGCGACCTCGCTTTGTCCACCCGATAAAAACGCTCGAACACCCGGTCCAATGATTCCGCCGGAATGCCCGGCCCGTCGTCCTGCACGAAAATTTCGATCTTCCCGTCTTGCACCTTCCCGCCGCCGACGGTCACGGTGCCCTGCACACGGCCGTATTTGATGGCGTTGTCCACCAGATTGGCGAGAACCTGATCCAGCCGGTTTGTATCCGCGGCCGCAACGAGTTCGGGCATCCGGTTGATGAGGATGACGTTCTTGAGGTCGGCAGGCGGTTTCAAATCGCCCAAAACTTTTTCGACGAGCGGACGCAACTCAACCGATTGCAGGCTCAATTTGACGCGGCCGGCCTCCAGTGCGGAAATCGTGAGCAAGTCCTGGATGAGCAGGTCGAGCCGTTGCGCGTTGCGTTCGATGATTTTCAGAAAGCGCTCGGCGACTTCGGGATTGTTGCGCGCGCCGTCGAGCAGCGTTTCGACATAGCCTTTGATGAGCGAGAGCGGCGTGCGCAATTCGTGGCTGACATTGGCGACGAATTCTTCGCGCGTGCGTTCGAGCTGCTTGAGCTGCGTCAAATCGTGAAAGACCAGGATGGTCCCTTCGCGTTCCCCGGCGGAGTTGGAGATGGCGGCGGCGTTGACCTGAAGCCAGCGTTCGCTCAGGTCCGGCAGCTTCAATTCGTAATCGAACATCTGCCCCTCGCCTTCCACGCGCTCAACAATCTCCGCCAGTTCGCGCACGCGCAAGGCTTCCATGATGGTTTTGCCCCGCAACTCGGTCTTGATACCGAACAGATTTTTGAACGCGCGGTTGGCGAGATAAATCCGGCGGTTGCGGTCGAGCAACAGCAGCCCCTCCAGCATGCTGTTAAACAGGACCTGCTGTTGGGCCTTGGCGTCGGTGGTCGTCTGCTGCTGTTGCCGCTGAAAATCCTCCATCTCGGTTTGCACCTGCCGTTGCTGGCGGACAAATTTTGCCCGCCACCAAAAATGGAGCCCCAGGACAACGGCGACAGCAAGGATGGTCAAGAAAGGCCACATGATTCAAAGGCAGAAGGAAGAATGCAGAAGGCAGAAACTAATCGCAAGCGGCGGAGAATTTTTTCTTCATTCTGCCTTCCGCCTTCTTCATTCAACGAAGCGATACCCGACGCCGCGGACGGTGTCCAGATGCCTCGACGCCGGGCCGAGTTTTTCGCGGAGCCGTCGCATGTGCGTATCCACGGTGCGCGTATCAATCAGGCTGTCGTATTCCCAGACGTCGCGGAGCAGATGATCGCGGGATTGCACGCGGCCGGCACGTTGCGCAAGGGTGGTGAGCAGCTTGAACTCGGTGGCCGTCAAACCGATTGTCTTGGTTTTCCAACTGGCAACGTGGCGCGGCACGTCAATCAGCAAATCGCCAAAGCGCAATTGTTCGCTCGGTTTTTCCTCGGTCTGGCCACGGGCGAGGATTTTCTTGATGCGCAACAGCAGCTCGCGGGGGCTGAACGGCTTGGTCAGGTAATCGTCCGCGCCAAGTTCCAGGCCGAGCACGCGGTCAATTTCGGCGGCTTTTGCCGTGAGCATGATGATGGGCACGCGCGCGGTGGCCGGGTCAAGGCGCAATACTTTGCACGCCTCAAAGCCGTCCATCTCCGGCAACATCACGTCGAGAATGATCAAATCCGGCCGGTGCGCGTGGGCCTTTTTCAACGCCTCAGCGCCATCCACAGCCGTGATGACGGCGTAACCCGCCTGTTTCAGGTTGAACTCCACCAACTCCACCGCTTCGGGTTCATCATCCACCACTAAAATTCGCGGCTTCACTCCAGGTTGCATACCATGAGCCCGATTGTCACACAATTTCAATCCGGTGACAACCACGTGACAATCCGGTGACAATTTTATTTATGATTTACGATTGATGATTTATGATTTGTCCCATCAGTCTTTTGAAGCAATCATCGATCGAAAATCATAAATCATAAATAGATACCATGTCTGTCCCGGTCATCAACCTCGCCCGGATGCGCGAATGGGAACGCGTCACCTGGGCCGCCGGCCAGACCGAAGCGGAGGTCATCCGGCGCGTCGGCGAAAAAATCGCGGAACGCGCGTTGCAACTCACGCGCGCCGGCGACGCCATTTTAATCCTGGCCGGCAAGGGCCACAATGGCGACGACGCCCGAGCCGCGCGCAAACATCTGCCCGGTCGGCAGACGGACCTGCTGGACGTAACCGACCCGATTGCCGCCCTGCCCGAATTTCTCAAACGGAGCGCCGGGGTTGCACCCGCGCTGCTCATTGACGGCCTGTTTGGCATCGGCTTGAATCGTCCGCTCGACGACGACTGGAAAAAGTTCATTACGGCAATCAATCAATCAAAAATTCCGGTTCTGGCAGTGGACGTACCGTCCGGCCTTAACGCGGAAACCGGCGCCGTGCTGGGAGCAGTCATCGAAGCTGCCGTTACTCTGACCGTCGGCGCGCCCAAAACCGGTTTGCTCGCCCAATGCGCCTGGCCGTTCGTCGGGCGGCTCGAAGTGGCAACTGACGTCGGCCTGATTCCCTGTCCATGTTCCGCGTCGCGGGACGATTTGCTTTGGACGTTGCCGGAGGACTTCGCCGGATTCCCGCCGCGCCGCACGGTGGCGGCCCACAAAGGTTCGTTCGGGCATCTGGTCATTGTCGCGGGCAGTTTTGGATATCATGGCGCAGCGGTTTTGGCCGCACGCGGGGCGCAACGCGCGCAGCCCGGCCTCATCACGCTGTTCACCCAGGAGGATGTTTATCATCCGATTGCCTCCCAATTGCAGGCCGTCATGGTGAATTTATGGAAGCCGAAATGGAAATTATCCGATGATGCCAGCGCGATTTTAATCGGACCCGGCCTGGCGGCCCCACATTTGCCGGATGACCTGAAGGCCATCACGCGGCGGCTGTGGCGCGATGCCGAACTGCCGATCGTTGTGGATGCGAGCGGGCTGGACTGGCTCGCTCCGCATACGCTGGCCAAAGAGCGGATTCGGGTCATCACGCCGCATCCGGGCGAGGCGGCGCGTTTGCTCAACGTGACGGTGCCGGAAGTGCAAGCGGACCGCGGCGGGGCCGTGCGCGAAATCTCGCGGCGCTTCGGCAATTGCTGGGTGGTGTTGAAGGGTCACCAGACGCTCATCGGCCGGAGCGCGGGCGAAATTTTCGTGAACCCGACCGGCAATCCACATCTGGCCCAGGGCGGCAGTGGCGACGTGCTGGCGGGATACATCGCCGGATTGCTGGCGCAGCCGGAACTGCAAACGGACACTGGCCGGATGCTGCGTTACGCCGTCTGGCAACACGGCGCCGCGGCAGACAAATTGCAGGCGAGCCGCGCGAATTGGGTCGTGGAAGATCTGGCGGGTGAACTTGGTAACGTTATGCCGTGAAACCTAATCACCTCCGGGCGAATCGGAGTCGGGCCGAAGGCGCCGAACGCGTCAAATTTTCCCGGTGTAACGCCAGATGGCCCAAACGTTGCACTTGGCTTTGTCACAATCCGGATGTAGCTTGCCCAGGGTGTCGCGAATCTGGAAGGCCCGCTTCCGCAACCGGATCAATCCTGATTCCTCGGAAAGTTCCTCGACCCGGTATAACTCCGGAAACCGGCTGCTGCTGAGCAATGCACTCGCAGAAAATTGCGCGTCCACGACATCATAGCCCGCAAACTCGAAATTGGGGTCGGCGAATTCGGCGACTTCGGCCACCGACGGTTCGCGGGCAACCGCCAGTACCAGGGAGGGCCGATGCCCCGCCACCCGCCTCAGGACGAAGTCGAGGTCGGTGAAAAAATCGAGCATGAAGTCCTCTTTCGCGACATACTCCCACTCGCCGGCGGACTCGGCGTGGACGACCGGAGGACAAAGCAGGCTGTCCAGTGTGATCACCCGTTTCAGGTCCGTTCGCCCCAGCCAGCGGGTGTAACCGATCCACCGCTCGCCGTTGTTGGGATCAAATCGTTCAATCGCCGTGTAATACATGGTCTAAATTCAGCGGGCACAAGAAGACGCGCGCCAAACAGGGTTAAACCAGGACCGTTCTGCGACCCAAACCGACGGTAACAACCAACTATAAACCGGCCGCCAAACCAATCAATGCTTTATCCGTCAGGCCATTGCTTTTGAATGCCGGCGGACGTCTTACGCCAAGTTCGCTCATCGTATCATGGCCAACCGCGGGCGTGGCTTTGCCCGGTAAGAATCTCAACTTCTCCACCCTCGATGCCGCTGTGCCCGGCGCGAGCCTCGCATAACTCATGCTCTTGCTGCCAGATCGTCTTTACGGAGGACGGCGCGTGCGCCGGCGCGTCATGGCTAACCCAGGTAAAAATTTCGACATAACGTGGCTTGTCTCCCGCGTCGGTGACCCGAACGATGAAATGCGGCTGCGACTGCACGAGGCGCTCGGTCCGGTACGCCTGCCAGGCGCAGGCAAGCAGCGCCTGAAATTCCGCCTCTTTGCCGAACTGCACGCGGTAGGTTACCATTACTGTCTCCGGGATGGCCGGGGCTGAACCTTGCTTTGTGTGATTCGTCGTGGAACACGCCGTCAACAGGATCGCCGCCAGCGCAAACAGGAAATGCGTTGTTTTCATAGGAAAAGGAAAAACGGTGATCGAATTTTACACCCGCGGTCCTGTGGCGGCCGTCAGCGGCGTGCCCTTTTTATTTGGAAGCCGGCCGATGATAAATGGACCACCCGTAGCCGCTGAGTTCAAAGTCAGGCACGTGCGTATCAACCGGATTCGACCTGCCGCTGATATTCACCGGTTCAAACCCGTCGGCATCGGACAGCGCCACCGATCCTTTCACGCGGATACTGGAAAGGTTGATCAGGACCAGGAACGTATCCTTCGCGTCCTGTCGCAGGAAAGTGACGACTTCTTCCGGGGCGGTGTTGGTAATCCAGACCACGTCCCCGTTGTAGAACGCGGCGTTTTGTTTGCGAAGCTTGATCAAATCCCGGTAGATGTCGCGCAGCGGCGGGCGTCCTCCGGACTGCCAGAACACCGGCATTTTTTCAAACAGAGCCGGATCGGCGGACTCGGTGGCGTCGCCGACTTCCATGCCGTTGTAAAACATCGGTACGCCGTCGAGCGTCAACATCAGGACCTGCGCCGCGAGCGCGCCGTTCATGCTGTACCTCGCCACCGCCCGGATTTCCTCGTGGCTGTCGGTGAAGCGCAGGTGGAGCGCGCCCTTGGGAAATTGCTGATCGTTGTGCTCCCACATTTCTTTCAGGTAACTGGCCGGGGTGACACTGCTCATTACGGTGTTGAGCGCGTTGATCATGCCCCAGGAGGAATCCACGTCGAACGCCTTGGTCAGCAGTTCCGGCTTGGCGCCGGCGTCCGCCAGGATGATCACTTGCGGATTGAGTTTCTCGAGTTCGGTCCGCGCGGCTTCCCAAAAATCGAGCGGGACATTCGGGCCGACATCGCAACGGAACCCATCCACGCCGAAGTCCTGCAACCAGTATTTCATCATGTCAATCATGTAACGGCGCACTACCGGCTTGGCATAATCCAACCCGGCGACATCCGTCCAGGCGGGGTTGGGCGGGATGACCGCGCCGTTCGTGTCCCGCATGTAAAACTCCGGATGTTGGTCCATCAGCACGCTGTCCCAGGCGGTGTGACCGGCTACGATTTCCATGACCACTTTCAGGCCGCGCTGGTGGGCTTGCGCGACCAGCCGTCGGAAGTCGTTGGTGGTGCCGTAGTCGGGGTTGATGGCGTAAAAGTCGCGCACCGCGTATGGGCTGCCGACGGAACCTTTCTTCATCTTCTCGCCGGTTGGGTGGATGGGCATGAGCCAGAGAACGTCCACCCCCAGATTTTTCAGTTCATCCAACCGGGCGGTGATCGCGTTCAAATCACCCGCCTGGGAGAAATCTCGCGGAAAGATTTCATACACCACTGCGCTCCGGAGCCAGTCCGGTGATTTGCGGGTACTGGGATTGGCCGGGTCCGCCTTGGCCACGACGGCGGAACCAAGCGTCAGCCCGCCGATGAGCGCGGTGGCAAACAGGTATTGCAGTTTTGATTGAATTCTGTTCATGACGTTCGAACGATTGAGTTATTCTCAGACGCAGTTTGTCGGTCTGCGTTCCCAAGTAATTCAAAGCCGCAGAACGTGCAACTCACCGGACAAGGCAGACTTTTCGGTCTGCGGCCTTTGTTATGGATTCATCAAAACAGATTTGCGGATTTCCATCAAGGATTATTGGTGGAACAAAAACCCTCAAGACCCGGGCGGTTTATGCCCCTGTTTTCGACTGAAACTGGGTGAGGGAAAGCGTATTTCCGTCCGGATCCTTGAACCAGGCGACCTGGGCGCCTGCCGGAGTTGTCCAGACACCTGATTTATCCTGGGCCAGACCGTGATAACGCTCAAATTGAACTCCTTTTTTCGTCAACTCCTTGATGGTGGCGCGAATGTCCAGCACCGCCCAACCCAGCACGGTGTGTTTGGCCGGTACCAGTTCCTGAACTTTCTGCACGCGCAGCATCGTGCCGTGGGCATCAAACACAATCGCAAAAGGCTCGTCGCTGATGAGTTTTAGTCCCAGTGTCTCCGCATAAAACTTCAAGGCACGCGCCGGATTTTGCGTCGCCACAAAGCTGATGACTTTTGATTCATCCATACTTGGCGGATTTACTATGGCCGGACACCAGACTTCACACGCACTCCCGAAAGAAACCTCTGCAAAAGTGTGGAAGCGACGCCCCGTCGCTTGGGCAGAGGGGTGAAATCATTGAAAAAATCGGCAGTTTGGGGCGACGAGGGCGTCGCCGCCACGGGTTTTACAGAGGTCTCCGTAAGCGTTCGGAGTCGGCTGCGACGGTATGTCAGGTAACCGGTCATTTGTTTTGAACTTCCGGGTTCAGCGGGCTGGCAAACCACCACCGATGACCTTCCAGGTCCCTCGCTCCGTACTCGCGCTGACCGTACGGCATGTCCCGGGGTTCGCTCTCCACTCGCGCCCCGCGGGAGCGCGCCTGCTCGCAATGCGCCGTGACATCCCGGACATGGACCACCAGGCCGGAGCTGGCAGCCGGCAACGAACGGGGTGAACACATTTGGTGTTCGGCCGTCACGCGATGCAGCCAAATCACCAGGTCGCCCGCGCGGACCTCGGCGTGAATCGCTTTGCCCTCAGGCGTGCGCTCAACGCCGCCGGCGGTAAACCCGAACGCCTCAACCAAAAAGTCGTGCGCCGCCGGGATGTCCTCATAAACGAGAACTGGAATGATTCGCTTGATTGTTTGCATATTCACGCTCCTCAATGGTGATGGTCACCTCGTCCCCAAGGCTGCCCGCGCCGGCCCGACGCGGCAAGCGCGAAGATGGAGCGCACTCCGGATTACGAAAACTGCCACCCCAGACCCGGTCAAATGCAACTATCCATTGCTCAAACTCACTTGCGAGACAGCACCTCCAAAAAAATCATAAATCCCTTGACAGCTGCCCTCAGATTT
>Ga0335081_10005380_pt1 | contig 20266 bp, 20 predicted proteins | sample Lox_Sample_35_FD_206713 | JGI IMG/M metagenome (GOLD analysis project Ga0335081, IMG submission 206713) | Soil microbial communities from Loxahatchee National Wildlife Refuge, Florida, United States - Lox_Sample_3.5 | ecosystem: Environmental > Terrestrial > Soil > Wetlands | place: USA... | reverse complement strand
ATGCACCGTGACATTGTGGAAGATCGCAGGCGAATCGTTCATGCGCAATATTCTCTTCGATGAGCGCTTCGCCGATGATGAACATGATGCCCTAAAATACGAAAGTTTTTTGAAAGAGGAAAATGAATGCACCTTTCGCGGCATGGAAAACAGAATATTCTTACTCAGGATTCCGCAAAAACATTTTGCCGGGAATCTGTCGGACAATACCTTTGAATTCGAGAGCGAGAAGATAGACGAGAAGATCGGGGATTGCCATCCTGCTTCGTTCGGCGATCGTGGCGATGTGGAGCGGTTCGTCGGAGAGGAGGTCGTACACGGTGCGTTCAAAAAGAGACAACCCTTGCGCCGGCTTTTTCGGAACGGCTGCAGGAGTATTCTTCAAGAGGGGCCTGAGTTTGCAGGAAAGCTCCGCAATAATATCGTCCATGGTTTCAACGAGCTTCGCTTTCCCATCCCTGATCAGGGCGTGGCAGCCGCGGCTTTTTCTTGACGTGATATTTCCCGGTACGGCAAAGACCTCCCTGTTCTGATCGAGAGCCATGTTTGCCGTGATCATGGCGCCGCCGTCGAGATCCGTTTCGATGACAATGGTTCCGAGCGACAGACCACTGATGATGCGGTTGCGGCGGGGAAAATTCACTGCGTCCGGCTTTGCCCCCATCTCGTATTCGCTGAGGAGTGCACCGTTCACAACAAGACGCTCGATGAGTGCTCTGTTTTCGGGAGGATAACAAACATCGATTCCCGAACCAATCACGGCAATCGTTCTGCCGGAAGCATTCAGTGCCGCCTGATGCGCGGCGGTATCCACTCCGCGCGCGAGCCCGCTGACGACGGTAATCCCGAGCGATGCACATTCCCGGCTCAGCTTCTCGGCGATCGCCGTGCCGTATCTCGAGGGTGAGCGCGTCCCCACGAGTGCAAGGGCATAAGTATCCGCATCGGCGATGTTCCCCCGAAGATAATAGAATGTCGGCGGGTCGTAGATCTTCCTGAGCAACTCCGGGTATCTCTTGTCCCAGAACGACACCATCGTCCCGCCTGCCTTGTTCAGACGGGAGAGCTGAGTCTCAGCGAAGCGGCATGCGGCATTGTACAACCCGCTCTTTGAGAAGTGGACGACTGTCGATGCAACCTTCTTGTTGAATCCTTCAAGCCGGGAAATCTCCTGCGGGGAAGCTGACACAACTGCCTGGGTATCGCGGAAATGTGACACGAGTGTCCGCAACCGGTTGAATCCGATTCCGGGAATTTGGGAGATAACAAGGAGATCAAATACGGAAATCACACTGCCTCCCAGCAGGATGAGCGTTTCAACACCGGGCACGAAGCCCGTCTGCTATCCGGTTACTTCCATGCCGTCGACCACCGCCACAACAACGGAATGCACGGGGATCTTCTTGCTCCCGAAGATCTGCGCGGCGCCCTGACCTTCCTGAATGATGAGAACGATGTCGTTCACTCCGGCATCAACCGAATCGAGCGCAATAATATCACGTCCGATCAGTTTTCCATGAAGGTCGATCGGCTGGACGATGAGGAGTTTTTTGTCTTTCAGATGCTCGTTCTTTTGTGTGGCAACGAGGGTGCCCGTCACTTTGCAAAGAGTCATTGCATTGAGAGAATTTCGTTCTGAAACTCGCGCACCAGTTTCTCCGCCCGGTCAGCGGAAGGCGCCTCGGCGATGATCCGGAGTATCGGCTCGGTATTGGAGGTCCGGAGATGAACCCACGAATCGGTGAAACTAATCTTCATCCCATCACGGGTGTCGATGTTCCCATTTGTTCCATAGTGTTGCATCAAAGAAGCGAAGATTCTCTCCGTACCCCGTTCCGGCAGCTTGATTTTGGATTTTCTGATTTCGTACGATGGGAGGGCGGCCCGAAATGCTGACAGAGATCCGCCAAATTCGGCAAGCGCCTGGAGAATCAGTCCAATACCGACGACGGCATCACGGCCGTAATGCATAGCCGGAAGAATGACCCCGCCGCTTCCCTCTCCACCAATGACAGCCCCGAGTTCGCGCATCTTCTGGACCACGTTGATTTCTCCAACTGGTGTCCGGAAAACGCGGGCACGGTATTGTTGTGCGATATCATCGACTGCCCGTGTTGTGGAGAGGTTTACGACAACGGAAGCAGAAGCATCGGGCTTTCGCGCCCGATCATGCTCCAGGACAAATTTCACCGCCGAGGCAATGGTGTATTCTTCCCCGAAGGGCTCTCCCCGCTCGGTGATGAAAACAAGCCGGTCAGCATCCGGGTCAACAGCAATTCCGAAGTCGGCCCTTTCCGCAACGACGAGAGCTGAAAGCTCCCCCATATTTTCCGGCACAGGTTCCGGCGTACGCGTGAAAACGCCGCTGACTTCACAATTCAGTTCGATGACTTCACATCCCAGTTCCCGGAGAAGCGACGGTACAATCAGGCCGCCTGATGCATTGATACAGTCGACCACAACCTTGAAGCGCCTGCGACGAATTGACTCGCGGTTCAGGTAAGGGAGATTCAGCACCATATCAATGTGCTGCCGGATAAACGAATCATCGAGAAGGTAGCTGCCGAGGTTATCCCACGATTTGTATCTGCGATTTCCGGCCTCCGCAAGCTGCCAGAATTCCCTGTTTTCATCGCCATTGAGAAAAACGCCGGTCGAGCCGAAAAACTTCAATCCGTTCCACTGCATCGGATTATGGCTTGCCGTAATGGAGATTCCACCTGCCGCATGCAGCTGGGCAACGGCAATTGCAATGGTTGGTGTCGGCGCAATGCCGAGGGCAACGACATCGGATCCCATGGAAAGTAATGTCGAGGATGTGAGATTTGCGATAGTCTTGCCGGTTGATCTTCCATCTCTCCCGATGACGATCTTTCCGAGGCGGCAGTATTCAGCAAACGCAGACGCATACTTGACAATGACTTCGGGTGTGATGTCTTCTCCTACAACACCTCGAATCCCCGATATGCTCACCATCAACGCCATGCGTTCGTTTACTCCTGTAAAAAATTCTGTGATCAATGTAGCAAACATGCTCGTGAGAATCAAGAAAACCGACGTTCCCCTCAAGTTGCAAGTTGAATATCAGAGACAATTTCCGTATTTTTCCGTAGGTTTCCGCACAGGAGGAAAGGGCATGCTCTCGCAATCTGAGAAACAATTCCTATTCACGATTGCCCGCACATCGATTGAGGCAGTTGTGAGCAATGAACGGGTTGAAACTCTGAGATCCATCCCGCGTGCGCTCCGTGAACCGTGTGGCGCATTTGTTACGCTGCGAAGTACCGGTGAACTTCGGGGCTGCATCGGATATGTGGATGCCATCAAACCCCTTTTTGAAACGGTTCAGGACGCAGCGGTAAAGGCGGCTGCAGAGGATTTCCGGTTTGAACCGATAACAGCCGCAGAACTTCCGGAGCTCGAGATGGAAATTTCGATCCTTTCTCCCCGGAAACTGATTCACAACATCCGCGAAGTCGAGATCGGCAGGGACGGATTGGTTGTCGAGCTCGAAAATGCCCGGGGTTTACTCCTGCCACAGGTCGCCACCGAGCAGGGATGGGATCGTGAGACGTTTTATTACGAGACCCTCCGCAAAGCCGGCATTCCGCCGTCTGCCCGGGACCACCCCGGAATAAGGATATTTACGTTCACCGCCGAGGTCATTCACCAGAATGCCCCGGCTCATCACACGCATTAAGATGACAGTTTCCACAATCCGCCAGCCTGCAGTTGCTGGGATGTTCTACCCAGCTCAACCGTCGGCTCTTTCCCGCACCATCGACGATTTGCTCGATCAGGTCGGAACGGAAAAGAGGGCAGAGACAGCCCCCACCCCATTGGCACTTATTGTGCCGCATGCGGGATATATGTACTCTGGAAAGACAGCGGCCTACGCGTACGCTCTTCTCCTCCATCGGGATATCTCCACCGTGGTGATTGTCGCCCCAAGCCACAGAGAGTACTTCGACGGAATCTCCATTTTCAGCGGCTCCGGCTATCGGACACCGCTCGGGGAAGTCCTGGTCGACGACTCGCTTCGCGACCTTCTGCTGGAAGGGGACAGCATTATCGGGGCAACGCCGCAGGGCCACCACGAGGAACATGCGATTGAAGTTCAACTCCCATTTCTCCAACGGGTACTCCCCCGATTCCATTTCCTGCCGATCGTTATGGGACACCAGACGAATGAGTATTGCTTTCATCTTGGGAATCGGCTTGGTACTATCCTCAAAGACAAGAACGTGCTTCTTATTGCAAGCTCGGACCTTTCACATTACTATCCTTCCCACGAAGCAGACCGTCTCGACCGGATATTCCTTCGTGATGTCGAGGCCTGCGATCCCAACCAACTGATGATTGATCTGGAGAACGATTCCACCGAGGCCTGCGGCGGCGGACCAGCGGTCGCCGTCATGCACGCTGCAAAACTTCTCGGCGCAACATCCGCATCAATCCTCCACCACTGCAATTCTGGCGACATTACGGGTGATTACACACAAGTTGTCGGTTATGTTTCTGCAGCTTTGGTTCCGACAAATTGAGTGGATATGCCGAGAGGAAACCCAAAACTAAGCATCATCGGTGCGGGAGCGGTCGGTTCCGCAATCGGCCTGGCGCTTCGCAAGGCAGGATATCCCGTGGTAAGCGTCATCAGCCGGACAGGCGCACACTCAATTGCCCTGGCAAGGAAGTTAGGGTGCCGCAGGGCATCGACAAGTATCAGCGACATTGATCCCCGCACGGAGATCCTTCTCCTTTCTGTTTCTGATTCAGCCCTGAAACAGATCACGGGGGATATTGCAAAGCTGAAGCACCTCGCATTCCGGAATTTATTCGCATTTCATTGCTCCGGTGTCTATTCATCTGATATCCTCGCACCCCTGAAGCGAAAGGGTTCGGTCATTTCCTCCATCCATCCCGTTCAGTCGTTCCCCAGAACGATTTCTACGGAACGGATGCAGGCACGACTGAAGCACATCTTCTTTGGCATCGAAGGAGACCCCGAAGGAATCGAGAATGCCCGTGCGCTCGTCCGCCGGCTGAATGGGAAAGCGGTGATCATCCCCAAAAACATGAAACCATTGTATCACGCTGCATCGGTATTCGCCTCGAACTATCTTTCGGTCCTTCTTAACGCGGTTGATGAATTGACTTCTCTGACCGGATTGAAGGAATCATGGACGGAGATCTTCGGCCCACTCCTCACATCAACAACCGAACAGACGGTGAGAGACACGGCCAGAAATACTCTTACAGGTCCGGTGGTGCGCCGGGATTTTGAGACCATCAGGATCCATCTCGACGCTATTCTTCAGCATGCTCCCTATCTCCTTCCCCTCTATACCGTCGCGGGTGTCGAAGCTGCACGTCTCGCCAGATCATCGGGGCGTATCACATCTCTTGAATATGAAGAACTTGTTGCACAATTTCGGGCATTCGTCAAATCAGTTCCCGCAAAGAAATGAGGTCGGCAGCCATGAATTTCACCACACTTTTGCTTTCCGTCAAAGACCGTATTGCGACGGTTGTCATTAACAGGCCGGACAAGCTGAACGCGCTCAACGCCGTCTGCAAGTCGGAGTTGAAGTCTCTGTTCACGTCGTTGAAAACAAACCAGGAAGTTGACGTTGTCATCCTCACGGGAGCGGGGGAAAAGGCATTTGTAGCGGGAACTGACATCGGTGAATTGACAGGACTCACATCGGAGACCGGGAAGGAATTTGCTGCAGAAGGTCAGGCAGTTTTTGATCTGATTCAGCATTTGGGAAAGCCCGTCATCGCTGCGGTAAACGGCTTTGCGCTGGGTGGCGGATGTGAGCTCGCCATGGCATGCCATCTCCGGATGGCGTCTGAGAATGCGAAATTTGGTCAGCCGGAGGTCAACTTGGGCATCATTCCCGGTTACGGCGGGACTCAGCGGCTGGCTAGAATTGCGGGAATCGGAAAAGCGATGGAAATGATTCTCACCGGAAACCAGATCGACGCAGGAGAAGCATTACGCATCGGCCTGGTCAATAGAGTTGTTCCGCTGTCAGAATTGATCCCGACAGCCGAGACGGTCGCCAGGACTATCATCGGTAAGGGCCAGCTTGCGATCCGGATGGCGATCAAGGCCGTAAATGCGACCCTCGAACTCCCACTAAGCGAGGGCATGCACATTGAGGCGGGACTGTTCGGGGAATGCTGCAGCACCGAGGATTTTCGCGAAGGAACGCGATCCTTCCTCGAAAAGAGAAAGCCGGTCTTTAAGGGAACGTGAACACGAAACACTTCGACCGGGGATTAGTCTGGCGCGTCCTGGCAGCAGGTGCCCTGGCTCTTGCAGCCCTCGGACTTTTTCTTATTCACCGAACACGCAGTTCCGAAACTGCCATCTCTCGGGAAGTAGAAAGCCAGCCGCTCATGGCGCAAGTCGACCGGGATGTCGATACGGTCCTTGCACGGTTCGGGATTCAAAAAGAATGGATCAGGAAATCGCAACTGCCGATTGCGGGGAGTACCTTGACGAGAATTGAGAGAAAGATCACGGTTCCGCCAGAGATACTCGCCGTGCAGGTCAATCTTGCATTGAGCAGGATGGTGAAGAAGTATGACGGCCGGGTGGTTGCTTCGGAAAATTCCAGAGAGAATACTGTGAGCATTCATCTCGAATTTCACGGTATTATCTTGGAAACGCTTACCCTGAAACCCGATCCGCGGCTACGGCGTGGAACATCCGCAGAGACTGCTCCAACAATATAGCCCGCGGCCAAAGGAAGGATTACAAGCAGACCTCAATTCAACCAAAAGGAACGTATGGCAAAACCAAAGGGAACTTCCGATACCGAACTCATGGACAAGCTTGTCTCACTCTGCAAACGACGCGGGTTTGTCTTCCAATCATCGGAGATTTACGGCGGTCTGAATGGTGCCTGGGATTACGGGCCGCTCGGTGTCGAGCTCCTGCGCAATATCAAGGAAGCATGGTGGAAAGAAATGACGTACCGGAGCAATGTGGAAGGGCTCGACGCCGCCATCCTCATGCACCCGCGCACATGGGAAGCATCCGGCCACGTCGAGAATTTTACGGATCCGATGGTAGACTGCAAGCAATGCAAATCGAGATATCGCCTGGACATCCTCTTCGAGGAACTTTCGGTGAAGAGGCAAAAAGAAGCGCTGAGAGAAGCAGAGCCGGGGAAGTACGAAGGCCAGCAGCGTGACGAGTATATTGTGGAAGAGTTCAAGAAGAAAGCAGAGTCCGAACCCGGAAAAATTCTCGGCTTCCTCACTTGTCCGAACTGCGGAACGAAGGGAACCTTCACCGAAGCGCGCAAGTTCAATCTCATGTTCAAGACATTTGTCGGACCGGTAGAAGACTCGAGCAACGTTGTGTTTTTGCGCCCTGAAACAGCCCAGGGAATATTCGTAAACTTCCTGAATGTTCAGGCGTCCTCTCGTCAGAAGATTCCATTCGGCATCGCGCAGATTGGGAAAGCGTTCAGGAACGAAATCAACACGAAAAATTTTCTCTTCCGGACGCGTGAATTTGAACAGATGGAGATGCAGTTTTTCTGCAAACCCGGAACGGATGATGAACATTTTGAATACTGGCGGGAACAGCGAATGAACTGGTTTCTCTCCCTCGGAATGCCGAAGGAGCGATTGCAGTGGCACCGCCACGAACCGGGAAAACTTGCCCATTACGCCAAGGACGCATACGACATTGAATTCAAATTTCCGTTCGGATGGGGTGAGGTTGAGGGTGTTCACAACCGGACCGATTTCGACCTTTCGAGGCACGAAGAGTATTCCGGAAAAAGTTTGAAGTACTTTGATGAAACCACAAAGGAAAAATTCATCCCGTACATTATCGAAACCTCCGCGGGTGCAAGCCGTTCGTTCATGGCATTCCTCGTGAACGCGTATGCCGAGGAGGAGGCACCCACAGCAGAAGGCCAGATGGAAACACGCGTCGTCATGAAGTTTCACCCTTCCCTCGCACCGATCAAAGCGGCAATCTTCCCGCTGGTCAACCGTGACGGGATGCCCGAACTTGCCCGGAAGATCGAAGCCGACCTCCGCCCGCACCTCCGCGTCTTTTACGACGACAGCGGAGCCGTTGGCAGACGCTACCGTCGGCAGGATGAGATCGGCACGCCGTTTTGCGTCACCGTCGACTCACAAACATTGGAGGATCAGACGGTTACCGTACGGGAACGGGACTCCATGGTGCAGGAACGAATTGCATGTAATGAATTGCTTTCTTATTTTTTGATGAGAGTCAACCATTTCTGAGTTGTTCTGCCAGATCATACGAAAGGGAATCTATGAAACACTTTCTCATCTCATCAATAATCATCACACTTTGTCTTTCAATCGTCTTCATGGGGTGCGGGGCAAGCAACACCGTGAAGGGCGGCGCAATCGGTGGGACCGTCGGGGGTATCCTCGGCGGAATTATCGGAAAGCAGGCCGGTAATACGGCAGTCGGAGCGATCATCGGTGCCGCAATCGGCGGAACGGCCGGTGCGCTTATCGGGAATTATATGGATCGACAGGCGGCCGACATGAAAAAAGATCTTCAGAATGCGAAAATCGAACGGGTGGGAGAAGGAATCAAAATTACTTTTGACTCCGGGATCCTTTTCGAAACGAACAAATCTGATCTCCAGTCCCAGGCAAAGGAAAACATCGCGAAGCTTGCAACAATCCTCAACAAGTACCCGGATACGAACATTCTGGTCGAAGGACACACCGATTCAACGGGTACGGCAGAGTACAATCAGGGCCTGTCCGAGAGGAGAGCATCATCCGTGGCCGCCTATGCCGAGGGCCTCGGAGTGGCCACTGCAAGGTTCACCACGATGGGATATGGCGAGACTCAGCCCGTCGCGTCCAATTCGACCGCGGAGGGAAGACAGCAGAACCGTCGCGTGGAGATTGCCATATTTGCAAACGACAAATTGAAGGACGCCGCAACCAGCGGTAACCTGAATTGAAGTTCTGTTTGGCAGCGAACTCTTTTCATTCATCGGGCGTCATCCGCCGGGGAAGAATGAGACCTCTCACCCGGCGGTATTACTGGCTCCTGTTCGTTTTCCTGATCGTCTGTTCCACCGGACATGCACAATGGCTCGGAGATTCCGTTTCCGAATCGCATCTCCAGAAGGGAATCGGACTCGTTTATGATCTTTCGTTTGACAGCGCCCAAGCGGAATTCCGCGCCGTCGAACGGGCACACCCGGACCACCCCGCAGGGTATTTCTTTCTCGCCATGGTCGATTGGTGGAAGATCGTCACCGATATCGGCAACACATCCCACGACGAGCATTTCATCGGCGAGCTCGATCATGTCATCGATCTCTGCGATAAGCGACTTGATGCCAACGGGAATGATACCACGGCACTTTTTTTCAAGGGCGGATCCCTGGGTTTTGAGGGAAGACTTTTTGTGAACCGGGAGGACTGGCTCAAAGCGGCGAATGCCGGTCGTGAAGCCCTTCCGATTGTACAGAAAGCAGCAAAACTTGCCCCGGAAAACACCGACATTCTTCTCGGGACCGGGATTTACAACTATTACGCCGCTGTCGTTCCGGAACAGTATCCGTTTGTCAAACCTCTCACGCTTTTTTTCCCGAAGGGTAACCGCGTCCGAGGCCTTGATCAGCTTCGCACTGCAGCGGAGAAGGCGAGGTATGCCGGAACTGAAGCGAAATATGTTTTGCTTGTGTCGCTCGTAAACTTCGAACACGCGTATGGTGATGCGCTCATTCTTGCCCTTCAGCTTCACGCGCAATATCCGAACAATGCGCTCTTCCACCGGTATGTCGGCCGGTGTTATGCTTCCGCTTCAAACTGGGATGAAATGAACAGGGTGTTCAAAGAAATTCTGGATGATGTTCATGCGCACCGGCTCGGCTATGATCAGCTGACGGAGCGGGAAGCAAATTACTATCTGGGACTGCACGCAATGGAATTCGCAGACTACGATTCCGCACTGAGCTATTTCTATCGTGCCGACGAGCTCTCGCGAGTTCTCGACGCCGACGGGCCATCGGGTTTCATGACTGCCACCAACCTCCGGATTGGAATGATCTATGACCTGCAGGGGAAACGAGATCTTGCAATAACACAATACCGGAAAGTCCTGGATATGAAAGACTACATGGACGCGCACAAGCAGGCACAGCAGTACCTCACAGCTCCATACCGGAAATCCTGAACCGGCCATGCTCATCATCCTCATTCTCGGTCTCAGTGCTGCCGCGGCCCAGGTCGGGGGCGGCCTGCTCGTCCTCATGCGATCCGAGTGGCCGAGAATGGTGCAGGAGTATCTTCTGGCTCTCAGCGCGGGCTTTCTCCTTTCGCTGGTGTTCTTCGAACTCGTGCCGGAGAGCATTCAACTCCTCGGGAGCGTGGCCTCACTCTACATCATCTGCGGGTTCGGTCTCCTCCATTTTTTCGAGCATACCGTTGTCGGTCACTTCCACTTCGGCGAAGAAACCCATTCTGAAGTCATGGTATCACACACGGCAAGTTTGTCCGCCTTTGCAGGTCTGTTTGTCCACTCATTCTTCGACGGGGTTTCGATTTCGGCAGGAATGCAATATAATCTCTCCATCGGGCTGCTGATCTTCATTGCGATCTTTCTCCACAAACTCCCCGAGGGGCTGACGACGGCATCAATTATGATGGTAGCGGGTCAGCCGCGCAACCGGACGTTTGCGGCGTCGATAGCCATTGGAGTAGCCACACTTCTCGGCATTGTCCTTGTACTCTTCCTCTCCAACATTAATACTGCAACGATCGGGATTGCCTTCGCATTTTCGGCAGGGGCGGCAACATACGTCGGTGCCAGCGATCTCATTCCCGAAATCAACCGTTCGGGAAACCGCATTACGCCGCTGATTGTGTTCGGAGGGATGATCCTTTTCTATTTCAGCAAACTGCTGTTAGAGAGGATCGTGTTGTAGCTCAGAAGGAAACGCTGATGCGGTGGACGGCGCCGATTTTTCCGTATGAGGTGAATGCATAATCGATCGTGTATGTCCCCGGCAGGATTCCTACCCCGAGAGAAATACCCGATAATCCCGCACTCGAATCCAGGCTAAGCTCCTGGTGGAGCTCATTGTTGTATCCCATGCGGAGCTGGAAATTCGGGCTGGCCGTAAATTCAACACCCACAGAAAATGCCGTGAGATGGTTTCCGATATTGTCCTGCGCATCCGTAAACTTATGGAACCCGATCGTGACGGCGGCGGGAAGATGTTCCGGATAAATCGTTGCACCGACACGAATATCGAACGGCAGTTGTTCCCGCGTGGTCATGTACGGATCGAGCTGGGTTCCGAGATTCAGTATGCTCGCCCCAACTATCAGGCGTGAGGGAATCACTGAATACTGGGTTCCGAGATCTATCGCAACCGCAGAAGAATGCACCTCCGCGATGGACGAATAAATCAATTTCGCATTCACACCATAAGCAAGCCCGGGCTGCAGTTCGCCTGCGTAGCCGAGAGTCAGTGACAAGTCACCTGCACCGAAGGATCCAAGATCCTGCCCTTCATCCCCCGTACGCTGAAAGTCACCGTAATTGACATAATTGATGCCGCCCCCAACGTACCCGAGCCCCTGAACCTGCGTACCGAAGCTGACATACCCCGCATTGATATCCAAAAGTTCCTTAAAGAATCCCACCGAGAATCGAGTCGCTGAGAGGGATGCAAGCCCGGCAGGATTGTAAAATATCAGGTTCGGATCATCACTGGTGCTCACAAAACTCCCCCCAAGCGCGGCGGCTCGTGCGCTCACATCATTGCGGAGAAAATCGTAGGCCGTGGTACCCTGTGATGCGCCGAACGACGGCAGCATCACGATCAAAAGGAGGAAGATTCCGAAGCGGGTCATCAGGTTCACTGCAGGTAGCAGATAATTACTTTTAATGTAATGATTCTGACATCGAGATACAAGGGAAAGTGCCGGAATTGGAGCAAAAACCGAGCGTGCTCCCCGGGAGCATTTGTTTGTTCAGCGGAAAATTGTATATTGATATTGGATTTACACACTTTTTGGTCTAAAGACCGAATATGCGCCAGAAGGAAATTGATCGAATAGTCCATTCAGTACTTCATCCGAAGAGAGCAGAGGGGCATACATGTTGCTCGGATGATACCTGCAAGGATGGGTTGTGCGTCATCCACAACAAGGAAGGCGTCAAGAACATCGTCGATCATGGCGCCTCCCGGATAACGGCGGGAATCGGTATCGAAGCCGCCGGAGGAATAGAGACCGATTTGGCAGGAATGATCGACCACACGCTTCTCAAGCCCGAAGCGACAAAGGACGAAATCATCAAACTTTGCCAGGAAGCAAAAAAGTATGTTTTCGCGAGTGTCTGCATTAACCCCTCCTATGTTTCTCTCTGCGCAAAGCTCCTTCGGGACACATCCGTCAAAGTTTGCACGGTGATCGGTTTTCCGCTGGGAGCAACCTCGACCGCGACAAAGGCATTTGAAGCGGAGCACGCTCTTCGCGATGGTGCCCGGGAAGTCGATATGGTAATCAACGTCGGCATGTTGAAATCGGGCGAATACGAATACGTCGAGAACGATATTTTCGCCGTGGTGACCACAGCACGCAGGTATGGGGCCCTTTCCAAGGTCATTATTGAAACGGCACTATTGACGGATGAGGAAAAGATCAAGGCCTGTCTGATTGCAAAGCGTGCCGGTGCAGATTTCGTCAAGACATCGACCGGGTTCTCAAAGGGTGGCGCTACGGTGGGCGATATCGCCCTCATGCGAAAGGTCGTCGGTTCGGCAATGGGGGTCAAGGCATCCGGCGGTGTCCGCACGCGGGAAGATGCTCTTGCCATGGTAGCAAGCGGCGCCGACCGGATCGGAGCGAGCGCCAGCGTGAAGATCGTCAGCACCGAGAGTGACGGTAAATCTAAAGAAGCTGAAAAATCGGCAAAGTCCTATTAGGACGTAACTCTTAACTGAGGCGTTTATGAAATCTTCCACCTTCGTGTTCATCATCATCGGGTTGATCGCCGTCGGATTGCTTGCGGGCTGTTCTTCCTCACAGGAATCACAGAATACCAGCACTCCCCCGACAGAGGAGCCAACTCCCCAACAGCCGGCGTACACGCCGCCCCCCGCCGCCGCGCAAAAGGTCCCCGAGAAGGTCGATACAGTTACCGTACTGCGTCAAGATACTCAACACCCCGCGTATGCTCCACCCTCTTCACCGACAATGACCGGAGATATTCCGAAAGGCAATTGCTCGATTCAGATTGGTGCATTCAAGATGCCGGACAATGCCGATCGGATCATCGCTCTTGCAAAACAGCGGTTTAATCAGCCGGTATACCTGTTTCTCGATCAGACCGACACGCTCTACAAAGTGATGATTGGCGATTTCCCCACGAAGGATGCCGCAAGATCATTCCGGGATGCGATTGCACAGCAATATCCAGGCGATTATAAAGATGCATGGGTTTGGGAAAAACCTCACCAGTAATTTTTCTTCTCTTCTGATTGTTTTGGTGGTTGGCATAGCGGCAGGATGCGGCTCGTCGGCGGGGCCGACACGCGATCCATCTTCCCAACATAATCTCCGGGAATTTCTCGCAAAGTACGAACCGGGTTTCAACCCTTCTGACTTCGACCCTGATATCTCAACGCTCGAGCAGCAGGAAGCGCAGCGGCACAATGCTCTCACGTATGCAGAAGTTGCAGCCCCCGCAGTCCCGGAAACTATCCCCGGATTCCGCGTTCAGGTCCTCTTCACACAGGAAATTGACGAAGCATCTCAGGTACGGGATACCCTTTCAACGCTTCTCCCGAACGAGTGGGTCTATCTTGTCTACGATGTGCCGTACTACAAAGTGCGGGTCGGCAATTATGCCGACAGGACTGCCGCGGGACCCGCGTTGAAACATCTGGTTGCGTTGGGATATAAGGACGCCTGGATCGTCCCGGACAACATCATCAAGAATCCTCCCCCACGGTTTCCCGAAGAATTCATCCCTCCGGAAAATCCCTTCGACAAGCGGCACTGACTACGGCTTGAACCGCAGCGTGAGCCCCTCCAGCGGCCACCGCGCCCGGAGCTTCAGAGTATCCGGATAATAGAGAAACCTCTCCGCAGATGCATACGGAAACGCTTTTCCGTAGGAGTACAGGCCATTGCTGTCTGCATCTCGGTACGCAAAGAATACGTACTGCCCTTCCATCATTTCATTCATTGCAAATGCCCCGGGCCCCTCAAGCGTCGCGGTATATGGAGGTGACTGTTTGTTCGTCACATTGGTTGCCGTGATGGTGATTCTCCCGCGTCCCTCCTGCAATTCATCAACAACATTCCCGCGAATACCGCTCAATGTTTTCTCGTCGACCGTTTCGAATCTGGTCATGGAAGACGTATCCGAGAAATGATTTCCCTCAACATCCTGAAGCGAATCGAGGGTAATCCGCATCTTATAATGGGTATTGAAGTGCAGCGGGACCTTCGGGATAAATGTCACCGCTGTCGAATACCACCAGAGAAAATTTCCCTGCACGATATTGTTGGCGGTATCAAACATGATGAATCCCTTCTCGAACGGCGATCTGCACACCGCTTCACTGAATACAAGATGAAATGAATCGCGAACACCCACGTCTTTCATCAGATCATGAACACTCTTGGACTCGAATGTCGGTTTCGACGTATCTGCGAGATCGCTCCCGGCGAAGAAATCGGTATTCCGCGGCGCCCTCATGACATTTCCCGCAATGTCACGCACACCGAAGAGGGCTATCCGGTAACCGGCATTCTTCTGCTGTGAGTCGGTTACCACCGGTGCCTCCAAACACGGCGGATCAGAAATCGAGAGGTCCCGTATCCTGAGCGGAGTGCCGGTAAGCGTATCCACAATCCTGATGCTGTCTGCAATAACCGAGGCAGGATCAATGGCTTCACTGAACTTCAGGAGAATATGATTCCGGTCAATTTCGCGTGCACTCGAAAGAAATGGCGGCGTGGTGTCTTCGACAGTCAAGCGAAACTGAGCACCGGTGAAGACCGGATGATCCGGCGTTAGCGTAATATCGCGCGAGAATGTGCCGAACTGATCTGTCTGGGGATCATACAAGAGATTCTTGTACTGATCGCGAATGGCATATATACGATACGTACCGTAGGCAAGGTACGGAAGGGCAAAGCTCCCGTCTTTTCCCGTTTGGGAAAGGTAGTCGGGTTTGGTTTCGTGGGGATTCAGCGTGTCCGGAATGCGGGAGTTCAGCTGGTAGCAAAAAATCATCACACCTTCCGGATTCGCATCATACACAACACCGGAAATCCGGGCGGAATCTATTTTCTCCCCGGTAGAGAAGGGAAGAAAATATGCATGCGCCATCCGGTTCCCGCGCGTATCCACGACATCCGTCCCGAGCGTCATGACATACGTCGTGTTTGCGCGAAGGGAATCGTTGAAATGGATATCGACATCCATGCTTCCCCACTCATAAGTCAGCGAACCAAGTGAGGGAGAGAAGAAGATCGATTCCTGGACAGATCTCCGGTCAACATACTTGCTGAATGAAAGTGAAATCGTATGATCCTGAAAATGCAGCGTGCGTGCTGCAGGAGTGGACAGGGTCACAACCGGAGGTGTTGTGTCGGGCGGACCTCCCGAGGGAGCAAGCTGCCCTGCACAGCCGGCAAGAAGAAGAATGCCGGCAATCCAGATGCAATGGAGTAACGTCTTTCCTGACACCGATGGCGCGATCAATGGGATTCGAACAAATCGCATCAAATATACACAATTTCCGGAAACGCTAAAAGAGAGGATGATTCCCCCGACAGGATACCGGCACGTTTTCAACCCGATCTCGCCCGCCTCAATTGAGTGAGGTGGCTTCTTTTGCTTCCTCCTGCTCTTCTTTCACACGTCGATACTGGCGTATGGCTTTCTGGTGCTGGCTGAAGGTGCGTGAGAAGTGGTGCCCGCCGTACCCGGTCGCGACAAAGAACAGATACTTATGATGATCGGGATAGAGTGCCGCCAGAATTGATGCCCTCCCCGGGCTGTTAATCGGCCCGGGAGGGAGTCCTTCATGCCGGTACGTGTTGTAGGGAGAATCCCGGTCGAGGTCACTGTATGCCAGTTTTCTCGGACCGTCGTCGAGGAGAAATTCAACGGTGGGATCCGCCTGCAGGCGCATATTCCTCCGAAGACGGTTATAATAGACGCCGGCAATCATCGCACGCTCAGAGTCAATGGAAGTTTCGTTCTCCACGATCGAAGCCATCGTAAGGACTTCGTTCATCGTTAAACCCTTGGACGCGGCGGTAGCCCTCAGAGAACTGTCGAACACACCCCAGAACTGCGTAACGAGCTCTTTCGCGATGCTCTCTTCATCCGTCTGCCAGTAAAATTTGTACGTCATGGGTGTGAGGTAACCGATCAGGGAATTCGCGGGGATACCGAGACGATGAACAAACGACGAATCATTGACAAGCCCGAGGAAACGCGAAGAATCAATACCGAGGTGTTTGAAAAGAAGATGTGCGAGACGAGTGGGCTTCATACCGGGCGGGACAGTCACAATGATGAGTTCGGTGGTAGTTCCCTGCCGCAAGTCAGTGAGTATGGCAAGATTCGACATGCCCGATTTGAATCGATACTTGCCGATCTGCATTTTTGTTGTGTAGCCCGACAGACGTCCCGCCGCATCGACGAGAAGCCGACTCCGGATAATTTCTGCAGATTCGAGTGAGTCAACGACCTGCCGGAAGTTCTCTCCCTTCGAGACCGTGATAAACCGGTCGCCGTCGAACCAGTTCGGAGCCCAGAAGATTTCGTATGCGACACCAAGCATGAGAAGAAGAACGACTCCCGCAATGATACCGAATCGCTTGGCCCGGCTCATGGACTCACTCAGAGGGGTAAATTAGCAACTGGACTCAGATCGAAATTCGAGAAATCCCCGCGGTCAAATTTCATCCAGCCCGTCATCGCAATCATGGCTGCGTTATCGGTGCAGTATTCAAAACGCGGGATATGGAGTCGGAACCCATCCGACTTCGCCCGCTCACCCATGCGGCGCCGTAACTCGGAATTGGCAGAAACCCCGCCGGCAATTGCGATCTCATGAACATCCAGCGCCCTCGCCGCCCTGCAGGTCTTTTCAATCAGAACATCGACAACCGCTGCCTGAAAACTCGCACAAAGGTCCGACAGCATCCTCTGATCGACCGGCTGATCATCCGTCTTCGACTTTTTCCGGAACTCACGCATCCAATACAATACTGAAGTCTTGATCCCGCTGAAGCTGAAATCAAGGTTGTCCTTCTCGAGAAGTGAACGCGGAAATTCAACAAAATGCGGATTGCCGGATGATGCGAGCTTGTCGACCACAGGCCCTCCCGGGAACCCGAGTCCGAGGATCTTGGCCACCTTGTCAAAGGCCTCACCTGCAGCATCATCAAGCGTTTCACCGAGGAGCTGCTTCTCGAAAGGTGCAGTCACAAGCACGAGCTGCGTATGACCCCCGGAAACAATGAGACAAAGGAACGGGTAGCGGGGCTGCGGATCGTCGATGAAGTTTGCCACCATATGCGCTTCCATATGGTTGATGCCGATGAAGGGAACGCGTAACCCGTACGAGAGGGCCTTTGCGAAATTCAATCCAATCATGAGAGCACCCATGAGTCCGGGACCGTAGGTAACGGCAATGCCGTTGATTTCCGAGCTTGTAATATGCGCAGCGCCAAGTGCCTCACGAACCACCGGCACGATCAGTTCCTGGTGCGCGCGCGACGCCAGTTCCGGGACAACCCCGCCGTACTTGCGGTGAACAAATTGGGACGAAATAACATTGGAACGGATCCTGCCGTCTGTGAGTACAGCAGCGGATGTTTCATCACACGAGGTTTCAATACCAAGCACATTCATATTTTCAATTTGCAAAAAGTCCCCCAGATTTCCAATCCCGTTGGAATTCTGAACGGAATGAAGTACCTTAGAGCACGAGAAGAAAATTGCCTCTTCAGAAAATTATGACTGACGATCTTTCCCCCGCTTCAACAAAACACGACACTCTCTTCTGGACGCTTCTTGTCATTGCCGTGGTCATCGGTATTCAGCATGCCGTGTCACTCTGGTACGTAAATGACGATTGCTATGTATCATTCCGTTATGCAAAAAATCTTGTCCGCGGGATGGGACTTGTCTACAACGCGGGTGAGCGGGTCGAAGGGTACACCAATTTCCTCTGGACAGCCATTGTCGCGTTCGGATTGAAGTTCGGGCTCGACCCGGTCTCCTTCTCGACAACCCTCGGTATCGGGTTTTACGCGGCGACTCTTGTGTTGTACGGGTTCCTCAGCCGGAGATTCAGACAGGTGGAAAACGCCGTCTGGCTCATTCCGATCACCTCGATCGCCCTCAGTCTCCACCATGATTTCAATGCCCACGCGACGAGCGGGATGGAAACCTCGATGTTCTCCTTTCTTGTTTCTGCCGGCTATGCGGCTCTCCTTCTCGGCAAGTCCTGGAAGCCGCTCGCGGGAGCCGGGTTACTCCTTGTTCTGGCAATGATGACGAGACCAGATGGCATTATCTTTCTTGTTGCCGCTGTGCTGTATATTGGACTCCTCCGCAGCAAGCCGGTCAGGACCTCGGCAGTTTTTCTCCTCCCCTCGCTTTTGGTCTTTCTCCCATACTGGATGATCCGTTATGCCTACTACGGTTTCTTCTTTCCCAACACCTTTTATGCAAAGTCAGTCGACCTGTCGTATTACAGCCAGGGATTGAGATACGCCGCCCTCTATTTCAAAACATATTACGTTTTTGTACTCCTCCCGATCCTGTGGGTCGCATTTCTCTGGTTCAGAAAATCTTCCCTACGCAGCATCCGCATATTGTTGTCGAGAATACGGACCGCGAGAGAACACTGTTCGGTCATACATCCGATTGCGCTGTATTTTTTTGCCGTGATACTGTATACACTCTTCACGATCCGTATCGGCGGCGACTTCATGTTTGCCAGGTTCTTCATCGCGGTCACGCCCATGATGTATTTCTCGATTGAGCTTCTTCTGAACGCGCTGACCCGCAGATCCGTTACCATGATATGCTATGGTATCGTCATACTTGCCACACTGTTCCGGTTCAATCAATATGGCTCCGAACTGACGCTCGGGTATGTCACCGATGAGTCGAGGTATTTCACCCGGGAAGGCCTGCAACAGGCGGAAACAAACGGCACGATGCTTCGGACCTATTTCAACGGTCTTCCGGTCCGCATTGCATTCTGGGCAAGTTTGCTCAAACTTGTTTACTACATGGATCCCCCATACGCTCTCGAGTCAAGCGGGGGCTTGACCGATACGGTCGTCGCCCACGAAGCAATCACCGAGAGAGGTCAGCCGGGGCATGAAAAAGTGCCGACGACGGATTATCTCATCAGCCGGCGTGTGAATTTCTACTTTGGACCGCTCAACCCGATTCCTCCCGGCGGGGAAGTTCTGAACGCAATCATGTTCAACCACATTCTGGCACGAATCATCGTGTATAACGATACCATCATGTCGGCATTTTCCCGGTATCCGGAAATTCGCTTCATCCGGATGCCGGATTATCTTGATGCGTATATTGCCGGAATAGATACGATTCCGGGAGCGAGACTCGCCCATGACTATGGATTTTTCAAATCCTACTATTTTGATGAGAACCGTACCCCGCGTGACTCTCTCCGGGAATCTGTCATACTCGCTCACCTTCGGAAGGAGTGAATGAACGAATCCGGCATTTGCATTCTTCCGGTTCGCGAAGTATATTGAAGTACATAACCGTTAGGGGTGTCGTGCAACGTGAAATTGCACGACTGAGAACACACCCTGGGAACCTGATCTGGATGATGCCAGCGTAGGGAAACGGAACCCGAAATTCTTCGATGCCGTTTCTCCTTCCCGGGGAAACGGCATTGATTTTTCGGAGACGTTTTATGAGAACCTTGTTCCTCTTCGCTGCAGCGCTTTTGTTGATGACTCACCCTGTTCATGCACAACAGGAAAACCAGCAAACTCCTGATACGACATTTCTCCTTCCCCCGGTAATTGTGACACCGACCATGGCGAAGGAGCGGGAAACTCCGGCAACATTCTCGAATCTGGATAAGCAGCAAATATCCGACCGCTACTCAGTCCAGGACATTCCCGTCCTCCTCTCGGAATTGCCGTCGATGACGACATATTCCGAAAACGGAAACGGCATCGGCTACAACTACATCAA
>Ga0335081_10005379_pt1 | contig 20268 bp, 15 predicted proteins | sample Lox_Sample_35_FD_206713 | JGI IMG/M metagenome (GOLD analysis project Ga0335081, IMG submission 206713) | Soil microbial communities from Loxahatchee National Wildlife Refuge, Florida, United States - Lox_Sample_3.5 | ecosystem: Environmental > Terrestrial > Soil > Wetlands | place: USA... | reverse complement strand
GGGTGCGACTTGTGGCTCGATTGTGAACAGAGTGAGTTGTAGTATGCGCCGCTGTTCACATTTGTGCCCCCACCCCAGTTCATGTTTGTGCCGGCAAGCCAGGCATTGAACCTGTTGACATCAATCTGGACGGCTTGAACGGTTTTCGGCGGGCCGCTACCTTTGTTCCAACCTTCGCGCCAGTCATAGAAAATCGCATTCGTCACAAACGAATAACCCGCATACCAAATGTTGGTCATGTAGTTGATGTTGGTGGTATGAGCCGAGTCCGTCCACACGAAGTTGGTTGCAAAAATGCCGATGCTTTTGTTCGTCATCAAATAAAAATCGTACGGCATTTGGGCCCAATAGGGAGTGGTGAGCGCGGAATCCTGGTAATATAAAATCATATTCGTGCCCCTGGGCGTGAGGGTGCCCCAGTTGGTGCCGTTGGGATAGTTGGTGAGATAGAGATCGGCGGCGTTGGCCAGATACTGCTGACCGTTGGTCGTAAACGCCGACGCCGTGTTCATGGCGTAAGCGGAAGGCGGGATATTGATGATTCCTTCAACGGTTGCAGGATTGTTGTTGGTGCCAATCGGCATGGTGATATGGTCGTTGCCGGAGGTCGGCTGGCCCGCAATGGAGTAGGTGGATTTGCCACTACCAGTATAATTTGCGCAAAAGGGATTGTTGGCGGTATTGGTGGCAATTCCGACAGCTGAAACTGTATTTTTGAAGGTGACGGTGGTTGACCCCGACCAAATGCCGCCATTGGAATACACCGGACCAACGATGTTCAAAGTCTGGGCCGCGGCAATTTCCAGGTTCATGTTATAGAATATGGCGAATTGGAAGAGGGGGATGGAGGCGAATTGAAGTGCCTCGCTGATCGTAGCCGGCACTATGAAGCGCTGGCCGATTGGCGTGGCGGTGGCGGTGATGGTGACCGGTTCAATCAGACCATACAACCCGGTGAATTGCGAGTTTAGCGGCTGGGTGTTGGTGGTCCATGCACCCATGGTGACGGTAATCTGGTTCGTCACGCCGTTGGTGTCGCTGTAAACATATTGGATGGGCCAGCTGGCTTGATCGGTCGTCAGACCGGGGATGAACGTGCTGCCGTAATAAGCCCCGTTGTTCGAGAGACTTTGGGCAACGTAATCGTAATTCATTTGGGAAAGGACCTTTTCGGTGGCGGCTTCCGCGGCGGCTTCGCTCATGTTAAACTGGTTGTTCCGCTGCGTCACGAAGGCATTGCTGGAGATCCAATACATCATGCTGGCAAAGACGATCAGACAGACAGCCAAAAAACACAGGATGATTAGCAAGGCGTAACCCTGGCCGCTCCGGGGTTTGGCTTTGAACAACGTTTGCATAACTGTTCCTTTTACTTTCAGTTCCATGCGCGACGGAAAACCCGTGTGCGCAGTTGATAATAATCGTAAGCGTTGAGACCCACTCCGCCGACAAAGGCAATGGGGTATTCCCATTGCGAAAATTGCATCGTCACCTCTATGAGCACGCGATTATCCAGACTTTGATAATTTGTTATAATATTGTTCTGCCAATCCCTGGCATCGAAAACGATTTGGTTAGTGATGTACTTGGCTAACATGTTGGTGTAGGTGGTGATCCAGCTGCCAGCGCTATTGGTTGCGTTGAATTGGACCAGATTGTTAGTCCCGGTGCTGGTATCCAAATAGAAAACCGAGTAGTAGTTCCCGTTGGTGGTGGGATAAATTATCAGCGCGTTGCCCTGTTGCGGTAGCGTGTTGGTAATGAGCTGGAAAGAAGAGGCCGTGGCCGCGGAACAGTTCCCGACATAAACGATTTTCGCCCCCCGGATCTGGTCCCGGATTTGGTTCAGCGCCTTGCGGCCGCCGGCGGTGGCCACCAGCTTGGTGGCCGCCAACGTGTTGATGCGCAATCCGAAAATTTGAACGGCGATCATCACCCCGGTGAAGATGAACAGGAAGACCCCGACCGTAATAACCAGCTCCGCCAGGGTGAAGCCATGGACGTTTCTCCGGCGCGGTCGGGTTTGAATAGGTTTGAAAAGTTTCATTGGAGTTGGTCGGGGGCGCGCAGGGTAACCATGGTATTGGTGTACGCCAAACCCGTCAGCCGGAACGTCCACACAACTTGCGAGACAATCCGCCGCAATGGCGGATTGGTTGAGAGCGACGTGACTTTGAGGTAGTTCGTCACATAGATCGACGCGCCACTGGTCGGAATGTCCAGCGTGTCAATCTGGTTGGTCCAATAACCCCAGGTTCCATCGGGCTGATTCGTCATGGCCAACACATCCGTGGTTCCCGCGCCGCTGCCGGTCGAGAACTCCTCTGCACTCCATTGCGCCGAGCGCATCTGTTCCATCCCCTGCGATGCATAGGATGTGGCTGCCAATGACTGCGAACTGAATTCCGCTATCCGATTGGCCTCCACGTAGCCGTAAATCATCCCCGCCGTCACGAGGCCGAAAATGAAGAACCCAATCATGACTTCAATCAACGTGAACGCGGCACACGTGCCACGCGATTTGCCGTCTGAGGCTTTGCCAGGGTGGACCACCATAAATTTTTACGTCAATCGTCTCGTTCGCCGGAATCATAAGATAGCAGCCTGCATACCATTATGGTGAATTGGAACCGCCGTCGGATGAGGGGTAAGATAAACGGTTCTGTTGGCCGGCCGTCCTGAAAGTTGACAAATCTGTCCACAACCCGGACTCAGGGCGAACGAGGACAACGCCTTCAGAATGCGGTGGGCTTCCGCGCCGGGGCTTTAACGAAATTTGCCTCCCGCAAATAAATCGGCTCCAGTCTTTCGCCGGCGACAAGGCCATCCTGCTGAACTGCGAGTCGTGCCAGGGTCGCGGCTCGGGGAAACATCATCCGGCCATCGGGAAACCAGCGCGTCACTGCCGGGCCGATTAAAATTTCCCTTGCCTCGGCCCGGGATTGGATTTCCCCCATGGTCACAATCTGCAGTGGTTCGATGGCGCTCCAACGATCCGCGGAAATTTCGTACGTTGCCAGATAAAATTCATTCCGCTGCGCGTCCACGATCACGTTCACGCGGCCGAAAACCCTTTCCGCCTGCGCCTGTGCCGCCAGACAGTCCACGCTGCACACACCGAGTAATCTTGCCCCGCGTGCCTGTTGCCAGCCCTGCGCCACGGCCAGCGCCGCGCGCACGCCCGTGTAAGAACCGGGACCGAGGCCGACGGCCAGAACTTCAATCTGCTCGCGCTCAAGTCTTGCTTCGCGCAACGCGCCTTCAACCATGCTGAAAGCCCCTGTTGCGCCGGTCTTTTGATCGGGTTGAAAGCCGGCGCCGGTTTCAATCACTTCGCCCAGCACACGACCCGCGCGCGCGACTGCCACGCTCCGCTGCAGCGAGGAAAATTCAAGCGCCAAAATCGTCATAAACAATCCGCCGTTCCGTCTCGCCCACAACTTCGATTTGCACCTTCTTTAAATCGTCAATCGTCAATCGCAAATCGTAAATTCGCTCGGCCCATTCAATCACCGCCACGCCCTCGGGCGACAAAAATTCGCCCAGCCCGGCGGACAGAATTTGTTCACGTGTTTCCAAACGGTACAAATCCAGATGAAACAACCGCAACCGTCCGCCACCGTATTCGTTCACCAGCGTGAACGTTGGCGAATGCACGCGGGCCGCAATGCCGAGTCCGCGCGCCACGCCCTTCACCAATTGTGTTTTGCCTGCGCCGAGTTCGCCGGACAACGCGATGACCCAACCACGTTGCGCTGCGCGTCCCCAAGTTTCGCCCAGCCGTTCCGTTTCCGCCGGGCTATGTGAAATGAACGTAGCCATGCTCGTCGAGCGCGCGCGCCCCGTTTTTGTCGAGAATCGTGACGCCGCCGCCGGCAACAATTTTTCCGATGCAACTTAATTTCAACCCGGGGAACTGTTTTTTCCAGGCATCAAGCAGCTTCACCGCGTCACCGCCTGCAATGGTGAACAGCAATTCAAAATCCTCGCCATCGGTCAGCGCGGCGGCAAAGGGCGGTTTGGCCGCTGCGCCAGCCCGTGCCTGCAATTTTGCCGCGTGGCTGATCGGCACCGCCGTTTTGAGCAATTCCGCGCCCACACCGCTCGCCTGCAAAATGTGTCGCAGATCGCCGGCCAGGCCGTCGCTCAAATCAATCATGGCGTGGATGGGAAAGTGGCCGGCGAGCCACTGCGCTTCGGCCAAACGCGGCTCGAATTCCAGATGTCTGCCGGCCCGCGAACCACCCAGTTCGCCGGTGACAAATATCGCGTCACCGGCCTGCGCACCGGAACGGAGGATTTGCTTGGCCCGGCCAACCGTGCCGAGCAGCGCGATGGAAATGAAAATGCACTCGGGATTCACCGTCGTTTCGCCACCGACCATCGCCAGGCTGCACCTTTTTGCCAGCGCGTTCATGCCGCTATAAATGGCTTCGACGAATTTCACGTCGAATTTTGGCGGTAAGCCGATCGTCACGAGGGCGGCGGCGGGAGAGCCCGCCATGGCCGCGATGTCGCTCAGACACCGGGCAAGCGCCTTGTGTCCGATTTTTTCCGGTGGCGCGGTTTTGGTGAAATGAATGCCCTCAACCACCGCGTCGGTTTTGAACAGCAGCAACTTGTCCGGCACGCCCAGATCCAGCACGGCACAATCATCGCCTGCCCCGGTCATGACGGTTTCATTCGTCGGCAGCGAGTTCGTCAGGCGCGCGATGAGTTCGAGTTCATTCATTTTGACGGCACTGAAAAATGTTGTGCAAAGCAAAGCACGGCAAGATTTGCCGCATTGAACAAACTGTGTGCCGTGACGGGCGCGAGCAGGTTGTCCGTCCGTTCGTAAAGCCAGGTCAGTGCCAGCGCCAGCACAAACAAAGGCACCAGCGCCGCCGCGTCCATGTGAATCAGCGCGAACAAAAAATTCACGCCGAGCCACGCGCAACGCGGATAACCGAGCTGCTTGACAAAAGGGAACAGCACGCCCCGAAATATAAATTCCTCGGCCACGGGCGCAATCATGACGGCAAAGACGCCCAGGTAAACCCGTGTCCACCAGGATTTCGTGCTCGACAGCAGCATGACGGCGGTCTCTTCTTCCGGCGGGAAGCCAACTTTTTCCAGCACGAGCGCCGAAGCTTGTTGCAAACACAACGCAATAGGCAAAACCACGAACACGGTCAACAACGCCAGGAGCAATGCCAGCGTCCATCGCGAACTCCGAAAGCCGAACACTTCGCGCCAATGGACTTGATGATACCGCAAAAAAAAATAAATGAGCACCCAGGTCGCACCTTGAAAACTGAGCGTGCCGAGCAGCACTGTGCCAAAGCCGTCCGGCGATTCAAATGCCGTGAGACCGGCCTTGTGCAACAGGCTGACCATCACCATGCCAAGACAAAAGCAGACCAATTGCGCCGAACAGAATTGAATGACGGCTTCACCACGCCATGGTTTGGCGGATAACATGCCGCCAGCCTAGCGCAGCGACGCGGCAGTGACGACGCAAAATTATTGGTCGCCGGATTCACTTTACGCCGCTTCCATTCGCGCCATAATTCTGCCGAATGGCAGCCGCCCACACCAACCGTCTCGCCGGCGAGAAATCGCCCTATCTGCTCCAGCACGCGCATAATCCGGTGGACTGGTTCGCGTGGAGCGATGAGGCGTTTGCGAAGGCACGCGCCGAAAACAAACCGGTTTTCCTCAGCATTGGCTACTCGACCTGTCACTGGTGCCACGTCATGGAACGCGAATCGTTCGAGAACGAAAAGGCCGCCGCGTTTCTGAACGAACATTTTGTCAGCATCAAAGTGGACCGCGAGGAACGGCCGGACGTGGACAAAATCTACATGACGTTTGTCCAGGCCACCACCGGCGGCGGCGGCTGGCCGATGAGCGTTTTCCTCACACCGGAATTGAAGCCGTTCCTGGGCGGCACGTATTTCCCGCCAGACGACCGCCATGGCCGTCCGAGTTTTTTGCAGGTGCTCCAGCAAGTCGCCGCGCTCTGGCGGGAACGCCGCGGTGAAATCACCGCTTCTGCTGGCGAAATTCACGCGCGGCTCGCCGCGGCAACCACCAACATTGCTGCGGGCAATTTGATCCTGACGGCAGACGCGTTGCGCAACGCGGCGGCGATGTTCAAGTCCGCGTACGACCCGCGTCATGGCGGTTTCGGCGGGGCGCCAAAATTTCCGCAGCCGGCCACACCGTCATTTCTGCTGCGCTACGCAAAACGATTTCACGACGACGAGGCGGCGCGCATGGTCTTGCACACGTGCGACCGCATGGCGGCTGGTGGTATCCACGACCAGCTCGGCGGTGGCTTCGCGCGCTACGCGGTGGACGCCGAATGGCTCGTGCCGCATTTCGAGAAGATGCTCTATGACAACGCGCAACTCGCGCAGCTTTACCTCGACGCGTTTCTCGTCAGCGGCGATGCGCACCACGCCGACACAGCACGCGACATCCTTGATTACGTTTTGCGCGATATGGCGCATCCGGACAGCGGGTTTTATTCCGCCGAAGACGCCGACAGCGAAGGCTACGAAGGGAAATTTTATTGTTGGACGAAAGCCGAGCTTTCAAAACTGCTCACCGTGGAGGAGTTCAATGTAACGATTCGTCATTTCGGCATCACCGACCGGGGCAATTTTGTGGATCACAGCCACCCGCACCCGTTGCCAGGACAAAATGTTTTGAGCATTGTCAATCCGGCCGGCCCGGCCGATCTTGAATTGCTCGTTTCGGCCAAGCGGAAAATGTTGAAAGCGCGTGAACGGCGCGTTCGTCCGCACCTGGACGATAAAATCCTCACTTCCTGGAACGGCTTGATGCTCGGCGCGTTTGCGCGGGCTTACGCTGTGCTCGGCCATAAAAAACATCGGGATGCGGCGGAGAAAAATCTGGCGTTCGTTCAAAGAACGCTTTGGGATCAAAAGTCCAGTTCGCTTTACCACCGGTGGCGCGACGGCGAACGCGACCGCGTCCAATTGCTTGAAAGCTACGCGTTCCTGCTTTCCGGAGTGATCGAGCTTTACGAGGTGACGCTCGGGCCGGCGCATCTCAATTTTGCCATCGAACTGGCAGAGGCGATGATCCTGAAATTCTACGAGGCGGCGAACGGCGGTTTCTGGCAAAGCACCGCCGAGGCGAAGGATTTGATTTTGCGGGTCAAGGACGATTACGACGGCGCGGAGCCGTCAGGCAACTCCGTGGCTACGCTTGCGCTGCTGAAATTGGCTGCCATTACCAGTCGTGAAGATTTCAAGAACCCCGCCGAGGCGACGTTGCGGCTGTTTGCGCACCGCGTGCAAAATTATCCCCAGGCCATGCCGTTTATGCTGCACGCGCTGGATTTCTGGCTGGACGAGCCGCGCCGCGTAGTCATCGCCGGCGGTGCCAGCTCCACCGCCGCGCGCAAATTGTTGCAGGCCGCGCACTCGGTTTATCAACCGAACAAAATTGTTTTGGGCAATGCCGGCGCAGTCGAGGAATTCGCGCGCAGTTTGTCCGCGAAAAGCGGTCCGGTCGTTTACCTCTGCACCGGCAAGGCATGTCAGCCGCCGACAAGTGAAGTTCCCAAAGTGCGGGAATTACTGCAATAAACGCCTGGCGCGATCAGTGGTGCGGCTGCGGCCGTTCCTGCCTTTCACCTCGCGGCTGGTGAATCTTCCGCAACGCAAGGCGCAATGACTCAATTTCCCGCTCGTCGGCGAGTTTCTGGCGTTCGGCCAGTTCGATGAGTTCGAGCACTTCCTCCATCTCGTCGAGCGTTTGTTTGAGCGTTTCGACAATCTGCGTCACTTCTTCAATCGCCTGATTGACGGCCGAAGCGGGGCGTTCGGTTTTTCGTTCGGGCAATGCTGTCGTGACGCCCGGCGCATCGGCCGGCTGACCCGCTCGGGAGACTGGTTCCGTTCGACGCTGACCGCGTCCGCGACCGCCGCGACGGCCACGGCGCCTTCCGCCGCCCGGACCTTGCGGTGGTGCGGCGGGATTTGATTCAGACTGTGGTTTCTCCGCCATTTCCGGTCCGAGCATGACGCACTGCCAGACAAAAGCAAAGGTGAATATGGTTACTTTTTCACAAACAGTGCCAGCGAGGCGGTATAACTGTGCAGAAAGCTCTTTTCGCCAATGGGGCCGATTTCGCCATTGCAGAAGAACCCGGCGAGGCTGAACGGGCCGAGTTGTTTCTGGACGAATTCCGCATCGTGGTTTGGCTGGTGGAAAAGATGTTTTCCCCGGCCATTGCAGCAGCAAAGGCAGCCGCCGTAAATCGGCGTGCCCGCCAGTTTTGTCTTTGCGCGTCCGAGCAGTTCGCTCATGTCTTCGGTCGCCGCCGTCGCGTCCCGCCGCTGGAACTGCACGGTCTGGCCGGTGCGTGGCAACGCGCCGACCGCCAGCACGCCGGAGCGCGGGTCGGCGCCGACGAGATTGCGCACGAGAAAATCCCCGCGATGAAAATCCTCGAGGTATTCGTTGACGACCAGGCCGATGAGCAGGTTGCCCTGCGCCTTACGCTGCTCGTCGGGCGGAAGTTTCTGAAATGTTTCCGCGAGCACGGCATACGCGGGCCGGTTGCCGATGTGATGAATCAAATTGCGTTCCACGCCGGTGAGTGTCCACGCCTCGCCAATGGGGGTGCAGCCCTGTGAAATGACGCCGGTCAAAGTCACCTCGCCGCCAATCGAAATCGCCACGCCGCCGTCCTCGAAAACCTCGCCGTCCAGATAAACCTGGGTCAGCGGTTCGGGAACTGCGCCGCTGGCCAATCCGCCATAAAGCGGCAACGGCGCATAGGCCTCGTTCCACGAACGTATGCAATTCTCCACATCAATATGAAACGGATCAATGAACGCGAGCCAGCCGTTCGTGCCCGAAGGTTCAACCCCGGTTTCCAAATGCCAATACACCGCGCCGTTGGCTTCCTCCACCTGTGCCTGCGTGAACCGAAAACCTTTCAGTTCCGCGCCGGGCAGCGAGTAAAGCGCGAGCACCAGTCCGGATGCATTCTCAATTTCCTGGGAACCGACGATCAGCCCGGTGCTCGAACAGCCCGCCAGCAGCGGAATCCGGGCGTGTACGCGCAAAATTTCCAGCGTCTGCCGGGCCTGCGGGAAAAACTTCGGCGACATGAACACCAGACCAAGTGAAACCTGGGGGGCGAGCAGTTGGCGGCGCAGGTCTTCCGCCCACTGCCGCAGCCCGGCCTCATCGAAACTGCCCGGCCAATGGGCCGCAATGGAAAACTCGGTGTTCACCCCTTCAGATTAACGCCGTCGCGCGGAATTGCAAACGCTCTGACATCCAGAGAATCGGATTTTATCCGGCGGGCTTTTGGCGCTATGCTGCTCCATAGATGGCCATGACGCCAACAGCGGACTCCATTCCGAACCGGCCAGAAGACGCTCGCCCGTTGCTTCTGCCGGAATTGCTCGCGCCCGCCGGTGATTGGGACTGCGCCCGCGCCGCAGTCGAAAATGGCGCGGACGCGATTTATTTCGGCCTCGAGAAATTCAACGCCCGGATGCGGGCGCACAATTTTACGGAGGCGGATTTGCCGAAGCTGATGGAATTTCTGCACCGGCGCGGCGTGCGCGGCTACGTGACGCTGAACACACTGGTCTTCGAAAGCGAACTGGCTGACGCGGAAAAATATCTGCGCTCGATGATGGCCGCCGGTGTGGACGCGGTGATTGTGCAGGACGTCGGCATTTGCCGGCTCATCCGCCGCCTCTCGCCGGATTTTCCGGTTCACGCCTCGACCCAAATGACCATCAGCAGTGTCGGCGGGATTGATTTCGCCCGCGAACTGGGTTGTAACCTCGTCGTGCTGGCACGCGAATGTTCCCTCAAAGAGATTGAAAAAATTCAGGCTGCTGGGAAGGCTGTCTCGCCAACTGTCACGCGTCCCCCGTCACTTCCTCTCGAAGTCTTCGTTCACGGCGCGTTGTGCGTGGCTTACTCGGGCCAGTGTCTCACCAGTGAAGCGCTGGGCGGACGTTCGGCCAATCGCGGCGAATGCGCCCAGGCCTGCCGGATGCCCTACGATTTAATCTGCGACGGCAAACAAGTTCCGCTCGGCGACCGGAGATATTTGTTAAGTCCGCAGGATTTGGCCGGTTGGGAGATGCTGCCGGATTTAGTTCGCGCCGGCGTTGCCTCGCTGAAGATTGAAGGCCGGCTTAAGACACCGGAATACGTGGCGAACATCACGCGGATTTACCGGCAGGCGTTGGACCAACTTGCACGTAGCGGCGTTCGGCAGAATGCCGCTGACTTTTCGGGAAGTTTGCGGCTTCCTCCCGAAAGCCGCTACGAGATGGAGATGGCGTTTTCGCGCGGCCTGTTCACCGGCTGGCTGGGCGGCGTGAACAACCAGGCGCTCGTGCACGGCCGCTTCGGAAAAAAACGCGGCGTTTACCTCGGCGAAGTCACGGAAGTTTTGCGGGACGCGGTCCTGGTGGACCTCGAGGGTCCGCTCAAACGCGGCGATGGCGTGGTTTTTGATGCGGGCAGACCGGAGGAACCGGAGGAAGGCGGACGGGTTTATGAAGTTCAAGGTTCAAAGTCCAAAGTGCAAAGTCATACGCCGGTCGAAATACGTTTTGGCACAGGCGATATTGATTTTTCGCGTGTTCACGTCGGGGACAAAATCTGGAAGACGAGTGATCCCGGATTGGATCGTCGCCTGCGCGGGAGTTTTGAAGGCACCACGCCTAAATTTCAAAGGCCGCTGGAGATGGAAGTACACGGGGCCATTGGAAAGCCGCTCACTCTCATTGTCCGCGATGAACCGGGCCACATTGTTCAACTTGATTCAGCCGGGCCGCTGACCAAAGCCGAAAGGCAGCCGCTGACGACCGAACGTTTGCGCGAACAACTTGGCCGACTCGGCGGAACACCTTTCAAGCTGGGTGAACTCAAAAACCGCTTGCCGGGCGAAGTTCTATTGCCGGTCAGCGAATTGAACCGGCTGCGGCGCGAAGCCGTGGCGGAGTTGGACAGATTACGCGCGCAACCGATGCGATGGACGGTGATTTCGGAGATGGGTTCTGGCGTCCCGGTTTTGGGGAAATGCGCTCGCAAGCTCCCGACGGATGCCAAACCCCGGACCCTGGAGCCTGCACTCATCGTTCTCGTCCGCAACTTCCCTCAACTCGAAACGGCGTTGAAATGCGGCGTGCGTACCGTCTATTGCGAATTCGAGAACCCGAAACGATACCGGGAAGCTGTCGCGATATTTCGGATGGCGTCCGATTCCAAATCGAAAATCGAAAATCGAAAACCGGAAATTTTTGTGGCTCCTCCGCGCATTTTCAAAACGGGCGAAGACTGGATTCTGCAGCAGGTCCGCTCCTGCAATGCCGACGGTTACCTCGTCCGCAATTACGATCACTTGAAATTTTTTGCCAACGACCGGTGGCGTGGCGATTATTCGCTGAATGTCGCCAACCGGCTGGCAGCGGATTATTTCAAAAACCATTTTGGACTGGAGCGCCTTACTCCGTCGTATGATTTGAATTTTCAGCAGCTTGAAGCACTGCTCCGCGCCGCGCCGCCCGAATGGTTCGAGGTGACGATTCACCAGCACATGCCGATGTTTCACATGGAGCACTGCGTTTTCTGCGCGTTTCTGTCCAGCGGCACCGATTACACGAACTGCGGCCGGCCCTGCGACCGGCATGAGGTGAAGTTGCGCGACCGCGTGGGCGCCGAGCATGGATTAAAGGCCGACGCCGGCTGCCGCAACACGGTGTTCAACGCCCTGCCGCAGACCGGTGCGGAATACGTGGCGAAAATGATCGAACTCGGCGTGCGGCATTTCCGGCTTGAATTCCTGGATGAACCGGCGGAAACCGTCGAGCGCACCATTGCTTGCTACCGGCAACTTTTGCGCGGTGAAATCAGTGGCACACAACTGTGGCGCGAATTGAAATTGATGAATCAACTCGGCGTCACGCGCGGACAAATCGGAAAGCTGTAGCGTTCGGCCTGTGGCCGAATCAATTCAAGCCCGAGGCTCGACACGCCATCGCTTTTACCTCAGCCACGGCGCGATTTTCTCGCCCGCCCAGATTTCTTTGACCGCCTGACGTTCGCGCGCAATGGCGGCGTGCCGGCTGTTCACGAAAATTTCAGCGGCCAGCGGACGGGCATTGTAATTCGACGCCATGGCGAAACCGTAGGCGCCTGCGCTCATCAGCGCGATGTACTCGCCCTCCGTGAACTTCGGCAGGGAACGGTCCTTGCAAAAATAATCGCCGGATTCGCAGACACCGCCGACTACGTCGGCTTTCATCGCCGCGCCCCCCCGTCGAACGAGCGGCACGATTTCGTGATACGCCTCGTAAAACGCCGGGCGGATCAGGTCGTTCATCGCCGCATCCACGATGACAAAATTTTTCCGGCCCGTGCGTTTCACATATTCGACGCGTGTGACGAGGACGCCTGCGTTGCCGGAAATGAACCGGCCCGGTTCCATCAGGATTTTCAAATCCAGCGGTCGCAACAGCGGCAGCAGCCGGTCCGCGTATTCGCGCGGAGTCAAAATATTTTTTGCGGCAGGCGTCTTCCACCAGCCGGGCGCGCCGCTCGCCAGCGCGTGTTGATAAATAATACCCAACCCGCCGCCGATGCTGAAAAATTCAATGCCGTGTCGCGCCTTCAGCTTCCGCACCAGCGGCAGCATTTTGCGCACGGCGTTTTCAAACGGCGCGGTTTCGGTGATCTGCGACCCGATGTGCATCTGCACACCGCGCAACCGCAGATTTTTCAGCTTCGCCGCCCGGGCATACACGCCTTCAATCTGCTCGAAGGCAATGCCAAATTTGTCCTCGTAGGTGCCGGTGGTGATTTTCGCGTGCGTGTTCGCCGCCACGTCCGGGTTGACCCGCACCGCCACGGGCGCGATTTTTTTCAACCTCGCCGCGATGCGGTTGATGCGCACCAGTTCCGGCTCGCTTTCGGCGTTGAACGAATAAACATTCCGCTTGAGCGCGAATTCGATTTCCGGTCCGGTCTTGCCCGCGCCGGCAAACACGCCGCGGCGCGGGTCGCCGCCCGCCATCATCACGCGCCGCAATTCCCCGTCGCTCACAATGTCGAAGCTGCTGCCGAGATTCGCGAGCGTCCGCAGCACGGATAAATTCGCATTGGACTTCACGGCGTAACAAATCAGGTGGTCCACCGGCGACATGGCCGCGTCCAGTTTTTTAAAATGCTCCGTCAGCGTGGCCTGCGAATACACATACAGTGGCGTGCCGAATTTTTTCGCCAGTGATTCCAGGGCGACATCTTCGCAATACAGCTTGTTCCCGACGTAATGAAAACGATGCATCGTTGAAAGTTTAAGGGCCGGGACCCAAAGTTCAAGGTCGGGATTTTGGCCCGAATCGTTTGCCGGTCAGGTGCAACAGCGTGGTTGCCGCGTTCAACGTCAGCGTCGCGCGGCCATCGTCGCGGCACGCGTTGATTTGCCCGACCGCACCGGTTTTTTCCGGCCATCCACAGGGGGCAAACCCAGGCGGCCGTTTTTCGACGCGGTTGAGGTGATCACGGAATTTTTCCCGGCCCGTCCCGGATAGACGCCGTCACCCTTGTCACCGAAGATTCCTTGATACAAAGCGTCCACGAACGAGGGCGCTTCGGTAGCGGATTTCAAAACCGCATTGATGCCGGAAATGATTTCGTCTTTCCATTGGTCTGCCTTCGCCGTCGGGGCGATGTCCGTCTGGCCGAAAAAGCGAAACGCCTCTTCGATTGAGCGCAACGAACCGACACGTCCGGCGGAAGTGATTGAGCCGCGCGAAAAAGCTTCGTCGGTCGAAGCCGTCGTGACCGCGTCCACGCCCAATGTGGCGCACATCGCGACATGCAACGAAGTGGTCGTAGCCGATTGTTCTTTCTCCTCGGTGTGGGTCATGAAACCAATCGGTTCGCCGGGCCAGATCGGGAAATCGGCGAGTGTTTGCAGCGCGCGGATTTTGGCGAAGTTGTAGTCCACGTAATTCTGCTCCATCAATTCGTTGACCATAATGTAAGGCCCGTGGCAGAGCAGCGGTTTTAAAATCGGCTGCGCCCCGAGCCGGCGGCCGAGCTGGGCCATGATGAGCATTCCCGCAAACGCCTTGTGCGGCGGCACGCCGGCGAGTTCCTCGTTCGTCGGAATATCAAACGGCATTTTGTAACGCACGGCGATGCGGATGGCGTCCACGCCGTCCACCGTGAGCCGCGCCGGATCGGTTCCTCCGCAGATCGAGCCATAGACGATGTTGATCTTCGACAAGTCTGCGCCGAGAAAGCCGGAGAGCACGGCGATTTCCGGCGTGTTCAACCCGCGATGCGCGCGGACGGTCCAGAGTGTCGCGGCGTCGAGCGAGCGTTTGATGAGCGAAAGATTCGCGTAAGTCACGGGCGTACCGTCCTCGACGTTGGTGAGGAAGCCGTCCATCAAGCCCTCCGTGCGCGCGCCCCACGCCGGATCGAAATGCAGGACGCCATCGGCGCCCCAGCTCTCAGCGACCTTGATGTGCATGCCGTCCATCATCGGGCAGCCGGTGCCGTATTGCACGAACACGAGCGGCTTGGGGCGCCCGTGCTGAAGCACGCGCGGATGAAAATTTTTCTTCGCGATGTCAATGCGGTTGTTGTAAGCGTCCACTTCCTGCTGCGTGATCTGACGCACGCTCGGCGGACAGATGTTCTTCTGGAAAAAATCCACCACGGCTTCGTCGCATTGCGCGAGGTAATCACGCGTAAATGGCAGCGCAGTGTAACTTTCAACGGAGCCTTTCACTTCCTGCAATTGCGACTCGGTGATGTGCGCGCGAACGACACCGGGCGAAGTTTTGTTGGCCGTCCAGTTGAGAATGCCGTCCACGATTTCATCCAGATATTTCTGCGTGGTCATATCCTTGACCGTATTATCGTGCGGAAACGGGAACTTCGGCTTGTGTTTGACCGGATGCGTGATATGGCGGGCGAGTTCGGGATTTTTTTCAATCAGCGCATGGATTTCCTCGATGGTCGTGTGCGGTCCGTAGCCGGCCTCGAAGCCCATGCTTTGCGCGAGTTCGGTGGTGACCGCCATGCCGCCGATGGCAATGCGGACTTTTCCAAAAACTCCCTGTTGCGTCAGCACATGCCGCACGCGCCGGAAAAGCTGTTCCACGTTGTAACCAACGGTGCGGCCGACAAAAATCATGTCCACCTTTTCCTTGAGCGCCGCCTCGCCGATTTCCTCGACGGTGATGTCCGGTGGCAGCAGGACGCATTGGTAGCCGAGCGCTTCGAGCTTGCGCTTGATGAGCTTGAGACCGGCGTCGTGAACCGGATCGAGCGGAGCGAGGAGAATTTTCATAACGTCATTCCTTGAGCCAGGAGTAATTGTCCCCGGGCTTGTTCATGTAGGCGCGGACGCGGAAATGCGCGCCGGGGCCGTTGAAATCGAGCGAGACGACGACGAACCGCGGCAAGCCGAGCGATTGCATGAGCTTGCCGACAAGTTCCTTTGCCTCTTTCTCGCTTTCGCAAAGCACGAAGCTCTCGATATCCAACGCATCAACTATGGTGTCGCGGGCGGTCGTCATAATTTTACTCGGTAGCTGGTTGTCTCATTCGTATCAGGCGGTGCTAGCAAACCCCAAAATATGCGTAGCCTCAGCACTTGAGCTATCACGTCGGAAACCGTGCTTCGCGTAAAAATCATCGGCTGCGTCGGTTCGCACGCGCAATAAATCGAAATGTCCGCGGGCGTGGGCAATTATAGCGTCAAGCAACGCGCGACCAATGCCTTTGCCCCGGTAATTTCGCAGCACAAAAAGTCGTCGAACTCGGCCGGTGCGTGCATCATGCGCGTATGGATCACAATTCAGTCCACAGACACCAACCACCCGGCCGTCAGCAATGGCGAGAAAAAAAGCCTCGCCGGAATCATCGAAACGATTTGCACCGGAAGTCCACTCGTCGCACAAACGATCCAAGAATTTGAAGCCTTCCTGCGAACTTTCCGCTCGCAGCGCCTGCAAAGCATCTGGTTCAAGGTCTGTAATTCTGACTATCTTTGTCATCTGCGCGTACATCCAACATTCGATTCAGCCACATCGGCGCCCTTGGCTAAAAGAATTTTTTGCGTTGTTGATCTTTTTAAGTTCGTGCTAAACCACCCCCGCGTGCTTGCAGGCGATGTTCATCAATCCGACCATTGCCTTTACGATAAGCCGCGTTTCCTTTTCCAGCAAGTTGCCGTCGGCGTCGAGCGTGCCGAGGCCGAGCGAGATGAAGATGTTCGCGTCGTAGGCAATCGTCGGGATGATGCCCATTTGCGCCATGCCCGCCTGGAAAATATGCGTGCCGGCATACATGTCTTCAATGGAAAAGATCGGGATGCCCGGCTGGCCGTCGCGCCACGTGTTCTCGTAATTGATTTCGATGGCGAGCGAGTTGACGCTTTTGCTGATGATGAGGCCGTCGTGGAATTTCTTTGGCAGCGCCTTGAATTCCTCCTTGACGATTTTGAGCAACTGGTCAAGAGGCTTCGTCATCATTTGCGGTTTGTCGCGGAGAATTTTCAGCGCGGCGATCAAGCCGACGAGCGCCTCCTTGCCAGGATCGTTCGTGACGTAGGCGGCCTTGCCGTAGGAATAGCCCGTGCCGGAGCGGTCCGAATGATACCCCAGCGCGCGGCGGATCGGCACCATCACGTCCTCGCGCCCGATGATGAGGCCGACGGTCGGCGCGCCGGACGATTTATCCATCGAATACGCCATCACGTCCCCGCCGAGCTTGCGCGGGTCGGCGCCGATGAAAGGCGTGCCCCAGGCGTTGTCCACGATGTAAGGCACGCCATATTCCTGCGCGAGCCTGGCGATGCCCGTCTGCAAAATCGGAGCGCCGTTCGCGTCTTTCGCACCGTAGCCGTAACCCACGCTGTCATAGCCGAGCGATGAAAACGCGGTAATGCTCGCGGCGTGACGGGCGGCGGTTTTTTCGATGCGTGCGAGAGTTTTCTTCGCGTCGTAATTGGCGAGCAGGACGGCGGGATGCTGTTTGATGCCGTGTAATTCGTAACGCGCGCCTTCCATCGGCACGAACACGGCGTCGGTGTTCTCGAGGCGCTTGCCGGAAAAGCCAAGTTCCCCTGCCGTCACGCCACGATCCGCGAACAAATCCTTGTAGCGCGGCGGAAATGGCCGGCCATAACCGCCGTGATGATGGAGGTGCCGCTCGAACGGCGCGATGTAGCGGGCGCGATACGCCTCGCCCCGACCAGTCATCGGCGGCGTGGCGAGGCAGTCGAAGCTGACCCACAGCGCGGCTTCGCAGGTGTTCACCGGTGCGGCGTCGAAGCTGTCGCCATAGACGTCCTTCACAATCTCGCGGATTTCTTCGATAAGGAATTTGTTTTCGATGACCTTGCGCGACGCGTCCTCGATGGCTTTGCTTACCTCGCGCGTTAGCAGCGCGTGGCAGGACGATACCGCGCCGGTGAGGCCGATTTTGCCTTTCATCTCCGGCGTAATGCCGATGTCGTCGGCGAATTTTTTCGCCTCGGCGTAAATCGCGGGAAGGTTCTTGTGCAGTTCCTTGTAGATTTGAAAACGATATTTGGCAGACATGGTTTTACCTGGTTGGATGGTGATTGAAGTTTATCTGTTCAAAGCCTGGTGGCACGCGGCCTGGATGTGGTCGGCGTCAATTTTGTATTCCCGGTAAAGATCGCTGACGGCGCCGGACTGGCCGAAGCCGACGACGCCGAGCGGGAAGGTCGGCACCCGCAACGCCGCGCCGATCCACGCCAGGCTGTGCGGATGCCCGTCCACCACGGTCACGACAGGGACGCGGCGTTCAGCGGCGGTGACAAGTTCCTCCAGCAAATGACCGTGCTCCGTCCCGCCGGACATTGCAAAGTGCAAGGAATTTTGAACTTCGCGATAAAGGGGTCCGGCGCCCGTGACGTTGAAAACATTCGCAAATACACCTTTTTCCTTGAGTTGTAAACCGGCGGCGACGGCTTGCGGCACCGTTGCGCCGGCGGCGAAAATGTGAACCACATTTTCCCCCGGTTGGTAACCGGCCTCGCCACTGCGGTCCACGAGCCGATACGCGCCGCGAATGACCCGTTGGCGCAAACGTTCGCGTTCGTCCGCATCCGACGGCACGGACAGCAGCGATTGATCCACGGGCTGGCTCGTCAACCGCAGATAGGTGGAACTGCTTCGGGTGCGGATGTTCTCCAGACCGGCCATGAGTATCCATTCGAGTTCCTGGCCAAAGCATGGTTCGTACGCGGAAATACCGGACAGTTCGATGCCGATCGAGCCGGTGATCGTGGACTGATGCGCGCCGCCCTCCGGCGCGAGCGTGATGCCCGAAGGCGTGCCGACGACGATGAACTTCGACCCGGAGTAAAGCCCGTAATAAAACGCATCCAGACCGCGCGGCACGAAACAATCATACAGAGTGCCGATGGGGAAAAGCAGATTGCCATTGACCTCCTGCGACAAGCCGAGCTGGCCGAGTGCCATGAAAAGGTTGATTTCGGAAATACCGAGCTCGATGTGATGGCCGGTAGCGGTTTCCTTCCAGGTGAGCACTCCCTGTTCGGATTCCTCGGGCAGAAATTCCTTTTCCGCCCGGCTCCAGACTTCCATCCGGTTGATCCAGCCGCCGAGGTTGGTGGAGCTCGCAACGTCGGGACTGACGGTCACAATCCGTTTTGAAAGTTCGGGCAATTCCCGCGCGATGGAAGTCAGAATTCTTCCGAAAATCTGCTGCGTGGAAAGGTTGCCGGAATAGCTGCCGCCGAGGTTCGCCGGAATCGTCAAGCTGGCGGCCACATTTTTGCCGGAAGGCGACGGCTTGAGGCGACGACGAACCTGTTCGCAGAGTTCGCCCGCTGCGCTTTCCACGGGAAAACCTTCCCAGATTTCGTTTTCGGGAATTTCCAGGTTGACCCGCAGTTCCTCCATCTGCTCCGCCGTCAGCAGCAGCGAGTGATTTTGCGGGTGTCCGACGGATGGCAGCCGCCAGCCCTTCAGGGTGTAGGCGAAAATGACCGTTGGCCCGGGGCGGCAGTCGGCTTTGGCGAACGCGTCGCGCAGTTCGGCGAAGTCGTGTCCGCCGAGATTGCGAAACAACTCCTGCAAATCCGGATCGCTCCAGGCGCCCAGCAGCGTGGACATTTCCTTCGGGTAACGGCTCATGCGCGGCAGCCATTCGCGGAGGCGTTCGGGCGGAAGCCGCAGCAACCGCTGATACGCTTCGTTGGTCAGGTCGTCAATGCACTCGCGCAACAATTCGCCCTGCGGCAGTTGAAACGCGGCCTGCAATTGCTTGCCATATTTGGCCTCAACCACGTGCCAGTCGTTCGCCTTGAACATTTCGCGCCAGCAATGGACCCGGATGCCGGGAATCACGCGATCGAGACTCTGCCGATTGAGGTCCACCACCCAGAGAACATTTTTCAGTTCCATCAACGCTGGTTCGGCGATGGCTTCCCAGACCGCGCCCTCGTCGAGTTCCGCGTCACCAACGAGGCTGACGTAACGGCGGTCGTGGCAGCATTCCGCGCCGAAGTGCATCCGGACATATTCTTCGGTCATCGCCGCAAAATTTGTGGCTGTTGCGCCCAGGCCCATCGAGCCGGTCGAGAAATGCACACCGTCGGGGTCTTTCGTGCGGCTGGGATAAGACTGCAAACCCTTGAAGGCGCGCAATGCCTTGAGGTACTGCGGTTCGAGATTGCCGAGCAAAAACTGGATGGCGTGATAAACCGGCGAAGCGTGCGGTTTGATGGCGATTTTGTCATCGGCGCGGAGGTATTCAAAAAAGAGATACGTGAGGATGGTCACGATGGAGGCGCTCGATGTCATGTGGCCGCCGACTTTCACCCCATCCGGGCCGGTGCGGGTCTTGTTGGCGTGATACACCATCTGCATGGCCAGCCACAGCACCCGGTTCTGAATTTGAATAAGAACCGGGTCTTGGCCCGCAGAAACTGAATTTTTGGTCGGCACCTTTTCCATCAAATGGCCGCGCCCGCTGGAACACGCGGGAGCGTGCCGCTATTTTTCCATGAAACCGTTAATTTTGGATACCCCCACTTTTGGCCGTGAGGCTGCGCAGGGACTCCGACCCCGGCGCCGAAACAGTTTTATGGCCGCGCAAAACGGATTTTTTTTCCAACAGAAAATTTCAGTTGCCGCCCGGTCTGGCGCCGCTCGACGCCGACAACGATATTGATGTGGTTCGGTTCATGCGTTT
>Ga0335081_10005378_pt1 | contig 20268 bp, 18 predicted proteins | sample Lox_Sample_35_FD_206713 | JGI IMG/M metagenome (GOLD analysis project Ga0335081, IMG submission 206713) | Soil microbial communities from Loxahatchee National Wildlife Refuge, Florida, United States - Lox_Sample_3.5 | ecosystem: Environmental > Terrestrial > Soil > Wetlands | place: USA... | reverse complement strand
GTTCGATGCGCGCCTGGGAGGTTTCGGCGGCGCGCCCAAATTTCCACGCCCCAGCGTGCACAATTTCCTGCTGCGCTATTACGCCGCGACCGGCAATCGGGAAGCGCTCGAAATGGTGCTCACGACCCTCCGCGAGATGGCCAAAGGCGGCATGAACGATCAGCTCGGAGGAGGATTTCATCGCTATTCTGTCGATGACCGCTGGTTCGTTCCGCATTTCGAAAAAATGCTGTACGATCAGGGGCAGCTCGCCATTTCCTACCTGGAAGCTTTTCAAATCACCGGCGATGGCGGCTACGCCTCGGCCGCGCGCGCCATTTTCACCTACGTCCTTCGCGATCTCGCCCATCCCGGCGGCGGATTTTATTCGGCCGAGGACGCCGACAGTGCGGTGGATTCTTCGCGTCCGGGTGAAAAGTCCGAAGGCGCGTTTTACCTGTGGAGCGCCGAGGAGATCAACGCCGCGCTCGCGCCCGCCGACGCTGCGATTTTTCGCTACCGTTTCGGCGTCGAGGACGCCGGCAATGTCGAAGACGATCCGCACGGAGAGTTTCGCGGCCGCAATATTCTCTTTCAGGCGCACACCATCGAGGAGACCGCGATCCACGCCGGCGCGACATCCCAGGAAGTGCGCGCGACTCTGAAAACCGCGTGCGCCAAGCTTCTCGAAATCCGCGCGGCGCGTCCCCGCCCGCATCTCGACGATAAAATCCTGACCGGCTGGAACGCGCTGATGATTTCGGCCTTCGCCAAAGGCGCGCAAACCCTGAATGAGCCCCGCTACGCCGAAGCCGCGCGCCAGGCAGCCAACTTCATCCGCCGCGAAATGTGGGACGAAGCCCGCGGCGTCGTGCTGCGCCGCTACCGCGAAGGCGCGGCCATCGACGGCTTCCTCGACGATTACGCGTTTTTGGCGGGAGCCCTCCTCGATCTCTATGAAACCGAATTCGACGCGCGCGACCTGGCTTGGGCCGTGAACCTCGCCGAACGCGGCATCGAGCTGTTCGAAGATCGCGAGAACGGCGGTTTTTTCAGCACCGCCGCCGGTGAAACCGATCTGGTCCTGCGCCTCAAAGACGATTACGATGGCGCCGAGCCGTCGGGCAATTCTGCCATGGCTCTCGTGCTGCTGCGCCTCGCGCGTATGCTCGATCGCGACGATTTCTCACGCGCCGCTCAGCGCACTCTCGACGCGTTCGGCTCGCGGCTGCGTCTTGCCGGCGCGGGATTGCCGCAAATGCTCGTCGCGCTCGGCTTCGCCCTGGGGCCCAGCCGCGAGATCGTGCTCGCCGGTCCGCGCGACGAACAATTCCTCGCCGAAATCCGTCGCCGCTTCCTGCCCGGCGCAGTGATCCTCCGTGCCGAAGACGCCACGCACCCGATGGCCGCGGTGGACAGCCGCGCGACCGCGTTCGTCTGCGAAAACTACGCCTGCAAGCTCCCGGCGATGAGTCTCGACGAGTTCCGGGAACAGCTCGGCGAACGGATACAATGAACCTATATGGAAAGACCAGGAGCAACCACCCTCAGAGGGAACCCGCTGACCGTGATCGGTCCCGAGTTGAAGGCCGGCGACAAGGCCCCGGATTTTCAAACCGTCGACGATTCCCTGAAGCCCGTGAATCTCGAAACCACCGGTCACAACGTGCGCATCTTCAGCGTCGTGCCGTCGCTTGATACCCCGGTCTGCGACGCGCAGACCAAGCGCTTCAATGAAGAAGCCGGCAAGCTGCCCAACGTCAAAATCTACACCATCAGCATGGACCTGCCCTTCGCCCAGAAGCGCTGGTGCGGCGCGTTCGGCGTGGATCACGTAAAAATGCTTTCCGATCACCGCGCCGGCTCGTTCGGCGAGCACTACGGGACCCTGATCAAGGACCTGCGGATTCTGAGCCGCGCCATCTTCGTCGTCGACAAGGACAACACCATCCGTCACGCCGAATATGTGAAGGAAGTCTCCGAGCATCCCAACTACGAATCGGCGCTCTCGGTAGCCAAATCGCTGTCGGACAGCGCAGCCCGGGCCTAGCAACGCGCGATTCTCATTATCGCGACTCGTCGACTCGAGGCGCGGCCTTCCCTCTGTGTGAAAAAGGGGACAGCCTGCTCTCTCCCCAGACGCAAGCACTTGAACCGGCGACAGCAACACCCCAATGGTGCTCGACTACGAAATCATCGACGAATCCCCCGACCCCGAGGCCGAAAGCCGCCCGCCCCAGACCTCGTCGTAGTCGTAGCCAACGCCTGCGAGCGCGCCCGGCAACACCCGCCCGCTTTGCGCGAATCGCCGGCTCCTCCGCTCGATCCAGCGCGCCACGGCCCATTCTCCCCAGCCGTGCCCCCGCGGCATGCGGATTCGATGCTCGCGCCGCACCCGCTCCACCTCCGGATGCACCCGCCCTTCGATCAATCCCGAGGTTTTCGCTCCCGCATGCCGCCGGAACGCCCCCAGAAACCGGTTCACGCGCACCAGCCGCCCCCGCTCCATGAATCGCACGAACAGATCGTAATCGAGCGCGAATCGAAATGAAGGATCGATCCCTCCGCAAGCCTCATAAATCCGCCGCCGCCACAAACAGGTCTCCTGCGGAATGTAATCCCAGCGCTTGATGAGCCAGTCGCGATGCGGCGGAAGCACCCAGTACGACTCCACGCGATTCGCCGCGTCCAGGAACACCCGATGGCTGTAAATCATATCCACCTGTGGATGTTTTTCGAAAAATTCCACCGCGAATTCGAGCGCTCCCGGCGCGAGCAGATCGTCGCTGTTCAAATACCCCATGATCTCGCCCGACGTTTTCAAAAACCCCCGCGCGACCGCATCCGCCTGTCCCGAATCCTTCCCCGATTCCATGTGCGCAAAGTGCCGTTCATACTGCTTCAGAATGGACGCCGTCTCATCCGTGCTCCCGCCGTCCATCACCACGTATTGGAGCTTGGGATAGCGCTGCAAAATCACGCTGCGCAGCGTCCCTTCGAGAAACCGCCCCTGCTGATACGACGGAGTGACAATGGCAATCGTAGGTAAATCCGTCATGTCGGCAAAATCAGCCTCGCCTCGCACCCCGGCCCATTCACCCGATTCTTCAAATCCAGCGACCCTCCGTGCGCCTCCGCGATCTGCCGGCTCAACACCAATCCAATCCCCGATCCTCCCGGCTTGGTCGTAAAAAACGGCACGAACAAATTCGCCGTGTTCGACAACCCCGGCCCTTCGTCCTGAATCCGAACTTCCAGCAGCGGACCCAGCCGGTTCCACTCGAGCCTCACCTTCCCGCCCGTCTCCATCGATGCGTCCGCCGCGTTGCGCAGCAGGTTGATCAGCAACTGGTCGAGCTGGTCGCGATCGCCCTGAATGGTCATCTCCGGACCCTCCTTCAGCACAGGCGGAATGCGCTGCTCGAGCGTGGCCACTTGCCGCACCCAGGCGCCCACCTCGATCGGCGCCAACTGCGGACGCGGCAGCTTCGCCAGCCGCGCGTACGATCCCAGGAACCGGCTCAACCCCTCGCTGCGCGTGGCGATGATCGCGAGGCCGCGCTGCGCGTCCTCGCGCCAGTCTTCCGGAAGCGGCTCGCGCTTCACCAGCATTGCCAGGCTTCCCGCGATCGATTTGATCGGCGCCAGCGAATTGTTCAGCTCGTGCCCCAGCACCCGCACCAGCCTCTGCCACGCCTGCAATTCTTCCTCGCGCAGCGCGCGCGTCAGGTCGGAAACCACCAGCAGCTGGTGCGGCAATCCTCCTTCGCGAAACATCGCCCGATGAATTCCCCAGCGCCCCGCTCCCGACGGAAACGTGCGTTGAAGATTCTGCATCTGGTCGCCTTCGAGAAATTCCGCCAGTCCCAGCGACTCGGCGCTCGCGTTCATCATGCGTTCCACCGGCTGCGCCAGCAGCCGCTCGCCCGCCCGATTCACCAGCTTCAATTTGCGCTCGCCGTCAAAAGCGAAAATGGCGACGTCGATCTCCTCCATCACCTTGCGCAGCAGCGTGGTCGCTTCGAGCGCGCCCAGCCTCTGCGCCCGCAGCGTCGCGCCCATCTCATTCACCTGCGCCATCACGTCGGCCAGCGCGTCTTCCGATTCGCCCGTGCGCCCGCGAATCGAATAATCCCCCTCGCGCATGGCTTCCAGCAGATTCGCCAGCGTCCGCAGCGGCGACGCCACCCGCTCCCGCACCGCCGCCGCGAATCCCCACCACGCCCCCAAAATCACCACCGTCAGCGTCCACTGCACTTTCGGCGTGTAATTCCCCACCCCCCACAGAATGATCATTGCCGCCAGCACCGCGGGAAATCCCGCCGCCAGCGCAAGCAGCAAAATGCGCGTTTCGTGTACCGGTCTTAAGCGCGAGAAATCCATTTTGCAATTGAGCGAGAATTTTCTTCCGCAAAATGCACTCTATTCAATGACGCGGTACCATCTAAAGGAGAGAAGGAATGGCACAAACGTCCGAATATATCACCAGGGCCGAATTGCGAGAGGAACTGGAAGCTCTGGAACAGCGCCTGAACAGCCGCTTCGAAGGCCGCATGGACGCGCAGGAGCAGCGCCTCAAGGACTTCGTCCGGGATTTCGTTACCGAGGCCAACCACAATATGGAAACCCGCCTCCTGCAAGCCTTCTACGGCTTCGCCGAATCCGCGAACAGCCACTTCAAACAGCTCGATATGAACTACGCCGGCGTCCTCGCCCGAGTCACCACCCTTGAAACCCGCATGCTCGAGTGTGAAAAGCGCCTCAACATCCCGCCTTCCATCTAAAGCCCGTACCTCTGCAACCTCCGATACAACGCACTCCGGCTCAACCCCAACGCATTCGCCGCATGACTCACGTTCCCGCTATACCTCGCCAGCGCCTTCTTGATTAAAAACGCTTCCACCTCTTCCAAACTCATATCCTCCAGCCGCGTCGACCCCTGCGCGCCTGACCGCAGCGCCAGATCCCCCTGCCGCACCATCGGACCCTGCGCCATCAGCACCGCCCGCTCGATCACATGATTCAGCTCGCGCACATTCCCCTGCCAGGGATTCTCTAAGAGCGCCTGCATCGCCGCCGGATCGAACGCCTGCAAATTTTTTCGATACCTCCGCGCATGCACCCCCAGAAAATGCGTCGCCAAAAGCGGAATATCCTCGCGCCGCTCCCGCAGCGGCGGCAGATGAATCTCGATCGTATTCAGCCGGAACAGCAGATCCTGCCGGAACCTTCCCGCGTTCACTTCCTCGGTCAGATTCGCATTGGTCGCCGAAATCACCCGCGCATCCACCTTCCGCGTTTTCGACGACCCCACCCGCTCCATCTCGCCCGTCTCCAGCACGCGCAGCAATTTCGCCTGCAAATTCGCCGGCACGTTGGCGATCTCATCCAGAAACAGCGTCCCGCCATCCGCCAGCTCGAACCTTCCCACGCGATCCATCTTCGCGTCCGTGAACGCGCCCTTCACGTGCCCGAACAGTTCGCTCTCGAAAACTCCCTCCGCCAGTCCTCCCGCATTCACCGTCACCATCGGCCGGTTCGCCCGCGACGATACCACGTGCAGCGTCCGCGCCACCACTTCTTTCCCCGTCCCCGGCTCCCCGGTGATCAGCACATTCGCATCCGACGGCCCCACTCGCGCGATCAATTGCAGCACCGGCTGCATCGCCGGCGACTCCGCGATCAGCGTCGGCCTTCCCTCGGTCCGCAGCAGCCGGTTCTCCGCTTCCAGGCGCTGTCCCATGCGCAGCGCCGCGCTCAGCTCCACCTGCGTCTTCACGATCGCCAGCAGCCGCGCGTTCTCCCACGGCTTCTGGATAAAATCGCGCGCCCCGCGCCGCATCGCCTCGACGGCCAGGTCCACCGACCCCCACGCGGTCATCACCACCACCGGCACCGCCGCGTCGATCGTCTGAATGCGCGAAAGCACATCCAGGCCCTCCTGCCCCGAAGTCGTATCGCGCGTATAATTCAGGTCCATCAAAATGACATCGAAGTCGCGCGACTCGAGCGCCGCCAGAATCCCCGCCGGCGACGTCGCCGTCTCCAGCTCAAACCCCTCCCCCTTGAGCAGCAGCCTGAGCGCCTCGAGCACGTCCTGCTGGTCGTCGGCGATCAAAACGCGCCCGTGAGCATTTTTCATGCGATTTGTTTAATTGTATCGAAGTGCCCAAGCAATCCAATCGCCGCACGTAAGTTCCACGTCCTCAATATCATCTGAAGCGATGGGTGTCCGTTTATGGGATAGCCAGTCTCGGGCGCAGCCGCCCGGCGAAAGCACGTTTCCGCATCGGCGCACCGCTCACTCGAAGCCTTGCCCCAGGCGATTACGCCAATACCCAGGCCGCCGCCGTCCGTGCGCGATCGCGATGATCTCGATCGACTGCATGCGCTCACGAAAGATTATTTGGAACGGGAACCTGCGCAGAAGCGCTCGGCGGGTTCCGAAAACGAACTCGGGAAATTGGTCCGCATGATTCGCAACGCGCCCAATCGTGTGATCCAGCTCGTGGAGAAAGGCGTCGGCCGCGCGAGGACTGCGCTCACGGTACCACTCTTCGGCTGCCTCCGCCTCCTCCACCGCCGCCGGATGGATCCGGACGCTCAGGCTCAACGGTGCTGATGCGATCGGAGACGGCGGCGCGCCTCTTCCCAATCGATGAGCTTGACGGCCCCCTCGTCGACTTCCTCGACCCGCCGCCGAACCTCGTCACCCCACCTCTGCTCGGCGTCGGGGTCGGCGGATTCATCGAGACTGCTGAGCAACGAATCAGCGAGCGCGGCGCGCGATTCGGCAGAAAGCTCCAAGGCCTCTCTCAGCACATCTGCGGCATCACGCGGCATCGATTAATTGTAGCGCGTGCGCCGCAAATCCGTTTCTGTAGAGCCAATGATGAAAGCCGTCGCGCTCCAAATTTCCGTCGCAGCGGCGATCGCCTTCGCTCAACAAAACACGAAGCAGCCGACGCCGGTCCTGACAGTCTGCGAAGTAATCGGCAATGCGGATCGTTACACCAACACCGCCGCGGCCGTGGTCGGACGCCTGGAGCGCAGCGTCAGCACGATCGATTCGTACGATTTTCTGTCACAGGATGGGTGTCGACGCCCGTTTGTGATCAACGGCCACACCTGCTCGAACAAAATCATAATCGGGAGCTACGCTGAAGAAGGAATGCCCCAACCGCCAACTCTCACATCGGAACTTGATCCGGCAGTCGTGGCGTTAAAGCTCGCCGAGGTTCGCAAGACCTCGAAGCTCGGCTCTCATGAAGAGCCGCAGTTCGGCCCAAATGCTCATTCGCCCACCGTAACCGTGCCGAACCGCTGGGCCATCGTATACGGCCGAATCTTCCGCCCGCATAGCGAGGGCTGCGGCGGGTTCGACGTTCCACTCATCCTCCTGGCCAACCCGAACGAGGTTCGCGTAGTAACTGCGGACGGAAAACTTACTCAGCACAACCATTAACCCCCAGCGATTCACCCCAATTCCCAGTCCCCAATCCCCACTACCCGTGATACGCTGTTCCAACCAGCAACACTTAGCACCTGAGGAGCACGCCATGCGCAACGCAGTTTCGCTCGTCCTTCTATTTCTGCTCGTGGTCCCTTCATCCCCCGCGGCTCCGGATGCGCAGAGTCTCGCGACGCAGCTCACCAGCATTCGCCCCGGCGCCCGCATCGAGGTTCGGCTGAACAGCAAGCAAAAGCTCCGCGGCGCCCGAGGCGCGGTTTCCACCGACAGCTTCACGCTTGTCGAAGCCCGCGCCGGAGATCGACAAATTGCCTTTGCCGACGTGCTCTCCGTGAAAAAGCTTTCGCACACAAAACGCAATGTCCTGATCATCGTCGCGATCGGCGTGGTAGCCGTCGTAGTCGCGGGCGTGATCGTATGGGAACATCGCGGACCCTACGTAAAGCTCTAGCGCAACGCTGACAACTGGCCCGCAGAAATGCTCAAAAAGCGCCAATGTCGCGAACAGTGATTCCTTCTCCTTCCAGTCGCATTAGCCGGTCACCTCAATTCCCAGTCCCCAATCCCCAATCCCCGCAACCACTTCCCACTTCCAACCACCCACTCCCCGCCGCGCCCCTGCTACACCAAAGCCAAATGAACAAATCCGAATCCGCCCGCATCAACGGCCAAAAATCCCGAGGCCCCACCACCCTCGAAGGCAAAGCCCGCTCCTCGCGCAACGCCCTCAAACACGGCCTCACCGCCAAATTCGCCGTCCTCTCTCACGAATCCGAAAAAGATTTCGAAACCTTCCTCGACGCCTACCTCCACCGCTTCCAACCTGCCGACCCTGTCGAAGCCGAGCTGGTCCACACCATCGCCATCTCCCGCTGGCGCCTTCGCCGCGCCGCGACCGTGGAATCCAAGCTCCTGGAAAACGAGCGCATCCTCTCCGAGGAAGACCTCGCCGAGGATTTCTCCGAAATCGAGGATGAAAACCACTTCGCCTGGCTCTTCCGCCGCCTCGCCGACAGCACCGCCGCACTCCCCCTGCTCCTGCGCTACGAAACCTCCCTCACCCGCGTCCATGACCGCGCCCTCAAACAACTCCAGCTCCTCCAAAAATTACGAAACGAACCCACCGTTCCGGAGCACGCCGGCGGAAACCCTACACTGGATAAATGTTCCGAGCCATCCTCCGCCCCGGTCTCGACCTCCGCCTCCTCGAAGAGCGTCACGCCGATACCGTCTTCGCCCTCGTCCATCAGGACCGCGCCTACCTCCGCCAGTGGCTCCCCTGGGTCGACTCCACCCATACCCCCGACGACACCCTCGCCTTCATCCGTTCTTCGCTTGAAAAATTCGCCGCCGGCAGCGCCGTTACCGCCGGAATCTGGCATCGCGACGAATTCGCCGGCGTCGTCGGCACCCACGAAATCATGCGCCTCACCCGCCGCGTCGAGCTGGGCTACTGGATTGGCGAATCCTTCCAGCGCCGCGGCCTTGTCACCGACGCCTGCCGCGCCGTCATCACGCACCTGTTCGAGGAGCGCGACTTGAATCGCGTCGAAATCCACTGCGCGGTATCTAATTCGAAGAGCGCCGCGGTTGCGCGCCGCCTGGGATTCGAGCTCGAAGGAACCCTCCGCGATTCCACCCTCGCCGCTGGCGGTCTCCACGACGCCCACGTCTTCGGAATGCTCAGAAAGGATTGGCCAGCGAAGCAATGAAACAGAAGACGGGATCCTGGCCCCTGAATCCTGGCTCCTGGCTGGCAACCCTAACCCTATCCCTGGGCATCGGAGCCTCCACCGCCATCTTCAGCTTCCTAAACCCGCTCCTCATTCATCCCCTCACCTACGCGAACCCGAATCAGCTAGTCACCATCCATCCACTCGATCCCAACGGCAATCAAACCCCCGCATCCTATCCCGATTTCCGCGACTGGTCGCAACAACATTCCACGCTCGCCGGTATCGCTGCCTTCGACATCGGCTTCTTCGACCTCACCGGTGTCGCTGAACCCGAAGAGATCCCCGGCGCACTCATCACGCCCAATCTTTTCCCCCTCCTCGGCGTCTCGCCCGCCCTCGGCCGCGATTTCCGCCCTGACGAAGAAGGCGTCGTCATCCTCAGCCAGTCCGCCTGGCGAACCCGTTTCGCCGCCGATCCCAAAATTCTCGGCCGCACCATCGATCTCGACTTCGCCCGCACTCCGCAAATCGAACGCTTCACCGTCATCGGCGTCATGCCTCCGGATTTCTGGATGTACTACGGCAACTTCGAGGTCTTCGTCCCCCTCGCCCGCAACGTCATCCGCGACGATCGCCGCGCGCGCCTGCTCACCGTCATCGGCCGCCTCGCCGCCAACGCCACTCCGCCGCAAGCCCAGTCCGCTCTCCGCGCCATTCCCGCCGAAAAGGACTGGAGCGTCCAGGTCCGCTCCTGGCAGGACGAAGTGTGCCGCCCCGTCCGCGCCCAATTGCTCGTCCTCGCCGCCGGCGCCGGCCTGCTTCTGCTCATCGCCTGCGCCAATGTCGCCGGACTCCTGCTGGTCCGCGCGCACGCCCGCCGCCGCGAAATGGCCATCCGCGCCGCCCTCGGCGCCAGCCCCGCGCGCCTCTTTCGTCTGTTTCTGCTCGACTCCCTCCGCGCCGGCGCCATCGCCGCCATCCTCGGCGTCGCCCTCGCCTTCGCGTCCGTAAAAATAATGACCGCGTCCCTCCCGCCCGATATCGAGCTCACCCGCATGCTCCCCGGCATCGATCGCATCTCCATCGACTCGTCCGCGCTGGCCTTCGCCATCCTGATTGCGATGCTTGCCTGTCTCGCCGCCGCCATCGTCCCCGCACTCCGCGTCCGCCACGCGACCCTGCGCGATCTCGCAACCTTCCCTCCGCGCCGGACCATTCTCGTCACGGCCGAAGTCGCGCTCGCCGTCATACTCCTCTCCGGCGCCGGCCTGCTTCTAAAAACCCTCGACCGCATCCGCTCGATCGACCTCGGCTTCCGCCCCGAAAATCTCCTCGTCCTCCGCGTCCCTCCGCCGCGTTTTTCAGCAAACCTCTCTTACTACCAGCAACTCTCCGCGCGCATCGCCGCGCTCCCCGGCGTCCGCTCCGCCGCGCTGATGAGCTCCCTCACCGGCCGCCCGCGCACCGGTTTCGAAATCCGCGGCGAAAAGTTCTCCGCTGATGAACTCATCGTCGATCCCCGTTTTTTCGAAACCATGCGCATCCGCCTGCTCCGCGGCAGATTCTTCGAGGACGCCGACCGCCATCGCATCGTCATCAACCAAACCCTTGCCCGCCGCTACTGGCCCAACGACGATCCCATCGGCCAATCGATCCTGCTAGAAAACCAGCAGTTGGAAATTGTAGGCGTCGCCACCGACACGCGACCCCAGCCATTCACTGATCCCGCGCCGCTCGTCTACCGCTCGCTTCGCGACCCCGGCGCCCGCGCCGCGCAGATGGTGGTCCGCACCTCGGCCGATCCGCTCACTCTCGCCCGCGCCGTAAGCGAAACAGTGCGCGAGCTCGGCGGCGTTGTCGCCGAAACCGGCACCATGCAGCACTTCATTGAAAATCAGACCTGGCAGCAGCAACAGACCGCCGCGCTGATGGGAGCCTTCGCCGCTCTCGCGCTCGCCCTCGCCGCCATCGGCATTTACGGCGTCATCTCCTTCGCCGTCGCCCGCCGCACCCGCGAAATCGGCATCCGCATCGCCATCGGCGCGAGCCCCTCGAACGTCGCCGCGCTGATCCTCGCCGAAACCGCGCGCCCCGTGCTCCTCGGCCTCTTCCTCGGACTCGCCGCAGCCCTCGCCACCTCGCGCCTGCTTGCGACCCTGCTGTATCGAGTCACGCCGAACGATCCCTGGATCCTCTCCGCCGTCGCCGCCTCGATCGCTCTCGCCGCGCTCCTCTCGACCCTCCCGCCCCTGGCGCGCGCACTCTCGATCGATCCCAGCTCCGCCCTCCGCGCCGAATGACCAGAAATGAGGCGACCACCTCCGCGACTCTCGCGGCAGCCATGATCACAAGGGCGAGCAGCCCGTCAGATTTATTTCACTACGGGCTGGTCGAGCCTTTTTTTCCGCTGAGCGCGAGCGCCGCTGCTGCGCCGCCACCGGCCGCCCCGACGCCGGCGATTATGCCGACGATCGCCCCGGTGGACAGCCCCGCGGCGGTTCCGGCGGCGGCGCCAGCCGCAGCACCGGCAGCGGCACCAGCGGCGGCTCCCGCAGCGGCGCCCGTAGCCGCTGCCTTGCCGGCGCCGGCCGGGGCCTCGGTCTTGGCATCGAGCACCGACGCGACGGTCAGACATCCGCCCTGCGATTTTTGCGTCACCTTCGTCGCGTTTATGTCCACTGTCGCGATGGAGACGGCCGGCTTGGTCGAAAGAGTGTTGCCGGCGATCTCCACGCGATTGCCCAGATTGGATTGGAGCTCACTGCCGCCCTGCGGCAGGCCCTTCCCGTAAATCTCGGAAACTTCCTGCGTGTTCTCATCCTGAAGAATGAAATGCCCGTCCTTATACATCAGGCATCCGGTGCGCGTCACCACGCCGGTCGAGCCCGCCTGCGGCGAAAAGCTCATCGCGCGGCCGGCCGGAATCGCTGCGATCAAAAATCCTCCGCTGCCCGTGACTCGCGCGACTCCGCTCAGCGCCGCCACTTCGATACGATCCGTCACGGCCACCCGCATGCGCGCGCCCTCGGCGCGAATGCGCAGCCCCACGGCGTCGATCTCATACGATCCCGCTGCGATGCCTACGCCCTTTTCGAGCACCTCGCGCCGTTCGAAAACCTTCGCCTTCGACGCCGCGCCGAGCTGCAATTTCACCCCGTTGCGCAGCGACATCTCCGATGAAGCGCGATCGGTCTCGACCGTGGCGCCGTCAAACAGCGTCGAATTCCCCCACACCGCACTCGATTCGAGCCTAAACTGTCCGCTCGCCGTAATAATGCCGATCGGAGGCGCGCCCGCCAGCGCCGCGCCCGCCGCCAGCGCGAAAAGGAATTGCGTTTTGATCAACACTGCCCTCATAGTATAAAGTCGGGTGCATGATCGGGCAAGAAAAATTGTCGTAAATCAGATGTATTACGCAATCGCCGCTGTCTTCGCGCTCGCCGCGATTTTCTCCGTTCGCCACGCGCTCGCCGATTTCGAATTCCGCCGCGCAACGCCCGCTTCGGTTGCGCGCGCCGTCGAGCTCGCGCCGTCCAACACCGAATATCTTCTGTTGCGCGCGCTCCAGCTCGATTACGACGGCGCAGATCCAGCCGCGCTTCTCGAACGCGCCGCCGCTCTCAATCCCCTCAGCGCCGCGCCGCGCATCCGCCTGGGGCTCGGCGCCGAAATCCGCGGCGACAACGCCGCAGCCGAGCGCTGGCTGCTCGACGCCGCGCGCATCGATCGCCAGTTCGAGCCGCGCTGGACCCTCGCCAATTTCTACTTCCGCCGCGACAATCTTGCCGAGTTCTGGAAATGGACCCGCGCGGCGCTCCAGATCTCCTATGGTGACCGACGCCCGCTCTTCGACCTGTGCTGGCGCGCGACGGATGACGCGGAGACCGTCGCGCACGCCATTCCCGGTCAGCGCGAAGTTCTCTCGGCGTATCTCGTTTATCTGCTCGAAACGCATCGCGTCGCGGCCGCGGCCCCCATCGCGCTGCGTCTGGCTGCGTTCGGTGATCCCGCCGACCGGCCGATTCTCGGCGCCGCCTGCGACGCCTTCATCGACGCGCGGCTCGTGTCGCAGGCGCAAAGAGTTTGGCGCGCGTTATATGGCGACCACACCGGCGTGTTTCATCCCACTTTCGCAGCGCCGCGCATCGGGCACGGCTTCGACTGGCGCTCCGCCGAAATTCCCGGCGTGGTCGAGCTCGATCTCGACGAGCCCGCCTGCCGCCGCATCACTTTCGACGGCCGTGAGCCCGAGTCCTGCGAGCTTCTGCGCCAGATGCTCATGCTTGAACCGGGCCGCGCCTACAAGCTGCGCTGGCGCGTTCCGATGAGCGACGTGAACTCGGGCCTGGAGTGGAGAATCGCCGGCGCGCATGCCCCGCTGAGTGCCGGCGAGCTGAGCTTCACGGCTTCGTCGGAGCTGGTCCCGCTCACCCTCAACTACGACCGCCCTCAGGGCGAACCGCGCGCCGAAGGCTCCATCGAAATTTCGTCGGTGACGGTGCAGAAAAAATCAGCCGCGAATGAACGCGAATAAACGCGAATTCAGTTCGTGCATGCATTCGGGGCTAAAACTATTTCTTCACCAGCACGAAATTTCCCTGATGCACCTTGCCCGGCCTGGGATCGGTCTGGAAATTGACTTCGAGCAGGTTGAATGCGGGACCCGGGATTAGCTGGATGGTACCATGTGCACCATCGCTGGTTTCAAGAACGAACACCTGGTTGCGCGTGTTGTGAAATTCGCCCGAAAAGTCGAAGCGCAGCACCGGATCTCCGGAACTCCCCGGCGGCAGCTTGAAGCGCGCGAACAGCGTGCCATCCGCTTTGCCATTGTTTTCGTGCACCACCAGGTCGGCGAACTCGGGTTCGGATCCGTGAAACAGACCGCCGGTGGCGGGATACGTCCACGCTCCGGTATAACGGACCAGCGGAAGCGGCGCGACCGGCGCAACGCTCGGGGGCGCCGGCGCGACAGCCGTGGGAGCGGTCACGGGAGCGGCCGCCGGAGGCGCAGCGCTCGCGCCGCGAGCACCGCTGGCGAGCGACACATAATATTCGGCCCACGCCACCGATTCCGCGCCCGAGCTTCCGCCCGCCTGGCGCATGTCCTGCTCGATCGCGTGATACCGGTCGACCGCTTTCATCTGTGAACCGGCCACGCTCGCGTTGGCCGACTTGACATCATCGGCGGCGCGCCTGCGTTGCTCGATCGCCGCGCCCAGCGCCACCGCCGACGCGTTCTCGCGCTCGAGCATGGTGCGCAGTTGCTTGATTCCGGGATCGGGATCGGCGGCGAGGCTGTCCGCCGTGCGCTTCACCGCCCGGCTTTCCGACGTCACCATCGACAACGCGTTCTGGTCGATCATGGCCGAGGGCGCGTCCGGCGGCGTCTCCAGCCACGCCAGCCTCTGCTCCTCCGCCGAAGCCGCCTGCTGGAGAAATTCGGCCCGCGCCGCTCCGTACTTCGCCGCCGCGCCCGCCACCTGTTCCGCTCTCGGCGCCAGCGCCGCGCCCGCCGCGCCGGCTTCCGCCTCCAGGTTGGGATCGCTCTGGCGCCACTCGCGATATGCCTGGCGATAGGCGTCGCGCGAGGTCTGCGCAAACGCGCAGGCCAGCACGATCAGCAATACCGCGTTGCGCTTCATGGCTTTTTCCGCCTGGGCTGGTCCTGATTGGTGATGGAGCACTCGGTCTGCGCCCGCGCCAGCCGCGTCGCGTAAAACTCTTTCCAGCGCGTCGTCTCCGCGGTCAGCGCTGTCAGTTCCGCCGCGATGGCTTTGTCCCGCGCTTCATATCCCGCCACCAGTTGCTCAAGCGTTGACGTCAGCTCCGCGCGGCTCCCGGCTTCCTGCTGCAAGCTGGCGATGCGCTCCTCCAGCTTGGCGCGGATCTCGGCCAGCTTCTTGCGCGCGTCCTCCAGCGACTGCTTGTGCGCCACGCTCCCATCCAGATCGGCCAACTGCCCGTCGATTGCGGCGCGCTCCTCGGCCGCTTCCTGCCGCTCGGTTTCCAGGTCCTGCGACGCAGCCTGCTCGCCGGCCAGCGCCTTTCGCGCGCGCTCGACGTCGGCCCGGGCCCGCGCCTCGGCCGATTGCAGGTAGCGCGAAACGGCGTCCAGCCGCGCGTCCGACGCCCGGCTCACTTCTTCGAGCGCCGAGCGCACTCGCGGATCGCAGGGCAGCATGCGCGCGATTTTCGGTTCCACCCCGCGCGCCAACTGGTCCCATTCCGCCGTGCGCTTGTTGGCGATCGTTTCGAGCGAATCACCGGCCGGCGCCGGCGCCGGCTGCCCCACCGCCGGCAGAACCAACCACGTCCAAGCCAGCGCGATCCAAACCAGTCTGCTCAATTACGCTCCACTCCCGTCGCCGGCATGGCGCGCGGCGGCGCATTCTTCACGTATTTGTCGAACCACTGGAACTTCTCCCATAATACGTGCTCGATCGTCTCTTTCGCGCGATATCCGTGCGCCTCGTCGGGCAGGAACACCAGCCGCACCGTTCCCTTGTTGCCGCGAATCGCCTGGTACATGCGATCGCTCTGCACCGGGAAGGTCCCCGAGTTGTCGTCGGCCTCACCGTGGATCAGCAGGATCGGGTCCTTGATCTTGTCCGCGAAAAAGAATGGCGACATGCGCTCGTAAGTGTCCTTGGCTTCCCAGAACGTGCGCCGCTCGCTCTGGAATCCGAACGGCGTCAGCGTCCGATTGTACGCGCCGCTCTCCGCGATTCCCGCGCGGAACAGGCTTGAATGCGCCAGCAGGTTCGCGGTCATGAACGCGCCATAGCTGTGCCCGCCGACGCCCACGCGATTGGGATCCACCACGCCCATCTCCGCGGCCTTGTCGATCGCCGCCTTCGCGTCGGCCACCACCTGCTCGACATACGTATTGTTCACCACGTCGATCGACCCCACCACCGGCATCGCCGCGTTATCCAGCACCGCGTAGCCGTCGAGCAGGAAGAACAATTCCGAATAGCCGGTGATTGTCGTGAACCGGTTCGGCGACCCGCTCACCTCGCCGGCCATCGCGGGATCGTCGTACTCGCGCGGATACGCCCACATCACCGCCGGAAGCCGCGTGCCCGGTTTGTAATCCGGCGGAAGATACAGCTCCATTGAAAGCTCCACGCCATCGGGACGCTTGTACGTCACAAGCTGTTTGGTGATCCTGCGCACCTCGGGCGCGGGATCTTTGAAATCGGTCAGCGCCTTCTCTTTCCCGTTCACGTGCAGGATGTAGTTGGGTGGCTCGGTGGGACTCTCGCGGCGTGTGATGAAGCTCTTCCCCTGATCGTCGAGCACCGCCTCGACGGTTTCATATTTATCCGCCGCGCACTCAAAGATTCGCTCGCTCTGCCTGGTCTCCAGATTGAAGCGATCGAGGAACGGATGATCGCCCTTGTCCGACGCGCCCTCGCCTTCGAGCAAAATGTCCGCGCCGCTCTGCATCAGCAGCGAGTCCCCGCCGCCTCGTCCGCCGAATCCGCCGCCGCGTCCCCCTCCCGCGCGAACCTCCACCGGCCGTCCCGGATCTTTATACCGGTCCTGCGAATTCCGGCTCCAGATCAGCTTCGCTTCCGCATTCGGCTTGCCGTGATCGATCTTGAAGGTGCGCAGCAGGTGCGTCACGCGGCCCTGATCGGAGACCAGGGCGAAATCCTTGCCGAACTGAATGCCGGTGAAGCGTTCCTCGGTTTGAAAGATCTCGCCCGGCTCTCCCTTGAACGGAGCCTGGATGGCGACCAGCTTGTCGCGATGCGGAACTTTTTCCCGCGGATTGCCGCCATCCAGCGCTTCCACCCACAGCAGCGTGGCCGGCTGATTCGCTACCCAGCGGATCGCGCGCGGACCGGTCTGCACGCCGCCGATCGGCACGTAAGCCGGCAGCGGAAGGCTCGCCACGTGATAGGCCACCGTCCCGGCTGGCGTCCACACCTCCACGTCCCGGGGGAACTCGCGATAGGGATGCAGATAGCTGAACGGCCGATGCTCGCGCGTGATCAGAATGTCTTTTCCATCCGGCGACGGCGACACCTGATCCAGAATGCCCGGCTTGCCGATCGGCTGCGCGCTGCCGGCCGCGGCGTTCACCTTCACAAGCTGCGCGGTCGCGTAGTATTCGAACAGGTCCTCATCGTGCGGGTCCTTGAGCATATCCTCGAAGGTCGCCACGCCCGCCGCCCGCCCGTCGCTTTCCTGCACCGCCGGGCCGATGGGAATGCGCGGCTCAGCCGGAGCGGGTCCGCGATTGGCGCGAACCGTCTTCACCAGCAGCGTGCGGCTGTCGGGCAGCCATTCGATGGGATCGCCCAGCACCGCGTTCACCTTCAGCCCCGCGATCTGATGCGTCTTGCCCGTCTCCGGATTCCCGATCCACAACTCGATTCCGTTCGCCGTGGTATTGGTGAACGCGAACATTTTTCCGTCCGGCGACCAGCGCAGCGCCCCCGCGCGCGCATGCGGCGGCAGCGACACCGCCAGCTTGGTCCCCTCCGGCAGCTTCACCAGCGTGATCGCGGTGCTCGATGGCGCAAGGTGCAGGCCGTTGGTCCGCGGATCGATGCGGATCCCGGCCAGCCGCAGCATCGGCGCCGAGACTTCCGCGATCCCCGGATAGCGCTCCGATCGCGACAGAATCGCGTAGGTATGGGTCGGATTCACGCTGAGCGCGGGCAGCGCCGGCGCGTTCAGAACGTTGAGGATTTCCTGAGGCGGCTTTTGATACGGAAGCTGATCGGCAGCCACAGGAAGGGCGGCAACAAGAATCGCAAGGAAGCGTCGCATGGTAATTTCCTGATTATCCGCAAGCTTATTTAAGGTTAAGGCTAATGTCAACGTCCATTTTACGCGCCCTTGTGACCCTTTCAGAATTTCTGTAGGCCAGCACCAATGCGCGGCATCACTGCCGCGCCTCATCAAACCCGTGATCGATTGAGGCGCGACAATAATGGAGCGCGTTGGTCGGACTTACAGAATCGTCTGAAAAGGCTCTAGCCCAGCATCCACACCCCGATCGCAAGCGTCGCGATCGTCACCGGGATCCCCGCCGCCGCGTATTCCCAGAATCCGATGCGCACGCGGCTGCGCGCCTGCTCCACCACGATCAGGTTCGCCACCGAACCCAGGATGGTCAAATTTCCGGAAAGCGTCGAGGCCATCGCCAGTCGCAGCCATCCGAGGCGCGGATCGGCCAGGCGCGCCACGAACGGCTTGAACACCAGCACCGCCGGAACGTTGCTCACGATGTTCGACAGCGCCGCGGTAATCGCCGTCAGCACCGCGCCGTTGTTCAGATGCGCGTGTGCCGCAGCCGCGTCGAGGCCATCGCCAGTCGCAGCCATCCGAGGCGCGGATCGGCCAGGTGCGCCACGAACGGCTTGAACACCAGCACCGCCGGAACGTTGCTCACGATGTTCGACAGCGCCGCGGTAATCGCCGTCAGCACCGCGCCGTTGTTCAGATGCGCGTGTGCCGCAGCCGCGTCGAGGCCGCGCTGGAGCGCGCTCTTTTCCACCCCCGCGACCACGATGAACAGGCCCGCGAACATCACCAGCAGCGGCCAGTCGATCAGGTTGTAGACCTCTTCGGGATGCACGCTGCGAGAAATCAGCAGCAGGATCGCTCCACCGACGATGGCGGCCTTGGCCACCGGCGCGCCCACGAAGAACGCGATCATCATCAGCGCGGAAATCGCCAGCGATTTCCATAGCAGCGCGCGATCCAAGGGTACCCCGCGCTTCTCCACTTCAACTCGCTCTGCACTCCGGAACTCGCGCCGGTAGAGCAGCGCGATCACCGCAACCGCGACCGCCACGCTGACAACAGCGACCGGCGCGAGCGACCTGGCGAACGCGCGATACGGGATCCCCGAAAAACTGCCGATCAGCATGTTCTGCGGATTGCCGGTGAGCGTCGCCAGGCTCCCCGCGTTCGACGCCATGGCGACCGCCAGCAGATACGGCACCGGATTGCGCTTCATCGCGACGGTCACTTCCAGCACCAGAGGCGCGAGCACGAGGCACACCGTATCGTTCACGAAAAACGCGGAGAGCGCGCCCGAAACTACGGCGATCGCGCCGAGCATCGTCAGCGGATGATGCGCGTGCTCCACCACCCATTCGCTCACCAGCGCGAAAAATCCGGAGATGCGCAGATTCGCGACCACGATCATCATGCCCAGCAGCAGAACGATGGTGTCGAGATTGATCGCGGCGTAAGCCTGCGCGAGCGTGAGCACGTTGGCGGCGACCATCAGGCTCGCGCCGATGAGCGCGGCGCCCGCGCGGTCCACGCGCAGCCCGGGAATGTGCCCCAGCGCCAAGGCAGCGTAGGTCGCGATGAAGACGATGGTCGCGAGATCGGGCGTCACGCGTTAAGATTACTTCAAGCGACGACAGTTTCGAGGTTTTTCGCGGCGTAGCGCCGCGCGACGTAGTCGTTGAGAATCGCGATGAACTCCGCTACGATCGCGTCGCCGCGCAGGGTGCATTTGAGCTTGCCGTCCACATACACCGGCGCCACCGGCTCTTCGAACGTCCCCGGCAGCGAGATCCCGATGTGCGAATGCTTCGATTCGCCCGGCCCGTTCACCACGCAGCCCATCACCGCGACCTTCATCTCCTCGACGCCCGAGTACTTTTCTTTCCAGACCGGCATTTGCTCGCGCAGATAGGTCTGAATCTGGTCGGCCATGTCCTGAAAGAAGGTGCTGGTGGTGCGCCCGCATCCCGGGCACGCCGTCACCTGCGGAGTGAAGCTGCGCAGCTCGAGCGCCTGCAAAATCTGCTGGCACACGATCACTTCCTCGGTCCGATCGCCGTTGGGCAGCGGCGTCAGCGACGCGCGGATCGTGTCGCCGATGCCTTCCTGAAGGAGCACGCCGATCGCCGCCGTGGTCGCGACGATGCCCTTTGATCCCAGCCCCGCTTCGGTCAGGCCCAGATGCAGCGCGTGATCGCACTCGGCCGCGAGCATGCGGTAAACGATGATGAGATCCTGCACTCCGCTGACCTTCGCGCTCAAAATAATGCGGTCGCGCGCAAGGCCGTAATGCTCCGCGGCCGCGGCTGAGTTGACAGCGCTCGCCACAATCGCTTTCATCGTGACGGTCTTCGCGTCGAGCGGCTCGGGCAGGCGGTT
>Ga0335081_10005377_pt1 | contig 20269 bp, 16 predicted proteins | sample Lox_Sample_35_FD_206713 | JGI IMG/M metagenome (GOLD analysis project Ga0335081, IMG submission 206713) | Soil microbial communities from Loxahatchee National Wildlife Refuge, Florida, United States - Lox_Sample_3.5 | ecosystem: Environmental > Terrestrial > Soil > Wetlands | place: USA... | reverse complement strand
CGCCGTGGGCTTTAGAGAAGGCGAGTGCGCGCTCAAATCCCAAGGAAATGCCATGGAGCTGCAACTTGCTGAGGCGGTAGCGCGGGCAATTGGGACGGAGTACCTGCAGACTGCCTCGGTGAAGCACCCGCAGATGCGCTCGGCTTATGAGGGTGCCGCGATCCTCAAGGAAAAGTACGACCTCCTCTGGGAAGCGGTAAGGAAATTCGATGCCGAGCGGATGCGCGCGGCGGCTGTCAAGTTGGCAGCGACTGCGCTCCGCTTCGTGGTTGACACCTGCCCTCCACCCAAAACTATTGGTAACGGCAGGTGGGCACGCAGCCGTACGGCGCTTGATCCGCGACGCGAGAGGGAAATTGCCGCCTTCGAGCACTGGCAAATGCGCGGGCGACCCGACCCCGCTCGCGAAAGCAAAGAGCCTGGGCGAGAAGATCATAAACGCCGAGATGGGCATCCCGGTCAGGTCATCGTGGTCGATGGTGCCCGCCCGAAGAATCCCCGTTGCCGCTCTCGCTGAACTGACAACATTCGAGAACCAGGGCCCTGCCGCCCTGTTCCTTCCCACTCTCACTCAATGCCAACAGGAAAATCACCATGAGGATCCATCAGCTCAGTCTACAGGGGATCAGCGAGGCTTTCCGCGACCGAATCAGCGTTGACTTCGAAGCGCTGGGTCCTGGCCTGATCGCCATCGTCGGCGAAAACGGAGCCGGGAAGTCCACGCTGATTGGCTCAGTCTTTGCCGGTCTTTTCCGGCAACTGCCCGGACAGAAGCGGTCGTTGTACGACTTCTGTACCCACCCGAATTCCGAGATCGACATGACCTTCAGCGTGAATGGTGGACGTTACCGGTCGCTTCTGAAGCTGGACCCGAAAGCTCGACAGATGGAGAGTTACATCTTCGACCACCAGGGGGTGGCCCTGGCCAGCGGCAAGAAGGGAGCGTTTGCGGATTGGACGTCGAAGCACGTGGGCAGCGCAGGCAGTTTCCTCGCCAGCATCTTTTCGAGCCAGCGTCGAACAGGGAACTTCCTGTCTTTGGAGCGAAGTGAGCGCAAAGAATTGTTCATCACGCAGCTGCTCGGCCTGGAGCGGCTGCGGCTCATCTCCGCCACAGCGCGTGGATTCGCGGACGAGAAGGGCAAGAAGGTCTTGGTTCTGGAGGGTGAAAAGAAGGGGATCTCCCAAGTGCTGGCGACCGAGTCCGAGTTCGACGATGTTAAGGCGCTGGGACTGGAACTTGAGGCGCTAGGCTCCAGGTTGCAAGGGCTTGAAGCAGAGAAGGGCGAGCATGAGCTGCGGACGCAGGAACTGCAAGGTCGCGAGTCCGAACGCAGAGCGCTCGAATCCCAGCGGCAGGAGCTCAATAGGCGCTTCGAGAAGTACAAGGGTGAGATTGCCCAACTGCGAAAGCAGATTAGCGAGGACGACCGGGTGCTGGCCGGGCGCGAGGGGCCAGATGGCTTTCGAGAGCGGGAGCGGGCCGTCGTAGAAAAGATCACCCAACTCCACCGGCGGATTGAGGAAACGCAAGAACTCGAAGCTTCCAATTCAGAGGTGGAAACAGCGCTACGTACGGTGGAAGCGGACATGAATCTGAAGCGGAGGGATTTGAACCGCTCACGCGCTGAATCGGAGGAGCTGGAGAGTGTCCCGTGCGGGGGCCAGGGACCTTACGCTGGCTGCGTGAAGATCCGCCGGGCCTTCCAGGCACGACAGCAGCTGCCCGTCATAGAGGGAGAGCTTTCGACTCTCGGGCTGGAGCTGGAGGCCCAGCGGGGTTCGCTGGTTACGATTCCCGTCAGTTCCGCTGAGCTGACGCGCCAACTCCGGGAGGCGGAGCGAGAACGGCGAGACGTGGAGGCAATACGCAGGCGACAAGAAGAGGCGGGAATCGCCGAAGCTCGGCGTGCCGAACGGGCAGCGGCGCTTGAAAGAGCCGTTCAGGACGAGGTCGCACTTGACGGCCAGGTCCTGGGCGTGGAGAAAGAGCTTGCACAGTTTCAGGGTCTCGAGCTGGAGATGAGAGCCGTGCGGAGACAAGTTGAGGAAATCAACGGCTCCCTTTCGCAGATACGGTCCGAGCGAGAAAGGCTGGTTGCGCGGAGAGCCCAGGCAGAGCAACGCTTGCACCAAGTCGAGGCCGCAAGAAGGCGCGCCACCACGCTTGAGGGCGAACTTTCCGAGGCCCGGATTGAGCGCGATGACTTCGATTACCTGGCCAAGGTCTTCGGACCCGACGAAATTCAACTCTGCGAGATCCAGTCAGCAGGACCAACGGTGTCGAACCTGGTGAACGCGCTGTTGGAGGGTTGTTTCGACAATAAATTCGAGGTGCGATTCCGAACCCAGAGACCGAGGGCGGACGGACGCGGTTTCGTCGACGACTTCGACATCGAGGTCAGGAACAAAACCCTGGACCGGACCTGCTTGGTGGACGAGCTCTCGGGCGGTCAGTTTGTGCTGGTGAACGAAGCCGTCAACCTGGGGATCGCCATTCATAACATGCGCCAAGTGGACGGCATCCGGCACGAAACGCTCTTTCGCGACGAGACGGTGGGAGCGCTGGACACAAAGAATGCCAGGGAATACGTGCGCATGCTTCGCCACGCCATGGATATCGGCGGTTTCTACCAGGTCATTTTTATCTGCCATGCGCCCCAGATTTGGGAACTGGCGGACCGGATCCTCAGGGTACGGGATGGGCGAGTGTTTGTCGAAACTGGCGATGTCGGCGAGAATGCTGGAGGAGGGGATTTGCCGACCCGCTGAACTGTCCGCCGGAAGGAAGAAGAAGCGGGTCGAATTCCATGGGTGTCGACGAGGCAGGCGGCTTGAAAGCCGCAACTTTTTGCCGACCGCTGTGTTGACCGCATGTAGCGGAGGCAAGGGGATGTCGTCATTGACCCTGCCGCGACAGCCGGCGCCAACAACCAGCGGTCTGCGTGTTTCATCCTCGCCTTAGGCGAAGGCCAAGCGGGTAGCATTTGCATCCGGGGAGTGGCGTGAGCCTCCTATACGTATTTGCGGCAACCAAGACGGAAGCGGATGCCGTCTTGCGCGCCGCTGACGGTAAGGCGCGCGTTTGCGGCAACGGCGGGCTCAAGGCGCCAATCGGCCCCAATGAAGTGCTAATTGTGACGACCGGAATGGGCCCCCGACGGGCAAGGGCCCGAGCACACGACTTGCTTGCCAAGGCACAGCCGGAGGCTGTGATCGTCACGGGAAGCTGTGGCAGTCTCACCGAGACCCTGGACGAAGATTGCGTCGTCACATACACGGCGTGCCTATCCGCCGATGCTACTCGTTCGGCTCCTTGTTCGACGGTGTTGGCCGACGCGATGATCAGGAGACTGCAAAGTGAGAGTCTGCGATGCGCCCCGGTTGTGGGCGTTACGACCGAGCGCATTGCAACCACGACCCAAGAGAAGCTCGCCTTGGCACGATCCGGAGCGAGTGTAGTGGACATGGAGAGCTACGAGGTGATCTCGGCCGCCACACAGCGCGGAATCGCGTCGGCTGTGATTCGGGTGGTCACGGACTCTCTGGATCGCGAGTTGCCGGATTTCAACCGTGCTGTGAACCCCAATGGAGAAGTGAACCCGTGGGCAATGTTGCGAATCGTAGTAGGGTCGCCAATCCTCATGGCAAAGCTGGTCGGAATCAACCGCCGGGCGATGGCGACCCTGACGCGTGCCCTCAAAACTGTTTTGGGTGCTGACTGGACGGAGCCGCAACCAGCGTGCGAGGGAGGCGCGGGTACTTGAAACACGCATCTCAACGTCTCCGGCGTCACTTGCGCTGGTTGTTGATCGGCGGAGTGGTCCTCGTCGTGCCCATCACCTATCTCCGTTTCACGACGCCTCAAGAGAGTAGCCCTCAACAGATTTTGGTGGAGGCTGACCACTTCGCCTGGCTTTACAACTGGCCCAAGGCGGAGCCCTTGTACCAGAAGGCTGAAAAGCTCTTCATTCAGGCCGGTGACCAGCGCGGCGCAATGGCCGCGAGATTGGGGGTGATCCGATCGCAGGTGGACTCCGGATCGGTGCCGGACCTGTCCGCTGAGCTCGCATCGGACCTGAGGACACCCCTCGTTCGTTCAGACCAGAACCTGATGCTCCGATGCCTTCTGACCAAGGCGGCTGTGGACCAGGAGAGAAACGAGGCGTCAGCAGAGGAGCTGTGGAAAGAGGTTCTTGAGCTCGCCACGAACTTGGGCGAGAAGCGCTGGGTGGCGCGCGCGCGGGCAGAACTGGGGATCATCGCTTTCCTCGACGGCGACGTGACGAAATCCACGACCATGATCAAGTCTGGCCTTACGTCAATGTTGCTGCATGGTGATCTCGCGGGTGAGGTGATGTACGGCTCGGTTGTGGGCAACGGTCTAGTGGAAATGGGAGAGCCACGGGAGGGACTTGGATACTGCGAGATCCTTCTGGGAATCGCGGCATCGGCAAAGGATATGGGCTTTCCATTTCCAGCGTACTTGGGGAAAGCCCGAGCGCTGGTAGCGCTCCACCGGGAAGAAGAGGCAAGAAAGCTTCTTGAGGAAACGCTCGCCCGCACAAAAGCACTTAACGCGCGCCTGGAACAAGTGGACGTGCTTATTGCCCTTGGAAAGCAGGCGTGGGCGGCGAAGCAGCCGCAGGCGGCCATTGGCCATTTCGAAAACGCAGCGGAGCTCAGCCGCGCGGGAAACTTCCGTCACGCGCTGGCGTGGAGCCTCTACGAACTCGGTAAGGCCCAGCAGGAAACTGGCCAACTCGATCGGGCTGAGACGACCATGCAATCGGCGCTCGAGACGATGCGGGAGGTTGAGGACAGATACCATCTACCCCTTCACCTCGGGCTTCTGGCCGAGATCAAAGCGGAACAGGGACAGTGGCGCGACGCCCAGGAGCTTTTCAGCAACGCCGCGGACGTCGTGGACGGTTTGTTGGTGAACGCACCGAGCGCACAAGCCGAGAGTTACCTCATTTCCACTCTGAGCGACGTCTACTCCGGCAGCTTTGAGCTAGCGGCAAAGCTGAACGAAACAGACTTCGCTTATCGGATGATCGAGCGCGCCCGAGGGCGGTCGATCGCCGATATCCTCCGAAGCCGGGGCCCAAGACCCAAAGAGTTATCAGAAACCGAGTCCGCTGCAGCGAGGCAGGTGAGCCGGTTGCAGATCAAACTAGTCCACGCGGTAGAGCCTTCGGACCGAGCCCGGCTACTCGATCAGTTGTTTGAAGCGGAACAGCTGCTAACGCCTGATGGCAGTCCCAACACGCGGCTGCAAGCGGCCGCGCTAAGTAGCAAGACCGTCGACTTAACAAAGCTGAGGCGCGCTCTGCGCGGCGACGAAGTAATTCTGGAATACGTTCTGGAGGAACCGAGATCGTTCTGCATTTCCATCACGCGGGAGCAAGCGAGCATAGTCCCGCTCTCCGCAGGCCGCAAAGCGATCGAAGATTTAGTAGGTCAGTATCTGGCGAGCGTCAAAGCAGGCAGCACGGCAAATGATGAAGCGGCGGCACTCTATTCTGTGCTTCTCCGACCGATTTCGGGCCAAGACGAACACGAGCGGCTGGTAATCATTCCCGATGGAGTTCTGAACGGACTGCCCTTCGGCGCGCTTGTCGATTCAGCGGGTCAATACGTGCTGAGCTCGCACGTCGTGACCTATGCTCCATCGGCGACGGTACTTTACCTGCTTCGAAATGCAAAGCGGACTCAGCGGACGACGTTTGCATTCCTGGGAGTCGGGGGCGTCGACTACCAGGCCTGGAGCGGCGCACCGACGGTGCATCGCACAACCGGACGGTCGGAGGCTCCCGAGGGTCTGGACGGACTTTTCGGCCTGATCCCGAGCGAGCTTCGCAACCTGGCTGGGAGCCAACAGGAAGTGATTGCTTCCGCGACCGCACTGGGCGCACCTGCGACGCTGCTGTTCGGCCGGCGCGCTACCGAGGACGTGTTCAAGTCCGAGCCGTTAGGGAGCTTTGCCGTCATCCACATGGCGGTGCACGCCGTCGCGAGTGAGAAGTTTCCGGACCAGTCGGCGCTCATACTCGAGGGCGACACCAGTGGAAAGGAGGATGGTCTGCTGCAAGTGCGCGAGATTCGCAGGCTACCGTTGAACGCTGATCTCGTGAGCCTCTCAGCTTGTGATGCGGCCCGCGGAGAAATCAACGGTGAGGACGGAATCGCAAACTTGGTGCGAGCATTCTTGCTTGCCGGTTCCAGGACTGTGCTCGCGAGCCTGTGGAGCGCTAGCGACGACTTCACGCCCGCGCTCATGAAGAGGTTCTACGAGCACCTGGGCTCTGGCGAGGATGAAGGAAGCGCTCTGCAACACGCAAAGCTGGATATGATGCAGGAATTTGGAGACAGGAGCCTCCCCGTGTATTGGGCGGGTTTCACGCTGACCGGTGACGCCGCAGTGCCGTTATCAACACCGCCTGAACAGCGTGGTTTCGCCGACCTCACCTCAAGGTCACGGGATAGTACGTCCAATCCCACCCCGACTGCCGTATTCCCAGTTGATACGTTCCGGAAGGCAGGGCCGTGAGATCCATCTTCACGTGGAGGACGGTCGCGTGGTCCTCGAGGTAGCCCTCGGCGGTTGCCCTGATCAGGGGCGGTTCGGAGATGCGTGACAGCGTAACCTCATAAGCTCCGGGCTCACGTCCGATGGGAAGGAGGATGGAGACCGCGAGAGGTTGTCTTTGGAGCTGCAGCGGCGCATGAAGTGGATTGTTCTCACCGCGGAGTATGTGCCACTCTCTGAGATCCAGGACCGCCGCTTCGAATTGGGGGGCCGGAACATGGCTCGGGCCGGATCCACGATGCCAACCCAGTTTGGCCGACATCCAGATGATAGCGAGAACGGCGATGAGAACCGCGAGAGAGAAAGCGACACGCCGCGGGATTCCGAGCCAACGCGCCTTTTGGGGACTCTTGCCACTCAGGAACGCTTCTAGAATTGCCGTGGGAACCGCCGCCGGGACAGCTTGCTCCTTTGCTGCCGGGAGCGCCCTTACGAACTCGCGCATTTGATTGAAGTATGCCGGGCAGTCCTTACAAGTTGCGAGATGCTCCTCCACTTGACGGCGCACCTCAGGCGCTAAAACGCCTTCCAAGTAGTCGGTGACGAAGTCTGCCGTCTGGTGACAAGTCATCAAGTTCCGCCCTTCGGTTGCGAACCCTTCTGCGAGACGTAGTTCAAATAGAGATTGTAAAGCGCGGTGCGGGCCCGGTGCAGTAAGACCCTCTGATGTGCTGGTGTGATCCTTAGCAGTTCACAGACTTCGTCCGAAGACCAGCCCTCAAGATCCCGCAGATAAATTACCTCACGCTGACGTGGCGGCAAGGAGGCGATGGTCTCGCGGACCCATCTGCTCACTTCTCGAGAGAGCAGCAGATCTTCAGGAGTTCGAGTGCTCTGTGTAGGTGAGACGGCCCAACTGCCGTCAGCAGTAAAGCGGTGGGCCAGAGGGGCTCGTGCGGATCTACTTCGTCGGGAGAGAATCGTTGCGATCAAAGCCTCTCGACGCATGTGCTTGGAAGCCCGTTTCACAAGGATATGAAACAGCCATGTTCGGAGCGACGACCTCCCCTCGAACTTTGGCAGACCGTCAATTGCTGCGAGCCACGTATCCTGTGCCACCTCCTCCGCAGCAGCGGAGTTTCCCAAGTAGAGCGTCGCCAAGCCAACCATCGAACGGTGATAGCGAGCGAACAGGGTCGAAAGAGCATCAGGATCACGGCGACGCAATGCATCGAGCAGCGTCCGATCGTCTGCCTCGCCCGATTGTGTGTGCTGGAGTGAAAGAGTCAACTCTCGAACGCCCTCGCCACCGCTTCTTACCTCGGACATCAGAACGACTGTGCACAGCCAAGCCGCCCCTTCGACTTTGACGCTGGCATGATACTGAACTGAATTCAGCGCCCACACAAGACGCGCAGCCACAATTCTGGGCAAATATTTTTTTGCGAGTCTGTAACGTTTGGTGTTCTCGCGGGACTGTTTAGACCGAACAGGGGAGATATGCGTTCGTGGGCTCCGAGACCGAAATCGCGGCGTTGAGAGAAGGACGACGCGAGAACAAAGTGTGATCCTGCCCGGCGACGAGCGTTCAAGTGGGCAACGGAGTTTACTGGGACGGATCCGCTCTAGCAATTTTCGGAAACGCCTGCGCGTCTCGTTCTCAGTTGTTGTCGCGGTGAGGAGAGGCCGCGTACTGATGATGGGCACTTCACAATGCTCGGTTCGCACTTGCCAGCTTAGTCATTCGCGCGCCGGGCGCAGGAAGAGATTTGGGACGCAGCCGGTACCGCAACTCGATGGTTGGTGACGCTGCAATTCAAGGCAAGGGGGAACATGGGAGCGAGCCATGGAAGACCGCCAGGGAGGAAGACCATTTGCTGCGGGTAACTCTCCCCCGGACGCCAGCGATGTCACTGTTCCGCGAGCTGATGCTATCGACCATCGTTCGTTATTCGACTTGGTTCCTCCGAACGCGCGCAACGCACGGCCTGGGGATGTGGACGAGCCGCGAGCAGCATACCCAGGCGTCGTTGCTGAAAGGCCAGGTGGGACCAAGGAACTCGCGGAGCGAAAGGCGTTCAAGCCACTTCAGGTCTCCGGCAAGTCTTTCGATAGTGGGTTCACCAAGCGTGGAGTGGGAGATGGCGCCCTGGTGCTTCCTGAAGAGGCCCAGCGGATCCTTCGAGAGGCTGCCGGTCGCGGCCGGCCGGTTGTTCGTGCGGCAATCAATCGAGCCATGCGGGTTCTCCTTCGATACCCTCGCGAAGCGTACGGTCAGGTCGTGCCCGCGATGCTCTGGAGGCAGATCCGCAAGTATCAAACGACCACCAGCGCACGCAGGCGCTACCAACGAGCGCACTGGTCGCCACAAGACCTGGAGCTGCTCAGGCAAGGATACCTGGAGGGGCCACTGGGTATACGCCGATGCGTTCGGGAACTGATACGTCGGCATCCAGAGTGGTCACGAGACCAGATTCACAGGAAGGCCCGCAAGTTGGGTTTGTCCAAACGGACACCAACCGAACGCAACGGGCGGAGACCGTGGTCGGAGAAAGAGGACATGACGATCATCTCTTTGGCCACGCGGAAACCGATAACGAGCATTGCGCGGAACCTCGGGCGCAGTGTTTGGGCGGTCCGGTGCCGGTTAGCGGGACTTCGAATAAGAGGGCGGGTAAGCGGACAAGACTACGGATCTGAGGAGATCTATCGGCTGTTGCAGATTGGGTGCCGGAGGTTCCAACGCTTGATCGGTAGCAGGAAACTGAAATGCACCGCCCTGCGGGTCAGCCGCCGCACGGTCGAAGAGTTTTTGCGGAAACAGAATCGCGGCGCCGGTGCCGGCTCGAGCGGGGAGTCGTCGAAAGCAAAAAAAGTCCCGGCAAAGAAGTACTACACCTTGCAGAAGGCTGCCGCGAGACTGGGCGTGACGCCACAGCAGGTCAGTGACCTGCTCGCAGAGGGTTCGTTAAAGCCCTACCGCCCACGTGTGGCCGAAGCAGATCTTTGGCACTTTCTCGATAAGCACGGCTGGGAGCTTCAACCGGACTCATTGGACTTTGAGTCTCTGGATTGTGAGCCGCAACATTGGGTGAAACGGGTCCCCGACTTAACTCCTCAACAAGCGGCTTCGCTTGCGAAGCTCGAGGCCGAGCGCAGGCACACCCAGACGATCAAGAGCTGCCGGTACTGCGGGCGCCAGGTTCGAGGTAACGCCTGCGCCTCTCATGAGAGAAGGTGTCCTCAGCGGCCGAATCCGCAGCCAGCGTCGGTCAATCCGGCAGTGTAAGGACGTTCGTCGGGTTATCCCTCAACAGAGTTGTCAACGTCCCGCCGCCATTGCGGAAACGATGGGTATTTCTTGATGTGGCCGGCGTGCCAATCGGCTTCCCAATGCCGGGAGTAGTCCATCGCTCGAGTCCAATGAGGATGATGCTCTGCATAGTAGCGGACTACGCTGAGCCAACCCTCGCGTTTGGGACGAGAAAAAAAGCGGGTGCTAATCCAGTCGGCCAGGCGCAGCGAGCTGGTGCAGCGGATGGCTGGTTGGGTCTGCCGTTCGGCAGAGTCGAATTCAAGAAAGCCCGGGCAACGCCGCCGAAGCTCGTTGCGAACGCTCTGAGGAATGGCAGATGGTTGTTCCAATGCCGGACGCGCCCACGATGCAAACTCGTCCCAGCCAACCCAGGATTCGACGACATCAGAGAAATAGTCCGCGTCGACATGGTTCGCGGGCAGGAGAATTCGACGAAGCCGCGACTTGACGACGGCGAGTTCGCTCGATCGAAACGCTGACCGGCGCCATCGTTCGAAGGAAGGGTAAGAAGACCGCTTCTTATGTTTCCACTCTGCGATGCACTTCAACCAGTAGGCTTCCGAACGAAGGTAGCGCCGGTCGAGCACTGCGTAGTGCACAACCGCCTGCATCCAGCCTTCACGGCGCACTTCGGCAAACACGTTGTCGAAAATCCAGGCCTCCAGTCGCTTCCAGACGCGGCCGCCGATACCTGTCCCGGGGTCTTCCAGTTCGTCGTCTAAGAAGACCGGATACTCCTCCTGAATGGCATGCCAAACCGATTGCGGCAGGCGCCCGGCTGACTCCTCAATTGACCTTATCCAAAAGACAAAAGACTCCGACTCGAGGTACTGGTTGCGAAACGCCAGCAGCACGCGCCACGGCACCCCCCTGGCTTGTTGTTGGGCGCGCTCCCTGGCCACCCGGCCGGCCTTGCGCACGATGGTTGACTGGGTCACACGCTTCGTTTTCGGCACCGCGTACACCCCTCACGCTACCGTGGTACCTGCCGCAAACGCAATCCTGCCACTGTAGCGGCCTCCGGGCTCACACGCAATAGCCCGGGGCCCTCGGGGACTCAAGCAGCAAAGCGCTGGTTGAACCCGAGAGTGCCTTAAGGCGGCAAACTGGCAAGCTAGCCTTGTCAGGCAAAGTTGAGCGTCCAACGAAAGGCTGACTAGCAGAGCCTCGCCACTTGGCAGAGGAACAGCGTCACATTGTAAGCCGAGTGCATGAGCATGGCTGCCGTGGTGGATCGTGACTTCACGCGGATCCAACCGTAGGCGGCTCCGGTGGCAGTGAAGCAGAGCCATTGGGCGAGCGTGGGTGGTTTATGAAGAGCCGTGAATAGCACTGCGGAGAGACCGATTGCGACTGGCACTCCGGCCGTCCGGGCCAGGACCGGAAGGAGGCAGCCCCGGAAAAAGGATTCCTCAAGGACCGGACCGAGGAGAGCGCCTAAAACGGCGAGATCCAAGAGGCGTATGGGGGGCATCAGCCATCCGGCCCAACGAACGAAGAGTGTGACTGGCACGCCGAGGGCTGCGCCTCCGAATAGACCGATAACACCAAAGCCAAGGCTTGGCCGTGTCCAACCGAGGGCGCGCCACACGTGACGCCGGTAGCGCAGCTTCAGGATCGTGTAAAGGCAGGCCATAAGATACAGCAGTACGACAACCTGCAGCATGAGTGTCGGTTGATTCAGAGAGGAGGGGTTTAACAGACGAAGCCGCACGGCGGAGCGAAGCAGAACCCCGAGAAACACCGACGAAAAGAAGAACAGGCCGATGTCTTCGTAACCCCAGTAGGTCTGTTGAGTGTGGAGAGTCGGATGCCGGTCCGAGCGTATCTTGTGCGACTCCATCGGCCGCCGAGAATTCGAGTGTTGGCAAGCAACGGGAGACAAGAAAGTGCGACCTCACAAAATGGGTCACCGCCCGTCTTCGTTGACGAGCGGCTTACCGGCCTTCAGTCAGTGACGGCGTCCATGCGGAGATATTGAAACTCCGGCACGACCTCAAAAGGCTCAGCTGGAGACGTGACCGGTTCGCCCAATTGCTCGATCAGCCATGTCGACAAATTGCCGAGGAACTTCGCTGCCTCGTGGATATGCGCAACCTTTTCGGGCAGCAAGCCCATCAGGCGTGCACAGGTCGCGTCCGCAGCGACGGGGTCATCGGCGATCACGATTCGGTTAAGCCGGCGTCCGGTGCCGTTGAGGGGGCCATTCCCTTCCATTGCCACGATGCCGTCGGCGATCACGAAATGAATCGGCACCGTCGCACAGATGTCGATGATCGACTGCTGGATGCCTCGCCAATGGAGCAGGTTCTTTGGCCAGCCGTATTTTGTTCCAGGGACGACCCCTAACATGTTCTTCATGCTCAACGTCACCCCTGCCCAGTGGTGAGCCTTCACCTTCGGCATCGAGACCACGAAGTCGGCATCGAGCATCGTGCGTGGAAGCCACAGATGGATCAGTCCGGTGTAGGTTGCCCGGAGTCGAGTGATCACGAGCTCGTCGCGGTTGAGATCGACGAACGGGATGTTCCGCTCCTCAAGACACTTCTCGAAGCCGCTCTCCTCCAGAACAAGCTGAGTGTCGCGCTGGTGGCCGGGGCCTTCCGCGACTGTCACGGAAGCGGCGCCGAGTCGCCGAAAGCACTCAGCGGCTGCGGCGACCAGGAACGGATGGGTGTTGATGTGGTTGCCTGGAATGTAGTCAACGAGGTTTGGTTTGAGCAGAACGGACTTGCCGCGAACGTCAAGGTTGAATAGTTGAAGAGCTTTCCACAATTCCTCCTCGAGTTCTGGCGTGTAAGTGCCCGCGACCAAGACAGCCACCCGGGAGCGAGCGGACTTTCGCACCTCGTCGTAGCGTGGCAACAAGAATGGCGCCGCGGCCGCACACCCTGCGGCGATACCGACAGAACCCGCCAGCACCTTTCGCCTGGTCATGACGTCACCTGGAAGACGTTTCCTCGAGTCGGGCACTCCAGAGCCAATAAAGCTGCAGCGAGTGTTGCGCAATCACCAACCGCGCCGTCGCATGAAAACGCGGCAAGCCTGGTCGTGAGTGCTTCGGTGGAATGGCCGTATGCGTCCAGCGCCAGGATGGCCCATGCGAGGCCCCAGGGCGCCGCGCAGCCTTGCGCTCGGCGCTCCAGCCAATCAAGACTCTTCGTAATAGTCTCGTCCTGTGCCTCTCCGCGCAGCGCCAGCAGAGCAGTGGCTGTGGCGTCAATGTGCGCAGCCAGGGGCACGCCGTAAACAATCCCGTTCCCAGCGTTCCAACCGCCCTCGGAGCAGGCGCGATCAAGCAACATCTCAACGCCCCGCCTGATGCGGAACCTCACCTCACCGCTCTGGCAGCAGACAAAGCTCTGCTTGAGCGCCAGCAGAGAGAAGGCGGTCGGCACAACCCAGCTGCAAGTCTCGGGTATCCACGGCCAGCCGAACTTGTCGGGGTTGAACCGGACATGGGTGTCAGCAGTGCGGAACTTCCACCTCCAGAGCCAGTGTGATTCCCGACCTTTGGAGTTAAGGAGCCAGCGCAGGCCACGGGCGATGGCCGGCGTGACGTCGCCGCAGTTGACCAAGGTCGTGACGGCAAGCGCGGTTGTCCAGCTTCCCTCGCGATCGTCGCCGCTGAATGCCGGCCAACTGCCATTCGGGTTCTGCGACGCGAAGAGAAACCGAAGGCCGCGGTCGAGTGGCTCACCCAAGTGATGTCGGAGGGCCAGAAGGGCGAGGCAAGTCGGCTCAAAGGCAGCCTGGGACGCAGAGCAGCGAAAGCCCCAACCTCCCGAGGGCAGCTGGGAAGCGATGAGTCGCCGCTCCAAGACGTCGACGGGTCCGCTTCCGCTGCTCATAGTGGTGTTCTAGGCGAGGCGCCTTAACCCTGTCAAAATTCGAGCTTCAGATAGTTGAGCGGAGGCACTTCCGGGCATCCGAACTCAGGCGAGTGAGGCTGAATTGTAAGTCATGCGAACCCGGAATCTCGGTGACAACCTGTCCAAGCAGCAGAAGATTCTTTTCCGGACCAGGTGCACGGCACCAGCCTCTTCCGGGGGGGAGGGCAGATCTCTCATGACTTTCGGGCACTAAATCCTTCCCGCCTGTGACACGTCGGGCTGGCGATTTGGCCATGAGGCTGCATTGAGCACGCGAAACTCGGTCACAACTTATCCTGGCAGCAGAGATTTTTTCGCTGGCGCGAGTGCCATCTTCCCGCGGCGGGAATCTGGGCAGACCCCGGCAGCGAATGCTCGGCTCCCTCACCGCCAAGCCGCCGGACGTTGTCCTGAGCCCTCCGGGTAGCCGGAATCCCGGTCACAACTTATCCTGGCAGCGAAGATTTTTTTCGCTGGCGCGAGTGCCATCCTCCCGCGGCGGGAATCTGGGGAGACCCCGGCCGCGAATGCTCGGCTCCGTCACCTCCAAGCCGCCGGGATGTCGTCCTGGGCCCTCCGGGTAGCCGGAATCCCGGTCACAACTTATCCTGGCAGCAAAGATTTTTTTCGCTGCCGCGAGTGCCATCCTCCCGCGGCGGGAATCCGGGGAGACCCCGGCCGCGGATGCTCGACTCCGTCACCTTCAACCCGCCGGACGTTGTTCTGAGCGCTCCGGGTCGCCGGAATCCCGGTCACAACCTATCCTGGCAGCGAAGATTTCTTTGGAGAGCGCCACCGAATTGGCTGGCTCATAACACGAAGTGACTGTAATCAAAAGTCTCCAGGGATCGCCCCCCGGATCGCTTACTCCAATGACTCCGATCAAGAGCTGTCTTGAATTCATCTTCGTCAGCTTTGGATTGAGTGTCCTGAGGGCTGTAGTCTTGGGTCGACAAAGGAGGCGAAGTTCGTGTTCTCGTCGTCCGAAGAGCTGGCCCACAAACTCGAGTCCGCCCGCTACGTCATCGATCCGGTGACGCTGCGAGTGGTGTACCTAGCCTCGCGGATGCAGAAACCCCTGCTGGTGGAGGGCCCGCCGGGGTGCGGGAAGACCGAGCTCGCCTATGCAGTGGCCCAGGCGGGCGCCACCGTGGTGGAGCGGCTTCAGTGCTACGAGGGGATTACGGAGGACAAAGCCATCGGCAAGTTCGACGAGGCTCTTCAGAAGCTGTTTCTCGAGACGGGCCGCGATCACCTCGGGGAAGACTGGACCGCCATTCGCAAGCGGCTGCACAGCCTCGACTTTTTCAGTGAAGGGCCTCTGCTGCGCGCTCTGCGGCACAGGGACAAGCCCTGCGTCCTCCTGGTCGACGAACTCGACAAGGTGGATCACCAGTTTGAAGCGCTGCTGCTGGAGATTCTCTCAGCCTGGCAGATCACGGTGCCGAAACTTGGGACCGTTGAGGCGGAAACGATTCCGTTTGTCGTACTGAGCTCGAACGAAGAGAGGCGGCTGGGAGATCCGCTGCGGCGCCGATGCTTCTACCTGCGCTTCGACTATCCGACGGTTGAGCGGGAGCGTGAAATCCTGGCGATCCGAAGTACCACGTCAAAGCCCGCCCTGCGAGGACAGCTGGCAGGACTCGCGCAGGCGTTGCGCGGCTACAGCCTGGAAAAGCCGCCGTCGATCGCCGAAATGCTGGACCTCGCGAGAGGTCTTGAGATTCTCGGTCTGAGCGAGATCCAACCGGAGCAGCGGGACCTATTGCTACCGTTGCTGGCGAAGACCGAAGCGGACCGGAGGCGGCTGTTGCTTCGCGCCGGCTTCGACGGCTTGGTAGCGGACTCGAAGCGATATCGGGACGAGTTGGCTGCAGCCGCTCCAGCATAAGAAAGGAGTATGTGCTCAAGCAGTTAACGGCAGTTGTTCTGCTCGCCAGCTTGATGGCACAGGGCGCCGAGCCGGCGAGCGCGCGAGAGTCCTGCGAAAGGTGGGCCGAGCACTATGCCGCGGTTTATCACGTGCCCGTCGAGCTGGTCGATGCGGTTATCGAGGCCGAATCGAACTGGCATCCGGATGCGCTCTCACCCAAGGGGGCCGCCGGGCTGATGCAACTGATGCCCGCGACGGCGGTGAGGTTCGGAGTGTGGAACCGGTTCCGCGTCGAGGAAAACGTCCATGCCGGCGTCGCGTACCTGGCTTGGCTGATGGATCTGTTTCACGGCGACCTCCGGCTGGTTACCGCCGCCTATTTGGTGGGCGAGTCTCCGATCGAGTCGCGTGGATTGGCCTATTCTTCGCCCGAGGTGTACAGGTACGTAAGCCGGGTTGCGCGGATCTATCGGGCTCGGCGGCTTGAATCGCTGCGGCGCCGGAGCACTGCAGCGCAACAGGAGAGATGAGATATGCGCAGATCAGCGTGGCTTCTTGGTTTGCTCTATTGGGTTGGCATCGCAATGGGCCAGGTCCGCGACATCCAGCCGGAAGTGCTGAGCCGGTCAGGGCTCGAAGGCCGGGTGACGCGGATCGAAGTGGCGGCGCATTTTGTTACCGCCATTCGGATGCCGGAGCCGGTCAACTCGGTGGTGGTTGGTGACCCCGAGCTTTTTCAGGTCGAACATTCAGACAAGGAGCCGCGGATCGTTTTCATCAAAGCTATCACGACGAAGCCCGGAGAGACGAACCTGCTGATCTCAACTACCGAGGGGCACGAGGCCAGCCTGCTCGTTATCAGCCGCGGCGAGTCGCAACCTCGGCCGAACGTGGACTTTATCGTGAGGTACAAGACCTCCGGTGGATTCCTGGTTGAGCCGAGCGCGTACCCTTCGATACTGGTGGGTCAAACCGTTGCCGTGGGAGAGCCTCGGTCTGAACCGCTCACCGGGTCTGCGGCGCCGAAACTGGCTTCAGGCGTCTCGATCGCATCGCTCTCGCCAGCCAACCCGCCTAAGGCAACTCCTGACCCGCCAGCGACTAAACGAGGAAGTCTCGAGGAATTGCTGACCCGCCAAGAATGCGCTCCGCTGCCCGAGCTGTACGGCGAGCACATCAGCGTCGAAAACCCTTACGGCGATCATGTTCGCGCGGGAGTGAGCGAAGTCATCGACGGCGGCCAGGAAGTGATCGTACTGTTTTCGGCCGTGAATCCCACCAACCACAACATCCTGCTCATGCCGCCTCAAGTGCAACTAGGCGGCAAGACGAAATCAGGCAGGATTATCAAGCGTTCCCGCTGGTCGACGGCCGAACAATTGCCCGTCGCAGACTACCGGTTGAGCAAACGCCGCCTCGGTCCCGGAGAGCGGTCCGACGGTGTCGTCGTGTTCGAACGGCCACCCTACAAGCAATCGAACGAGACGCTGTTGCTGCAAATGGCGGAGGCCGGGGCGGTGGACAAGCCCGCGCTGGCTCCGATCGGGTTCGGCATCAGCACGTTCGGGGAGGATAGAAATGGAGAAGCAGGAAAATAAGGGCGCGAACGATCCGGCAGCCGAGGCGATCGGAGACGGGCAGGAACTCGATCCGGAATCCGCCGAAATGGACGACACCGGCTCGCCTCGTTGGCGGCAGATCTTCCGGGAAGCGTTCGCAAAGGCCCGCAAAGCGCACCAGCCGGTCCGAAGCCAGCGCGAGCTCGGCAAGGACAAGAGCAAATCGCTTCTCATCCTGGCGGGAGCAGCGGTGATGGTGATTCTGTTGTTTTTGGGCGTGTTCTCCTCCCCCAACAAACCGAAGCGCCTTGATATTCGGCGTCCAGGCACACCCGACCTTGGCAGGAGAACCACCCCCGGCCAGGAGAACGCCGACACCGGCAAATCGTCTACGCCGCTTCTCAGCGCCGATGTAAGAGCCGGCCAGAGTTCCGGCGGTGGCGCAGTGACGGCGGCCGACATCGACCGTACGGCGAAAGGACACGAGTCGAACTCCGCGGGGGCTACGGTTTCTGGCACAGTGCCGTCCGCTCCACCCGCCGCAAAGAACCGGTACGCGCTGAGCCACGTCGATTTTTCAGACTCCGCTCTCGAGAAGCAACCAGGCTATGGTGTCGGCCCCGCTTACCACCAGCCGCCGCCGGCGGCTGAGCCTTCAGGCCTTTCTGATGTTCTCCGTAAGCCTTCTCTCGTTTTCGTCCGCCCGGCGAACGAGACCCACAACAGCTCGGGAATGATCGCACAGTCGGCTGGGTTCGGCGAGCGCCCTGCAAATCTTGACCTCCCGGCAGGGACGCGGCTCGTGGCGCGCCTCGAAGCGCCGGCGAGCACCGCGGTGAAGCAGCCCGTTATCGCGGTTGTGGAATACAACTACGAACGGGACGGCGAGATCATTCTGCCGGCAGGGGCGAAGGCGGTCGGGCAACTGCGCCAGGGCGACCACAACGGTTTCGTTGACATCAAGTTCGAAAGCCTGGAGATGCCGGACGGGGCGACCGAGAAGCTGGACGGAGTGGCGATGGGGCTCGACTTTCAACCGCTGAAAGGTCTCGTGAGCGGCAAGAAGACCGGTACGAAGTTCCTGGTGCGAGCCTTAACCGGCGTGGGGAGCGCGGCAGCGTTCCTAGTTGGTGGAACGAGCAGTTCCTCGTTCTCCGGACTGTCCGAAGATGCTCTCCTGCGTGAACGGATTGCCAACAACATCGGCGTTGCCGGGGACCAGCAGCTGAACGAGCTGGCGTTCAGCCAAAACATTGTGGTCACGGTCCCGGGCAACACGCGTTTTTACATCGTGCTCGAGCAAGACGATTCCACGAGCCGCAGATCGACAACGCGAACGGAGTCAGCGGCCGCCACCACCACGCAAACCAGCGTGCCGACGGGTGAGGAACTCCGGCAGTTGATGCAACTGAGGCAGGAACTTAGCGAGATGTACCAGCAGGCCGGCACGGCAGCAGGGACAAAAGCGCCGCAGCAATAGAAAGGGCCGATGCAGCCAAACTGGAAGCCTCTCGAAACCGTGCTTGGCGCCCGACGCTGCGCCGGCTTCATGTACATGGGCCGCGTGAACGGCGTCAATCTCTACAAGCACGGGATCGTGAGGCTTTACCTGGCACTCGACGATCACGGGAAGTGCTACAGGTGCCGTGAGGGTAAGGGCCATGAACCTGCGGATCTCGAGGTCGAGGTGGCCAGAATCGAATCAGCGTTGCGCGATCTCGACGAAACCTTCGAGAGCGTTTACGACGAAGCTTACATTGCGCGGAAACGAGAAGCCCTCCGCATGGCGGGGATTCCCATGATCCGGATTGAGATCGAGCCTGAGGAAGTCACCATCCACTGAGAGTCTAACAACGAGAACGCTGAGCACCGATGTGCCGTTCTCTCCCCCTTGAGTAGTTGGCCCTGAGCCCGGACTACGGTAAAGTAAGCCCCAGAGGGATAAGTGATGTCCCGACCGGGCGAGATCGTGTACAGACCGTACAGCCTAACTGGCTGGGTCTTCTGGCGCATGGGCCGCGCCGCGGGCAGTTTCTTCCGCGGGATGCGTGAGTCTGCCCTCTGGGGATGGCAGACGGCCCGGCAAGATCTCTCGAAGCACCCGGCGCAACGAACCATAGGCAAGACCGGACGCCCCATCGTCAAGCTGCTTCTTGTGATTGTGCCGATTGCGGTCGTCGTGGCCCTGGGGCGGACGGCCTGGTTCATCAACTGGCCGGTGATGTTTGCGGTCTCGATCGTCCTGGCGCAGATCCTGCGCGGACCCTTGGCAGAGGCCCCCTCGTTTCTCCGAAAGTGCGTCAAACTGGCGATTTCGTTTTGCCTGCTGATTGCGGTCACCAAGCTCTTGTACTGGCCCCCGCTTTGGGCAACGCTTGCTCCGGCGGGCGCGGAGTCAAGCCAGGCTCGCGCCTTGATCATGGTCATTGCGGTCATCGGCTGGTGGGTCGCAGTCTTCTGGATCGTTTTCTCCCGCCCGACCGAACGAAGAGCAGCGGTTCAAGTCAGCCCGGTCCGCACCGTCCCCGAGGCCACCGCTCGGCAGGCGTCTAACGTTCCAAGCGTTCCGCACATACGCTTCTCCGATGTCGGCGGCATGGAAGCGGCGAAAGAACAGATCAAGCAACTGGTTCAGGGTCGATTGGAGCCCAACAGGTACAAGCCTTATGGAGTTGTGCGAAACGGCATTCTGCTTTATGGCCCGCGGGGCAGTGGAAAGACGTTTCTTGCAGAGGCGACCGCGGGCGAGTTTGGACTTCGGTACAGATATCTCTCCCCAACCCACCTGATTACGACGTGGGTTGGCGAAACTGAGCGAGGACTCAGGAATGCCTTCGGTGAAGCCGCGGCACAGAAGCCCGTTGTCTTCTTCATCGACGAACTGGACAGCCTTGGGGCGATGCGCCAAAACCTCACTGGCGGCGACCCTGGAGGTGGGGGACGCTCGTTTAACAGCGTCACAATTGAACTAATGCAGTCCATCGACCGCTATCGCGAGGTGCCCGGGTTCGTGCTTATGGCAGCCACGAATGTGCTGGATGGCTTGGACGAAGCGTTGATTCGGCCAGGCCGGTTTGATTTGAAGCTGCGCGTCGATCTGCCGGATGAAATGACGCG